>Ga0100401_1000031_pt1 | contig 101967 bp, 97 predicted proteins | sample CryGeymeta201525_FD_80421 | JGI IMG/M metagenome (GOLD analysis project Ga0100401, IMG submission 80421) | Groundwater microbial communities from Crystal Geyser aquifers in Utah, USA - Crystal Geyser metaG 2015-25 | ecosystem: Environmental > Aquatic > Deep subsurface > Groundwater | place... | reverse complement strand
TGGGCAGGTCCAGCACGTCGCACAATTCATTCGCGAAGGTCTGGAAATTGGATCGTTCGCTGCCGCCAGAGTGTTTGCAGCGGTCAAGAAATTCCTCGATACGCAATTTTTTCGCCCCGTGCCCGGCTTTGCCCCGTCTACCTTGCATGGCGTGTATCTGAAAAGAAAGCGTTTTGCGGGCTTGGGGCATTCAATCCATATCGGGCTGTTTCCATTGCCTTGTGATGCCGTTCCAATGCCGCCCGCGTCGGATTGCGGTCGCGCCGCTGGGCGCGGGTTCCAGGCGCGGGGGGCGTTGCGACACGGGGCGTGCAGCTGGGGGAGGTGTCGCGGGGAAGTCGCAGGGGCGTGGCCCGCAAGTTCCGCAAGCTTGGCGCGGGCGTGGGGGGCAAGCCCCAAGATGCGCGGGTGCAGTTCGCGGGTGGGGTTGCCTTGCCAGCGGTCATTGCATCACTACTCGAGTGGAGACAATTTCGAATTTTCGGACACAGCCGACAGGTTCATTCCAAGCGTTACTGCCCCATCAGCCTGTTGCGCATGTAATTCTCCAACAGACGCGAGACGTCATTCTTGAAGTCATTCCAAGGCGGGCTGCCGCAAAAGGTGATCGAGCCGGCCGCAAAGACCGAGCCACCCGCAGGCAACTCGAAATAGATCATATCGGCATGTTTCGCCTCTTCCTCCGGGCCGCCGGTCAGATTTGTCAGATGGGTGAGTTGTTCTTCGGGAACCAGCATGAAAGTGCTGCTGTCACCCGCGGATCGCGCCAGAAGCACATGGTTCTGCGGCGAGCCGTTGCGTTGATCTACATGGTCAAGCTCAAAGCCCGCCGCGCCGTTGCCGCTGAACCCGTAGTCGCCAAAAAGATCCTCGGTCACTCCCTCGAAGAGCCAATCAAAGGCCGCATCGTTGCACATCCGCTGATACGCGGCACCGTGGAATTCGCCCTGCGCGGCAAAGCCTATCCCGACCAGCGCCTGCGGTGCCCGCCCGCTGCACCGCCAAAGGCCACCATAGGTACCATCGAAGGCGTTGTAATATTCGCCCGGCTCCGCCGCCCATCGCCTGGCATCGCGCGGCTCGGTTGCGCTGGCCGATCTGGCAGATGAGGATTTCGTGCATGGGCCTGCTGACGCCGGGGCACATTTCTTCGATCTATCCACTGTGCCGCAAGGCGGGCTTTCAGCCGCGCATCGTCCAAGAGGCGTTCAATTCCGTTGGCATTCTCGGTCTTGTCTCCTGTGGCATGGGCATCACCATCCTGACCGAAAGCATCTACGATTTTGCCACCGGCCGCTTGGTTCCCTTGCCCATCAGTGACATCACCGAAGTAATGGTGACCGAGGCAGTCTGGGCATCCGAAAACGTGCGGCTCCCGACACAACATTTTGTTGATTTCTTGGAGACTCAGGGTAGCCGTTGACGTATCAGGCTTCGAACGATCTTGTCCGAAGAAACAGGTCGTGCGGTCGCAACCCGACCTCCTGCTCGGGCTACGTTCATGGCTTGGATGCCGCCGGCTGCACCTAATTCTGCCAACGTGATCTGCGTTGAAGCCATCACCACGTCTTGTCAAACTTGGGCTTCACCACACCGCAAGTCGGCTTTTTCTCGTCATCGCCCAGATCATACCCGTTAGGCCGCACACAGAATGGTCGCTCTTGCCGACGGCACGTTTTGCCTTCGCATCTGCAGAGAATTGGTGCTTTCCTCGTCTTTAAATTACTGCTGTGCCGAATCCGTCCGCAGTGGGCGATCTGACAGGCGTGCCCCCTCTGGCGCATCGGGTCGACATCACACTGTCGGACGGGCGACGGGGCGTGGTGGAAAGCCCGACAGCGCTGTCCTTGGTTGTCAGGCAGCGGATGGCCGACGGGACGTTCGTCGGGAAAACGATCCCCCGGATCGTTTTCTGGCCCACCTCACCATCGCGCATCTTTTCATGGCGCGCATCAAGGATGATGTACCTGATCTCGCCAAGAGGCCTTTCGCGGCCCAGGCCTGTAATTCCTGGTCGAGCAGCCTGGTGGCGCAGCTGACCTGCGACGACGACCGGCTCTCGATGCCGAATTCGCGCATGACCGCCTCGACGTCGCGCGTCGCGCGCCCTTGATGGACATCCCGGCGACAGCATGACGGCTCGGACCAAGCGGCGTATCGTCCAATTGCACCGCATCAATCGGTGCCCGGCGTGACCACCGGGAAAACCAAGAGGCGAATCAGGCTGCAAGGCCGCAAAAAACCGGGCGTGAAAAGCCCCGCGCCGTGACCATCCCGGCACACCGGGCCGCCAACCCGCTGCCTCCCCTTCCGTTTCAAGCCACACGCACTGCTGCGCGGCGATGACACTCGTCATAATCGAGGCGGCCTCAAATCGCTGGCGTCGTTTTTTAAGTCAGGCTGCGATGATTTGCGCCAGATCAAATCGGTACGCGGCCCCGTCGTGCCAGATGGTGCCATGAAAACAGATTTACTGAAGGCCCTTGGCCTGTTTGACGCGCGGGTGCCCCGCTATACCAGCTATCCCCCGGCCACGGTGTTTTCCACTGCCGTGGACGGCGAAATCCAAGCCCATTGGATGGGCACGCTGGATCCGGCAACGCCGGTTTCGGTGTATGTCCACATCCCGTTTTGTGAACGGTTGTGCTGGTTCTGCGCCTGCCGCACCCAAGGCACCCAAAGTCTCGCCCCGGTCGAACGCTATCTCGCAACGCTGCGCACCGAACTGGCGCTGGTCGCGGCGCATCTGCCCAAGGGGCTGCGCATGGGGCGGCTGCACTGGGGCGGCGGGACGCCGACAATCCTGCTGCCCGACATGATCCGCACCCTTGCGCAGGTGATATTTGACGTGTTGCCGCCCGCCGAGCCGTTTGAGTTTTCCGTCGAGATCGACCCCACGCTTGTGGACTGCGACAAGATCGACGCCCTGGCCGACATGGGTATGACCCGCGCCAGCATCGGCATTCAGGATTTCGACCCGCTGGTGCAAGGTGCCATCGGTCGCGATCAGAGTTTTGAGGCGACGCGCGATTGCGTTACGCTGCTGCGCGCAGCGGGCATATCGTCGCTGAATGCCGATCTGGTCTATGGGCTGCCGCATCAGACCGCCGACCGCATGGCGGCCACCCTTGATCAGGTGCTCAGCCTCGCGCCCGAACGAATCGCGCTGTTCGGCTATGCCCATGTGCCGCATATGGCGAAGCGGCAGAAACTGATTGACGAAAAGGTGCTGCCTGACGATGTGGCGCGCCATGCGCTGGCCATGCAGGCGGCCGCCCGGTTCATCGACGCGGGGTTCGAGGCGATCGGCATCGATCATTTCGCCCAACCCGGCGACAGCTTGGCCCGCGCTGCCCATTCCGGCCATCTGCGCCGCAATTTTCAGGGCTATACCAATGACACCTGTCCGACGCTGATCGGATTGGGTGCCTCGGCCATTTCGCAATATCCGGAAGGGTTTGTCCAGAATGCCGCCGCCACCCCCGCCTATACCGACCGGATCGCAGCGGGGATTCTGGCGGGGGCGCGGGGCCATGCCCACACTCCCGACGACCGGTTGCGTGCCCGGGTGATCGAGATGATCATGTGTAATTTCACTGTTGATCTCAGGCGTTTGTCCGACGAATTCGGCCCCCTGGCCGAAACCTTGGCTCCCGCCCATGACCGGTTGTGCGCCCAGTTCGCCCCGGTGATTGCCCGCAGTGCCGATATGATTACGCTCGACCCCGAGGGGCATACCTTGGCACGCCTTCTGGCGCGGATATATGATGCCCATGATGGGGTGCAGGCGATCTATTCGCAGGCATCCTAGCGCGCCCCGTGTTTGCCAACGGCATTGCAGACGGGGTGCCGCGTGTACCGCCCGCCCCGTGACAAGGGCGGATTTTGAGTATTTACAGCAAGAAGAAGCGCAATCTTCCGCCTTTCCTTGCACGACTTGCCTGCCCCGGCGATCGGCTCAGCCGGACGGGGCCGCCGCCGCACAGACGGCGCTGGCCGCTTCCAGCGCGCCCTTGCCGTGCGGGATGCCGAGGCTTTTCAAACCCGCGTCAATACTGCCCAGCACGCCCAGCACCATGTGGGCGTTCACATGGCCCATGTGCCCCACGCGGAAAAACCCCGAGGCGCCGCGATCGTCCAGATCAACCATGCCAAGACCAATACCCAGTGTCACGCCGGCATTGGCAATTGTCCATTCGCGCAACCGGTCACCGTGCGGGGCACCGATGCGCAGGGCGGTGACGGCATGGCTGCGCAAGGCCGGATCGGTGATGTTCAGCTCAAGCGGGCCGGCGCTGTTCCAGGTTTCGAATGCGGCCCAGATCGCACGGGCCAGGGTGGCGTGGCGGGCGTGCACGTTGTCCAGCCCCTCTTCCGCGATCATGTCAAGGGCGGCACGCAGGCCATAGAGGTGATGGGTGGGGGCGGTGCCGTCAAAGAACTGCCACAGCTCCTGCGCCTGGGCGCGGGGGCGCCAATCCCAATAATGGCTGGCCAGATCCGCCGTTTCGCGCACCGCATCGGCGCGATCGTTGAAGAACACAAAGCCGAGGCCCGGCGGCACCATCAGCCCCTTTTGGCAGGCAGCGACCATGACATCGACGCCCCAGTCATCCATGCGGAAATCATCGCAGGCGAGGCAGGCGATGCAATCAATCATCAGAATGGCCGGATGCCCCGCCGCGTCCAGCGTCGCACGCAGCGCCGCGACATCGTTCCTGACCGAAGTCGAGGTGTCGACCTGCACCGCCATCACAGCCTTGATGCGGTGGTCGGTGTCGGCCGCAAGCGCGGCGGCAAAGTGGGCCATGTCGATCGCGGCGCGCTTGCCATAGTCGATGATTTCGCAATCGACACCCATCTTGCGCGCCACGTCCGACCAGCCATGGGCAAATCGCCCCGTGGCCAGCACCAGCGCCTTGTCGCCGCGCGAAAACACGTTGGCCACTGCCGCTTCCCAGGCGCCGTGGCCGTTGGCGATGTAGATGGCGCAATGATGGCGGGTGCGGGCGATGGCCTTCAGGTCGGTCACAATACCGGGCATCATGTCGACCAGTTCACCCGCATAGATGTTGGGCGCGGCGCGGTGCATCGCGTTCAACACCCGGTCAGGGATGACCGAGGGGCCGGGAATGGCAAGATAGTGGCGTCCGTTGGAAAGGGTCATGGCGGCTCCTGCGCAGTGTGACACCGGGTTAGGCCGACTGCCGCGCAGCGTCAATTCCCCCTCAAGCCCGGACAATCGCCGCCGCCCTTTCAAACGCCGCCAAATCGCGATAGCTGAAACAGGTCGCAATCCGGAGCCAACCCTGTGAGCCAAGCCCTGCCCCCCCCTTCGCGCGTTTTGATGGGACGGTTGTGGCGTGAATATGTGTCACAGCATTGGCCCACGATCACGCTGGCCTTTGGGATGATGGTGATCGAAGGGTCTACCGTTGGATTGCTCAGTTATATGTTGCAGCCGATGTTTGACCTGGTGTTCACCGAAGGCAACATCGATGCGATGTGGTGGGTCGGTCTGGCCATATTGGGGCTGTTTGTCACCCGCGCACTGACCGGGGTGGTGCAGCGGGTGCTGCTGGTCAAGGTGGCGCAGATGTCAAGCACGGCGATGCAGGTGGATCTGTTGGCGCATATGATGACGCTTGATTCGACCTATTTCCAGAAAAACGCCCCCGGCGCCCTGATCGAGCGGGTACAGGGCGACACCTTGGCGGTGCAAAGCGTTTGGCAGGTTCTGATTCAGGGGCTGGGGCGCGATATTGTCGCGCTGGCGTCGCTGTTCATCGTCGCGCTGCTCATCGATTGGGTGTGGACGGTGACGGCGCTGGTCGGGATACCGCTTCTGGTGCTGCCCAGCATGGCGCTGCAACGTTATGTGCGGCGAAAGACCGGGCAAATGCGCGATGCATCCACCCAGCGCGCGACGCGGCTGGACGAGATATTTCATGGCATCAACCCGATAAAACTGAACGGGATGGAGGCGTATCAACTGGGCCGCTTCCGTGCGGTGGCCGACCGGATCGTCACCGTCAATGTCAAGACAACGGCAGGCCAAAGCATGTTGCCCGGCATGATCGACATCATGACCGGCATCGGATTTTTCGGCGTGCTGATCCTGGGCGGGCGCGAAATCATCGAGGGTGAAAAAACGATTGGCGAATTCATGTCGTTCTTCACCGCCATGGCACTGGCCTTTCAACCACTGCGGCGGTTGGGATCGCTGTCGGGAATTTTTCAGGTGGCGGCAGCATCGCTGGAACGGCTGTACCGGATTTTCGATCTGCCCCCCGGCATCACCTCGCCCGCCCATCCCGCACAGGTGGCGGCGGCGCAGGCGGACATCGTGCTGCACGATGTACAATTTGCGTATGACGATGCGGCGGTGCTGAACGGGCTGACGTTCACCGCCCCGGCGGGTCGCACGACAGCGCTGGTCGGAGCATCCGGGGCCGGAAAAAGCACCGTATTCAACGTCCTGACCCGACTGGTCGAACCGCAGTCGGGCAGCGTGGCCCTGGGCGACGTGCCGGTGTCGGCGCTGGCGCTGGCCGATTTGCGGGGGCTGTTTTCCACCGTTACCCAGGATGCGCTGTTGTTCGATGAAACGATCCGGGAAAACATCCTGCTGGGCCGCAGCGATGTGACCAAGGCGCGTCTGGCCCAGGTGCTGGACGCCGCCCATGTATCTGATTTCCTGAGCAATCTTCCCCTGGGCCTCGACAGCCCCGCCGGACCGCGCGGCAGCAACCTGTCAGGTGGGCAGCGGCAGCGTGTGGCGATCGCCCGCGCACTGTTGCGCGACACGCCCATCCTGTTGCTGGACGAGGCGACATCGGCGCTGGACGCCCATTCCGAAACGGTGATCCAGGCGGCGCTTGAGCGGCTCAGCCGGGGGCGCACCACGCTTGTCATCGCGCATCGGTTGGCGACAATCCGCAATGCCGATCTGATCGTCGTGATGGACCGGGGGCGCGTGGCCGAACAGGGCACACATGACATGCTTCTGGCGCAGGGGGGGCTGTACGCCGAACTGCACCGGCTGCAATTCGAAAGGCGCACCGATCACGAGATGCACTAGCCCACAGCGACACAGCATCGGCCCGGCGACGGATCAGAACGGAAAGACATCCCCGCCCGGCCATGGCAAAAGGCCCAGACAAATTCTATATCAGTCGAAATACAAGGGATGCGCCGGATGGCAGAAAACGACAGACGTATTTTGGGCATCACCGGCGCCGAGGCGCGGGATTTCCTGCAAGGGCTGGTCAGCAATGATGTGCCGGCGGGGCCGGATGATTTGCGCTATGCCGCCCTGCTGTCGCCACAGGGGAAATACCTGTGCGATTTCTTCATGTTGTGGCGTGGCGACACTCTGCTGTTGGACGCCCCCGCCGCGCTGTTCGACGACCTGCGCCAAAGGCTGACCCTGTACCGCCTGCGTCGCAAGATCGGGTTGGACGAAGTACAACTGCCGGTGGCGCGCGGCAGCGGCGCCCTGCCCGAAGGTGCCCTGGCCGATCCGCGCCACCCGTCCCTTGGCTGGCGCGGCTATGGGGCGCACTTCACCGGTGACGATACCGACTGGGATGCGCTGCGCGTGGCGAACTGCATCCCCAAGGCGGGGATCGAGCTGATCCCGAACGAAACCTACCTTCTTGAGGCAGGGTTCGAGCGGTTGAGCGGGATCGACTTTCGAAAAGGCTGCTATGTCGGACAGGAAATCAATGCGCGCATGAAGCACAAGACAGAGCTGAAAAAAGGCCTGGCCACTGTGCAGATCGACGGTGCGGCGCCTGTGGGAAGCGAAATCACCACCGCCGATGGCAAAACGGCGGGCCGGCTGTTCACCCAGTCGGGCGGGCGCGCGATTGCCTATCTGCGGTTCGACCGCGCCGATGGCCCGCTGCGCGCGGGAGAACACGCCGTCATCACGATGTGACACCGCCTTTGGAGTGGCAAAAGGCGCGGTCACCTCACGGGGCACCGCGCCTTTTGCAGTTGTTCGTTTGGATCAGGCGCGCTCGGCATATTCCATGGTTTCGGTGTTCACGATGATGTCTTCATCCTGGGCGATAAATGGTGGCACCATCACCTTGACCCCGTTGTCGAGGATTGCGGGTTTGAAGCTGTTGGCGGCAGTCTGGCCTTTGACCACAGGCTCGGTCTCGACAACCTTGCAAACCACCTTTTGCGGCAGGGTCGCGTTGAGCGCCTCGGTATCGTAATATTCGATGTGGATCGTCATGCCATCCTGAAGAAACGGACGCCGTTCACCCAAAATCTCGGCAGGCAATTCGATCTGTTCATAGGTTTCGCTGTCCATGAACACCAACATACCATCAGTTTCGTAAAGAAACTGTTGATCCTTCTGATCCAGACGAACTTTCTCAACCTTGTCGGCGGAACGAAACCTTTCGTTAAGCTTTGAACCGTTACGAAGATTGCGAAGCTCGACCTGGGCAAAGGCACCGCCCTTGCCGGGTTTCACATGGTCAACCTTTACAGCGGCCCAAAGGCCGCCGTTATGCTCCAGAACGTTCCCGGGGCGGATTTCGTTACCGTTGATTTTAGGCATTGGGCAAAACCATGTCAGAAAGTTGATCGGAAGTTGCAAGACCCTATATGTGGGAATCATATACGTTACAAGTCGCGGAGTTAGAGGGCGACGTTGACAAGGTATGCACAAAATGCATACCTGCCATTCCAAATGAGAGAGACAGAATCACCCCGGAACCGCCCATAAGGGGCGACACACTCAAAACACAAGAGCAAGAATAAGGAAACGACGAGATGTCTGATTTCGTTGATGGAACCGCTTTCAACCACGAGCAGGGCAACCGGGCACGCAAATTGTTTGCCGCCGTTGTTCTGGCTGCGCTGGATGATGCCATTGCTGACGACAAGAAATACGGGAACGGGCCCGAACAAATTGCACGCTGGGCGCGGTCGCGCGATGGCCGCGAGGTGTTGTCCTGCGCCGGTATTGACCCGAACGAACGGGTGGTCACCGGGCTGATGGATTTCGTCAGCAAGGGCATCCGCACCTCGGTTGCCTTGTCGCGCGAAGAGTCCGAACGCCGCAGCGCCGCCCAGGCCGAAGCCGCCTGATCCTGTTTGTTTGATGTGGAATACGCGCCCTCGCGGCGCGTTTTTTATTGGCCGCGCCCCTGTCATCTGACACGGCGCTAGGGGGCACGATGGCACGGGCGATCATGATCCAGGGTGCCGGTTCCAATGTCGGCAAATCCATGGTCGTGGCCGGGCTGGCCCGCGCCTGTTTGAACCGGGGCCTTTCAGTGGCGCCGTTCAAGCCGCAGAACATGTCGAACAATGCTGCCGTAACAGTGGATGGGGGCGAAATCGGGCGGGCCCAGGCATTGCAGGCCCGCGCGGCAGGCCGCGACCCCATTGTCGACATGAACCCCGTTCTGCTGAAGCCCGAAACCGACACCGGGGCCCAGATCATCCTGCGCGGTCAACGCTTTGCCACGCTGCGCGCCCGCGACTATGGCAAGCGCAAACATGAATTGCTGCCCGCCGTTCTGGACAGCTTTCGCGCGCTGGCCGCAACGGCCGATCTTGTCTTGGTAGAAGGCGCGGGCAGCCCGGCCGAAATCAACCTGCGTGCTGGCGATATTGCCAACATGGGCTTTGCCGAAGCGGCGGGCGTACCGGTGATCCTTGTTGGTGACATTGATCGGGGCGGTGTGATTGCGCAATGCGTCGGCACCCATGCCGTTCTGCCGCCCGGTGACCGTGACCGCATTGTCGGTTTTGCGATCAACAAGTTTCGCGGCGACGTATCGCTGTTCAATGCGGGTCTGGCAGAAATCGTGGCGCGCACCGGCTGGCCCAGCCTGGGGGTTTTGCCATGGTTTGCCGATGCCTGGCGCCTGCCCGCCGAAGATGTGATGGACATTGCCAACCGTAGGGGTGGCGCGTTCAAGGTCGTGGTACCCCGGTTGAACCGCATCGCCAATTTCGACGATCTTGATCCGCTGTCGGCCGACCCCGCTGTTACGGTGGACATCATCGAACCGGGGCGCGCCCTGCCCGGCGATGCCGATCTGGTGCTGATACCGGGCAGCAAGGCCACGATTGCCGATCTGGCCCACCTGCGCGCCCAAGGCTGGGACATTGACATCACGGCACATCACCGCCGCGGTGGGCATGTTCTGGGAATTTGTGGCGGGTTTCAGATGCTGGGGCGCGAAATCATTGATGATCTGGGGCTTGAGGGGCCGCCATGCCGGGTGCCTGGCCTTGGGCTGTTGGAGGTTACAACGCAGATGCAACCGGCCAAGCGGGTGGCCCTGACCCGAGCGCGGGATCTGGCCAGCGGAACCGACGTGGATGGATATGAAATTCACCTCGGCGTCACCAAGGGCCCGGATTGCGCCCGCGCCTGGTTGATGGTGGACGATCGCCCTGAAGGGGCGGCCAGTGCCGATGGTCGGGTTCAGGGCTGTTATCTGCATGGGCTTTTCGCCGCTGACCGGTTTCGCCGCGCCTTTCTGACCCGGCTTGGCGCCACGCCTTCGGACATTGTTTATGGCGATGTGGTCGAGCGCACCTTGAACAGCCTGGCGGAACATCTTGAACGGCACCTGGACATTGATCTGCTGCTGCGTCTGGCACAGCCGGTGCGCTGACCAAAGTAGACTGCGGCGTTTTACCGTGTCTATCGAACCGATACGATTATTCGAAGTCGCGGATCGAGATCGCGCGCATGATTTCGCGGCGTACAAGCTTGCGCACGTTGCGGGTGATCCGCTCGCCCAGCGCGCCCTGCAATTCCTCGCGCACGATTTCCGCCACCATGTCGCGCAGCGTTTCTTCGTCGATCACCGTGCCATCATCAGACAATGCGAATTGTGCATCATCCTCACGCGGCGGGCGCGCATTGCGATGGCTTTCAGCGGTCAGGATTTCAATTCCGTCCTCATTGCCGGGGCTCAGGGGGCGCGCGCCCCTATCCGCAGACCACATGTCAGCATGGGCATCTTCCGGCGTTCGCGTCCGTGCGGTTGCGGGTTGGGCACCTGCCGCACGAAGGGCAGCGTTATCGTCTGCGCCCTGCACAACGGGGTCGCCCCCTCCTCCGACAACGACACGCGATGCCGCGAACAACACGGCAGTAGGGCGGTGCTGCGACGTGTCTTCGCTGCCGTCCGGTTCAAACTCGGTCGCCTGAGCCGACACCGCCGCCTCAAGCTCGGCAATGCGCCGTTCAAGGGTGCGGGTGTAATCGCGGGCCAGATCGGCGGTATGGGCCTGTTCAGCCTGCAACTCGGCCTTGGTTGGCGCGATACGATAATCCTCGGTCAGCAAAAGCTTTTGAACCGCTGCGTTTTTCAGGGCACCCTCGGGCTCGGGTGCCGCGCGGCTGCGCGTAGCGTCAACCGATACCAAGCGGCGGATCGACGACAGCACATCTTCGATTTCTACATTCGTTACCGGATCGGACATATAACTGCCTCTGGCTGCTCAGTAAGAAGTGTAACCCCACTTGGCCCCGCACACAACCAGTAGGCACCGGAAATGGTTTCAAAGCCGTTCTGCGCCGAAGATTTACTGCTGAATTGTCACTATTTCTTGCCCAGTGATTTCATCACACGGTCCAGCTTGTCGCCCTGAGGGCTGACATATCGGGTGGGTGCGTCGCGCACTGCATCGTAATAAGCGGCCGGATCATAGGTGACGACGCCCAGCCCAAGATGTTTCACTGTCAAAAGTCCCATGGCGCCCAATAGTGTATATATCGCCTGAACACGGTTGGTGTCGGCGCTGATTTGCGCTGCGCGGGCATCCAGAAGTTCCTGTTCGGCGTTCAGCACATCAAGAGTGGTGCGTGCGCCAAGGGTCGCCTCTTCCTGCACGCCGCGAAAAGCAACGGTGGCGGCGCGCACCTGTTCGGTGCTTGCGGCCAGGCTGGCCTGGGCCACCGTCAGAAACGCCCAGGCGTTGCCGACGTTCTGTTCGACATTCTGGCGCACCAGATGCAGGTTCGCCCGCTGCGCGTCGCGCCGGGCCTGGGCCTGACGGATCTGCGAACTGATCCGCCCCCCTTGATAGACTGGCCCGCCAAAGCGCAGCCCGATTGACGATGAATTGTTCAGATCCTGATCCACCCCGACGCTGCCCCGAATGGAAAGCGTTGGCCTGATCGCTGCCTCGGCCCGTTTCACGCCCAGCTCGGCCACCGTCACCTGCCGCATGGCGCGGCGAATATCCGGGTGGGTGCGCACCGCCACGGTGCGGGCATCCTCCAGCGTCCGGGCGGTTTGCGGCGGGTTCGGCGGCGCGGACAGCGTGCCGGGATACCGGCCCACCGCCACGCGATAACTTTCACGCGCCTGTGCCAGATTGCCCTGCGCCGAGGCCAGCCCCGATTGCGACGCGGCAAGGCGCGATTCGGCAATGGCAACATCTGTGCGGGTCACTTCACCCACTTCGAACCGGTCGCGCGACGCGCGCAGTTCCTGTTCGATCAGGCGCAGGTTGCTTTGGCGCAGGTTCACCTGGGCGGCGGCATCCCGTACATCAAGAAACGCAGTGACCGCAGACAGCAAAACCTGCATTTCCACCCCGATCAGCCCTTCGCGGGTGGCCAGAACGGTTTCCTTGCTTGCCTCGATACCCAGTTGCGACGCGCCGAAATCGTACAGCACCTGTTCTAGAGTGATCGACAGATCGCTGTTGACCGCGCTGTTGCCCGACGACAGGGAAAAGCCCAAAGTGCTGGTCGCCATATAGTTGACGACGGGGCGCAGGGTGGCCATCGCCTGGGCCACGTCTTCATCGGCGGCGCGCAGGGTGGCGCGGTTCTGTTCCAGAAGGCCGCTGTTCTTGTATGCCCCGATCAGGGCATCGGTCAGGGATTCGGCCCGCGCCCCACCGGCGGCCACCAGAACGCCAACCGCCACAACTGCCGCCACGATTGAATTGAGCCTCATCATGCTATCCCCCGAAAAACCGAACACGGCCCAGTCACAACTGGAACGCGGGCAGTCGGGCGAACCCGGGCAGCACCGGCGCGGTTGCATTGAACGCATCGCGCCAGTTGATTGCACCGTCAATGCAATGACCCACCCGGCAAATGCCCAGCGCGCCATCCTGAAAAATACATACGATGCGCCCGCCGTTCCCCAATTGCGCCAGCAGCGCCTCGGGCACCTGTTGCACCGCGCCCTGGACGAGCATCACGTCATAAGGGCCATGCTTTGCCGCCCCCGCGGCAAGCGACGATTCGACCACGGCCACGTTGTCGGCGCCCGCCTCGCTCAGGTTGCTGGCGGCTTCGCGGGCCATGGCAGCGTCTTCTTCCAGCGCCACGACCGTTTCAGCCAAGCGCGACACCAAGGCCGCCGAATAACCATAGGCCGACCCGATATCAAGGACAAGCTCGTGCGGCTGGACGTCGGCGGCATCCAGCATCTTGGCCAGTGTGCGCGGTTCCAGGATCACCCGACCATGGCCAAGATCAATGTTTTCACCCACATAGGCCGCCTCACGTTTGGCTGCGGGCATGAAATCTTCGCGCGGCACAGTCAACATGGCGTCGATGATCGGAAATTTCGTGACATCAGAGGGGCGAACCTGATTGTCCACCATCATCGTGCGGCGCGTTGCAAAGTCGGTCATGGACTGAACTCATCCGTTCATTATGGGTCAGGACTGATGTTGCACGATTTGCCCAGACGGGCAACAGAACGTTGAACCACCCCCGTCAAGCGCGACCAATCTGCACCATATCCGCTTGCGCGTTTGGTGCGGGAAAGCTATCAAGCAGGCTCAGAGGCGAGTTGGCGGAGTGGTTACGCAGCGGATTGCAAATCCGTGTATGGGGGTTCGATTCCCCCACTCGCCTCCAGGCCGTTCTTCTGGGGTGGACCCTTGCCCAGCATGACAGTGCCAAAACTTCCCCGCCTTCCCTGGACATGGCCGCGCCGCGTCGGCTTTGTGGCCTATCAGGCAGTCGCGCATGTGTTGCTGCCCGTGGTCATCGTCGTCTTTGCCCTGCGCGCCCGCCGCGAACCTTTGTATCGCGCGCATCCCGGGCATCGTTTCGGGCTGCTGCCCCGGGTGATGCCGGGCGCCGTCTGGGTCTTTGCGGCGTCGCTGGGTGAAACCCGGGCCGTCACGCCGCTGGTGCGGGAACTTTTGGCGCGGGGTCATATGATTGTTCTTTCGCACAACGCCCCTGCCGGACTGGAAGAAGGCCAGAGGCAATTTGCCGCTGCGCTGGCCAGCGGCAGGATGGTGCAAACCTACATGCCCGCCGATCTGTTCTGGGCTCTGCGAATCGCGCTGGGGCGGCTGCGCCCCGCCCTCGCGCTGATCGTCGAATCCGAGGTGTGGCCGGCCCATATCACCGCCTGCGCGCGGGCCGGGGTGCCGGTGGCCAAGGTCAATGCCCATCTCAGCGAACGGGCGCTGCTGCGCGACCAGGCAACGCGGCTGGGGCGGCTGCGATTGTTCTTTTTTCAGGGGCTGGCACTGGTGCTGACCAAGACGCCCGCTCACGTCGCCCGCTATGTCCGGGCCGGGGTGGACCCGGCGCGCATTGTTCTGGTGGGTGAGCTGAAATTCGACCTGCCACCGCGCGCCGATCTGGTGGCGCGCGCCCTGGCCTTGCGCCCGCCGCTGGCGGGCAAACGGCCCGTGTGGATGATCGCCTCGTCCATCGAGGCCGAGGAAGAGGCCCTGCACGGCATCCTGCGCGCCTTGCACGATCGGCTTGCGGTGCCGCCGCTGGTGGTTTGGGCGCCCCGCAGCCCGCAGCGGTTTGACGCGCTGGCCCGGCGTCTGGCCCATGACGGTTGGCGCACCGGGCGGCGCAGCGCGATCTGGGACGGTGCGTTCAATGGCGAAACCCCCGGCGATCTTGATGTCTTGGTCGCCGACAGCCTGGGCGAGATGGATTTTTCCTACGCCTTGGCCGACATCGTGTTTGTCGGCGCAACGCTGGCCGACATGGGCGGGCACAACGTGAACGAACCTCTCGCGCTGGAGCGCCCTGTGGTCACCGGCCCCAGCGTGTTTTCCATCCCCACCCCGGCGGAAGAGGCCATCGCCCAAGGCGCGCTGCGCGTCTGCGCCGATGCCGCGGCCGTAACCGACACTCTGGTCACACTGTTTTCCGATGCCGACGGGCTGGCCGCTTTTCGCGCCCTTACCCACGGCCTGACCGCGCAACATCTGGGTGCCGCCCGGCGCAGCGCCGATGCGTTGCAACGTCTCGGGGTGGCCCGTCATGGCTGAGCGGTTGGTCGCGCTGCGCGGCGATGCGTCGCGCGCCATCGGCATGGGGCATCTGATCCGGCTGCACGATCTGGGCCGCGCTCTGGACGCGCAGGGCATCGCCCATATCTATGCCTGCACGCCCGAAACCGCACCGATCCTGCGCACGCGGGGCATCGCGGCGAACCGGATCATCACCGCCGATCCCGCCGCCAACTGGGTTTCGAAGCACAAAATCACCCATGTGGTGGCCGACATCATGTGGTCGGGCAATGTCTTTGCCGCAGCGCGCGAGGTGGCGGCGCTGACCGCCACGCGGCGGCCTGTCACCGTCATCGATTCGATGCCGCCAGATCATTTTGTCACCGCGCCCGGCACCATCGCCCCGGCCTGTGTCGTCACGCCCTATCTGGGCGCCGAGCACCTGCGCCCGGCACCGCGCACCGGCGACTGGGCGGCGGGGGCGGATTTCGCGGTGATGGACGACAGTTATCTCACTGCCCGCACCCGGGTGCAGCCGCCCCTGCCCCGGCGGGTTCTGGTCAGTTGCGGCGGGGCCGATCCCACGGGGCTGTCCTTGCGCATCGCACAGGCCCTTGCGCCCACCGACCTGCCTGTCGATCTGGTGATCGGGCCGCTGTATCCGGCCGACACGCGCAACGCACTGGCCCGGATGGCGGACGATCACCGCAACCTCACCCTGCATGGCCCGCAACAGGGGCTGAGCGCGCTGATCGAATCCTGCGGTCTCGTGGTGGGGCGAATCGGGCTGTTGCGCTATCAGGCGGCGGTGTTGGGGCGCACGGGGATTTACCTGTTCGAGGGCAGCGAATACCGCGCCTACCTGGAAAACTTTGCCGCTGCCGGACTGGCCGAGGTGTTTTTCGCAGACCCCCCCGAAGGCAGCACGCCATTTCTCGCCCGCCTTGCGGCGCTGGCCGACCCTGCGGTGCAGGCACGCCTGTTCACGCTGAACACCGCCGCAATGGATGCGGTGCATGGAAATGGCGCAGCAAATGTGATTGACCGGATTCTACAGCAGGAATGGACCGGCGCATGACACTTACTCTGGAAAACAAAACCATCGGCCCCGATGCGCCGCCGCTGCTGATTGCCGAGATCAGCGCCAACCACGACCGCGATCTGGATCAGGCGCTGGCGCTGGTCGACATTGCCGCCGATGCCGGGTGGGATGCGCTGAAGCTGCAAACCTATAACGCCGACAGCCTGACCATACCGTCGCGCCACCCGTCGATGCGGATCGACCCGATCTGGGGCAAGGACACGCTGTACGAGTTGTATCAATCCGCCGGGATGCCGATGGCATTTCACGCGCCATTGTTCGCGCGCGCGCGCCAACGTGGGCTGTTGCCTTTTACCTCGATCTACGATCCCCGCGACCTGGATTTCATCGAAAGCCTCGGCTGCGCCGTCTACAAGATTGCCAGTTTCGAGATGACGTTCGATGATTTGCTGACCGCAGTGGCGGGCACCGGCAAACCGATCATCCTGTCCACCGGCATGGCGGTGATGGATGAGGTCGCCCATGCGCTGAACGTGCTGGACAAGGGCAATTCCGGCCCTGTCGTTCTGTTGCATTGCTGTTCCAGCTATCCCGCGCCGCTGGATCAGATCAACCTGCGCGCGATGACCGCCATGGGCGATGCGTTCGGGCGGATGGTGGGGTTTTCCGACCATACGATCGGATCACGCGGGCCGCTGGCCGCCGCCGCCATGGGCGCCGTGGCGATCGAGAAACATTTCACCAACGATCCCGCCCGCCCCGGCCCAGATCACCGCTTTTCCGCCACACCCGCCGTGATGGCAGAAATCGCCGCCGGGGTCGCCGAAATCCACGCCGCGCGGGGCAGCGGCCTGAAAGGCACCAGCGCCGCAGAGGCGGCGAACAAGGCCACCGGGCGCCGCTCGGCCTTTGCGCTGCGCGACATGGCCGTGGGGCATATGATCGGGCCGGGCGATTTCCGATTTGTGCGCCCCGGCGCGGGCATCCCGGCCAACCGCCCGGATCTGCTGCGCGGCGCGACGCTGGGCCGGGCCGTGGCGGCGGGCGATCCGATCATGCCGGACGATATTGCATGACCCAGGTTGCAATCATGCAGCCCACCTTTCTGCCCTGGCTGGGATATTTCGCCCTGATCGACAGGGTGGACCGTTTTCTGTATCTGGACGATGTGCAGCTGTCGCGGCAAAGCTGGCAAACCCGCAACCGCCTGAAAGGTCCGCAAGGTCCGGTGATGCTGAGCCTGCCGGTGGCGCGAAAACCGTCACTGCCGATGATTCAAGAGGCGCGCCTGGCCGACACCGGGTTCGAACGCGCAATGATGATCACTGCGCGGCATCTGCTGGGCCGGGCGCCCTTCGCGCCACTCGCCCTTTCGATCCTGGAACAGGGGCTGAACACCGCCGGGGGCAACCTTGCCACCCTCAACATCACGATGATCGAGGCGATCTGCACCGCCACCGCGATCACCACGCCGCGCAACCGCACATCGCACATGACCGTCCCCTCGGGCGACAAGATCGCGCGGCTGGTGGCGCTGTGCCGTGCCGCTGGTGCCGCGGCATATCTGTCGCCCATGGGGGCGGCGGATTACCTTGAGGGTGACACCGCATTTGCAGCGGCGGGAATCGACCTTGGGTTCTTCAACTTTGAACACCCGGTCTATCCGCAATCCTTCCCGCCGTTTCTCGGTCACATGTCCGCCCTTGATGCGCTGGCCCATGTGGGGCCAGACGCGTTTTTGCCGCTGATCCGCAGCGGCATCCGCCCCGATCTGCCCGCAGTCAAGGACGCAGAATGATCGACCCGCTTATCCGGGACACCTCGAACGCCGGAACGCCGCCACGCCATCCCGATGCGAAAGCGGTGCAATTCGCCCTGTCCGGCGCGCAGATCGGGCGGTACACAACCGACTGTGGCGATGGTCAAGCGCCGCAATCAGACTGGAGCCTATCGTGGGGAAAACCGGCATGAGCCAAGACAAAGATGCCATCATCGCCCATTACCGCGCACTTCTGGCCGAACATGGCAGCGGCGCGAAGGTGCTGCAATACGCCGATGACGCGACCCAGGCGGCGCGCTATGACGTGCTGTGCGGCATTGCCCGGCCCTTGGGATCGGTTCTGGATGTCGGCTGCGGGCTGGCCCATCTGCACCGCTATCTGCGCGGGCTTGGCGACGGCGCGGGCTATCTCGGGGTGGACATCGTGCCCGAGTTCGTCGAGATCGCCCGTGACAGTCTGGCCGACGATCCGCTGGCCGATGCCGCCCTGATCGACGGACAGGACGCATTGCCGACCGGGTATGACTACGCCCTGCTGTCCGGGGTGTTCAACAACGCGATGGACGACAACTGGGGCTTTGCGACCACGACATTGCGCCGGATGTGGGCGGCGGCGGACAAGGGCATCGCCTTCAACGCCATGACATCGCATGTTGACTATTTTGATCCGGGCCTGTGGTATGTTGATCCGATGAAAATGTTTGAATTCTGCAAGCGTGATCTGGGCGGTCACCCGGTGCTGCGCCACGACTACACGCTGCGCCCCGGCGGATTTCCGTTCGAATTTGCCATGTATGTCTATAAATCGCCACGCGCCAGCAATGCCTGAAACATCAACTCGGCCCGCGCCCAATCCTCGGGCGTGTCGATGTCCTGCACCCGCCAGCGCGGCAGGCGTATCGGTGCCGTGTCGGGGCCAAACGGCGGCACACCGGCGCGCCACGCCGCGCTGCGCCCCCAATAAAACTGGCCCGCGTCGTGGAACGCCTCGTCCAGATCCTGACTGCGGGTGGCATATTGGCTGGGGTCGAACATCTGCAACCGCCCGTTCACGATCCGCACCGCCCGCTGGATCGGAAAACCGAAACTGGTGACCGGAATCGCATATTGCGCGTCGTCCAACAGCGCGCGCCCGGCGCGTATGTCACCGGCCCGCACGAAGGGCGCCGTGGCATAGAGACAGCACAAGGTTTCGGGCAGGTCGGCGCACCAGTCCAGGGCGTGCTGGATCACCGCCAGCGTCGTTGCATGATCGTCGGCCAGCGCAGCGGGGCGCAGGAACGGCACCTCGGCCCCGGCGCCGCGCGCCACCTCGGCGATCGCAGGATCGTCCGTGGATACGACAATGCGATCAAAACACCCCGCTTTTTCAGCGGCCTGAATCGACCATGCGATCATCGGCTGCCCGGCAAATTCGCGGATGTTCTTGCCCGGTATGCGTTTGCTGCCGCCCCGCGCCGGGATCAGACACAGGCTCACCCCAGGGCCTCGGTCAAAGCGGCGACAACCCTGTCCTGTTGCGCATCGGTCAGACCGGCATAAAGCGGGATCGAAATCGCACCGGCATAATACTCTTCGGCGACAGGAAAATCGCCCAAGGCAAAGCCGTGACGCCGCCAATAGGGCTGTGTATGCACCGGGATATAATGCACGTTCACCCCGATCCCCGCGCGGCGCAGGTGATCGAACACCGCCCGCCGCCGCTCTGCCGCCACCCGGATCACATAAAGATGGAACGACGACACCACCCCCGCCAACCGTCCCGGCAGGCGCAGCGGCAGTTCCGCCAGCAGCCGGTCATACCGGTCGGCCAGCGCGTTGCGCCGGGCCACGAAGGCCGCAAGCCGCTGCATCTGGGCGATACCCAGCGCGGCCTGAAGCTCTGTCATGCGATAGTTCAGGCCCAGTTCCAGCTGCTGATAATACCAGTCGCCATCGGGTTCGTGGGTCATCAAAGCCGGATCGCGGGTGATGCCGTGACTGCGCAACCGCCCCATCCGGGCGGCAAGGGCCGAATCGTTTGTGGTGGCGGCGCCGCCTTCTGCGGTGGTCACGATCTTGACCGGATGAAAGCTGAATACGCAGATGTCGGAATGTTCGCAGGCGCCCACGGCCCGGTCGCCGTAACGCCCGCCGATGGCATGGCTGGCATCCTCGATCACCCGCACACCATAGCGCCGCGCCAGCGCGCTGATGGCAGCCATGTCGCAGGATTGGCCACACATATGCACCGCCGTCAGCACCTTTGGCAGCCGCCCGGCCTCGGCCGCCCGCGCCAGTTTGATCTCCAGCGCCTTGGGGCACATGTTGAACGTCTGCGGATCAATATCGACGAAATCCACCTCTGCCCCGCACAGATGCCCGACATTCGCCGTCGCCACAAAGGTGTTGGGTGAGGTCCACAGCAGATCGCCCGGCCCAAGGTCCAACGCCAGACAGGCAATGTGCAGCGCCGAGGTGGCCGAGTTCACCGCCACCGCCTGCGCCGCCCCGGTGGCCGCGACGATTGCCGCCTCGAACAGCGGCACCTTGGGCCCCTGAGTCAGGAAATCCGACCGCAGCACCTCGATCACTGCGGCGATGTCATCCGACGAAATATCCTGACGCCCATAGGGGATCATGCGCTGGCCACCATCGCCAGAAACGCCTCGTGGCTCAGCCATTCGCTGTTTGTCCCGGAATCGTAAACAAACCCTTCGCCCACCGGCACCCCCCGTTCGCCCACGGCATTTGTCGTGAAATCACAATCAAAGCCGAAGGAAATCGTCGGCTTGATCACGAAATGGTCGGCGAACTCCAAGGTCAGGTGGCTGTCATCGCCGGGGCACATCACCTCGTGCAGCTTTTCGCCGGGGCGGATGCCGACAATCCTGTGCGGCAGGCCGGGCGCCATGGCCGAGGCCAGCTCGGTCACTTTCATCGACGGGATCTTGGGCACGAAAATCTCGCCGCCCTGCATCCGGGCGAAATTGGTCAACACGAACTGCACCCCCTGATCCAGCGTGATCATGAATCGGGTCATCTCGACGTGGGTGATCGGCAGCTCGGTCGCGCCTGCGGCGATCAACCGCTGAAAAAACGGCACGACCGACCCGCGCGACCCCACAACATTGCCATAGCGCACGGCGGCGAACCGCGTGCGTCGCGACCCCACCATGTTGTTGGCCGCGACGAACAACTTGTCGCTGGCCAGCTTTGTCGCACCATACAGGTTGACCGGGTTGGCGGCCTTGTCGGTCGACAGGGCGATCACCCGCTCAACCTGATGCGCCAGCGCCGCCTCGATCACATTCTGCGCGCCGTGGATGTTGGTCTTGACCGCCTCGAACGGGTTGTACTCGGCTGCGGGCACCTGTTTCAGGGCGGCGGCGTGGATCACATAATCCACCCCCTCCATCGCCTGAAGCAACCGCGGGCCATCGCGCACATCACCGATGAAATACCGCATGCACGGCGCGTCGAACACCTGCTGCATCTCGAATTGCTTCAGCTCGTCGCGGGAAAAGATGATCACCTTTCCGGGGCTATAATCGCGCAGGATATGCGCCACATATTTCTTGCCAAAACTGCCGGTGCCGCCGGTGATCAGAATGTTCTTGCCGTTGAACATGATACGCTCTCTTGTCAGTGTCCGGCGCAGGAATAAGGGTTCGCCGCCAGCAATGCCATGACAAAGCGACCCGACGCGCGTTGCCCCAACGCACACCCCCGGAAATTTATACCCCATCTGTGGTTTTTCAAATATCCTCGGGGGGAATGGCCCGCAGGGCCAGAGAAGGGCAGACAGCCCCCCGTCACACCCACGGCCGCGCGCGACGGTCCAGCAGGCCAAGCCGGCCCGCAACCTCGTCACGCACCGGCCCCGGTCGGGGCAGATCCGCCAGCGTGGTAAACCAATGCGCGGGCGGTGCCTTGCCATCGCGGTGGCCGCTCCAGACGAGGCCGCGCAGCACCGCCTGCGCAGCGGGGGGCAATCGTTCGGGCACCGCATACCCGCCCAACTCGGCCCAGACCCGCGCCCAACACCGCCCCACCGACCACGGGTTGTATCCCCCGCCCCCCAGCACAAGCAGCCGGGGCACCATGGCCCGCAGCGCCCGAACCACGCCCACATGGGCGTTGTTCGACAGAGCAAGCCGTGACAGCGGATCTTCAAGCAGCGCATCGGCACCACATTGCAGGATCACCGCCCCGGGGCGGAAATCGGCAAGGCGCGGCAGGATCAGCCGGTCGAGCACCGCCGTCATTTCCGTGTCGTTGAAGCCGCGCGGCACCGGCAGGTTCCACACCTGCCCGGCACCGCGATCGTCCAGCGCGCCGGTGAACGGCCAGCGGCGTTCTTCATGCACCGAGATCATCAACACATCGGGGTCTTGCGCAAACCCGTGCTCTACCCCGTCGGGGTGATGGGCGTCGATATCCACATAAGCCACGCGGCCCACACCGGCGGCGCGCAACGACAGAATCGCAAGTGCCGGATCGTTGAGATAGCAAAACCCGTTGGCCCGGTCGGGCAACCCGTGGTGCGTGCCGCCGCCCGGCGAATAGACCGCCCCGCCATCGCGCAACATCTGCCCGGCCAGGATAGACCCGCCCGCCGCCGTCGCCGGGCGGCGAAACATCTCGGAAAAGATCGGGTTCGAGACACTGCCCAGCCCGTGCTGGTGCAAAACTTCGGCGGGCAGGTTGGCGCCGGCTTCGGCCCGCTGCAACACGTCAAGATACGCCGGATCGTGCCAGGCCGCCAAGGCGGCAGGCCGGGCGCGCGGGCTGATCACATATTGCCCCGCCGCGAACCAGCCCAGGGTCTGCGCCAGGTCGATCACCGTTGACACCCGTGCCACCCGCAGAGGGTGGTGCGCGCCGTAGCTTGATCCGCGATATATCGCGGCGCCTATGAAATGCGCGCGCGCCGCATGTCCTGTCATATTTTCTGTCATGCTCGTGGCAAATAAACGATGCCGCAGCACAATCAACGCGGCAAACGCAGCACCTGTGGTTTGCAATGCCTGTGTGCTGTGCTAGCCTGGTTTCAAAAGTAAAATCGTGACGGTTAACTGGTGCCTCCCTTAAATATGTCAAACGAAAACGGGCGTTTTCCCCTTATTGCCAATGATCGCAAGCGTGACGTGCGCACGCAGTTCGGTGCACTTTGCTGGCGCCGCCAGGGAAGTATTGTGCAGGTGCTGCTGATCACGACACGGCGCACGAAACGCTGGGTGATCCCGAAGGGGTGGCCGATGGGCGGTGAAACCCCCGCCGCCGCCGCCGCGATCGAAGCCTTTGAAGAGGCTGGCGTTGAGGGTATAGGCAGCGACACCTGCCTTGGTATTTTTTCCTATACCAAAGAAATGGAAGGTGACGATCTGCCTTGCGTTGTCGCGGTTTTTCCTTTGAGGGTGACCCGGAAATTCAAGGAATGGCCCGAAGAAAACGAACGCAAGCGCCAGTGGTTCAGCCGAAAGAAAGCCGCCGCCAAGGTTTTGGAACCCGAGTTGAAGCGCCTCATCGCCAACTTCGACCCGAAAACCCTGACCTGACGCCCCATTGAACCGGGCAGTGCAAGTCATAGTTATGGTTGGTAAACCCCGGGGCCCTAGATGATCCGCTTTTCGCTCAGATGCAGCAATGACCACCGCTTTGACAGTTGGTTCGCCTCGGGTGCGGCCTTTGACAGTCTGCGCACCGCCGGGCTTCTGACCTGCCCGGACTGCGGCGACACGGTGGTTGAAAAGGCGCTGATGGCCCCCCCGGTAAAAACCGCCGCGCCGCAAGACGCCGCCGGTCGCGGCGTGGCCCTGTCCGGCCCGCCCGGCGATCCGGCCCATGCCGCACTGGCCGAATTGCGTCGCCTGATCGAAGCGAACGCCGATGATGTCGGCAGGAATTTTGTCGACGAGGCACGCGCGATCCACGAAGGCGTGAAACCCGCACGTTCGATTTATGGCCAGGCCCGCCCCGACCAGGCGCGCCGACTGATCGAAGACGGGGTGCCCATCGCCCCGCTTCCCTTCCTTCCTAAAAGCAGAGCAAACTGAAAGGCACGCCATGGACATCCTGATTACCGGCGCCAACCGTGGCATCGGCGCGGCTTTGCTGCACGACTATCGCGCCGAAGGGCGCGACGCCCAGGGCACCGCCCGCGACGATCCTGCCTTGCTGCCACTCGACGTGACCGCCCCGGCCAGCGTCACGGCGCTGGCCGACCGGCTGAACGGTGCCCCCCTGGGACTGCTGGTCTGCAACGCCGGCGTTTATCTGGACAAGGGCCACAGCCTGGGCCACGGCTTTGGTGCCGACCTTTGGGCGCAGACCTTTGCCACCAACGTCACCGGCGTTTTCCTGACGATTGAGGCGCTGTTGCCGAACCTGCGCGCCGCCAAGGGCAAGATCGCCATCATATCCAGCCAGATGGCCAGCCAAACCAATGCATCCGGCGGCGCCTATATCTATCGCGCCTCCAAGGCGGCTGCGCTGAACCTTGGCCGCAACCTGGCGCAGGATCTCAAGGGCGACGGCATCGCGGTGGGTATCTATCACCCCGGCTGGGTCCAGACCGACATGGGCGGGTCCAGCGCCCAGATCACCCCACAAGATGCCTCGCTCGGGTTGCGCGCCCGGTTTGATGCGCTTGGCCTGGCGACCACCGGCTGTTTCGAAACCTGGGATGGCCGCGCGCACCCGTTTTGACCAGCGTGGGGTTTTCAGAATACGCGCGGGGGCAACCATGGCGGCGGGGCAAACCGCCCCCTGCGGCCCGCCACGGCCCCTTGCCTCATCCCGAGGCACCCCGTAAAAGCCGCCCGGACACAGAACGGGCGGACCTTTTGGCATGACACGACTGGTGATGAAATTCGGCGGCACCTCTGTCGCCACACCCGACCGGATCAAGCGGGCGGCCAAACGTGTCGCGCGCGAGGTGGCGAATGGCCATGAGGTGATCGTCATCGTCTCGGCGATGGCGGGCAAGACGAACGAATTGGTGGGTTGGGTAGACGAAATTTCGCCGTTTTATGACGCGCGCGAATATGATGCGGTCGTGTCGTCGGGCGAAAACGTGACGGCCGGCCTGATGGCGCTGACCTTGCAGGAAATGGAAATCCCGGCGCGATCATGGCAAGGCTGGCAGGTGCCGCTGATCACCAATGGCGCCCATGGCGCCGCCCGGATCGAAGACATCCCGACCACCAACATGGACGCCAAGTTCGCCGAGGGCATGAAGGTGGCCGTGGTTGCCGGGTTTCAGGGCATCAGCCCCGAGGGCCGCATCACCACCCTGGGCCGGGGCGGCAGCGACACGACCGCCGTCGCCTTCGCCGCCGCCTTTGAGGCCGTGCGCTGTGACATCTACACCGATGTCGATGGCGTCTATACCACCGACCCGCGGGTCAGCAGCAAGGCGCGCAAGCTGGACCGCATCGCCTTCGAGGAAATGCTCGAACTGGCCTCGCTGGGCGCCAAGGTGCTGCAAACCCGCTCGGTCGAACTGGCCATGCGGTTCAAGGTGAAACTGCGTGTCCTGAGCAGCTTTGACGAATATGATGAAACTGCGGGCACCCTGGTCTGCGATGAGGAGGAAATCATGGAATCCAAAGCCGTGGCCGGCGTGGCTTTTTCACGGGACGAGGCAAAGGTGACCCTGATTTCGGTCGCCGACAAACCGGGCATCGCTGCCGCCATTTTCGGCCCGCTGGCCGAGGCAGGGGTGAATGTCGATATGATCGTGCAGAACATATCAGAGGACGGGCGCACCGACATGACGTTTTCCTGCCCGGTCGATCAGGTGAAACGCGCCGACCGCGCCATGAGCGAGGCAAAGGCCGAGGGCAAGATCGACTATTCCGAACTGGTGGCCGACACAGATGTCGCCAAGGTTTCGGTGGTCGGCATCGGGATGCGCAGCCATGCCGGCGTGGCCGCCAAGATGTTTCAAAGCCTGCGGGACGAAAACGTCAACATCAAGGTCATCACCACATCCGAAATCAAGATCTCGGTGCTGATCGACCGGAAATACATGGAACTGGCCGTGCAGGCCCTGCACGACGCGTTCGAGCTGGAAAAAGCCTGACGCGACGCGACCTGACCGGTCGGCGCAACGGACGCAGGCGGCCGGGGTTTCCGGTCGCCGGGCCGGCCAGCGGATGCCCCATGGTCCGGCATATCGAAAACCGTTTCCTACGCGTCTCGGGTGTGATCTAACCAAACTGGCCCCAATCGCGAGACCAAGCCCCGATGCCGCACCGCACAGAATCCGAAAGCCGCAAACTGTTGGGGCGCCTGCGTGAAGCGCTGGCGCAGGACAGTGCCGGGCAGACGCGGCTGGACCGGATCACTGCCCTGACCGCCGACTCGATGGAAACCGAAGTCTGCTCGATCTATCTGTTCCGCGATCCAGAGACGCTGGAACTGTGCGCCACGGAGGGGCTGAACAAAGAAGCCGTGCACCAGACCCGGATGCGGCTGGGTGAAGGGCTGGTCGGGCGGGTGGCCAAGACGGCACGCCCGGTGAACAGCGCCAATGCCCCACAGGAACGCGGTTTCCGTTTCATGCCCGAAACCGGCGAAGAAATATACTCCAGCTTCCTCGGTGTGCCGATTCAGCGGCTGGGCGAACGGCTGGGTGTCCTGGTCGTGCAATCAAAAGAGATGCGCAGCTATTCCGACGACGAAGTGTATGCCCTTGAGGTCGTCGCCATGGTTCTGGCCGAGATGACCGAACTGGGTGCCTTCACCGGCGAGGGTGCCGCGCTGTCGGCGCGCCACCAACAGCCGGTGATGTTTCGCGGCGTGGTGGGCCAGGAAGGCACCGCCGATGGCCATGTCTATCTGCATGAACCCCGCGTGGTGGTCACCAACCCCATCGCAGACGACCCCCAGCGCGAATCCGAACGCCTGACGGCGGCGGTGGACCGGCTGCGCCTGTCGGTGGACGATCTGCTGGGCCGCGCCCAGACCGCCGACAAGGACAGCCGACAGGTTCTGGAAACCTATCGGATGTTCGCCAATTCGCGCAGCTGGATGAAACGGATGCAGGAAGACATCGCGCGCGGCCTCTCGGCCGAGGCTGCGGTGGAAAAGGAACAGTCCAGCGCCCGCGCACGGCTGGGTGCCGCGCCCGATCCGTATCTGCGCGAACGGCTGCACGATCTGGACGATCTGTCGAACCGTCTGTTGCGCATCCTGACAGGTCAGGGCGGCCAGACCGGTGCCGAAATGCCGGAACGCCCGATCCTCGTGGCGCGCAATATCGGGCCGGGCGAATTGCTGGAATACGGGCGCAGTCTGCGAGGCGTCGTTCTGGAACAGGGCTCGGTCGGGTCGCACGCCGCCATCGTGGCGCGTGCCCTGGCGATTCCTCTGGTCATCCACGCCGAGCGCATCACGACCGAGGCACTGAACGGCGACCGCATTCTGGTGGACGGCGATCAGGGCATCGCGCATCTGCGCCCCGAAGACAGCGTTGCCAAGGCGTTTCAGGACAAGATCGCAATGCAGGCGAGCGCGCAGGAACGCTATGCCTCGATCCGCAATGAACCCGCCACGGCGAAATGCGGCACCAATATCGCGCTGATGATGAACGCCGGCCTGATGGCCGACCTGCCCAGCCTTGAAAGTTCGGGCGCCGAAGGCGTGGGCCTGTTTCGTACCGAGCTTCAGTTCCTGATCCGCAGCAATGTACCGCGCCGGGGCGAACTGGCCGCGCTGTATGCGCGGGTGATTGATGCCGCCAAGGGGCGGCCGGTGGTGTTCCGCACCCTCGACATCGGGTCGGACAAGGTGCTGCCCTATATGAAACCGCAGGACGACGAACCGAACCCCGCCCTTGGCTGGCGCGCGATCCGGGTCGGGCTGGACAAGCCGGGCGTCATGCGGATGCAGCTTCAGGCGCTGATCCGCGCCTGCAATGGTCGCCCCTTGCATGTGATGTTTCCCTTCGTCGCGCAGTTCGACGAATTCCGTCAGGCCCGCCAACATGCCCTGAACGAGCTTGAGCGTGAAAAGAAACTGGGCCGCGCCCTGCCCCGCGAGGTCAAGATCGGTGCGATGCTGGAAACCCCCTCGCTGGCCTTTGCGCCGCGCCAGTTCTTCGAGATGGCCGATTTCATCTCGATCGGCGGCAACGATCTGAAACAGTTTTTCTACGCCGCCGACCGTGAAAATGAACGGGTGCGCCGGCGCTATGACACGCTGAACGTATCGTTCCTGTCACTGATCGAACACATCGTCGGCCGCTGCGCCGAAACCGGAACGCCGGTATCGTTCTGCGGCGAAGATGCCGGTCGCCCGATCGAGGCGATGTGTTTCGCCGCCATGGGCCTGCGCACGCTGTCCATGCGCCCTGCCTCGGTCGGGCCGGTCAAACATCTGCTGCGTCGGGTCAACCTGAACGAGGCGCGCACGGTGATCGACGCCGCCCGCGTGTCAGGCGCGCAATCCGTCCGCCCCGCCATCATTGAATGGCTGCGCGGCCAGTCCTGATCCATTTCTTGGTCCGAGTCCTGATTGGCGCACAACACTTGGTATCTTCTTGTCCGGAACAATTCCGCCCGACGCTGTGTCGCCGAACGTCAGCGCAAGGTCCGGGGCGGATCGACCATCAGGCGAAATTCACGCAACAAGGTTTCAACCTCGATGTCGCTGTCGCGGGCCAGGGCGCGCAGTCCGAAATAGACCCGCGCCATTTCCTGATAATAGCTGGTGAAGGCATAATTCGTCGCAGCCCCCGCAACCGCCCCGATCACCGGAACGGTCTGCGTGGCCAACTTTTGCCCCAGCACCGTGGCAAGGCGCGGCGCGATCCGCGCGATCAGCCCATGCACAGCGCCGCCGGTCAGGGTGATCCTTGCGGTCAGGAAGGCAACGTCGGTGCCATCGTCACGCGACAGCGGGCCAGCGGCGGCGAACACCTGCAAACACTGCATCCGCACCTTGTCATCGGCAGGGTCAAACCCGTGATCGGCGGCAATGCCCTGAATGGCGCGCAACAGGATCGTCGTTGTCACCGGCAATTCCGCCAGCGCCGTTGGCAATCCGCCTGCCCCGCCTGCGGCGCCCATGGCGGTGGTCACCACGGTGTTCAACCAATCCGCCCGGTCCGCCACCGACACGCGTGACCGGCTGGCGGCATCAAACGCCACCTCAAGCGCGCGACGCGTGGCATTGTCCAGCCCATTTCGCACCGACAGCGGCAGCTTGGCCAGAAGGTTCTCGGCCTGCCCGCCCACCAAGGCCAGCACCTGCATTCCAATGCCGTCCGCCCCACGAAACCTGCGTGCCAACTGGGTAAGTGCGGCGCGCGTCTCCGCGTCCAGTTCGGTGATTTCCAGCGGTTCAGCCTCGTGATTTTGCATAGCTTGAACATGGGCATCCCGGAAGGCTTTGGCAAGATTGCTCAGCCCGCCTTTTCTACTGGCCCTGCCACCCCGTCCCACGCGCCCGGCTGCAACGCCTTGCCCAGCACCCGCGCCGGGTTGGTGGGCGGCGGCATCACCACATCGCCCAGACGATGAAAACCGAATCGGCCATAGTATGGTTCATCCCCCACCAGCATCACCCGCGCCCAGCCCAGTGTCGTGGCGCGGGACAGGCTTTCCATCATCAACAGCGCGCCCAGCCCTTCGCCTTGCCGCGTCGGATGCACCGCCACCGGCCCCAGCAACAAAACCGCCTGCCCAGCGACCTGCACCGGCCAATAGCGGATAACCGACGCCAAACCACCGGTGTCGTCGCGCGCCACAAGGCACAATGCGCGCACCGGCTGCACGCCGTCACGAAACCGGTATGACGACAGCGCCTCGCGCCCCGGTGCGAAGCACAGATCGTACAGCGCCTCGACCTGCCAGCGGTCCTCTGGCGTCTCTTGCTCAAGCCGGATCAACCGCACCCCCCCTGTTCGCGCTGGAACGCGCCCTAGCATGGGGTTAGGTCTGGTACAAATCCCGATCACCGAAAGGTTGCCCATGTTCTATCGCCCCGCAGACGGCCACGGCTTGCCGCACAACCCGTTCAACGCCATCGTCACGCCCCGGCCGATCGGCTGGATCAGCACACGGGGTGCCGAAGGACAAGACAACCTGGCACCCTATTCTTTCTTCAACGCCGTCGCCTATGTGCCGCCGCAGGTGATGTTTGCCTCGACCAGCGCCAAACCCGATCGCGGCGACACCAAGGACAGCGTCGCCAATATCCGCGACACCGGGGTGTTCTGCGTGAACGTCGTAGAATATGCGATGCGCGACGCGATGAACCTCACCTCGGGCATGTGGGACCGGGACGTAAACGAATTCACCAAGGCGGGGATTGATCGCGCCGAATGCGACACGATCGCCTGTTCCCGCGTCGCAGCCGCCCCCGCCAACCTCGAATGTCGCCTGACCCGGATCATCCAACTGCCCGGCGAGGCGAATTTTGTCGTGTTCGGTGAGGTAACAGGCGTACACATGCGCGACGATTGCCTGCGTGACGGACTGTTCGACGTGACCACCTTCCAACCCCTCGCGCGGCTGGGTTACCAGGATTATACCAAGGTGTCCGAGGTGTTCAGCCTGCCCCGCCCCGGTGAAACCCCATCATAAAGCAGCGGCACAACAGGAGACACGGCATGGCGAAAACGATGATCGGCGTGATTGGCGGAACCGGCCTGTATGAAATCGACGGGCTGACCGATGCGGCCTGGGTCACGGTGAACAGCCCGTGGGGCGCGCCCTCGGATCAGATCCTGACAGGCACCCTCGACGAAGTAAAAATGGCCTTCCTGCCGCGCCACGGCCGCGGTCACGTCCATTCACCCAGCACTGTGCCCTACCGCGCCAACATCGACGCGCTGAAACGGATCGGCGTCACTGACGTGATCTCGGTCTCGGCCTGCGGATCGTTCCGCGAAGACATGGCGCCAGGCGATTTCGTGATCGTCGATCAGTTCGTCGACCGAACCTTCGCGCGCGAAAAATCCTTTTTTGGCACCGGCTGTGTCGCCCATGTCAGCGTCGCCCATCCCACCTGTCCGCGCCTCGGGGCGGCCTGCCTTCAGGCGGCCCGCGATCAGGGGGTCAAGGTGCATGAAACCGGCACCTATCTCGCCATGGAAGGGCCGCAATTTTCCTCGCTGGCTGAATCGAAACTCTATCGCCAGTGGGGCTGCGACGTGATCGGCATGACCAACATGCCCGAAGCAAAACTCGCCCGCGAGGCTGAACTTTGCTATGCCAGTGTCGCCATGATCACCGACTATGACAGCTGGCACCCCCAGCATGGCGCCGTAGACATCACCGCCATCATCGCCACCTTGCACGGCAACGCGGCCAACGCCCGGGGTCTTGTCGCGCGTCTGCCCGCGCTGCTGGGCACCACGCGCGCGCCCTGCCCGCATGGCTGCGACCGGGCCCTCGACTTCGCTCTGATGACCGAACCCGCAAAACGCGATCGCGCGCTCCTCGCGAAACTCGATGCAGTAGCAGGCCGCGTTCTGCGCTGACCCGCATCTTTGGTTTTCCAAATACCCCGGGGCAGCGAAGCGGGGACACCCCCCCTCCCCGGCCAGAAAAAGGCACCAGCATGGCCAAGACCGTCCGAGACTATATCCGCACCATCGTCGATTTTCCGCACGACGGAATCCTGTTCCGCGACGTGACGACCCTGTTTGCCGATCCGCGCGGCTTTCGCATGTGCGTTGACCAGATGTTGCACCCCTACGCAGGACAGGACATCGACATGGTGGTCGGGCTTGAGGCGCGGGGATTCATCCTGGGCGGTGCCATTGCGCATCAATTGGGCACTGGATTCGTGCCGATCCGCAAGAAAGGCAAGCTGCCCGGAACAACGATCAGTCAGGAGTACAAGCTGGAATATGGCGAGGCCATCGTCGAAATCCACGATGACGCGCTCAAACCCGGTGCCAAGGTGCTGCTGGTGGATGATCTTTTGGCCACAGGCGGAACGGCGGCGGCAGGCATTGCCCTGATCGAAAGGCTGGGTGCCCGGATCACCGGCTGCGCCTTCATCGTCGATCTGCCTGATCTTGGTGGACGCAAGGTGCTGGAAGACATGGGAATGGACGTGCACGCGCTCTGCGCTTTCGACGGGGCCTAGGGCTGAGGGCGGGTCATGAGTATTTTTACAAAGAAGAAACACAATCAGTTTTCTAACCGTCCAGGGCGATTCCGGCCCGCAACACAGCGCCGGGATTCATGATCCCCAGAGGGTCAAGCGCCGCCTTGATTGCGCGCATCGCGGCCAGTTTCGCCGGGTCACCGTAGCGTTCCAGATCCGCCACCTTGAACCGCCCGACCCCGTGTTCGGCGCTGAACGAACCGTTCATCTCTGCCACCAGATCGTTTACCACCTCGCGCAGGGCGGGCACCTGGTTGGCGTGATCGGCAACCTGGCCGCCTTGCGGTGGGAAGATGTTGAAGTGCAGGTTGCCGTCGCCCAGATGACCGAAAGCATTGATCCGGAAGTCGCCGATCCTTGCGATGGCCCGGCCCGCCTGCTCGACAAAGGCGGGCACGCAGGACAGCGGCAGCGAGATGTCATTCGACATGACGGCGCCGATCCGCTTGTTCGCCTCGGGGATGGTTTCGCGGATCGCCCAGAAGGCGGCCCGCTGCGCCAGATTGCTGGCGATCACACCATCGCTGACAAGGTTTTTTTCCGCACCCGCCGCGAATATCTGCTCCAGCACTGTTGCGGGGTTCTGCGCGGCGGATGTGCCGAGATCAACCAATACCATCCATTCTGGCGGCTCGGCAAAGGGCGCACGGGGCGGCAGCCCCGCCTCGGCCAGAAAGCGCAGCCCCATGCCGTTGATCAGCTCGAATGCCGAAACAGTGCCGCCGCTGATGTCCTGGGCCACTGCCAGCAGTGAAAGCGCCGCCGCCGGACCCGAAACCACCATCAGCGCCGCACCTTGGTGCGCCGGGCGGGGCGACAGGCGCAGGCTGGCCGCCGTGATTACCCCCAGCGTCCCCTCGGCGCCGATCAGCAGGTGCCGCAGGTCATAGCCGGTGTTGTCCTTCCTCAGCCGCCGCGCGCCATGATACACCGATCCGTCGGGCAGCACCGCCTCGACCCCCAGGCACAGCTCGCGCGCATTGCCATAGCGCAGCACGTTGACGCCACCGGCATTGGCCGACAGGTTGCCCCCGATCCGGCAACTGCCTTCGGATGCAAGGGACAGCGGAAACAGCAGCCCCGCGTTGGCAGCCGCCGCCTGAACATCGGCAAGGATCGACCCCGCCTCGGCCACCAGCACGTTTTCCTCGGGGTACACCGCGCGCACCCTGTTCATCTTCTGCAACGACAGCAGGATCGGCGCCGGGCCATCGGGCATCACCTGACCGCCGACAAGGCCGGTCCCGCCGCTCCACGGCACCACGGCGATGCGGTGACGGGCGGCAAAGCGCACCACTTCGGCCACCTGCGCGACCGAACCGGGCAAGGCGACACAGCCGGCCTGGCCATGCCATTTGCCACGCGGTTCCTCAAGATCGCCCGCCGTGGGGGCACGCACCGCGCCGGCGGGCAGCAGGTTGGAAAGTTCGGTCGCACGGGCGGGTGTCATCGGTGTGAGCATGACCGCACCAAAGCGCAACCGGCGGGCGCGTGCAACTAGGGATCGCTCAAGGCCCGCGGGCGAAGCACCCGCACGGTGGGCCGGTCGGGCAGGGTGCGCAGCCCGATCAGTGTACTGGTTGCACCGGTGTTCTCGATGACGAAATCATCGGCCATGCCAGCAAGAAAGCGATCCAGATTGGCAGGGCCGAACCAGTGCATCGGGATCACCACCGAGGATTTCAGCCGTTTCAGCGTGCGGATCATCCTCGGCAGATCCATCGTCATGCCGCCATCCACCGCCGCCATCACCACATCGAGCCGCCCCAGTGCCGCATATTGCATGTCGTCGGGTTCGTGGTGCAGGTGGCCGAGGTGGCCGATGCACAGCCCCTCAACCTCGAACACGAAGATCGAGTTGCCGTATTTCTCGACACCCCCGTCCCAACGGTTGCGGATGTCGGTGGGCACGTTGCGCACCAGCATTTCACCCAGATCCACATGGTGATCCTGCGGCACACGGCCATCGCCCCAGCCTTTCAGCAGATGCGGGATGCGCGCGTCGGGCATCGCTGTCCAGTGGCTGGAATGGGCGTGGTTCATCGTGGCCACATCCGGCACATGATCGGTTGCGCCGAGGCTGCCGTTGTAATCGGTCACGGCCGACAGCCCACCTTGGGTCTGGATCAGAAACATCGAGTGGTCGATATAGCTGATTCGCACCTCGTATTGCGCCACCGGATCGGTCCAGGACGCCCTGTGCAGATATTCGAGGCCCGGCGCGGCATCGGCGATGGCGATACAATGACTGGGCCGACGATCCTGGCCGATGGCGGCGAAAGGCAGCAGCAAGGCGGCGGCAAGTATGAGGGGAAGACGCATGACGGCTCCTTGATCTGGATGCCGTGATACTAGCATGACGTGGCGGCAAATCACCCGGAACTCTGCCAAAAAGCCGCTCACGTTTGCGCGGGTCTAAGAAGCGGCAGTGCGGTCAGCCAGCGGTGGTGCGCCCGCGGCGGTCACCCCGCAGGTTCGCGTAGAGCACATGATTGCGCCAGCGCCCGGCAATTTGCAGATAGCTTTGCGCCACGCCTTCATATTTGAACCCGCTGCGCTCCAGCACCCCGCGCGAGGCGGCGTTTTCCTCAAGGCAGGCGGCTTCGATCCGGCTCAGCTCCATCACGTGGAACGCATGATGCACGATGCCGGCGATCGCCTCAGCCATGAAGCCCTGGCGCGCGTGGGCGGCACCGATCCAATAGCCCAGCGTGCCCGCCTGGGCCGGGCCACGGCGGATATTGTCCAGCGTGATTGCCCCCAACAGCGTGTCGTCTGACCGCCGGATCAGGAACAGCGGCAGCGCCGTGTCATTGTGGATCGAGCGTTGCGCCCAATAGACACGGTTAGTGAAGCTCTTGCGCGACAGGTGACCGACCGACCAGGTGGGCTCCCAGGGTGTCAGGAAATCGACGCTGGCCTGACGCAACGAGGCCCAGGGGCGGAAATCACCGTGTTGCGGGGCGCGCAGGGTCAACCGTTCGGTGTCGATCCTGACCCGGCGTCGCGACAGGAACATCAGGCAGCAAGCCGCGCAGCGAGGGCCCCCAACCCCGGCGCGCCGTCAACCGGACCGTATAGGGCCATTGCCGATTTTCCACCCGACGCAAGCGCGGCGGCGAAATCACGCACGTCGCCCGTTGTCACGCCGTCGATCTTGGCGACGGTTTCGTCGAGGTTGGGCACGCGGTTCCAGATCGCCAGCAGCCGCGCCAGCCGTTCCGCCCGGCTTGAGGGGCTTTCCAGACCCATCAACAGCCCGGCCTTCATCTGGGCGCGGGCGCGGGCCACTTCCTCGGGTGCCATGTCGGTTGCGGCGCGGGTCATTTCGTCAATCGTCAACTCAGCCAAACCACCGATCTGTTCGGCGCTGGTGCCGGCATAGACGGTGATCGTGCCGGTGTCGGCATAGGCGCCGGCCTGGGCAAAGATCGAATAGCACAACCCGCGTTTTTCGCGCACTTCCTGGAACAGCCGCGACGACATACCGCCGCCCAGAGCGCTGGCATAGACCTGCGCGGTATAGAACGCCGGATCACGATAGCCGGGCGATTCGAAGGCCAACGCGAAATGCACCTGCTCCAACGCGCGGGTTTCGCGCCGCTCACCGCCGGTGAACACGGCAGGCATGATGGGTTGCGACAGCCGCGGTGTCAGATCGCCAAACAGCTTTTCCGCCGCGCGCACGATGGCATCGTGATCGACGGCCCCGGCGGCGGCGACGATCATCTCACCCGGCGCATAGCGTTCGTTGACGAACCCGGCCAGATCGGCCTTGGAAAACGCGCTGACCCGCTCTGCCGGGCCGAGGATCGAGCGGCCGATCGGCTGATCGGCATAGGCCACCTCTTGCAGCCAGTCGAATACGATGTCGTCGGGTGTATCCAGAGCCTGACCGATTTCCTGAAGAATCACCCCCCGCTCAACCTCGATCTCTTGCGGATCGAAGGCAGGGTTCAGCACGATGTCGGCGATCACATCGAGGGCCAAAGGCACATCCGCCTCAAGCACGCGGGCATAATAGGCCGTCATTTCGCGGCTGGTATAGGCGTTGATATATCCGCCCACATCCTCGATCGCCTCGGCGATCTGCAAGGCGCTGCGCCGTGCCGTGCCCTTGAACGCCATGTGTTCCAGAAAATGCGCGATGCCATTCTGCTCGGCCCTCTCATGGCGGCCACCGGCGGTGACCCAGATGCCGACACTGGCCGATTTGAGGCCCGGCATGTTTTCGGTCACGATGCGCAAACCGTTGGAAAGAGTGTGGATCTGGACAGTCACTGGCGGGTACGCTCGCGCATGAGGGTTTGGATCTGGCCCAGGTCGTTGGCGACGCGGGTCATACGTTCGGGCCTGTCATAAAGATCGGCCATACGGATGGGAAGGGGCGGACGTTGCCCCGTTGCCGCCTCGACCGCATCGGGAAATTTCGCAGGATGGGCCGTGGCGAGGGTGATCATCGGCGTGGGGCGGTGCATGTGTTCGCGCGCCACCTTCACCCCGACGGCGGAATGCGGGCACAGCACCTCGCCGGTGGCGGCCTGAATGGCGCGGATCGTGGCGCTGGTTTCCTCTTCGGACGCGCGGCCCGATGCAAAGGTTTCGCGCAACGCCTGCAAGGCGCCTTGCGACACGGTGAACCCCCCCTGCCCCAGTTCGGCCATCAACTGCCGCACGGCCCCCCCATCACGACCATAGGCATCGAACAGCGCGCGCTCAAAGTTTGAAGATACCTGGATGTCCATCGACGGGCTGATCGTCGGTGACACACCCTCCTTGCGGTGCTCACCCGTGGCCAAGGTGCGGTGCAGGATGTCGTTGCGGTTGGTGGCCACCACCAGCCGTTCAATCGGCAGGCCCATGGACCTGGCAATATAGCCGGCAAAGATGTCGCCGAAATTTCCCGTGGGCACGGTAAAACTGACGCTGCGATGGGGCGCGCCCAAGGCCACGGCGGCGGTGAAGAAATAGACCACCTGCGCCAGCACCCGCGCCCAGTTGATGCTGTTGATCGCGGTCAGGCCAACCGCATCGCGAAAGGCGAAATCGTTGAACATCGCCTTCACCGCCGCCTGACAGTCGTCAAAATCGCCATCCATCGCCAAGGCGTGCACATTCGCTTCGGTCGGCGTGGTCATCTGACGGCGCTGCACCTCAGACACGCGGCCATGGGGGAACAGGATGAACACATCGACAGCATCCAACCCGCGAAACGCCTCGATCGCGGCGCTGCCGGTGTCACCCGACGTGGCGCCGACGATGGTGATCCGCTCGCCCTTGCGCGCCATCGCTTCCTGAAACAGCTGGCCGATCAGCTGCATCGCAAAATCCTTGAAGGCCAATGTGGGGCCATGGAACAGTTCCAGCAGAAAATGCCCGCTGTCCAGCTGCACGAGAGGCGCGCGCGCGGAGTGGCCGAACCCGGCATAGGCCTTGGCGATAAGCCCCTCGAACACATCGTCGGGCAGATCGACAAAGGGGCGCATCACACGAAACGCAGCCTGTTCATAGGAAAGCCCGGCCAGGGCAGCGATGTCGGCCTGCGACATTTGCGGCACCACGGCGGGCACATACAACCCGCCATCGCGCGCCAGCCCCGCCAGCATTGCCCCTTCGAACCCCAGTTCAGGCGCCTGCCCGCGTGTCGAGACATATTTCAACCGACCTATCCTTCTGTCCTTGGGCGCTTCATGCGCCACAGGAAAAACCCTGTCATCCCTGCCCACACGAGGGCCAGCGAAAACCATGTAAGCGCATAGCCCAGATGATCGTTCGGAATGCCCTCGGTGCCGACCGGCAAGGGGCTGATCGGGTAATCATCAAAAGTGCGCGCGCGCATCACGATCATCACCGGCTCGGTCTCCAACGCGCCCGACAGCGCCACCAGATCGCGGGCGAACCAGATGTTGGCGGCCAGATCGGGGGCAGGCGTAAAACCGTCGATCTCATCGGGCCACAGCAAATTGCCCACCACCTGCACGTCGCCTGCGGGCGCGGCGGTCACGTCACGGTCCACCGGCATGACGCCGCGATCCAGAAGCACCCGGCGGGCCCCGACCCTGAGCGGCGAAATGATCCGATACCCCGCCCCCGCCCCCTTTTGGCTGACCAGGATCCGCACCACCCCCGGCGCGACCTGGCCTTGGGCGGTCACTGCCAGATACTGATCGCGCTGACGGTCTGGCCGGATCGGCAAAGCCACGGGTGCCGCCGTGATCCGCGCGTCGATCTGCGCCAGTACACCCTGTTTCCACGCCAGTCTCTGAACTTGCCAGATCCCCAGTGAAACCAGAATCGCGCAGCCCAGCAGGCCAAACACCAACGGAAGAATGACACGCGCCATGCGACACTTTCAAAAATGGGGGGTGCGCGGTTTGCCCGGCACCCCCCGCATTTGGTTCAGAAAAAGCTGCGTCGCAGGCTCAGCTGCCCCAGATATAGATTGCACCGAACAGGAACAACCAGATCACATCGACGAAATGCCAATACCAAGCGGCCATTTCGAAGCCGATGTGCTGTTCCGGGGTGAAATGACCGGCGCGCACCCGCAAATAGCAGACGAACAGGAAGATCGTGCCGATGATCACATGTGCGCCATGAAACCCCGTCGCCATGAAGAAATTGGCGCCATAGATATTGCCAGAGAACCCAAAGGCGGCATGGCTGTATTCATAAGCCTGGAAGAAAGTAAAGACCAAGCCCAGCAGCACCGCGAGGATCAGCCCGTTGGCCATGTCCTTGCGATTGTTTTCGTGAACAAGGGCATGGTGCGCCCAAGTGGCGGCACAGCCCGATAGCAACAGAATCAGCGTATTGATCAGCGGCAAATGCCAGGGATCAAAGGTTTCGATCCCGGCGGGCGGCCAAACGCCGTCAACTGCCGGGCTGTTCGGGCCCATCGGATACAAGGCGTGCTTGAAAAAGCTCCAGAACCAGGCGGCAAAGAACATCACCTCGGACATGATGAAGAAAATGAAGCCATAGCGCAGGCCGATACGAACCACCGGCGTATGATCGCCCTGATTGCTCTCGGTCACCACATCCGACCACCAGCCGTACATGACGTACAGCACACCGGCCAGCCCGATGAGAAACATCCAGGGCCCCATGTCATGAAACAGCAGCACCGCGCCGAACAGCATGACAAACCCGCCCAGCGCCGCCAGAAGCGGCCAGATTGACGGTTGGATGATGTGATAGTCGTGGTTCTTTTCGTGCGCCATTGGCGTTCCCTCGTCTCGGGCCCCTCTCGGGGGCTTGCTATTACTGGCTCAGGCTTGCCTGCTCTTCGGGCAGGTCGATTTCATAGAAGGTGTAAGACAGTGTGATGTGTTTGACAAACTTTGCGTCGCGGTCGTCCACGATATCGGGATCGACATAGAAGGTGACCGGCATCATCACCCGCTCACCGGGTTGCAGCACTTGTTCCTCAAAGCAGAAACAGTCGATCTTGGTGAAAAACCCGCCTGCCTCGTAGGGTGCAACATTGTAGGTGGCCGAACCGGCGACCACACGATCGGTCGGATTATAGGCCTCGTAAAAGGCCAGCCCGGTTTCACCGATGCGCAGCTGCATCTGCCGCTCGACCGGTCGAAATTCCCATGGCATCTCACGCTCGGTCGAAGCATCAAAACGGATTGCAATGGTTTGATCCAGGGTGCGGTCGGCCCCTGCCCCCGTGACAGTGGCCCCGCCAAACCCGGTCACCTTACAAAACCAACTGTAAAACGGCACCGAGGCCCAGGCAAGGCCGCCCATGACAAGCACGACACCGACGGTCTGTGCGACGGTTTTTGTCTTGCCATCCATCAGTTGCCGCCCCCCCTGGTCTGGTCCGGCATCAATTCCGGGCGCAGTACATGGTCAAATGCCTGGATGGCGCCCAGCTGCCTGACCTTCACCACGGTCAGACCGAAGATGATGCAAACAAACCCTGCCAACACCAGACCAACGCCCATGTTGCGCGAAAAGCGCCGCTTGTGCAGGTCGTGTTCCACTTTCATCGCCATCATAGTGCCCCCAGAGCGCGCAGAACCGCATCGGCCAGCAGCGCCAGAAAATGAAGAAACAAGTACAGCAGCGAGAACTGGAAAAACGCCTTCTCGATGCGATACCTGTCCGATTCGGCCATGGTTTCGTCGCGGCGCCAGATCCGTACCGCCCCGAGAATGAACCAGGCATTGGCCAGAACGGCCACCGTCAGATAGACCGGACCACCGATCGGCGTAAAGCCAAGCCAGACCGCCAGCGGTGCAAGTGCCAGGGTATAGGCCAGAATATGCTGACGTGTTACGCGCCGGCCATGTGTCACGGTCAGCATCGGAACACCTGCGGTGTCATAATCCTTTTTCAGGAACAGCGCCAGCGCCCAGAAATGCGGCGGCGTCCACATGAAGATCAGCGCGAACATCAGCACCGCCTCGACAGAAACGCTGCCGGTGGCCGCAACCCAACCAATCAGCGGCGGAAACGCCCCCGCAGCCCCCCCGATAACGATGTTTTGAGGCGTCGAGCGTTTCAACCACATGGAATAGACGACTGCGTAAAAGAAGATGGTGAAGGCCAGCAAACCAGCCGCCGCGAGGTTGGTTGCCAATGCCAGCATGACCACCGAGAACCCCGACAAGGCAAGACCTATGGCCAAAGCCTCGGGACCGGTGACCTTGCCCGCCGGAATGGGCCGGCGTGCCGTGCGCTTCATCACGGCATCAATGTCGGCGTCCCACCACATGTTCAGCGCCCCCGAGGCGCCCGCACCAACGGCAATGAACAGAATGGCGCAAAAACCGATCATCGGATGCACCTGCACCGGCGCCACCATAAGACCGACGAAGGCAGTGAAAACGACCAAAGACATGACACGCGGTTTCAGCAAGGCGAAGTAATCGCCAAACTGTGCTTCGGTTTCTTGTTCGTTCACTGTGACATCGGTCATGTTTTCGGCCTGTAAATTCAAATTGCGCGGTGCGCTGTGGCCGATCCGCGCATCACAGACCCGACCACGGCGCGCCAGCAGCTCAGTCAGCCAGCGCGACGCGCACGCCCGGCGCTCCTGAGGGGGTGCCGGCGTATTCGTCAATCGCCCGACCCAGCCAGGCATCATAGGCCTCCTGGCTCACAACTTTTACAGTGATTGGCATGAAGGCGTGGTCTTTGCCGCACAGTTCAGAGCATTGGCCGAAATAGATGCCTTCTTGTTCGGCCTTGAACCACAACTCGGCCAAACGGCCCGGAATGCCATCCTGTTTGACGCCAAAGGCCGGAATGGTCCACGAGTGAATCACATCACCGCCCGTGACCTGCACGACGACCGTCTTGTTGACAGGCACAACCATGGCCGCGTTGGTGGCCAAACGATATTCGTCCTGCGAATAGCCATACTCGGCCAGCTCATCGGGTTGCAACATGAAGCTGTCGAACGCGAACTCGCTGTCCGGGTATTCATAGCTCCAATACCACTGATAGCCGGTCACCTTGATCGTCACGTCAGCGGCGGGAATTTCCTGCTGCTTGAACAGCACCGGCAGCGAGAACGCGCCGATGAAGACCAGAATGAGAACCGGCACCAGCGTCCAGGTGATTTCGATCGGGGTATTGTGGGTGAATTTCGCCGGCACAGGATTGGCGCGGCGGTTGTGCCGGACGGCCACGATGGCCAGCAGCAGCACCACGAACAGCACGATCGCCCCCATGATGATCACCAACATGTCATCCAGCCAATGAAGATCGCGTGCAAGTTCTGTCGCTGCCGGCTGAAAATAGATCCCGCCCGGTTTGGGCGCGCCGATGATCGGCAGACCGTCCAGCCCGTCCTGGGCCAATGCGGCGACGCCCGTCAGGGCGGTGGTGCATCCGGCCAGAAGGCCCGCAACTTTGGTATGAAAACGCATATCCGGTTCCTGCTTTGGCTGTCGGCGGCGCTGCCGCCTCCTCGGGGTCCGCCATTCCGGCGGTATTCCGTTGTGTTCACGGCCTGAGAAACCATATTAGACCGAAAGGGACAAGCCAAACCATCGCGGCAAACAGCCGCCCCGCGGCTTTTCCTCAGATCCTGACAGGAGCTTTCATGTCCGATACCCACTTTCGCCCGTTTGATTCACTTCTGGACGCCGACACTGCACTGGCCACGCTGCGGGCTGCCGTGGCGGGGGCCGACGATGGCGAGTTGTTTCTCGAACGCAGCCGATCCGAAGTGATTTCGTTTGACGATGGCCGGGTCCGCACCGCCAGCTACAACGCTGCGGAAGGTTTTGGGTTGCGCGCCGTGCGCGGCGAAACCGCCGGTTACGCCCACTCCAGCGAGATTTCAGAACCCGCCCTGAAACGCGCCGCTGAAACCGCCCGGCTGGCTGTGGGCGACGGCGGCGGCACGCTGGCCGAGGCACCCCGCGCCACCAACGTGAAGCTGTACACCGACAACGACCCGATGACCGATGCGATATTCTCTGTGAAACTGGATACATTACGCGAGATCGACGCCTTCGCCCGGGCGCTGGACCCGCGGGTGGTGCAAGTGTCGGCCACCTTGGCCGCCTCGATCCAGGAGGTTGAGATTTTGCGCCCCGAGGGGCATCTGGTGCGCGACATCCGACCGATGACCCGTCTGAACGTATCGGTCATCGTCGAACAGAACGGGCGGCGCGAATCGGGCGGCATGGGCGGCGGCGGGCGCACCGGCCTGACCGGCCTGCTGACCCGTCACCATTGGGAAGGTGTGACGCGCGAGGCGCTGCGCATCGCCCTTGTAAACCTTGACGCCGAACCGGCCCCGGCGGGCATCATGGACGTTGTTCTGGGCCCCGGCTGGCCCGGAATCCTGCTGCACGAGGCAGTGGGGCATGGGCTTGAGGGCGATTTCAACCGCAAACAGACCAGCGCCTTTGCAGGGTTGATGGGCCAACAGGTGGCGTCAAAAGGTGTGACTGTGCTGGACGACGGCACAATTCCCGACCGGCGCGGATCAATCAGTGTCGATGATGAGGGCACACCATCGGCACGCAACGTGCTGATCGAGGATGGCGTGCTGGTGGGCTTCATGCAGGACCGGCAGAATGCCCGCCTGATGGGTGTTGCGGCCACGGGCAACGGTCGGCGGCAAAGCTATGCGCACACGCCGATGCCGCGGATGACCAACACCTATATGTTGTCGGGCGATACATCCCCCGGTGACATCGTGGCCAGCCTGAAAGACGGCATCTATGCCGTCGGCTTTGGCGGCGGGCAGGTGGACATCACCAGCGGCAAGTTCGTGTTTTCCTGCACCGAGGCCTATCGTGTGCGCAACGGCGTCGTCGGCGCCCCGGTCAAGGGGGCCACCCTGATCGGCGACGGCGCAACCGCCCTGCGCCAGATTCGCGGTATCGGCAACGACATGGCCCTGGACCCCGGCATCGGCAACTGTGGCAAGGCAGGGCAATGGGTGCCGGTGGGGGTGGGCCAGCCCAGCCTGCTGATCGGCGGGCTGACCGTGGGGGGCAGCGCCGCCTGATCGTTCACCATCTGATCGCCGCCCTGGCGAAACCGCACAAGGCGGCGATTCTGACCAAAAAGCGGTTTGCAGGGACGCGCCCTACCTGATCCTGCCGGAAGCCAGGCCTGGCATCGCCAAATTTTGGATTTTTTATATATTATTTTCGAAGGCTTGTGAAGATATACGCGAGCTTGCCGAGTCATTTACACACTCTTAACCAATACGGCTGCATTGTGGCTTTGCAAGCAGACGAAGACAGGTTGACCGGTGGATTTATTCCCTTCCCTCACCCCCCTCACCCCACCCCACTCCGAGGAAGCTCGGTTAGGCTGGCTTCGTCTCTTGCGCTCACGCCGGGTCGGTGTGACGACATTTTTCCGCCTGATGCGCGAACACGGCACCGCCGAGGCCGCCCTTGATGCCCTGCCCGGCGTGGCGGCGGCGGCAGGCGTGACCGATTACAAAGCCTGCCCCCCAGGTGTTGCAGCTGCCGAGCTGAAGGCGGCCCGTGTTGCCGGGGCGCGAATGATCGCTTTTGGCAGCCCTGAATATCCTCTCGCCCTGTATGACTTGAACGATCCGCCACCGCTGTTGTGGGCCATGGGCGATATGTCGGTTCTGGCGCGTCCATCGGTGGCCCTGGTCGGTGCCCGCAACGCCTCGTCATTGGGCACGCGGATGGCCCGCAAGATGGCCGACGATCTGGGCCGCGCGGGCCATGTCATCGTGTCGGGACTGGCCCGTGGAATCGACACCGCCGCCCATATGGCTGCGCTTGCCCATGGTACGGTGGCGGTAATGGCCGGGGGGGTTGATGTCGTTTATCCGGCTGAAAACGCGGTGCTGGCACAGGAAATCACCGAACACGGGCTGCGTATTTCCGAACAACCCATGGGCATGCAACCCCAGGGGCAACATTTTCCGCGTCGCAACAGAATTATCTCGGGTGTGGTGCGGGCGGTTGTCGTGGTCGAGGCGGCTGCGCGTTCGGGCAGCCTGATCACCGCACGCGATGCCTTGGATCAGGGGCGCGAAGTGATGGCAGTGCCGGGCCATCCGTTCGATGCGCGCGCCTCGGGGTGCAACATGCTGATCCGTGACGGCGCCACATTGGTGCGCGATGCCACCGATGTTCTGGCCGCGCTCGGCCCTCTCGCCGGGAACAGCACCTGCGCCCAATCCCCCGCGAAAGCGATCACCGAGGGCGCCCGCCCGACCACGCGTCCGCGTCTTGTGTCTGATGCCCCGCGCCCCGCCGCACCGGCCGAGGCGCCCCGGCCGCGGCAAACGCTGCGCGACATGAACGCCCTGCACCAGAAAATTCTCGACCGGCTGGGGCCCAGCCCTTTGGCCGAGGATCAGTTGATCCGTGACCTTGCCATGTCAGTGGGTGATATCGCACCGCAGCTTGTCAGCCTGGAACTGGACGGGCGCATCGCCCGTCAACCCGGCGGCCTGATCACCCGTCTCTGATGCCCGGCTCTGTCGCGTGGGGGGCGGGGCGACGGCCCAACGCGCCTGAACCGAGCGTCGTTTCACCCCTGCGATTGACAAGCCCGGCTGCACACCCACATCTAGCGACGGTGCCGAACTGGCCCGAGTCGGAAGGAAGTGCATGCCCGTTGTCGTCGTTGAATCCCCTGCCAAGGCAAAGACAATCAACAAATATCTCGGGCCGGGCTTCACCGTTCTGGCGTCTTACGGCCATGTCCGCGACCTGCCACCAAAGAACGGATCGGTGGACCCCGAGAACGATTTCGAGATGCTGTGGGAGATCGCCAGCGACAGCAAGAAGCATGTCAAGGCCATTGCCGATGCGTTGGCACAGGACAATGTGCTGATCCTCGCCACCGACCCCGATCGCGAAGGCGAGGCGATCAGTTGGCACCTTGAGCAGACCCTGCGCAACCGCAAGTCGATCAGGAAAGACACGCCGGTCAGCCGTGTTGTATTCAACGCAATCACCAAATCCGCCGTGACCGAGGCGATGAAGCATCCGCGCCAGGTGGATGGCCCCCTCGTCGATGCCTATCTGGCGCGCCGGGCGCTGGATTATCTGGTTGGGTTCAACCTGTCGCCCGTGCTGTGGCGCAAGTTGCCCGGTGCGAAATCGGCGGGTCGGGTGCAATCGGTGTGCCTGCGCCTGATCGTCGAGCGCGAGATGGAGATCGAAGCGTTTCGCGCCCGCGAATACTGGACGGTCAAGGCCCAGCTGCAAACCCCGCGCGGCCAGGGTTACGAGGCGCGGTTGACCGTCCTGGGTGGCCGAAAACTGGACAAGTTCAGCATCGAGACCCAGGCGGCCGCCGATCTGGCGGTGCAGGCGGTGACATCGCGCGATCTGCATGTCGCGTCGGTCGAGGCAAAGCCGGCCAGCCGCAACCCCAGCCCGCCCTTCATGACCTCGACGTTGCAGCAAGAGGCCAGCCGCAAGTTCGGCATGGGTGCCCGTCAGACGATGAGCACGGCGCAGCGCCTGTACGAGGCCGGGCACATCACCTATATGCGGACCGACGGCATTGACATGGCGCCCGAGGCAGTGACCGCAGCCCGCGCTGCGATCAAGGACCGCTATGGTGCAAACTATGTGCCCGACGCCCCGCGCATTTACAAAAACAAGGCGAAGAACGCGCAAGAGGCCCACGAATGCATCCGCCCCACCGACATGACCCAGGATGCCGCCGCGCTGCGGATCACCGACAACGATCAGCGCAAGCTGTATGATCTGATCTGGAAACGCACCCTGGCCAGCCAGATGGAGGCCGCCCGCCTGGAACGCACCACCGTGGACATCGCCAGCAACGACAGTCAGGTAGAACTGCGCGCGACGGGTCAGGTGATGCTGTTTGACGGGTTCATGCGGGTCTATGAGGAAGGGCGCGACGACAGCGTCGATGACGACGACAAGCGCCTGCCACAGATCATGCAGGGCGAGGCCGCCAAGAAAGACAGCGTGACGCCGGAACAGCATTTCACCCAGCCGCCGCCGCGCTATACCGAGGCGACGCTGGTCAAGCGGATGGAAGAGCTGGGCATCGGCCGCCCCTCGACCTATGCCAGCATCGTCACCACGATCCAGGACCGCGAATATGTTCGCAAAGAAGGCAACCGCCTGATCCCCGAAGACAAGGGGCGTCTGGTGACAGCGTTCCTGTCGAACTACTTTCAAAAGTACATCGAATACGATTTCACCGCCGATCTCGAGGCACAACTTGACGATGTGTCAGCGGGCGAGCGGAATTATAAGGACGTGCTGGCGCGGTTCTGGCGCGATTTTTCGGCCGCCATCGCCGAAACCGCCGATCTGCGGATCGGCGAGGTGTTGGACAAGATCAACGAGGTGCTGGAACCGCACCTGTTTCCGGCCAAGGAAGACGGCAGCGACCCACGGCTTTGCCCGCATTGCGGCGAGGGGCGGCTGTCGATGCGCACGGCGCGGTCGGGCGGCGCGTTCATCGGCTGTTCCAACTATCCCGAGTGCCGCTATACCCGCGCCTTCGGTCCCCCGTCGGAAGATGGCGATGACACCGGTGGCATTCCGCCTGACGGCAAGGTTCTGGGCGAAGATGCGGGCGCGCGGATCTATGCGTTCAAGGGCCGGTTCGGCCCCTATGTGCAACGCGGCGAGGTGACCGAGGACACCAAGAAGCCGCCGCGCCAGAGCATCCCGAAGGAATGGCCGCCCGAAGAGGTGGATTTGCCACAGGCGGTGAAACTGTTGTCGCTGCCCCGCGCCATTGGGCCGCATCCCGAGGACGGGGTGATGGTCTGGGCAAATATCGGGCGCTATGGCCCCTATATCAAACATGCCGAATCGACCAGCGACCGGGGCGGCACGAACGCCAATCTCGAGGGTATAGACGAAGTGTTTACCGTCGGCATGAACCGCGCGGTGCAACTTCTGGCCGAAAAAGTGGCATCGCGCGGCGGGGCGCGGGGCGCAAAAACCCTGCGCGCGCTTGGCGAACACCCAACCGAAGGCGGGCCGATCGACATCATGGAAGGCAAGTACGGCGCCTATGTCAAATGGGGCAAGGTCAACGCCACCCTGCCCAAGGACAGCGATGTGGCACAGGTGACGATGGACGAGGCGCTGGCGCTGATCGTCGAAAAGGCGCCAAAATCAGGCGCCAAGCGCAAGGCGGCACCGAAAAAGACGCCTGCAAAGGCCGGGGCAAAGGCCGGGGCAAAGGCGGGGGCAAAGACGCCCGCAGCAAAAAAAACCACAGCGCCAAAAACCGCCACCAAAAAACCGGCGGCCAAGAAGACCGCGCCGAAAAAGCCCACAAAACCGGCCAGCAGCGACGATGACGAGGGCGAGGTGTTTGAATGATCGGCGGCCCGCGTTGACAGCAACGGCCGCGCAGACCAATACGGAATGAACTGAAACTGCGGGGATCAACCGATGAAAAAGGTCTATGATTCGGCGACAGAGGCACTGGATGGCCTGTTGTTCGACGGCATGTTCATCGCGGCGGGCGGATTTGGGTTGTGCGGCATCCCGGAACTGTTGCTGCAAGCCATCAAAGAGGCGGGCACGAAGGATCTGACCTTTGCATCCAACAACGCCGGGGTCGATGATTTCGGCATCGGCATCCTGTTGCAGACGCGGCAGGTGAAAAAGATGATCTCGTCCTATGTGGGCGAAAACGCCGAATTCATGCGGCAGTATCTGTCGGGCGAACTGGAGCTGGAGTTCAACCCCCAAGGCACCCTGGCCGAACGGATGCGCGCCGGGGGCTGCGGCATTCCGGGGTTCTATACCAAAACGGGTGTGGGCACCGTGATTGCCGAGGGCAAGGAGGTGAAGAATTTCGAAGGTCAGGATTACATCCTGGAACGCGGAATTGTCGCCGACCTGTCCATCGTCAAGGCGTGGAAGGCTGACGCGACCGGCAACCTTGTGTTCCGCAAGACCGCGCGCAATTTCAACCCGCCCGCCGCCATGTGCGGCAAGGTCTGTGTTGTCGAGGTTGAGGAAATCGTGCCGGTGGGCAGCCTTGACCCCGACATGATCCACCTGCCCGGCATCTATGTGCATCGCCTGATCCAAGGGGCGCATGAAAAGCGCATCGAACAGCGCACCACGCGCAATAAGGAGTCTGCCTGATGGCCTGGGATCGCAATCAGATGGCCGCAAGGGCCGCGCAAGAGCTGCAAGACGGGATGTATGTCAACCTTGGCATCGGCATCCCGACCCTGGTGGCCAATTATGTCGGTGACAAGGACATCACCTTGCAATCGGAAAACGGCATGTTGGGCATGGGTCCGTTCCCCTTTGAGGGCGAGGAAGACTCGGATCTGATCAACGCGGGCAAGCAAACGATCACCGAACTGCCGCGCACCGCCTATTTCGATTCGGCCACCAGTTTCGGCATGATCCGCGGCGGCAAGATTGCCGCGGCAATTCTGGGCGCGATGGAGGTAGCCGAAAATGGCGATCTGGCAAACTGGATGATTCCCGGCAAGCTGGTCAAGGGGATGGGCGGCGCGATGGATCTGGTCGCGGGTGTGGGCCGGGTGATCGTGGTGATGGACCACACGTCGAAACACGGTGAGTCCAAGGTGCTGAAGGAATGCACCCTGCCGCTGACCGGCAAGGGCGTTGTGGACCGGATCATCACCAACATGGGCGTGCTGGACGTGGTGCCGGGCGGGCTGAAGATCATCGAATGTGCCGAGGGCGTGACCGAAGATGAATTGCGCGCCGCCACACAGGCCACCATCGTCTGAGTGGTTGAGGACGGCAACGGCGCCCCTGTGGCGCCCTTTGCCAAAACGACACCCACAGCGAACGCCAGCAGACGTATCGTTTGCGCCCGGCGTTTCACAAATTTGGTCGCCAGAGCAGAAACAACACCACAGAATTGCCCCATTCTGTTGCTAATCGGCGGGCAATGACACTGGCCCCGATCCAAACCGCGCCCCGCGCCAGGCTGACCCGCGATCGAATGATCTTCGCGGGCTTTGGTGTGTTGCTGGTGGTGGGGCTGATCGGGCTGATTTCCGGCACCGGCTGGCGCGATATGGCGGCACAGATCGCCCGCATCGAAACGTGGCAAATTGCGGTGCTGCTGGCGCTGAGTCTCGCCAATTACGGGCTGCGCGCCCTGCGTTGGCATGTCTTTACCCGGCGGCTGGGCCTGCGAACGTCATTGGTCCAGAACATCCTGCATTTCATCGGCGGCTTTGCGATGTCGGTCACGCCGGGCCGGGTGGGCGAGTTGGTGCGCATGAGATGGCTGTTGCGCGCCACGGGCTGGCGGTTTGAGCGCACGGCACCCTTGGCCCTGATCGACCGGGCGTCGGATCTGGCGGCCATGGGGCTGCTGCTGGCCTTTGCGCTGATGCTGTCGAGCAAGGGCATCGCCGGGGGATTGCCTGTTACCCTGCTGGCGCTGACTGCGGCCTTTGTCGTGACACGGCCCGCCCTGTTGGCGGGGCTGGCCACCGCCGGGCACAGGGCCACCGGACGGCTGCCCCGGCTGTTCGCCCGCCTGCGCCGTGCCGCCCGAGCACTGGCACGGTTTTCCAACCCGTCGGTCATAGTCGCCGCCATGGCGCTGGGGCTGCTGGGTTGGGCCGCCGAGGCATGGGGGTTTCATTTGCTGCTGGTCTGGATGGGGCATGACATCGGAATCGCCACGGCAGTGGCGATTTTCATCTTCGCCACCCTCGCGGGCGGGCTGACCGGGGCGCCGGGCGGTGTGGGCGGGGCAGAGGCGGCTATGATCGCGCTGTTGTTGTTGCAGGGTGTTCCGCTGGCCATATCGGTGCCGGCCACTGCGATCATCCGCCTGACCACCCTGTGGTTCGCCATCGCCCTCGGGCTGATCGCGTTTCCAGTGGCCGAGCGCCGTTCAAGAAAGGACGCCGATGCGCTGGAAAATCGCTGACTATGCCGGATGGGGCCGTGCGTTGCGCGCGACGGGCGATCTGGCCCGCCCCGAACGCCTGTCATCGCTGACCGCCCTTATGGCCGAGGAACCTGCCCCCGCCATCGGCAACTGTCGCAGCTATGGCGATGCCTGCCTGAACCATGGCGGGCGCGCGGTGCAAATGCTGCGCCTCGACCGAATCACCGGGTTTGATGCCAGCCGAGGCGTGGCGACGGTTGAGGCGGGGGTGCCGCTGGGCGAACTGGCGCGGATTTTCGCGCCCAAAGGCTGGTTGCCCGCAGTGATGCCCGGCACCGGCTTTGCCACCGTGGGCGGGGCCATCGCCCATGATGTGCATGGCAAGAACCACCATATCGCGGGGTCGTTCGGCCAGCATGTACGCGCAATCACCCTTGTCGGTGTGGATGGACAGGCGCGGCGGATCACCCCAGCCGATCCGCTGTTTCGCGCCACGGTGGGCGGGCTGGGCCAGACCGGGGTGATCGCATCGGCCGAAGTGCAGATGCTGAAATGCAAAGGCGATGTGATCGTCGTGACCGAACGGCGGATCACCGGCTGGGACGAGTTTCTGGGGTATCTCGATGCCTCCGATGCCACCTATACCGTTGGCTGGATCGACGCGACGGCGACCGGCGCCACCCTGGGCCGCGGCATTCTGGAAGAGGCGGAAACCGGATCGGGCCTTGTGTCGCAACCGGGGCGTGCGAAATCCGTGCCCTTCGACGCCCCCGGCTTTGCGCTGTCGCCCAACGTCGTGCGGCTGTTCAATGGCGCGTATTACCGGCGCGTGCCCGAAAAGGGGCGCACTGTGGTCAAACCGATACAGGAGTTCTTCTTTCCCCTCGACCGGATCCGCAACTGGAACCGCCTGTATGGCAAAGAAGGGTTTCACCAGTTTCAATGCGTCGTGCCCGTGGCGGCGGCCCCCGCCCTGCGCGCAATGCTTGAAAGGATTGCGAAATCCGGCCTCGCCTCGCCGCTGGCGGTTCTGAAACGCATGGGGCCGGGGCACGCGGGCCTGATGTCCTTTCCGATGGAGGGATACACCCTGGCTGTCGATTGTCCCAACAGCGCCCGCGCCACCCGCCTGATCGGCGCGCTTGAGACCGATACCCTTTCGGCGGGCGGACGCATCTATCTGGCCAAGGACAGCCTGTCGAAAGGCAATGTCGTGCGCGCCATGTATCCCAACCATGCGGAATGGGCCGAAGCGGTGAACGCCGCAGACCCCGATGGCGTGCTGACCACCGACCTGATCCGCCGTCTTGACCTGAGGAATGCCTGAATGTCCGAACTCTGGATTCTGATCGGCGCGTCCTCCGCCATGGCGCGGGCGCTGGCGCGGGCGCTGGCCGAACGCGGTGACGGATTGATCTTGGCCGGGCGCGATATGGATGACATGTCCGCCACCGCCGCAGATTGTTTGATCCGCGGCGCGCCTTCGGCCCGCGCGATGCTGTTCGACGCCCGTCAACCCGAGACCTTTCAACCAATTCTCAATGCACTGGACGACCGGATCGTCAATGCCGCGGTCTTTGTCGGCTCGATGCCCGCGCAGGACGGGATCGACGCGGCCCCCGCCCTGATCAACGGCGTCGTGATCGACAGTTTCACCGGCCCGGCGCGGTTTCTGCACATGCTGGCCCCCGAGATCGAGACGCGCGGCAGCGGGGTGATCGTCGGGGTCGGGTCTGTCGCCGGGGACCGCGGGCGCCTCGGCAACTATGTCTATGGAGCGGCCAAGGCCGGCTTTCACACCTATCTGTCTGGCCTGCGCAACCGGCTGACCCGGGCGGGTGGCCATGTGGTGACCGTGAAACCGGGTTTCGTGGACACGGCAATGACCTGGGGCATTCCGGACATGTTTCTGGTGGCGCAACCCGAACAGGTGGCGCGCGATATTCTGAGCGCCGTCGCGCGGCGGCGCGACGTTATCTATACGCCATTCTTCTGGCGCTATATCATGCTGATCATCCGGTCGATCCCGGAACGGATGTTCAAGAAGATGTCTGTTTGAGAGTATGACACGGGACAGACCGGGGCTCTGCCCCGGACCCCGAGGTATTTCGCGCAAGAAAGAGACAGGGGCGGCTCAGCCGAACCATTGTGCCCACAGCCCCGCCGCCCAGAACATCAGCGACAGGATCAGCAGCAGAATTCCAATGCCGATCCGGTCGCGCAGCGCGAAAACGATGGGGTCGTAATCCTGTTTGCCGTAAAATCCCAAGGCGACCATGCGGATCAGCCAAATGGCGATGGGGATCAGGGTGAACCAGAGAATCCATGTGGTGGGGTATAGCGCGCGGCCCTGATCGCTGACCGAGTAGAGCGTGAAAATCACCAGGGCACCGGCGATACCCAGGCCTGCCATGTTCAGCAGATCGCCCCGGTCGCGCCGCCCGTATCCCCGGCCCGGCAACGGTTCGTCCCCCTTGGCCAGCGCCAGTTCGGTCATCCGTTTTACGCAGCCAAGCGTAAGAAAAACCGGGAAGATGAAGATCAGCATGTAGATCGACACATCGGCCCCGCTGGCGGCTGCCCCGGCCACCACCCGCAGGGTGTAGAGCGCCGCCAAGGTGAATATGTCGATCCAGCGCATCCGCTTGAGTTTCAGCGAATAGGCGAGCGACGCGATCATGTAGACGGCGATCACCGCCAGGAATGCCGCGCCCAGTGCCGCGCCCAGCGCAAGGGCGATAAGTGCCAGCATCGCGCCCGCGATCATGCCGGTGCGGATCGGCACCCTGCCGGTGGCGAAGGGGCGGCGGCATTTGGTCGGGTGCAGGCGGTCGGCCTCAAGATCGAGCAGGTCATTGACGATGTAGATCGACGAGGCGGCTGCGGAAAAGGCGGCCACGCCGGCCAGCACCAACAGCAGCGTGGACAGGGTGAAATCATGCGCCGCGATCATCGGCAGGAACAGCAGCACGTTCTTGACCCATTGATGCGGTCGCAGGGCGCGTTTCAGGTCGGCCCAGCGCCAACCAACCGCCACCTTGTGCACCCCGTGCCCCTCGGCGGCGAGCGTTTTGGCAATCGCGTCGTGGCGCCCGACAAGAATGGCGGCATCGCCCTGTTGCCAGACCGGCAGATCGGCCGTTTCATTGCCGGCATAGTGAAACGCCCGGGCACCAAAGGCCTCGGTCAGGGCGGCGGCCTTGGCCGCACCTTTCAGGTTGTGCCCGCCTTCGGTGGCGAAAACCCGTGGTGACAGATCATGATGTCGGGCGAGTTGCTGTACCTGACGGCGGGGCGAGGCCGAGGCAAGGCAGACCTCGGCCCCATCCGCCCTTGCCGCATGGGCAATTTCAACGAGTTCAGGCGTAACCGGCAGCAAATCGGTGCGCAAGGGCACAATTTGGGCCAGTTTTTCCTTCAAGACTGCCGGTTGGCGGAAATGGCGCGCGGTCAGGCGCAGCACCGTCACCGGAGTGCGCCCGAGACCCGCCCAGAACGTTTCATACAACATGTCGGTGCGCAGGAACGTGCCATCGACATCAAGAATCAGCGGTTTTGGTTCAGCCATTCGTGGCGGTCCGGTTGCCCACGAAGACACAGCCGTCAGTGATCAGCTGCGGCGGGGTAAGACACAGCCCCTTGGCCACGGCCCAGGCGGCCAGAACCTTGGGCACATAACCACGGGTTTCGGCAAAGGGGGGCACACCGCCGTGTTTTTCAACCGCGCCTTCGCCCGCGTTATACCCGGCCAGCGCCAACAGCGGATCGCCATCGAACCGGCCCATCAGCCAATCAAGATAGGTGACGCCGCCGCGGATGTTATCCGCGGCGATGGCGCGGTCGAACACACCAAAGCGTTCGGCGGTGGCCGGCATCAGTTGCATCAGCCCCTGCGCCCCGGCGCGCGACAGGGCATCGGTGCGCCCGCCTGATTCGACCGCGATCACCGCAAGGGCGAAGGCGGGGGAAATCCGCGTGCCCACCGTGGCCTTCAGGATGTCGGTGCCATAATGATCGGCAATGTCACGCAGGGTCTGCAAACGCGGGCTGGCAACGCCACCGCCGCTGGGGGGTTTTTGCAGAACCAACAGCGCGCTGGACACCCGCAAGGCGGGCGAGCCGCCCTGCACGGCCGACCAGAACCAATCGTGGCCGCCGCCCGTGCCGCCGCCGGACGCTGGCGGTGGGTCTTCGGCGACGGGGCGCGCAGTGATTCGCGCTGTCGGGGGCGGCACCTGCACCGTGATGCGCGGTATTTCACCGGCCTTGGGCGGTTTGATCCGCTTGAAGGTGAAGTCGGGAAAGGGTTTTGGCCCCTCGGCCAAACCCGGAGAGGCCGCCAGAATAGCCGCAAGGGTGATCGACGTCAGAAATCTTGTACGCATACGGTGACTGCTCCGCCCCGTTTGGTGTTTTACTCTTTGTTGCAAGAAAACGCTGCAGACGCCAGATTTTACCGATTCCTGCGCAGCAAATCCGTGGCAAGTGTCGCCTTTCAGGAACGTCTGGGCAGTGGCGCTCTGAAAATTCATGTTTTTATTCAATAAAACATGAACTTGTAATCTATGGATGCAATCAGGCACCGTCGCGTGACATTCGGTTTCTGGCGGTCTGGCCACGATGCGCCCTTGGCAAGAACAAGAAATCTGTCTGGAAACGCCGCATTTCCGCCGGAATCAACCGTCAAAAACAAATCATCGCAACGGAGCAGTGGGTGGGGTTGAAAGCCTCCATAGCATGGAAACCCGGGGCGCCTTGAAACCTTGTGAAACCTGAAGGGACAATCAAATGAAACTGTTCAAACTGGCCAAGAAATTCCGCAACGACGAAGACGGCGCCGTCACCGTTGACTGGGTTGTGCTGACCGCCGCCATCGTCGGCCTGGGCATCGCCGTGCTGACCTCGGTCACCTCGGGCACCAAGACCGTGACCGAAGCCGTATCGTCCCATCTGAACGGCACCACCGTGACCACCTCGTTCTGACACGAACGATCATGCTTGGGGCGCCGCGTCTGACCGCCGGCGCCCCAAACCCAAAACAAAGATACAAAGCCTGGCCCGCCACAAGGGCGTGCCGCATTATCGTACCGTCCTGCCGATCGCCACCTTACCCTTCGGCCATGTGCACCGCACGCCCGGCGCGTTACCCTGTGAAACCGCGAGAGTCATCATGCTGCACCGCTTCAATGCCTTTCTGCGTGACGACTGCGGTGCCACAACCGTGGATTGGGTGCTGCTGACCGCCGGTCTTGTGTCGCTGACCCTGGCGGTGATGAGCACCTTCGGCAGTGGTGCCGAGGATGTCTCGACCGCCGTAAGTTCAACCGTCGCGGCCCGACCGACAACTATAACGTGGTAAACTGTGCCGCCGCCGCGGGCTGATCATTTCCGGGCGCCGCTGCGCCTTTTTTGCATTTTGAATCGGGCCGCATCAGCGCCCCGCGTTGCCGCAAAGTTTGCGCAATGCCAGCATCGTTTCGCCGCAAACCGGCACCATGATGTGACACAAAAGACAGAGTCTCTGTCCCGCACGCCGCCGGGGCGGACCACCGATTTAGGAAAGGAAATGCCATGCGTCTGGTTTTTGGAATGGTGTTGGTGCTGGGCCTTGGGCTGGCTGGTTTTGCCGTATTCCTTGCCCGTGGATACATCACCGAATACCAGGCCACCGTCGAGGCCGAGCGCGCCAATCGCGGCGCCAACGTGGCGACACAGCCGGTTTTTGTGTTGAACCGCCCCCTGCGCTATGGCGAACGTCTGGCGAAAGAAGATGTGCGCATGGTCAACTGGCCGGTGGATGCAATCCCGGAGGGGTCGTTCAGCGATCCTGCGGTGTTGTTTCCCGACGACAACCGCCAGCCCCGCGCGGTGTTGCGCACCATGGAAAAGGACGAAGCGCTGCTGGCCGTGAAGGTGACCGAACCGGGGGTTGATGCCGGTGTGTCGTCGCGCCTGTCCGAGGGGATGCGCGCCTTTGCGATCAAGGTTGACGTGTCATCGGGCGTGTCGGGTTTCCTGCGCCCCGGTGACCGGGTGGATGTGTTCTGGAGCGGCCAGTTGCCCACGGTCAACGGCAGCCGCCAGGAGGTGACGCGCCTGATCGAAAGCGGTGTACCCCTTGTCGCCATTGATCAGTCGGCTGACGAGGACCGGTCCAGCCCAACCGTGGCGCGCACCGTAACGGTCGAGGCGACGACGCGACAAGTGGCCGCTCTGGCCCAGGCGCAGGCGACCGGACGGCTGTCACTGGCCCTCGTCGGTTCGGCTGACAACACGGTTTCGGAGAATATCGAGATCGGCCAGCGGCAATTGCTGGGCATCGCCGAGGATGCGATTGTCGAGGTCGAGCAAGAGCGCGTCTGCACGATCAAAACTCGGCGCGGCGCCGAAGTTGTGGAAATCCCGATCGCCTGTACCAATTGAAGCGGGCCAAAAATACGGCGGCGCGGACACCCGATGTGGGGTCTGCGCCTCTTGCCTGCGCAACACCTGTGGGTGTTGCCGCTTATCCACATCAACCCCCACCGCCAACACCTTGATTCTTGCAAAAAATAGACAATTCGCCCATGGTGACGCAAAAGACGGGCAAAAGACCCGGCATCATCGGTGATCAGAGAGGCAGGATCACATGCAAGTTGACAGATTTCTGAGGGCGGTGCTGTTGGGGTTTTCCGTGGCTGTTGCCACCGTGCCCATGGCGCGCGCCGAAACCCTGCGCGTGATGGACGGATCGACATCTACCGCGCTGAACGTCCCGATGAACCGCGCTGTAGTGGTCGAATCCGACGTGCCGTTTGCGGAATTGTCCATCGCCAATCCGTCGATTGCAGATATTTCCACATTGTCCGACCGCACCATCTATGTGCTGGGCAAGGCGCCGGGGCGCACCACGCTGACGCTGCTGAACGCCGAAGGCCGGCTGATCACCAATGTCGAGGTGCAAGTCGCCCCCGACATCGCCGAGTTCAAGGAACGGCTGCGCCAGATCCTGCCAGGCGAACCCATCGAGGTGCGCACCGCCAATGACGGGATCGTGCTGTCGGGGGTCGTGTCCAGCATCACCAAGCTGGACCGCGCGCTGGACCTGGCCGAACGCTATGCCCCGGAACGGGTATCCAACCTGATGAGCGTGGGTGGCACGCAACAGGTGATGTTGAAGGTGCGCTTTGCCGAAATGGCGCGGTCGGTGCGCAAATCGCTGTCGGCGTCGATTGCTGCAGGGGGCACCACCGGCGGCGGCACCGGAATCACCTTGGGCACCGGCACCCTGGGCAACAACAGCAACACGACCAGCATCCTGACCGGCGGCGGCTATACCTCAAGCAAGGAAAGCGAGGGGGCGCTGGCCATCGGCTTTGGTGCGGGCAGTATGCAATTCGCCATCCTGCTTGAGGCGCTGGAATCCAAGGGCGTCGTGCGCACCCTGGCCGAACCGAACCTGACCGCCCTGTCCGGGCAAGAGGCGAGCTTTCTGGCCGGTGGCGAATATCCGGTGCCCATCGTTGACGGCAACGGCGGCGTGACGATCGATTACAAACCCTTCGGTGTGGAACTGACATTCACCCCGCGGGTGGTGGACAAGGATCTGATCAACATCCAGATGAAGGCGGCCGTCTCGGGCCTGGACAACACGGTGACATTCCAGGCCAACGGGTTCTCGGTCAATTCGTTCCGGCGGCGCGAAACCAGCACCGTCGTGGAAATGCGCGACGGCGAAAGCTTTGCCATCGCAGGGCTGCTGTCGGATGATTTTCAGGATCTCAGCGGCCAGGTGCCATGGCTGGGCGACATTCCAGTGCTGGGCGCATTGTTCCGCAGCGCCGAATACGAACGCCAGCAAAGCGAACTGGTCATCATCGTCACGCCGCATCTGGTCACCCCCACCCGCGGCGAGGCATTGGCCCTGCCCACCGATCGCGTGGTCATCCCCAGCGAATCGGACCTGTTCCTGTTCGGCCGAACCGTGGGCAACAACAGCCGCCGCCCAACGACGGGCGCGGCGGGCGAAGTCGCCAAACAGGATTTCGGCGGCTCCTACGGCTATGTGATGGAGTGAGGCAGATGGCATTGCATATCAAGACTCTGCTGGTGGTCTCGGCCACCGTTGCGCTGGCTGCCTGCACCGGCGAAAATTCATCGACGCTGACCAGCTGGAACCAACCTGCCGGGGCGTTCCTTGACGAAGGCGGCTTTGGCAACGCGACCATGCGCAACACCCAAGCCATGACACAATGTGTCGGACGGCCCAAAGGCTATATCCTGCCCGAACACGTCGTGGTGTTGAACCCCGAGTACAACGATGATCCGAAAAGCCCGCGTGAAACGGTATCAACCCGATATGTGCGCGGCCAGGTGCGCTGTTCGGGTGATCTGAACGGCAAATACGCGATGGTGGTGTTCGGTGAATATGTCGAGAGCGCGACAGAATTTCCGGCCCGCGAAACCGGCGGCCTGACGGAAATCACCTCTGCGGCCGGCGGCTGAGGCGCGTACAATTGCGCGTTTCGTACTGCTTTGTCTGCAAAATCCAAACAAAAATGTTCATCATCGCCGGATAATTACGATTTTCCAGCCTCAATGTCGCCAATATTGCCGCGCAATATCTCCAGAATAGCGGAACAGGTGCGATTCTTTGGCCGCACGGAAAACCGGGGGATCAGGCGGGATTGGTGACGGTTGCGTTGCCACCACCCCTGCGGATTTCGGCAACGGAGGAACAGTGGCGATGACAAACACAGCGGTACAGCAGGCCGAGCCCGAGCCGATCCTTGCCTGTACGATCTGCCGGAACGTGCAGAATTTCGACCTTCTGATCGAGGACATGGAAGCGGAACTGGGCGAACGCTGGGGCGACCTCGGCTTTTCCGACGCCGCCGTGTTCCTGGCCCAGCCCGAAGCCGGGGCGTTGGAATTCATCGCCGTCGCCATCGACGAGGACGACGAGGCCAATGTCACCACCATTGCCGACCTGATCCGCACCGCCGTGCAGCGCGGCATCCGGGTGATCGTGATCGCCGAAGAGATCAGCCCGATGGTGCTGCACCAGTTGTTGAAATTGGGCGCCAAGGAATTCGTCCCATACCCTCTGCCCGAAGGCGCGCTGCACGATGCGATCGAGAGGATCCGCACCCCCGATCCCGAACCGATCGCCGAGCCCGAGGCACCTGTGCGCAGTCGCACGAAAGGCAACTGCGAAGGCGTGGTATTGCCGGTGCATGGCCTGTCTGGCGGCGTCGGTGCCACGACATTTGCGGTAAACCTGGCGTGGGAACTGGCCACGCTGAGCAAGGACGACGCACCACAAGTCTGTCTGTTGGATTTCGATCTGCAATATGGGGCGGTGTCCACCTATCTGGATCTGCCGCGCCGCGAGGCGGTGTTCGAAATGCTGACCAACACCGATACGATGGACAACGAAAGTTTTCTTCAGGCGCTTTTGCCGTTCCGTGACAAATTGCAGGTTCTGACCAGCCCGGCGGACATGTTGCCGCTGGACCTGATCAACAGCGACGATGTGGACCGGATCATCGAACAGGCACGCAGCAATTTCGATTATGTCGTGATCGACATGCCCTCGACGGTGGTGCAATGGACCGAAACGGTGCTGAACGCCGCCCACGTCTATTTCCTGTTGCTGGAAATGGATATGCGCAGTGCACAAAACGCCCTGCGCCTGATCCGCGCTTTGAAGGCCGAAGATCTGCCGGTGGCCAAGCTGCGCTATATCCTGAACCGCGCGCCCAAGTTCACCGATCTGACCGGCAAGGGCCGGGTGAAACGACTGGCCGAAAATCTGGACATTTCAATCGAGGTGCAACTGCCCGATGGCGGCACCCAGGTGGTTCAGGCCTGCGACAATGGCGTGCCCCTTGCCGAGGTCGCACGTAAGAACGCCCTGCGCCGCGAGATCGAAAAGCTGGCGAAATCTGCCCATGACCTGAACCGCGCCGCCGCCTCGAAGTAAGGACCGACAGATGTTTTCACGCTATCGCAAACAGGACGCCGCCAGACTGGCCGGCAACGCCGCGCCAAAGCCGCTGGCCGAAGTGACCCGCGCCGCCGCCGCCAAGGCCCCGGTGCCCACCGCTGCCCCGGTCAAGGCGATGGGCGCATCCCTGCGCCCGACACCCAAGCCGGTTCCGGCGCCCGTGGCCCCCGAAAACAAGGAAAAAAAACGCCGCGAACGTCTGGGCGAAATCAAGGTTGAGCTGCACAGCCGTCTGTTGGACAACCTGAACCTGTCGGCGCTGGACAAGGCCAGCGAGGCCGATCTGAAGACCGAGATCATGGAAATCACCTCCGAGGCGCTGGACGAGATCGGCGTGGTGCTGAACCGCGACGAACGGCTGACGCTGAACCAGGAGCTGTATGACGAGGTCAAGGGGTTGGGCCCGCTGGAAACGCTGCTGAAAGACGACAGCGTGAACGATATTCTGGTGAACGGCCCACGGCAGATCTTTGTCGAACGCGACGGCAAGCTGACGCTGACCGATGTCACCTTCAAGGACGAAAAGCACCTGTTGCGCATCATCGACAAGATCGTGTCGGCGGTGGGGCGGCGGGTGGATGAATCCAATCCCTATGTCGATGCCCGCCTGGCCGATGGCAGCCGCTTCAACGCGATGGTGCCGCCGATCGCGGTGGACGGATCGCTGGTGTCGATCCGCAAGTTCAAGAAAGAAAAGCTGGGCATTCAGGATCTGGTGAATTTCGGCGCCTTCAGCCCGGAAATGGCGCTGTACCTTGAGGCGGCGGTTTCGACGCGTTTGAACATCATCGTGTCGGGCGGCACCGGTTCGGGCAAGACGACCACCCTGAACGCCCTGTCATCCTTCATCGACAACGCCGAGCGTATTCTGACCATCGAGGACACGGCCGAACTGCAACTGCAACAAACCCATGTGGGCCGGATGGAAAGCCGCCCCGCCAACGTCGAGGGCAAGGGCGCGGTGTCACAGCGCGACTGTCTGAAAAACGCACTGCGGATGCGCCCGGACCGGATCATCGTCGGCGAAACCCGCGGCGAAGAGGTGATCGACATGTTGCAGGCGATGAACACCGGCCACGACGGATCAATGACCACGATCCACGCCAACAGCGCCCGCGACGGCGTGTCGCGCCTGGAAAACATGATCGCCATGGCGGGCATCGAGATGCCGCTGAAGGCCGTGCGCAGCCAGATCGCCAGCGCCGTCAACCTGATCGTGCAGGCATCACGTTTGCAAGACGGGTCGCGCCGCATGACCAGCATCACCGAAATCACCGGCATGGAAGGCGACGTGATCTCGATGCAAGAAGTGTTCCGCTTTCAGCGCGTCGGCCTGACCCCCGAAAACAAGATCATCGGCCACTTCACCGCCACCGGCGTGCGGTCGCACTTTTCCGAACGGTTCCGGATGTGGGGCTATAACCTGCCCGCCGAAATCTTCGACATCACCAAAGGATAACGATCATGGTCATCAGCGCAGAACCGCTTATCTATGGGCTGATCTTCGTTGCCGTTCTGGTGCTGGTCGAAGGCATCTATCTGACGGTATTCGGCAAATCCATCAGCCTGAACAACCGGGTGAACCGCCGGTTGGACATGCTGGAAAAGGGCAAGGCGCGCGAACAGGTTCTGGAACAGCTCCGCAAGGAGATGGGCCAGCATCTGAAAAGCCAGAAAATTCCACTGTATTCCATCCTGGCCAAAAAGGCGCAACTGGCCAACATCGCCTTTACCCCTACGCAATTGATGATCGTCATGGTGGTGCTGGGCGTCATCGCCTATGTCGGGCTGACGCTGCAAACTTCGGCATCCACCCCGATCCGCATCGCGGTTTCAATCGCCATGGGCATCGGCGGCGTCTATGTCTGGGTAAACGGCAAGGCGAAGAAACGCCTGGGCCTGATGGAAGAACAACTGCCCGACGCGGTGGAGCTTATGGTGCGCAGCCTGCGCGTCGGCCACCCCTTTGTGTCGGCCATCAACATCGTCGCCAAAGAGGTGCCCGATCCGCTGGGCACCGAAATGGGCGTAATCGCCGACGAGGCCGCCTATGGCCGCAACGTCGGCGAGGCGCTGAAATCCATGGCCGAACGGATGGACATGCAGGATCTGCGGTTCCTTGCCGTGGCGGTGACGATCCAACAGCAATCGGGCGGCAACCTGGCCGAGATTCTGGCCGGTCTGGCGGCGGTAATCCGCTCGCGGTTCAAGCTGTTCCGCCGGGTCAAGGCGATCACCGCCGAGGCAAAATGGTCGGGCATGTTCCTGTCGGTGTTTCCGCTGGGCGCGCTGGTGATGATCAACCTTCTGTCGCCCAACTATTACGACGCGGTGAAGGAAACCGCCTATTTCATCCCGGCCTGTCTGGTCGTTGCCGGGTTCCTGGTGGTCAACATCTTTGTGATGAGGGCCCTTGTCGATATCAAGGTCTGAGGGAAAACTGCCATGGAACTGCTGAACGACATGATTGTCGCGCGATTTGGCCCCCTCGGGCCGCTGATGGTGGTCGGGGGCCTTGGGGTTGTTCTGGTGCTGATCACCCTGCCCTTCCTTCTGAGACGCAAGGCAGATCCGTTGGACAAGCTGGCCGCGCTGCGCAAAGCGGCGAAAACCGGCACCGGCCCGTCGCTGCGCGCGGGCAACAGAAACGACAAGCTGGAAAAATACTCCAGCTTTCTGGAGCCGCAGAACGAAGAGGAATATTCCGCAATCCGGCTGAAGCTGATGCAGGCCGGATACCGCAGCAAGGATGCGGTGCGCACCTTTCACTTTGCCCAGTTTGCCCTGGGCGTCGGGCTGCTGATACTTGGGGTTTTCTACGCCATCCTGACCAGCACAACCGGCACGCCCAGCACACAGGCGCTGATCCTGTCGGTACTGGTACCGGGCACGATCGGGTACATGGCGCCGAAATACTGGATCACCAAACGCCAGCAACAGCGCCGCGAAGAAATTACCAATGGCTTTCCCGACAGCCTGGACATGATGCTGGTCTGTGTCGAGGCCGGACAGTCGATGGACCAGTCCATCGTCCGTGTCAGCGCGGAAATCCGCGCCGGGTATCCGGCCTTGGCCGATGAATATGAAATCGTCAGCCATGAGATAAAGGCCGGCAAGGACAAGGTCAGCGTGCTGCGCGACATGTCCGAACGCGCCGGGGTGACCGATGTGGCATCCTTTGTCACCGTGTTGATCCAGTCGGCCACCTTCGGCACATCCGTGGCCGAGGCGCTGCGGGTCTTTTCCGCCGAAATGCGGGACAAACGCGTGATGCGGGCCGAGGAAAAGGCAAACACCTTGCCCACAAAAATGACGCTTGCCACAATGATGCTGACCGTGCCACCCCTGTTGATCATCCTGCTGGGTCCGTCGATTTACAACATCGTCGAAACACTGGGCAAATTCAAAATGTAGGGGCCATGCGCGCCACACCTGTCCTGCTGATTCTCGCCTTGACCGCCTGTGGCAACACCGGCGGTCTTGGTCGTGCGCCCGACAGCCCCTTTGCCCCGCCGGTGGCCCGCGGCGAAGACAGTATTGATGGCCTGACCGTGGGGCACCGGCTGATGGAGGCGGGGGAATTTGAACTGGCGCTCAAGGCATATTACCGCGCGGCGGGCGAAAGGGGCACCACGGTGGACGTTTTGTCGGCGCTGGGGTCGGCCAATCTGCAACTGGGCCGGCTGGGCCAGGCCGAACGCCTGCTGCGCCGCGCGGTTGAGAAGGACGAAACCTTTGTGCCCGCCTGGAACAACCTCGGCGTCGTGTTGATGGAGCAAGGCACCTTCGGCGAAGCCGAACGTGTATTCCGCACGGCCTTTGCGCTGGACAGTGGCGAAAGTGACGACATTCGCGCAAATCTTGCCTTGGCTATCGCCAAGATCGAAAATCGGGACTACCTTGAACAGGAAATAAGCAGCTTTGCACTGATGCGTCGGGGTTCAGGCGATTACCGGATCCTCGTGCGCATCTGAAAGCAAAGGCACGATCGAGCAGGAAAAGGACGCAGGCCCATGCGCCACACCATTCTTCTGACGCTCTGCCTTGGCAGTGCGGTTGTTCTGTCGGCTTGTGACAGGTCGGGCAGCGCCGAGGTGGATCGCGCGCTCAAGACCGTCAACGTGATCGACGAAACCAACCTGAATGACATCATGCTGACGGTGGGCGACCCGAACGAGGCGGTCGATTACTTTCGCCGTTCCAGCACGGAAAATCCTGACAGGATAGATCTGCAAAGGGGGCTGGCCCTGTCGCTGATCCGCGCCAAACGGACGCCCGAGGCGGTGACCGCCTGGACCAGGGTCGTTGCCCACCCCGAGGCCACCGAGGATGATCGCGTCGAACTGGCCGATGCCCATATCCGCAACGGCGCGTGGGACAATGCGCAGGCGGAATTGAACCGCGTGCCACCCACCTTTGAGTCGTTCAAGCGCTATCGCCTTGAGGCGATGATTGCGGATTCCAACAAACAATGGACCAAGGCCGACAGTTTCTATGAAACCGCCATCGGCCTGACGACCAAACCGTCGGGCGTGATGAACAACTGGGGCTATTCCAAACTGTCGCGCGGCGATTTCTCCGAGGCCGAGCGTTTGTTCAACCAGGCGATCACCTATGACACCGATCTGTTCACCGCCAAGAACAACCTGGTGTTGGCCCGCGGCGCCCAGCGCAAATACGATCTGCCTGTGGTGCCGATGACCCAGATCGAACAGGCGCAGTTGATGCACACCATGGCGCTGACAGCGATCAAACAGGGCGATGTGGCGATCGGCAAAGGGCTGCTGCAACAGGCCATTGACACCCACCCCCAGCATTTCGAGGCGGCCGTGCGATCCTTGCGCGCTTTGGAAGCCAACGTGCAGAACTGATCCGGTGGAATTTGCCCTGCCCGCCACTGCGGCCCTGTGGTTTTTGCCGTTTGTCGCGCCCATCTGTTTCTGGGTTGCGTGGAATGACATGGCCTTCATGAAAATCCCGAACAAGGCGGTTGTCGCCCTTTTCGTTGTCTATCTGCTGATCGGGCCAATCGCCCTGCCGATTGAGGCGTGGCTTTGGCAGGGGCTGCACCTCGTGGTGGTCTTGGCGGCGGGGTTCATTCTGAACATGCTGGGCGGTCTGGGGGCGGGGGATGCGAAATTCGCCGCTGTCGCCGCGCCTTTCGTGCCCTTGGCCGATGCCGGGCCGGTGATGTTTCTGCTGGGCGCCGTCTCGCTTGCGGCCGTCGTCACCCACCGCATCGCCAAGCGGGTTCCCGCAATTCGGGGCCGGGTGCCGCACTGGGCCAGTTGGACCAACGGCAAATTTCCCATGGGCCTGCCGCTGGGCGGCAGTTTGGCCGCCTATCTGGCCCTTGTGGCGGTGGGCGTCTAAGCCTTTTCCAGCAGAATGAACAGCGGGCTGCGGTAAACCTCATGCAACGCGATGCCACGCGCGCCGATGCCGTCCAGGATGTCGCGGCGGGCGCGCTCATTGACGGCGCACAGCGGCACCAGAACGAAATCGGCATTTTCCACCCCCGGCACCCCGTCATAGCGCCACGGCGCGCCGCCCCTGACCCAGGCGATGCCATCGGAAAACAGCGGCAGGTTCGACAACAGATCGGCCACCATGATCGCCTTGCCGGTGGCAAATCCCTGTGCCTGCAAATCATCGGCCATGGCTTGAAAAAAGGCGATCAACCCGTTCTGGATGCTGCATGCCGACAAGGTTTCACCGTTCAGCACAGCCGGTGCGCCACGCTCGGCCCGGTCGGAATATTGCTCCAGCCCCGCACCGGGGCGTTCACCGGCGATCTGCTCATTCACCTGATAGGCCCGCTCACGGGTGGTGAAAAAATCGCCGTGCCGTGCCGAATTCGGAAAGATGGGCACAAATGATGACAGATCATCAGAAAAGTGCCGCAGCGGGCTGTAGGCCATGTTCAGGAATGATGGCGAGGTCAGCGCCAGCATCGCCGCAGCGGCCAACGTGACCCCCTGCCGCAGATCCCAGCCCCAGGCGTTGCGTGCCCCCGCATCCGGCCGCACCACCAACAGCATAAGCCCCACCAGCAACAGCCATTGCGGATCGTTGCCGAAATTCTGATAGGTGATATACACCATCCCCGGAAACAGCACCAACAGCGCCAGACCGGCCTGCGCCCGCCCGCCCTGTCGCAACATCACCACCGCAAGCAGCACCAACATATGCGCGCCGAGAAACATCGGCGCGGTCAGCACATTGTTCAAAGGGCGCCCCGGATGGGCCCGCGCCTCGGACGTGGCGGTGGCAATCAGATCACCCGCATAGGCCGGCCAGAACGCCCAACCCATGATCGCCGTCACAACGCCGAGACTGACAAACCCCGCCACCAGCGCCACGACCAAACTGCGCCCGGCCCGCCGCAGCACCAGCACCACGATGATGCCCGGCGCCAGCGCGACGACATATGTCACCTTGATCAGCACGACGAGGGCCAGCGCGACACCGATCACAACGCCGTCAAGGATGGGCCGCGCCCGCCCCCGCCCCGGCAAAAACGCCAGCGCCAGCGCGACAAAGCTGAACGCCCAGGCCCAGCGGTTGTAGTGCATCGACATCGACACGTTGGGATCGGCCTCGCCATGCACAAGGGCCAGGGCCAGCACCATGCAGAACCCCGCGAACAGATGCGCAAGGCCGGGGGCGAACCGGCTGTAAGCCGCCCAGAACACCGGCCCCGCCAGCACCAGCGCCACCGCCATCTGCGCCCAGTGAACCGCCATGCCAATCCCGAGGCCCGCCTTGACGAACATCGCGATGGGCCAGGTGGCCAGCACCCCGATGGGCGTCATGAAATCGAGGTGTGGGCGCTGCCCCTCGGCAATCCGCAGAATGATTTCCACTAGGTGCAAAACATCGCCTTCATAGCGGTCGATATACAGCCCGCCCCGCGCCAGGCTGAGCCCGCCCAGCACCGCGATCAGCGCGAAAATCGTCAGCAGCACTCCGGCGGGGCGCGTTCTGCTCATCTCAACCCTCTTTTTTCATCATTTGGCCACAATGGCTTGGCATCCATCTGTGCAACGATATGCCGGTCCATGGTGTCCAAAATCGGGCAAACCCGTGAAATCGGCGGCATATCCGACACGTTTCGAGGCATCCGCGATGAACATGCAAACCACCGCCGTCATGGCCCCCCCGCCGCCCCGCACACTGGACCAGATGCGCCTGCCACTGGTGATGATGCGCGACATCCTGTTGAAAACCATGTTCCGGATGAACCTTGAACATGTGACAACATTGGCCGCGGCAATCTGTCTGCCGGTGAATGTGACACAGGAACTGGTCGATATGGCGCGCAGCCAGAAGCTGCTTGAGGCAACCGGAACGCTGCACGCCTCGTCGGGCAGTGAAATGGGCTATGCCCTGTCCGACGCCGGCAAGGCGCGCGCGCTGGATGCACTCAGCCAGTCGGAATATTACGGTGCCATGCCAGTGCCACTTGATGTGTACAGCGAACAGATGCAGCGTCAGTCGATCCGCAACATCCAGATCACCCGCCAACAGCTGACCGGCGCGATGGGTCATCTGATCCTGCCTGACAATCTGTTGGACAATCTGGGTCCTGCTGTGGGTTCGGGGCGGTCGATCCTGATGTACGGGCCGCCGGGCAACGGCAAATCGTCGATCAGCAACGGGGTGCGCGATGCCATTGGCGACAACATCTATGTACCGCGGGCGATTGAATATTCCGGTCAGGTGATCACCGTCTATGACCCGATCATCCACAGCCGCGTCGATGAAGGCCCGGTCGATCCCAACGCCCTGCGCCGCGTCACCCGCTTTGACACGCGCTATGTTTATTGCAAGCGGCCAACGGTGGTGACGGGGGGCGAATTGACGCTGGATATGCTGGATCTGGTGTATAATCCGGTGTCGCGCACCTATCAGGCCCCGCTGCAACTGAAATCCTCGGGCGGGGTGTTCATCGTCGATGATTTGGGCCGACAGGCCAGTCCGCCCCAGGCGCTGATCAATCGCTGGATCGTGCCGCTGGAAGAATCGCGCGACATCCTCGCGCTGCAATCGGGTGAGAAATTCACCGTGCCGTTTGACACGCTGGTGATCTTTTCCACCAACTTCCATCCGAACAAGATCTTCGATCAGGCGGCATTGCGGCGGATCTTTTACAAGATCAAGATCGACGGGCCGTCGCAGGGCGATTTCCTGAAAATCTTTGCCATGGTGGCGAAGAAAAAGAAGATGCCGCTGGACGAGGCTGCGTTGATCCACCTGCTGAAGAAGAAATATCCGGCCATCGACAACATCTATGCCAATTATCAGCCGGTGTTCCTGATCGACCAGATGATTTCGATCTGCGAATTCGAGGGCATCCCCTATCAGATGACGCCCGCCCTGATTGATCGGGCCTGGGCCAACATGTTCGTTCGGGACGAAGATATCTTGCGCTGACATTCCCCGGCGCTGTCGCTAGACAGGGCCGATGGAACCGTTCGAGATATTCGCCGTCTGCGCGCCGGGGCTGGAAACCGCTCTGACAGATGAACTGCGCGCGCTGGGATATGCCCCGGTTGCGGGGGCGGGCGGCGTCACCATCACCGGGCTGTGGCCCGATGTCTGGCGGCTGAACCTGTGGTCGCGGGGGGCCGCGCGGGTGCTGGCCCGTATCGGCGCGTTCCGGGTGATGCATATCGCACAGCTGGACAAACGGGCGCGCAAGTTTCCCTTTTCCGACATTCTGCGCCCTGATTTGCCGGTACGGGTCGAGGTTTCCTGTACAAAATCCCGCATTTACCACGCGGGCGCCGCGAAACAGCGGATCGAGACGGCATTGACCGAAACCCACGGCATGACCTTGGCCGATGATGCCCTTGTCACCCTGAAAGCGCGGATCGAGGACGATCTGTGCACCTTTTCCATCGACACCTCGGGCGAGCCTTTGCACAAGCGCGGCCACAAATTGCAGGTGGGCAAGGCGCCGATGCGCGAAACCCTTGCCGCGCTGTTCCTGCGGCAGTGCGGCTATGACGGGCAAGGGGCGGTTGTCGATCCGATGTGCGGCTCGGGCACCTTTGTGATCGAGGCGGCGGAAATCGCCGCCGGGCTTGCCCCGGGGCGCGACCGGGCTTTTGCGTTTGAACATCTGGCCACCTTCGACGCCGCCGCGTGGACGGCGATGAAACAGGCGCAACCCATTGTTCCCTTGTCGATTTTCTTCGGGTCCGACCGCGACGACGGGGCCATCCGCATGTCGATTGCCAATGCCCAGCGGGCCGGCGTGGGCGCCTTCACCACCTTCACCCGCGCCGCGATTTCCGACCTGACGCCGCCCGACACGCCCCCCGGCCTTGTCATCGTCAATCCGCCCTATGGGGCGCGGATCGGTGAGCGCAAGCTGTTGTTCTCGCTTTATGGTGCGTTGGGCAAGGTGTTGGCCGAACGCTTCACCGGCTGGCGGGTCGGCATCGTGACCAGTGATGCAGGGCTGGCAAAGGCCACCGCCCTGCCCTTCCTTCCCGCCCTGCACCCGGTGCAACACGGGGGCCTGCGCATCTCACTGCATCGCACGGCACCCCTGCGCTGATGCTGCCCGACCGCTTCACCGAATGGTTCGCGCGCCGGGGCTGGGCCATCCACCCGCACCAGCAGGCGATGCTAGGGCGCGCCGATGCCCCAGCGCAACTGCTTGTCGCGCCCACGGGGGGCGGCAAGACGCTTGCAGGATTCCTGCCTTCCCTCGTGGAATTGGCCGCAAATCCGCGCCCAGGCTTGCACACTTTGTACATTTCGCCGCTCAAGGCGCTGGCCGCCGATATCCGCCGCAATCTGGGCACCCCCATCGCCGAAATGCACCTGCCGATCCGGGTCGAGGACCGCACCGGCGACACCACCCAGACGCAAAAGAAACGCCAGCGCGCTGATCCGCCACATATTCTGCTGACCACGCCCGAGTCGCTTGCGCTTTTGCTGAGCTACGAGGATGCGCCGCGGATTTTTGCAGGGCTGCAACGGGTGGTCGTGGATGAGATCCACGCTCTGGCCGAATCCAAGCGCGGCGATCAGCTGATGCTGGCGCTGGCGCGGCTGCAAACATTGGTGCCCGACCTGCGCCGCGTCGGCCTGTCGGCCACGGTCGAAGATCCCGGCGCCATCGCCCGGTTTCTGGCCCGTCACCCCGACCCCTGCGATATTCTGTTCGCCGATCCCGGCCCCGATCCCGACATCGCCATGTTGCAGCCCGACGAACCGCCGCCATGGTCGGGCGGCGGTGCCGCCTATGCCATTCCGGCGGTTCTGCAACAGGTGCGCGCCCACAAGACGACGCTGATCTTTCACAACACCCGTGCCCAGGCTGAAATCTTCTTTCACAACCTGTGGCTGGCCAACGATGATGGCCTGCCCATCGGCATCCACCACGGCAGCCTCGACAAGACCCAGCGCGCGAAGGTGGAACAGGCCATGGTTGACGGTGCCCTGCGCGCCATCGTCTGCACCGGCTCGCTCGACCTTGGCATCGACTGGGGCGATGTGGATCTGGTGATCCAGATCGGCGCACCGAAGAACGTCAAACGGCTGGTGCAACGTATCGGGCGGGCCAATCACCGGTACAACGCGCCGTCCAAGGCGCTGTTGGTGCCCGCCAACCGGTTCGAGGTGGTTGAATGTGTGGCCGCGCTGGACGCGGTGCGCGCCCACGACCTTGACGGCGATCCGCGCGGCCCCGGCCCGCGTGACGTGCTGTGCCAGCATATCCTGATCTGCGCCTGCGCCGCGCCCTTTGACGCCGACGCCCTGTTCACCGAAATCACCAGCGCCGGCGCCTATGCCACCCTCAGCCGTGCCGATTTCGAAGCCTGCCTCGATTTCGTCGCCACCGGGGGCTATGCGTTGCGGGCCTATGACCGCTGGCAGCGGTTGAAACAGACCGACGGCCTGTGGCACCTGCGCGATCCGCGGGCGGCACGGCAGATCCGGATGAACATCGGCACGATCATCGACACCGAAACCCTAAAGGTGCGGCTGAAGAACCGGTTCGGCGGCCAACCCCTGGGCGAGGTCGAAGAAGGCTTTGCCGCCACCCTGACCCCCGGCGACACCTTCCTGATCGGCGGTGAAATCGTGCGCTATGAAGGGCTGCGCGAATTGACGGTCGAGGTGACGCGCCGCGCCGACAGACCGCCCAAGATCGCCACCTTTCTCGGCACAAAGTTCGCCACCTCAACCCAGTTGTCGCACCGCATCCTGCGGATGTTCCAACAGGACGATTGGCCCGATCTGCCCGACCACACCCGCGCCTGGCTGAATCTGCAAAGGCAACGCTCGCGCCTGCCCGAACCGGGGCGGCTGTTGATCGAATCCTTTCCATGGAAAGGCCGCGAACACGCGGTGATCTATGGCTTTGCGGGTCGCAACGCGATGCAGACGCTGGGCCTGCTGGCCACCCAGCGGATGGAGGCGTTGGGTCTGAACCCGTTGGGCTTTGTCGCCACCGATTATGCCACGATGGTTTGGGGCCTTGACCCGCTGACCGACCCGGCGCCGTTGTTCGGGGCGCAAAACCTGCGGGCCGGGTTTGACACCTGGCTGGCGGGCAACGCGGTGATGAAACGCACTTTCAAGGCCAGCGCGGTGATTGCCGGCCTGATCGACCGTGTGTCGCAGGGCCAGCGCAAGACCGGGCGGCAGGCGACGTTTTCATCGGACATCCTGTACGACACCCTGCTTAAATACGACCCCGACCATGTTTTGCTGCAAATCACCCGTGAAGAGGCGCGCAAAGGGCTGGTCGATTTTGGCCGCGTCGAAGAAATGCTGGCCCGTACCGAAGGCCGAATTGACCTGCTGCGCCTGCCCACCCTGACACCACTGTCGGCGCCGCTGTTCCTTGAGGCCGGGCGTGTGCCGATCAAGGGGGCGGCCACAGAACGTCTGCTGGCCGAGGCGGCGGAAGACCTGGTGGCAGCGGCCGGGCTGGCCGAGATCGAGACACCGCCGCAGTGGCGCATCGCCTATTGAAATCGGCGCGGGCTTGCGCCATGGAACGAAGAATGAACACCCATTCCTTTACCCTGTCTGGTGCCAGGTTGCAGGCCCGCGCAAGCGGCGCCTTGTGGTGGGCTGACGCGGGGCTGTTGTGCGTGTCTGACCTGCACCTTGGCAAATCCGAACGCATGGCGCGGCGCGGTGGCGCAATGTTGCCCCCCTATGAAACCCAGGACACGCTGTTCCGGCTGGAGGCCGAGATCGACGCCTTGCAACCGCGCTGTGTTGTCTCGCTGGGGGACAGTTTCGATGATCTGGATGCCGGGCTGTCGCTGGGCAAGGACGCGCAGCTGTGGCTGTGGCGGCTTATGGCGGGGCGTGATTGGGTGTGGATCGAAGGCAATCACGATCCCGGCCCACTGGCCCTGGGTGGGCGGCACATTGCCGCGTTGCGCCTTGGTGGTCTCGTGATGCGCCACATCGCCACCCCAGAAACAGGCGAGATTTCGGGCCATTACCACCCCAAGGCGGTTGTCCCGGTGAAGGGGCGGCCGGTGTCACGCGCCTGTTTCCTGATAGATCACGCGCGTGTCATTCTGCCGGCCTTTGGCACCTATACCGGCGGTTTGCGGTGCAGTGATCCGGCACTGACCGGCCTGATGCAAAGCGATGCTGTGGCGGTTCTGACCGGCCCGCGCATTCACGTTTTTCCGATGTTTGCAACAAAAGCGGGCTGATCGCCTGATCAGGGGGTCAGCCCCTCGGGTTCGGCCAGCCCATTTGCGCGACAACAGGCGGTGACGGTGTTGGCCAGCAGACAGGCGATGGTCATCGGGCCGACACCGCCGGGCACCGGGGTGATCGCCCCCGCGACGGCGGCGCAGGAGGCGAAATCGCAATCGCCCACAAGGCGCGTCTTGCCGCCCTCGGCCACACGGTTGATTCCCACGTCGATCACCGTTGCCCCCGGTTTGATCCAGTCGCCGGTCACCATCCCGGCCCGGCCCACCGCCGCCACAACGATATCGGCCCGCCGCACCACCCGCGGCAAATCGCGGGTGCGGCTGTGGCACAGGGTAACGGTGCAACTGTCATTCAACAGCAATTGCGCCATCGGCTTGCCCACGATGTTGCTGCGCCCGATCACCACCGCCTCAAGCCCGGCAAGCGGGCCGAGATGATCGCGCAGCAACATGAGAGACCCCAAAGGCGTGCAGGGCACCATGGATTTCTGCCCGGTGCCCAACAACCCGACGTTCAAGATGTGAAATCCATCAACATCCTTGGCCGGATCAATGGCGTTGATCACAAGATTGGCGTTCAGATGGCCCGGCAGCGGCAACTGCACGAGAATCCCATGCACAGTATCGTCCTTGTTCAAGTCATTGATCAGCGCCATAAGATCGGCCTCAGATGTGCTGGCGGTCAGTCGATGTTCGAAACTGGCCATTCCCACCTCGACGGTCATCTTGCCTTTCGAGCGGACATAGACCTGACTGGCAGGGTCTTCGCCCACCAGAACCACGGCGAGGCCGGGGATGATGCCATGGCTTGCCAAAAGGCCCGCCACATGGGCGGCCACCTTGGCGCGGACAGTTGCGGCAAAGGCTTTGCCGTCGATGATCTGGGCGGTCATGGCATCCTCGGTTGGTTTGTTTCAAACAGTCTGGCCGGCCTTGCCGGGGATATTTTTCCGCGACCTTGCCGGTCATGGATCATTGCCGCTAAAACAGCCCCTCGATCTGGCCCGCTTCGTTCAGCCGGATCGTGTTGGCCGAAGGCACCCGCGGCAGGCCCGGCATCGTCATGATCTCGCCACAGATGGCCACAACGAAACCGGCCCCCGCCGAAAGGCGCACCTCGCGCACCGGAATGGTGAATCCGGTGGGTGCGCCGCGCACCTCGGGATCGGTGGTAAAGCTGTATTGCGTCTTGGCCATGCAGACCGGCAGGTGGCCATATCCCTGCGCCTCCCACTCGTGCAGCTGGGCGCGGATCTTGCCGTCGATCTGCACCCCGTCGGCGCGATAGATCTGCTTGGCGATCGCTTCGATCTTGTCGGCCAGCGCCATGTCATCGGGATAGGTCGTGGTAAATCCGTCGGTTTCGCCTTCGGCCAGTTCGGCCACACGGGTGGCCAGATCGGTAATACCGGCCGAGCCTTGCGCCCAATGCTTGCACAAGATCGCCTCGGACGCCTGGGTGGCAACGTAATCCTTCACTGTCTGCACTTCGGCGTCGGTATCGGTAACAAAATGGTTGATCGCAACCACGACAGGCACCCCGAAGGATTTCACGTTTTCGATGTGCCGACCGAGGTTGGCACAGCCATCGCGCACCGCCTGCACATTTTCGGCCCCCAGATCGGCCTTGGCCACCCCGCCATTCATCTTCATCGCCCGCACCGTCGCCACCAGCACCACACAGGACGGCGCCAGACCGGCCTTGCGACATTTGATGTTCATGAATTTCTCGGCCCCCAGATCGGCGCCAAACCCGGCCTCGGTCACCACATAATCGGCCAGCTTCAGGGCCGTCGTGGTGGCGATGACAGAGTTGCAGCCATGGGCGATATTGGCAAAAGGGCCGCCATGCACAAAGGCCGGGTTGTTTTCCAGCGTCTGCACCAGATTTGGCTGCATTGCGTCCTTCAACAGAACGGTCATCGCGCCGTCGGCCTGAATGTCGCGGCAATAGATCGGCTTTTTCTCGCGGGTATAGGCCACGATCATGTCGCCCAGCCGCTTTTCCAGATCTTTCAGATCGCGCGCCAGACACAGGATCGCCATAACCTCGGATGCCACGGTGATGTCAAACCCCGCCTCGCGCGGAAATCCGTTGGCGACACCGCCCAGCGACGCCGTGATCTGGCGCAGCGCCCGGTCGTTCATATCCAGCACCCGGCGCCACACCACACGGCGCACATCAATATCCAGCGGATTGCCCCAATAGACCGAATTGTCGATCATCGCTGCCAACAGGTTGTGGGCACTGGTGATGGCGTGGAAATCGCCGGTGAAGTGCAGGTTCATCTCTTCCATCGGCACGATCTGTGCATAGCCGCCCCCCGCAGCCCCGCCCTTCATCCCGAAGTTCGGGCCCAGGCTGGCCTCGCGGATACAGATCGCCGCCCGTTTGCCAATGGCGTTCAGCCCGTCGCCCAAACCGACGGTGGTGGTCGTTTTGCCCTCGCCCGCGGGGGTCGGATTGATCGCGGTGACGAGAATCAGCTTGCCATCGGGGCGGTCCTTTATGGAGTCGATAAAGCTTTGGCTGACTTTCGCCTTGTCATGGCCATAGGGCAAAAGATCGTCCAACCCGATGCCAAGCTGCGCGCCAATGTCCTGAATCGTGCGCTTTTGCGCCGCGCGGGCGATTTCGATGTCGGATTTATGTGCCATGATATGCGGTTCCTTTTCTTGCGCGGCGCTGCGCGTCTTTTTGCCGATCATACTGCGCGTTGCGCGCACAGCGCGAGGTGATTTGCGACGTTTCGCCAAAAGACGCGCCGCCATGCGGAAATCCGGCGCCGACCGGAACAATAAGGCCGCAGCGGTGTTGGATCTCCAACAGCAAGGAGCATTCAACATGCTGAACGCAACACTCGCCATTCATGGCGGATTTTTCCTGGGTCTGATGCTGGCGGTTGCCGCACTCATCTGAACCAGCCGTCGTTGAAACCTTGAAAAGGCCGGGCGTGATGCCCGGTCTTTTCTGTTTTTGGTGCCTGCATCACTTCGGGCTCCAGGCCCGTTGTCCCGGCACATGCAGGCGCAGCACATCGCCCAGCCGCAACACCCCCGGCCGTTCGACCCATGCGGTGACGCCCCGCCGACCCTGCGCCGCCGCTTTGAACCCTTTGCCTTGGCCCGGATGGGCCATCTCGATGGTTTTGGCCGGAAACTGGCACGGCAGGTTCAGCATATCGACCGTCAAAGTGGTGCCATCGGCCGATTGCAGGCGGCTGGAGGGCGGAATGTGGGAAAAATCCGGTATTCCGTCCACCATGATCGACGCCCCCAACCACCGCGGATCAATCTGCGACAGGTTCAGCGCGCGGGCAATCACGGCCAGTTCCTGCGCGCTGACGACGGTGATTTGTCGGGTATTGCGAATTTCGGTGCCGCGCTTGTACTGATCCAGCACGCGGGAACAGGAGGGGCGGGTTTCGCCGCTGTGGCAATCCGCAGCGTGACCTGCCCATGTCAGCAGCATCTCATCCAGTGGCACCGTTTCAATCTGCGGGGCGTCGCGGTGCGGCACAAAACCCAGCCAGGTAACGGTGGCAACGTGGTTGGTGGGGATCAGGGCGGGCATCGTCAGTCTTTCGTGAACACGGCAAACAGGCGGCGGAAGGGATACAGAACCGAACCATCCGGTTCCGGCGGATAGACCGCCGCCAATGCCGCGTCATAGCGTTCGATAAAGGGCTTGTGCAAGGCTTGGGGCAGCGCCGCCAAATGTGGGCGCATGGCGGTGGATTGGGTGAACAGGCGCACCGGGTGGCCATGGGCTGCGGGCGGCAAGGTTTGCAGATAGTCGGTTTGCCAAAGCTCGACAGTGCCAAGCGGCGCCATCAGACGATGATAGGCGGCCAGCGTCAGCACGTTGCGCAGCATGTGATCGCCATGCTCTGGTACCAACGCCCGCGCGGCTTTCCCCAAAAGGCGATGCGACAGTGCATCCTGCTGATCCGGAACCTGAAATGCCAATGTTCCGCTGGCTGTCAATTTTTCGACCAGCCCAACGATCAGCGCCGCGTGATCGGGCAGCCAGTGCAGCAATGCGTTGGAAAAAATCAGCGCGGGGGGTGTTTCAGGGTGCCAGGATGCCACATCGCTGTGATGCACCGCATCATAGGCGCCCGTGCTGCGCGCCACGTTCAGCATCGACGGCGACGAATCGACCCCCAACAGCCGCCGATCCCCGAATCGGTGCCGCAGGGGCGGGCCAACGACACCGCTGCCACAGCCCAGATCAACGAGATCGCCTTGCGGTAGGGTCGGCACCTGGGCAAGCAGATCAAGTGCGGGGCGCAAACGTAAACCCCGGAACCGTTCATAGGCTCCGGGGTCCCAATCGTGATCGGGGGTTGTCGACATCACGCGGTCGGCTCAGGCTCCATCCCCGTGTCATCTGCCTTTGGGCGCTTGGTCTTGGGCACCGTCGTCAGCGATGGGGTGTTACCTTGGTCGGGGCGGTTGTCGTCATTGTCGCCGCGGTTCAAAGCTTCGCCATTCACCACTTTCATGATTTCGCCGCCGGTGAGGGTTTCATATTCCAACAGTCCCTGTGCCAGACGTTCCAGATCATCGCGCTTTTCGGTCAGGATACGCTTGGCGGTGTCATAGCCCGTATCGATGATTTCCTTCACCTTCTGGTCAATGATCCGCTGCGTATCCGCCGAATGGTTGGTGCCGCCGCCGTAGTTGCCCAAGTAGGACGATTGTTCATTGGCGTAATCGACGAAACCCAGTTCTTCCGCATAGCCAAACTGGGTAACCATGGCGCGGGCGATCTTGCTGACCTGCTGAATGTCCGAAGCAGCACCCGAAGTGACGTTTTCCTTGCCGAACACCAACTCTTCGGCCACACGGCCACCCATCGCCATCGCGATCTTGCTGGTGTATTTGGTCCAGCTGACGCTCAGCTGGTCCCGTTCGGGCAGCGACAACACCAGACCCAAGGCCCGACCACGGGGAATGATCGTGGCTTTGTGGATCGGGTCGTGCTGCGGCACGTTCAGGCCGACAATGGCATGTCCCGCTTCGTGATAGGCGGTCAATTTCTTTTCGTCTTCAGACATGACCATGCTGCGGCGCTCGGCACCCATCATGACCTTGTCCTTGGCGTTCTCGAAATCTTCCATCACTACAAACCGGCGGCCCACACGGGCGGCCATCAAAGCCGCCTCATTCACAAGGTTCGCCAGATCGGCACCTGAAAAACCGGGGCAACCACGGGCGATGATCCGCAAATCCACATCGGGGCCAAGCGGCACCTTGCGGGCGTGTACACCAAGAATCTTTTCGCGGCCTTTGATGTCGGGGTTGGGCACCTGCACCTGCCGGTCAAACCGGCCCGGACGCAACAGCGCCGGGTCCAGAACATCGGGGCGGTTGGTGGCCGCAACGATGATAATACCCTCGTTCGCCTCGAACCCGTCCATTTCCACAAGAAGCTGATTCAGCGTCTGTTCGCGTTCGTCATTGCCACCGCCATAGCCTACGCCACGGCTGCGCCCGACGGCGTCAATCTCGTCGATGAACACGATGCAGGGCGCGTTTTTCTTGGCTTGCTCGAACATGTCGCGCACACGCGATGCCCCGACGCCAACGAACATCTCAACAAAATCAGACCCCGAGATGGTAAAGAACGGCACACCGGCCTCACCGGCGATCGCACGGGCCAGCAGCGTTTTACCGGTGCCCGGAGGGCCAACCAACAGCGCACCTTTGGGGATCTTGCCGCCGAGCCGCGAAAATTTCTGCGGCGTACGCAGGAACTCGACGATTTCTTCAAGCTCTTCCTTGGCCTCGTCAATACCCGCCACATCGTCAAACGTAACGCGGCCATGCTTTTCGGTCAGCAACTTGGCGCGCGATTTGCCAAAGCCCATGGCACCGCCTTTGCCGCCACCCTGCATCCGGTTCATGAAATAAATCCAAACCCCGATCAACAGAACAAACGGCAGGAACGTCATGAGGATCGTGGTGAAACCGCTTTGCTCTTGCGGCTTTGCAACGACGTTCACGTTGTTGTCGATCAACATCGCAGTCAGGGCATCGCCATTGTCGGGGCGAATGGTGACGTAATCATTGCCGTCATTCCCGCGGAACAACACCCTTTCGCCATCCAGCGTGACGGCGGTCACGTTGCCCGAATCAACAGCACTTACAAATTCGGAATAGCTGATCGAGCGGGAATTTATCGTGGATGATCCGCCCGAGAACAGGTTGAACAGCGCCACAACAAGAAGAATCAGTACGGCCCAGAAGGCCAGGTTTCGCGCATTCCCCAAGGGTTTTCTCCTGCCAGAAATCTGATACGCCACCGCGCATCGGTTGATACTAAGATAGAGACGATGACGATTTGTTCAATGCGATAAGAGATAGGTGGCGAAATCGTCGCGATCTGGGGCCAGTCGGGCCGACCATCCGTTTTCCAGCCCGGCGAGGGGCGCCGCGATCAGGGTTTCATCCTGCCAGACGGCGGGGCTGGCGCGCAGGCTGGCAGGGGGCAGGCCGGTGGTGCGCCAGGCGGGGCAGTGTTGCAGACCGTGGGCGCCAAGTGCGGCGATGTGCAGGGCCGGATCGTGGGGGCCGTTCATCTGCCAGCGGCTGTCCCAGGGCTGGTCGGTGGGGCCGCGCATGTCCTTGACCGCATTGTATTCGCGGGTCAGCCGAAACAACCCGCCTTCGTCGCGCAGCAGGCACCCGGCCAGGGTGCCCTGTCGATGGGCATAGCGACCGAGCGCGATAAACCGCGGGCGATAGGGTGCAGAGGCGATCCACATCATCGCACCGGCGAGGAGACGGTTCTGCAATTCCGCCGGGGCAGCGTCAAAACCCCGGCGGTCGATGAAAATGTCGCCACCCTGTTGGACGACGATCCGTCGGGCCAGCGCCACCGCTTCACCGCGCAACACGATCCGCGCGTTGCCCATGTGATCGGCCAGCGTGGCAAGGCGTTCGGGCGTCAGGCCCAGATCGGACAGGTGTCCTTGCAAAGCACGGGCGCGCACCCGGTCGAACCGGGGATTGTCGTTGCTGGGGTCGTCGATCCACGAAATACCATTTTCACGCAGCCAGTCGCGCAGCGCTTCGCGGCGTATCCGCAAAAGTGGGCGCAGCCAGCTGGGCGATCCGGGGGTGACATCCTGAATCCCCGCCAACCCGTCGATCCCTGACCCGCGCGCCAGCCGCAGCAGCACGGTTTCAGCCTGATCGTCCATCGTGTGACCCGTCGCCACATCGCCGATGCCATGGTGCATCGCCCAGTCAGCGATCAGCGCGCGGCGGGCATCGCGGGCGGCTGATTGCAGGTTTCCGGTGCCGTCCCATCCCCGCCAACACAAGGTATCGTGGGGCAGATCCAGCGCTGCGGCGCAGCCAGCAACCATCGCCGCCTCGCTGGACGATTCGGCGCGAAGCCCATGATCGACCGTCACGACGTGCAACGCGACCCGTGCATCCACGGCCCAGCGCGCCGCGAGATACATCATCGCCATGCTGTCACCCCCGCCAGAAACAGCAAGCCCCAGGCGGCGCGGCGGTTCGGATTGAAAGACACCGGCAAGGGCCGCGCCAAACGCGCCAGAGATCATCCGCAGGTCAGACCGGCCCGCGCTGTCTGGGCCTCGAGACTGGCCGAAGATGACGGAAAACGTGTGGTCACCTCCGACAAGATCGCGCAGGCATCGGCGGGTTGGCGCAACTGGACCAGTTGCAGGCCCAGTTTCAGCAGCGCATCGGGTGCCTTGGCACCGCTGGGCGACCCCGAGAAAGATTCAAGATAAGCGCGCGCCGCTTCCTCATCCTGGCCAAGGGCGGCCAATGCCTCGCCCCGGTAAAAGTGCGCCTCGCCGGTCAACGCCCCGGCGGTATAGGTCTGGGCAAAGGTCGCAAAGAGGTCAGCGGCGGTGCGAAAGTCACCTTGATCGAGCACCGCCCGGGCCCGATCAAAATCAGTCTTTTCACCGATTGCCAATTCGGTTTCGCCAATGGGGCGCGGCGGCGCGGGGTTTGCGGTGGGGGCGGCGGCCCCACCGAGCGGTGCAGTTTCACCAAGGGCAGAAATATCACACCCCGGCTCCAGCTCACAGACGCGGAATTGCAGGTCACCGATCCGGTTGGTGCCGTCGGTGACCACGCGGTTAACCCGATTTTCAAGCTCTTCGGTCTTGCCCGTCAGCCGGCGCAGTTCCGCCTCCATCGTGTCAATGCGTTGCAGCGCGCTGGTGCCGGTCAAATCCACCGACGGCGTTCCGGTGGTTGACAGTTCGCGGCGCAGCTTCTGCACCTCGACCAGCAGGATCGACAGCTCCTGCCGGATGTCGGCCAGCGTCGTATCCTGGGCCTGCGCGCCAAGCGGCAGGGCCAGGACAACCGACAGGGCAAAGGCGGCGCGCCACATGGTTACGACAGCGCCCCGGCGGCAATCACGGTGACCGCACGGCGGTTCTTGGCATAGCAGGCCTCGGACGAACACACCTCGATCGGGCGTTCCTTGCCATAGGTGACGGTGCGCAGACGCCCCGCAGGCACACCTTGTGACACGAGATAATCCCGCGCCGCCGAGGCCCGCCGCTCACCCAGCGCCAGGTTGTATTCGCGCGTGCCCTGTTCGTCGGCGTGGCCTTCGATGATGGCGGTATATTCGGGATTGTTGCTCAGCCACAGGGCCTGACCGGCCAGGGTGGCGCGGCCATCATCCGTCAGCGTCGACTGATCGACCGCGAACAACACCCGGTCACCCACGGTCTGTTGGAAATAGGCGGGCGAGGCTGGGTCAAGCGCGCCCTGACCGATGCTGCCGCTGCCCGGCAGGCCGGCCTGGAACCCGCCGGTGCCATCCAGCCCGCCTCCGGGGCCGCCCGCCCCGAAACGGTCGGCATTGGCGCAGGCGGAAATTGCAAGGGTCAGCAGCAAAAGGATGCCGGTCTTTTTCATGGGGTTGGTCCTGTTGTTGTCTTGGCGGCGGCCCGTTGGCAACAGCCTAGCATTGTGTTTCGGGTTTGAAAACGGGGCGTCAGCGCCCGGGCAGACCTTGGCGCAGTCGGATTTTCAGGCAAGAAGACGCAAGCGCCGCCAATCATTTCAGCAGCGGCGACCAGGCGGGGTCGGACGCGGCACCGTCAATCGGCACTTTTTTAAGGTTTCTTCCTGATATATCAACCGAATACAGCGCCGACTGGCCTTCGGCGCCTTGGGTTTCACGCATGAACATCAGCACCCGGCCATTCGGCGCCCATGTCGGGCCTTCGTCCAGAAAGGATGCCGTCAACAGGCGCTCTTCCGAACCGTCGGTGCGCATCACGCCAATGTGAAACCGGCCCGCGTTCTGTTTGGTGAACGCAATCAGATCGCCCCGAGGCGACCATACCGGTGTGCCATAGCGCCCTGCACCAAAGGAAATGCGCGTCGGCTCGCCACCGTTGGCGCCCATGATATAAAGCTGCGGCGTGCCTGACCTGTCGGATTCAAACACAATCTGACTGCCGTCGGGTGCATAGCTGGGCCCGGTTTCGATGCTGGGCGTGTTGGTCAGACGCTCGGGTGCGCCGCCGGGCCGCAGGCGATAGATGTCGGTGTTGCCGCCTTGCGATGCCGAAAACACCACGGTCTGCCCGTCGGGGGCATAGCGGGGGGCAAATGTCATGCTGTCGGCGGGCACCGGCAAGGCAACGCGGCTGACGCTGCCCACGTCCAGTTGATAGATCTGCGGAAAACCGGTTTCATAGCTGGTGTACAGAATCCGCTCGCCCGCCGGGGAAAACCGCGGAGCCAGCACGATCGACGAACTGTTGGTCAGATACTGGATGTTGGCGCCGTCGTAATCCATAATCGCCAGCCGCTTGCGCCGGTCGTTCTTCGGCCCGGTTTCCGACACGAACACCACACGGCTGTCGAAATAGCCGCCTTCACCGGTGATCCGGGAATACACTGCATCGGCCACCTTGTGGGCCATCCGCCGCCAACTGTTGGTGGTGCCCTGAAATTGCAGCCCTTCCCCCAGCTGTGTGTCGGAAAACACGTCGAACACCCGAAATTTCACCACAAGCTGGCCATCGGCGGTGGCGCTGACCGCACCGGTGATCAGCGCCTGGGCATTCACCGCCTTCCAGCTGGCGTAATCGACCGAAGGCGTAAAGGCGGTGATCTGCGAAATAAATGCCTCTTGCGGCACCTCGCGGAACAGGCCAGTGCCCGCCAGATCGGCGGCAACGACACGGCTGATCCGCTGGGCATATTCCCCGCCGGGGGCGTTTTCAGAAATGAAATCAGGCACCGCAAACGGCAGCGGTTCAATCACACCTTCGGTGATGTCGATCCGCAAGGGGCCGTTCTGGGCCAACAGCGGTGTGGTGAACGGCAGCAGGGCCAAGGCCAGTGCAGCGGCGATGAGGCGAAAGCGGGTCATGGTGTTCCTCTTGTCGTGCAGGGCGATCCGGCAGCGTTAAGATAACGCGCATCGGCGCGATGAGTTCGCAGGGAATGTATAAGGCAGGTCCAGTGTGGCATCAGCGCAACCTCATGCCCGAGGGATCAAAGCTCATCTCGACGTTTTGCCATTGGCCATATTTCTCGGCAGGCAATGGAAAACCGGCGGCACCACAGCGGATGATCGCCCGGCGTGCCGCCTCATAGGCCTGGCGCGCCGCCGCGTCGCTGCCGCCGGAGGACGAGATCATGCGGAGTGTTGCGGCGTCGGGGGTGCCGTCGCGGTTCATGGCCATGGCGACCACTACGGTGGTGGCCATCGCCTCGGAACTCAGCGCGCCGACATTCCAGCATTTCTGCACCGACACCCGCAGGGCCTCTTTTTCCCCGGCCGTCAGGGGTGGCCCCGACGGTGCGGCGACGACGGGGGCCGCGTCGGGCTGTCTGGCCGCGCTTTCCAGCGCCTCGCGCAGGGCGGCGTCCACGCTGTCAGAACTGGCCGTGCTGGTGCTGCCGGCCGTGCGCGGCGGCGTGGCGGGGGCGGGGGGTTCCGGGGCAGGCACCGCAGGTTGGGCCGTCTGGGCCGGGCGCGCCGGACGCGGCGCCGGGCGCGCCGAGGTGACCGGAGCCGTCACAACGGGCGCCGCTGGCGCGGTTTCGCTCGGGGTTTCAGCCTCGGTCACGATCTCGGTTGTGGCTTCTTCGGGCGCGGCGGGTTCCGCTTCGGGCTCTGTCTCGACAGGCGCGGGGGTGGGTTCGGGCGTGGGGGCGGCCACCGCGACAGGTTCGGGCGCCGGGGCGGCATCCGGCGGCGGCGGCGGCGCGATTTCGCTGGCAACGCGGCGCGCCGGGCGCGGCGTTGAAACGGGTGCTGACGGTTGCGGTTCGGCGACCGACGGCGCCGGAACGGGCGCAGGGGCCGGGGCAGGCAGAACCTCGGGCGTCGGCGTTGGCGTCGGCACCGTCACAGGCTCTTGCACGGGTTCAGGCGCAGGCGCGGGCTGGGCTTCCGGTTCGGGGTCAGGCGTTGGTATTGGTACGGGTTCGGGGTCTGGAACCGCAGTTGGCTCGGGGGCGGGTGTGGTTTCCGGTTCGGTGGCGGGTGCCACCTCGGGCGCCTCCACAACAGTCTCGGGCGGCACGATTGTGGGCGGCACGCCTTCGACAGGGCGGGTCAGGGCGGCAAATTCCTGCTCGCTGATCATCGTGACATTGGCCACTTCAGGGGGCGGCACCGGGCGATGGGTGAACACCCCGCCGAATACGGCCAAACCGATCAGCGTGATGTGGCCGAGTCCCGAAATGGAGGTGCCGGTTTTCACGTTTGCGCCTCAGTTGCCCTGTCCGTCCATCGACGGCCCGCCCATGTCTGTCACAAGGCCAATCTCGCTGAACCCGCCGGAATTCAGCGCGCCCATCACCTGCACAACCCGCTCATACGGGATTGCCCCATCGGCCCGCAAAAACACCTTCTGGCTGGTCCTCTCGGCGGCGATGGCGCGCAACTGGCCGATCAGATCTTCGCTTTCGGTTTCATTGCTCATCAACAAAACCCGGCCATCGACGGTCAGCGTGATGGTCAGCGGCTCTTCCTGCTCGGTCGGCAGGGCTTCGGCGCTGGTCTTGGGCAGTTCGATCGGCACGCCCACCGTCAGCAACGGGGCGGCGACCATGAACACGATCAACAACACCAGCATGACATCGACGAAGGGCGTGACGTTGATGTCCGACATCGGCTTGCGCCCGCCCCGGCGGCCCCGCCGGCGCGATCCGCCCGCCGTTTTCTGCACCACACCCGCCCCCATCGCTCAGGCGTCCAGCTGACGCGACAGGATCGTGGCGAATTCGTCGGCGAAACTTTCATAGCCGCGCACAATCTTGTCCGAATCGCTGCTCAGCTTGTTATAGAATATCACCGCCGGAATCGCCGCCAACAGGCCCAGCCCGGTGGCCAGCAACGCCTCGGCAATGCCGGGCGCAACAACGGCAAGGTTGGTGTTCTGCTGCTCGGCGATGTTGATGAAGGCGTTCATGATCCCCCAAACGGTGCCAAACAACCCGATGAACGGCGCGGTCGATCCCACCGTCGCCAGAAACGGCAGACCCTTTTCCAGCCCTTCGGCCTCTTTCGAAATCGCGACATCCATGCTGCGGTCGATTCGCGCCTGGGCGCCGGGGATCAGCGCCCCATCCACCCGATGGCTGCGCCGCCATTCTGTCATCCCGGCGGCAAAAACGGTTTCCGCGCGGCCGTCCGGTTCGGGCCCGATCTTGTCATACAATTCATCCAGTGGCTGGCCAGACCAGAACGCGGCCTCGAACCGCGCCTGTTCACTGCGGGCGCGACGAAAGACAATATGTTTCTGAATGATGATAGCCCAGGCCCAGAACGACGACAGAACCAAAAGCCACATGACGATCTTCACCGTCAGCGTTGCCTGAGCATAAAGCCCCCACAACGAAAAATCAGCGCCATGCGCCAGCGCAAGGGTTTCCGTTTCCATATACCTGCTCACTCCTGGGCCGCTCTGCGTCAGCCTTTGCACGTTGGACACTAAAGCAATGCAGCGGGGAAATCCAATATCATCGCCCGCCGTGCCCGTATTTTAACGGCGATTGCCAAGATGTCGGCGAAACTCTGCCGGCAACCGCGTGGCGCGGCCCTGCCCATCCAGCGCCACCAACGTCAGCCGGGCCGAAAACAAGGCCTCGTCCGCGCGCGTCACCTGCTGGCGCAGAACCACCCGCGCCCCGCTCTGCGCCACGACAGCGGTTGCAACCTCAAGCAGATCATCAAATCGCGCCGGCCGCAGATAATCAGCCTCGATCCGGGCAACGGCAAAAACCGTTCCAGCCGCACGCAGGGCGTTCTGATCCACCCCCAGCCCGCGCACCCAGTCACTGCGCGCCCGTTCGATATATTTCAGGTAATTGGCATAATAGACGATCCCGGCCATGTCGGTATCCTCGTAATACACCCGGCATTCAAACCTGTGCACCGAATCGCCCATAGCCCCGCCCGCCTTGTTTTGCCGATACCACCCTGGCCCCGGTGTTCCGTCTATCAAAGGACACAAGCCCGCGAAACAGCCGCCCGGCGAATCGTCACCAGCATAAGCAAACCGCAGCCAGGGCGCCTGCCAGCACCCGATTTGCGAAAGCTCAGCGACGAACCGCGCTGCCGGGTCCGACAGATTGCGAGCGGCACTGCGTTGATTGCTCTTCAGCCCAGAGTCCCGAGACGAAAAAGGCGCGCCCCTTTCGGAGCGCGCCCTATGGTCGCCGGACCGGTAGGATTACTCGGCGGGTACGTCACCACGACGCGACGATTTCACCGGTGCCCAGATCCGCTTGTTGGTGAGATACAACAACGCGGTCAGGATGATCAGCATCAACACGCCGACAAAACCGGCCTGCTTGCGCGCCATCATCTTTGGTTCCGCCGTCCACATCAGGAAAGCCGCAACATCTTCGGCGATCTGGTGTTGGGCAGTCGATGTGCCATCCGCATAATCGACATCATCACCATAAAGTGGCGGCGACATGGCGATCCAACCGCCCGGAAATGCGGTATTCTCATAGAAGATCGCACCGGCCTGTTCCTTTTCCTCGCCCGTATAGGATGTCAGGATGTTGGTGATGTATTCCGGCCCCCCCATCCCCTTGAAGAACTGATTGATCCCCGTACCATAGGGGCCGTGAAACCCGGCACGGGCCTTTGCCATCAAGGACAGATCAGGCGCATTCGACAGGCCGCTTTTCGGAAAATGATCCGTCGGCGTCGCCGTGCGGAAATCACCTTCGCCGTCCAGAAGCTCTGGATCCCAAACCTCCCAGAACTCTGCATAAGCGCGCACCTGATCCTCGGGCAATTGCGGGCCGCCCGGATCACCGAGCGAGCGCAAGGGCACGAATTGCAAGCCGTGACAGGCCGAACAAATCTCGGTGTATACCTGCAAACCGCGTTGCAATTGGTTTTGGTCGAACTTGCCGAACGGGCCTTCGAAAGAAAAATCCACGTCCTCGATATGCGCCGTTTCGGCGGCCGCGACAGGCCCGCCCGACAAGGACAGACCCAAGGCAAGCGACGCGGCGATGGTAAGCTGTTTCAGCATGGTCAGCGGTCCTTTCACTCGGCCGGGTTGACCAAGGGCCGCGCGCCCCCGGTGTTCGGCGCGTAGTGCGCGTTGAAATCTTCCTCGATCGTAGCAGGCTGCGACAGCGGCTTTTCGATAACGCCCAGCAAAGGCAGAACGACAAGGAAATAACCGAACCAATAGGCCGAAGCGATCAATGAAATCGTGGCATAGGGTTCTTCTGCCGGCATCGAACCGACCCACATCAGCACAAAGAAATCGACCACCAACAGGGCAAACCACCATTTGAACATCGGGCGATAGCGCCCCGAGCGGATCGACGACGTGTCAAGCCACGGCGCCAGAGCCATCACGATGATTGCGCCAAACATCGCCAGCACGCCAAAGAACTTTGCGTCGACGATGCCACCCGTGATCCAATCCGCCGCGATCACCACCCAGACATCCGCCGTGAAGGCGCGCAGAATGGCATAGAACGGCAGGAAATACCACTCAGGCACAATATGTGCGGGCGTGGCCAGCGGATTGGCCTCGATATAGTTGTCGGGGTGGCCCAGGAAGTTGGGCATGAACCCAACGACAGCAAAAAACACCGCCAGAACGATCCCCAGCGCAAACAGATCCTTGATGACGAAATAGGGCCAGAAGGGAAGCGTGTCTTTCGCGGCATCTTCCTTGCTGGTGCGGCGCACCTCAACCCCGGTCGGGTTGTTGTTGCCGGTGGTGTGGAAGGCCCAGATGTGCACGATGACCAAAGCGGCGATGACGAAGGGCAAAAGATAATGCAGGCTGAAGAACCGCGTCAGCGTATAGTTGTCAACGGCAGGCCCGCCCAGCAGCCACATTTGCAGCGTCTCGCCGATGAACGGAATTGCGCCGAACAAACCGGTGATCACCGTGGCGCCCCAGAACGACATCTGACCCCAAGGCAAGACGTAGCCCATGAAGGCCGTCGCCATCATTGCGACATAGATCAGGATGCCGATGATCCATGTGATCTCGCGCGGCTCCTTGTAGCTGCCATAATACAGGCCGCGGAAGATGTGGGCATAAACAGCGACAAAGAACAGCGACGCGCCATTGGCGTGAATATAGCGCAGCATGAAGCCGCCGTTCACGTTGCGCATGATGTGTTCGACCGAAGCAAAGGCAAGGGTGGTGTCGGGCGTGTAGTGCATCACCAGAACGATGCCGGTGATGATCTGCAACGCCAGACAGAAGGTCAGGACGATACCCCAGATCCACATCCAGTTAAGGTTCTTTGGCGTGGGGATCATGATCGTGTTGTACAACAACCCGACGATCGGCAGGCGGCGGTGCAGCCACTTTTCGCCCTGGGTGGTCGGTTCGTAGTGGTCGTGCGGAATTCCAGCCATCTTATGCTCCGTTATCCAAGGACGATGGTCGTCTCGTCATCGAACGAGGCGACAGGAATATGCATGTTTTGCGGCGCCGGGCCACGGCGGATGCGGCCGGCCGTGTCATAGTGTGACCCGTGGCATGGGCAGAACCAGCCGCCGAAATCGCCCGCTTCGCCCAATGGCACACACCCAAGGTGGGTGCAGACACCGATCATCACCAACCATTCCTCGGCGTTGTCCGAGCCGGGTTGCGCCAACGACCGGTTCGCATCCGTCGCGGGCGCAGTATCGTCGAGATTGGGGTTGCGCGCGATCTGGTCGGGCAGATCCGTCAGTTCGACGGCGCGGGCCATTTCGATTTCTTCATCGGTGCGGCGGCGGATGAACACCGGCTTGCCCAGATATTTGATTGTGATCTGCGTGCCGGGTTCGACGCCGCCCACATCCACACGGATGCTGCTGAGCGCCTGGACATCGGCCGAGGGGTTCATCTGGTTCACCAGCGGCCACACTGCGGCACCCGCCACGACAGCACCGGCACCACCGGTCGCGTAGAACAGGAAATCGCGGCGTGTGCCTTCGGGATCGTCTGCGTGGGACACGACATTCTCCATCTTCAAGCCCGCAATCGGGCAAATCGAGAAGTCCCCGGTAAATAGCCGGGGACGTTTCTGTTGGATTACTTAGCGGTCACGTCCGGTCACGTCCAGCGGACAAAGCCGCACAGCCCGGCATTCTTGCCGCAAACCGGTGGCAACGCTAGTCACTCTGCGCTGTTCGGGCTAGGTGTCTGCATAACAGGTACAGGATAGACCAAAGATGAAAGATCAACGGCCCTCGCCGCTTCGCGACGCCCAGGACGATATCAAGACCGCACGCCAAATACCGGACACCCCACAAACCCGCGCGCCGTCCTATCGTCTGGCCTTTGCTGACGATGATTTCCTCTGCCGAGAAGAGCTGCGCCCGGTGCGCCTGCAACTCGAATTGCTCAAGCCCGAGATGATGCTGGCCGAGGCCGGCATCGAATCGACCGTGGTATTGTTCGGCGGCGCACGCATCCCCGAACCGTCCAAGGCAGGCGGCGCGCGCACCAAGGCATTGGGCGATCTGTCACGTTATTATGACGAAGCGCGCGCCCTGGCCAAGGCGATCACGCTGCGTTCGCTCGCCCAGGGCGGCGGGCATGAGGTGATTGCCACAGGCGGCGGGCCGGGCGTGATGGAGGCGGGCAACCGTGGCGCCGCCGATGCCGGGGGCAGGTCGATCGGGCTGAATGTCGTGCTGCCCCACGAACAGGCGCCAAACCAATATGTGACGCCGGGCCTGTGCTTCAATTTTCACTACTTCGCCATCCGCAAGATGCATTTCCTGATGCGGGCCCGGGCGGTTTGCGTGTTTCCGGGCGGTTTCGGCACCCTGGACGAAATGTTCGAGGCGCTGACGCTGATCCAAACCGGCCGGATGGAGCGTGTGCCCTTCCTGTTGTTCGGCCGGGCCTTTTGGGATTCGATCATCAACTGGCAGGCTTTGGCAGACGCCGGCACCATCTCGGAATCGGATCTGGATCTGTTCCGCATCATCGAAACCGCAGATGAGGCAATGGCGGCGATCAAAGACTGGCACGGCGCGGGCACCAAGCGGGAGGTGATTCCCGGACGCTGAGGCGTTTCGGAACGCCCTCGGATCCTATGCTCACTAACACGCGCCGCACCCGAATTCCGGGTTCAGGTGTTGCCCGAAACGCCGTGATCGTCGGTGCGCGCGCCAAAGATTGCCGAACCGACACGCACATGGGTGGCACCATGGGCGATGGCGGTTTCAAAATCGCCCGACATGCCCATCGACAGCCCCGACACGCCGTTGCGCGCCGCCATTTCGGCCAGCATGGTGAAATGCGGCGCCGGATCGGTTTCGGCGGGCGGGATGCACATCAGCCCCAACAGCGGCAGATCCCTGGCCATGCAATCGGTGACAAACCGGTCAACATCGGCGGGCAGGACACCGGCCTTTTGCGGTTCTTCACCGGTGTTCACCTGCACGAACAGGCCGGGGCACCGGCCGGTTTCCTGCGCCAGACGCGCGATCGTATCGGCCAGTTTGGGCCGGTCCAACGAATGGATCGTCTGGAACAGGTCGAACGCCTGACGCGCCTTGTTGGTTTGCAGCGGCCCCAGCAGATGCAGGTCGACCACGCCGAACCGTTCTTGCAAACCGGGCCATTTGCCCGCCGCCTCTTGCACGCGGTTTTCACCAAACACACGATGGCCCGCCTGCAAGACCGCTTCAACCCGGTCCAGCGGTTGCACCTTTGACACGGCGATCAGTGTCACCGCACCCGGTGCGCGGCCTGCACCGGTTTCGGCGGCGTTTATGCGGGCAATGATGGCGGAAAGGCCCATCTGGCAGGCTCCTATTGGGTGGGTTTGCTAAGCCACAGATAAGCTCAAAAGAAAAGAGCGGGCACAAGGCCCGCTCTTTCCGAAAACCAATCCTGTGAAGGATCAGAAGTTCATCGTGATGCCGAAGTCGGCGCGCATTTGGCTCGGCAGACCGTCGGTGTCAACATTGACAATACCACCTTTGAGGGCAGCACCGCCGCCAAGGTCGTAAGAAGCACCCAGACCAACGAATTCTGTGTCAGCCAGACCAGCGGCGTCAAAGTCGAACACACGGTAGAAACCGGTCACAGTGGTCGCACCGAAGACGTAATCCAACGAAATGGCATACTGCTCAAAGTCTGCTGCGGCGACGTCAAGATCGGACTGGCCATAGTTTGCCTTTACGGTTGCGGCACCAAAGGTGGCCGAACCACCGATGATGGTGTGCGAACCGATTCCGTCTTTGTCTTCGTAACCCAGACCGACCGAGTAACCGCCGGCGCTGTATTTTACACCAGCGGACAGTTCATCGTTTCCGCTCTGCGGCTGGCCGGCCGACGCGTACACCGACACATCGCCAAAGCTGTACTCGTACAGAGCGCCTTCGTCATCGCCACCGGTCAAGTAAGCGGTTTCGTTGACGTCACCGCCCCAAGGCGAACCGTTGTTGGCGACAAGCAGGCCATTGTTCGTCATGCCCGAAAAGCCAACGCCCGATACGTCACCAACAGCCTTTTCAGCAGCGCTGTCGATGTCACCCATCGTCAGCTTGCCGAACGCGCCCGAAACGAACACGCTGCCAGCAAGACCATTGGCGCCGGCGGCGGCGTTATCTGCACGGATACCACCACCGAAGGTCAAGCCACCGTCGGTTTGACCCGAAGCGGCGAAGGCAATACGCAGGCGGCTGGAGAATGACATTTCTTCGGCGGTGCCAGCGGCAGTGATATCTTCGTAGTAAACGACACCCATGCGACCGTTGCCGCCAACGGTTACTTCAGCAGCTGCAACGCCTGCGGACAGGATCAGCGCGGTCGAAGTCAGGAGGACTTTTTTCATTTCGATTTCCCTCGTAAATCTCATAATGTTCATCTCATTTCAGGGAATCCGAAGTGAGACATGAGCCTAATTCGCTCTGTCCGCCCTTGATTGCAAGCGGGCCATCGAACGGCCCGGCAAACGGGCGCCACATGGTGCAGCATTGCCACAGTGGCCAATACCCGGCGCGCCTGCCCGCCCAACGGGCAAGAACCGCCGCAGAACCATGGCTGACGAGCAAGATCCTGAAAAATCCTTGTGACGTCAAAGACGCTCGGATAGACACAATCGAAACCAGGGGTGAGGGCACCTTATGCTGATATGCGGTAAGATGAAAAAGCTTGGCCTGTTGATGGCGCTGACGCTGGGCCTTTCGGCCTGTGGCGGCGGCGGTTTTTTCCGCAACACTCCCACCCAGGAAAGCGGCGCCGACCGCGAAATCCGTGAATACCGCGAACGTGAGTTGAAACAGAACCCCAACGAATCGACGCTGTTCGACCTGTTCACCAATGTCGATGATCCCAACACCACCATCGAGGTGAACAAATATATCTGGAACGCCGCGCAAGAGGTGCTGAACTTCATGCCGGTCGAGGCGGCCGATCCTTTTTCCGGCGTTCTGGTCTATGGCTATGGCACCCCGCCCGGCGGCAGCCGGGCCTATCGCGCCACAGTCTATGTGCAGGATCCCGCCCTTGATGCGCGATCGCTGAACGTGGCGCTGCAAACCCGCGGCGGCCCGGCCAGCGTCGACACCGTGCGCGCGATCGAGGATGCCATCCTGACGCGCGCCCGCCAGTTGCGCATCCGCGACAGCAAACTTTAGGCCGGGCTGGCGTGGGCCATCACCCCGCCCCGGCGCGCGCCAGATCTGCCACCCACTGAAACTGTCGCGGCAGGCAGATCGTCCTGAGGTCATACCGTGCAATCACCCGCGCCCGCGCCGCCTGCCCCAGACGGGCCCGCAAGGCCGGGTCACGGCACAACCGCTCCACCTGATCGACCATCGCCGTGGCATCGAAGAAATCGAACAACAGCCCGGTTTCCCCATCGCTGATCACCTCTTGCACGGGCTGGGTCGCGCTGGCCACAATGGCGGCTTGGCAGGCCATCGCCTCCATCAGGCTCCACGACAGGACAAAGGGATAGGTCAGGTACACATGCACTGTGCTGACCCTGAGCAGCGCCAGAAAATCGCCATAGGGCAGCTTGCCCACGAAATGCACGCGCGCCCAATCGGCATCGGGAATGGCGCCACGCACCTCGGTAATCATCCTTTCCTTCCAGGTGCCGCCGTCGCGCGGGGCGGTGCCATAGCTTACACCATCGCCGCCCACCACGATCACCCGCGCGTTCGGGCGGCGGCGCAACAGATCGCCCAACCCCCGCATGAAAATGTGAAACCCCCGGTACGGTTCCAGATTGCGGTTGACGAAGGTGATCACCTCATCCGCGCGGCTCAGCGTCACACCGTCCAGCGTGACCCGCGCCGCCGGATCCGGGCACACATGATCGGTGTCGATGCCGTCATGCACCACGGTGATCTTGCGCCGCAGCTCGGCGGGGTGGGTCGATGCCTGCCATTCGGTGGGACACAGCGCCATATCGGCGCTTTCCAGTTGCAGGCGCATCGACAGATTGCGCATCCGCATCCGCGCACCTTCGCCAAAGGCACCTTGCAGCGCGAATTCCGGATCAAATCCGATGTCCGCGCCGCTGGCCTGATAGTGGAATTCGCTGAACACGCCCAGCCGCGCCTTCGGCCAGACCTCTTGCAGGAACAGCGCCTCGCCCCAGCCCGAGTGCGCAACGATCACATCGGGGGCATACCCCTTTTGCGCCAGGGCATCCGCCGCCTTGTAAACCGCCGCCCCCCGGTGCACCGCGCCGTTCAGGTTGGTCAGCCAGGGATGATGCCGCTGGTCGCCCGGCTCGGCAAAGGCATAGGGGACGATCTGCACGCTGTTCCACTTTTGCGCCTTGTCCACCCGGCTGGTCAGCGCCGCCACCCGGTGCCCCTGCGCCGCAAGGGCGGGGGCAAGATGTTTGAACTGACCGGGGAAGTTTTGATGCAGGAACAGAATTTTCATAGTGTCGCGCCACCCGGATTTTGCCTGTCGCCAACCCTATACAGCAGCAAAGCCATGTGCCACCCGGCAAAATCCGCCACTGGACCAATCGTCAGCCGCGCCATATCAAGCCTGCGTTGAAGCTGTGTGAACAAAGGCCCTGCCCATGTCCCGTTACTCTGCCGCCGAAATCGAACCGAAATGGCAACAGGCCTGGGAACAGGCGGGCACGTTCACCGCCCACCGTGATCCGGCCAAGCCGAAATATTATGTGCTGGAAATGTTTCCCTATCCGTCGGGCAACCTGCACATCGGCCATGTGCGCAACTATACCATGGGTGACGTGGTGGCGCGCCACAAACTGGCCACGGGTCACGCGGTGCTGCATCCGATGGGATGGGATGCCTTCGGCCTGCCGGCGGAAAATGCCGCCATGGAAAAGAAAATCCACCCCGGCGCCTGGACCTATGCCAATATCGCCAACATGAAGGCGCAGTTTTCCAAGCTGGGCCTGTCTCTGGACTGGTCGCGCGAATTTGCCACCTGCGACCCCGAATATTACGGCCAGCAGCAGGCGATGTTCATTGATTTCATGGAACGTGGGCTGGTCTATCGCAAGAACGCGGTGGTCAACTGGGATCCGGTGGATATGACCGTTCTGGCCAACGAACAGGTCGAAGACGGCAAAGGCTGGCGATCCGGCGCGACGGTGGAACGGCGCGAGCTGACACAGTGGTTTTTCAAGATTTCCGATTATTCCGACGACTTGCTGGGCGCACTCGATGGGCTGGACAACTGGCCCGACAAGGTGAAGCTGATGCAGCGCAACTGGATCGGCAAATCGCGCGGCTTGCAGTTTTCCTTCTCGCTGGTCGATGGGCCTGCCGGGCATGACCGGGTTGAAGTGTACACCACCCGCCCCGACACCCTGTTGGGCGCCTCGTTCGTTGGCGTTTCGCCCGATCATCCGCTGGCCAGGCATCTGGAAAAGGACAACCCCGATCTGGCCGCCTTCAACGCCGAGTGTCGCAAGATGGGCACCGCCGAGGAAGAAATGGAAAAGGCTGAAAAGCGCGGCTTTGACACCGGGCTGCGTGTGCGCCATCCGTTTGACACCGCGTGGGAATTGCCGGTCTACGTCGCCAATTTCATCCTGATGGAGTATGGCACCGGCGCGATCTTCGGCTGCCCGGCGCATGACGCCCGCGATCTGGAATTTGCCCGCAAATACGACCTGCCGGTGGTTTCGACCTTCGCACCGACAACCGACAGCGGCCACACCCTGCCCGAGGACGGCGGCGAGGCCTATGTGCCGCCCAAGACCGATACCGTGAGCTATGTCCGCGGTTTCGCGGGCGAGACCGAGCAGACCGGAAACGAAGCCATCGACGCCGCCATCGCATTTTGCGAAGCCAATGCCGTGGGTCATGGCGTGACAAAGTTCCGCCTGCGCGACTGGGGACTGTCGCGGCAACGCTATTGGGGCTGTCCGATCCCGGTGATCCACTGCGATGCCTGCGGCGTGGTGCCCGAGAAAAAGGAAAACCTGCCGGTCAGACTGCCCGAGGATGTGACGTTCGAGAGGCCCGGCAACCCGCTGAACTGGCACCCCACATGGCGTGACGTGGCTTGCCCGAAATGCGGCAAGCCGGCCCAGCGGGAAACCGACACGATGGACACCTTTGTCGATTCGTCGTGGTATTATGCCCGCTTCACCGCGCCCCATGCCGCCACCCCCACGGTGGCCGAGGATGCGGCCTATTGGATGAACGTCGATCAATATATCGGCGGGGTGGAACATGCGATCCTGCACTTGCTGTATTCGCGGTTCTTCGCCCGCGCCATGTACGCCTGTGGCCACCTGCCCGCGTCGGCCATCGAACCCTTCGATGCGTTGTTCACCCAGGGCATGGTGACGCATGAGATTTACCTCACACGCGATGAAAACGGCCGCCCGGTGTATCACCTGCCCTCCGAGGTGACCAACGGAACGCTGGCCGATGGCAGGCAGGTGGAAATCATCCCCAGCGCCAAGATGAGCAAATCCAAGAAAAACGTCGTCGATCCCGAGGCGATCATTGCGCAATATGGCGCCGACACTGCGCGCTGGTTCGTGCTGTCCGATTCGCCGCCCGAGCGGGACGTGGAATGGACGGCCAGCGGCGCCGAAGCGGCCAGCAAACACCTGGCCCGCGTCTGGCGCATTGTCACCGAGGCGGCGACGGCCCCGGACCAAGGCACCGGCGACGATGCCCTGCTGCGCGAAATGCACAAGGCCATTCATGACGTGACCCTGGGCATCGAAAGTTTCGGCTTCAACACCTCGGTCGCGCGGCTGTACGCCTTCACCAACGCCTTGCAGAAATCCGACGCCGGGCGTGCCGCCCGCGTTACCGCCGCCCGGACGCTGGCGCAACTGATGTCGCCAATGACGCCGCATCTGGCCGAAGAGCTGTGGAACCGTCTGGGTGGCGAAGGTTTGATCGCCAATGCCCCCTGGCCCGCGGCCGACCCTGCCATGCTGATCGACGATGAAATCACCCTGCCGATCCAGATCAACGGCAAGCGGCGGGCGGAAATCACCGTTCCGCGCGACATGGCCAAGGACGAGATTGAAAAACGCGTGATGGCCAGCGATGCTGTGCAGCGGGCGATGGCCGATGGGGCGCGCCCGAAGAAACTGATCGTGGTGCCGGGGCGGATCGTGAATGTGGTATTCTAGACGCAGCCTTCTGCTGGCCCTCGCGGCCCTGCCGGCCTGCGGGTTCACCCCCGCCTATGGGCCGGGCGGCGCGGCGGCAGGGCTGCGCGGCACGATCCGGGTGGACGCGCCCAGCGACGAGCAAGGCTATTACCTTGTCCGCCGTCTGGAAGAACGGCTGGGCCAGCCAACCGCCCCGGCCTATCGCCTGTCGGCCAGCCTGGCCATCGGGCAGGACGGTTTGGGTATCACCCCGGATCAGGACATTACCCGCTATCGCATTCGGGGCGAACTGACCTGGGCGTTGCGCGACATTGCCGGTGACACCGTGGTGACCGATGGCATGGTGCGCAACTTTACCGGCTATTCCGCGCCGGTGTTCGACAACACCCGCGGGTCGATCGCGGGCAACACGGTGTCGGTCATCACCGCAGAACGTGACGCGCGCGAAAGGCTGATGACGATACTTGCCGATCAACTGGTCAGCCGCCTGATCGCCACCGCGCCCGAGTGGCGCCGGTGATCCTGAATGGCGACAAGGCCCGGTCCTATCTGGCGCGCCCCGATCCCGGACGCCCCGGCCTGCTTATTTTCGGCGCAGATCCGATGCGTGTAGCCCTGAAGCGGCAAGAGGCGGTAAAGGGGCTGATCGGCCCGGACGGCGACAGCGAAATGCGCCTGACGCGCATTCCTGCGGGCGATCTGCGCGGTGCCGGATCACTTTTGATCGACGCGATCAAGGCGACCGGGTTTTTTCCCGGCCCCCGCGTCGCCCTGGTGGAGGAGGCGACGCAGTTCACCCAGCCGGCGCTGGCCAATGCCCTGTCCGACTGGCGCACGGGCGATGCCAGCATCATTGTCACGGCGGGTGATCTGAAACCCACCAGCCCCATTCGCAAGCTGTTTGAAAAACATCCCGCCGCCGTTGCCATTGCGATTTACGACACCCCCCCCACTGCCCAGGAAATCGAAGCCGAACTGGGCCGCGCCGGCCTGACCCGGATCGAGCCTGAGGCACGCGCTTCGCTGGCCGCGCTGGCGCAATCGCTGGACCCCGGCGATTTTCGCCAGACCCTCGAAAAGATCGGGCTGTACAAGCTGGACGATTCCACACCGCTGAGCCCGGATGACGTGGCCAGTTGTGCGCCCCTCTCGATCGAGGCCGATCTTGACGACATGCTCGACATTGTCGCGGCGGGCCAATCGGGGCGCATCGGCCCGCTGATGGCGCGGCTGCAAAGCCAGGGAGTGAACGCCGTCACCCTGTGCATCGGCACCCTGCGCCATTTTCGCACCCTGCACGCCATTGCGGTGGGCGGGCGCGTTTTCACCCCGCGCCCCGCGATGCAGGCCCAGGCCCGCCGTCTGGGGCCCCTGCGGCTGGAACAGGCGCTGAAACTGCTGGTCGATACCGATCTTGCGTTACGCTCAACCGCCAAGGCACCCCAAATGGCGGTGATGGAACGCACGCTGATCCGCCTTGCGATGATGGGGCCACGATGACATTCGCGGCGCTATCGCTCTGAAATCCGGCATCCATGGCGCCCATCCGTGCTGCGGATCGCGCCTGCACAGGACAGCAAAAAGGCCCCCCACCAATCTGGCAGGGGGTCTTGTTGTTTCCGGATCGGGCCGCATCCCGGCCCTGCCGGTGTCAGACCGCGAAATTCAGCGGCCTGATCGTGCGGAACTTTCCGGTCGCGCGCAGCTTGTCCAGCACCGCCGCAGGCGGCTGATCGTCGAGGTACAACAGCGCGATGGCGTCGTGGCCCTTGTCGGACCGGCCAAGGGTAAAGTTGGCGATGTTCACGCCGTTTTCACCCAAGGTCAGGCCCAGCGCGCCGATGATGCCCGGCACGTCCTCGTTCGTGGTGTACAGCATATGTGCGCCGATTTCAGCGTCGATCGTGATGCCCTTGATCTGGATGAACCGCGGCTTTCCGTCGGAAAACACCGTGCCGGCCAAGGCGCGCTCGCGCTTTTCCGTCACCACGGTCAGCTTGATATAGCCATCGAAGCTGCCGGTTTTGCCCTGCGTCGTCGTTGTCAGATCGACACCGCGCTCCTTGGCGATCACCGGCGCGCTGACCATGTTCACGTCCGGGTTTGTTGCCTGCATGATCCCGGCCATGACGGCGGCGTTCAGCGCGGCGGTGTTCATTTCGGCCACCTTGCCGTTGTACAACACGTTCACCGCCTTGATCGGTTCATCGGTCATCTGGCCGACAAAGCTGCCCAGATGCTCGGCCAGTTTCAGCCAGGGGCCCATCACCTTAGCCTCTTCCGCCGTGACGGATGGCATGTTCAGCGCGTTGGTCACCGCCCCCGACAGCAGGTAATCCGACATCTGCTCGGCCACCTGAAGGGCGACATTTTCTTGTGCCTCGGTCGTGGCGGCGCCCAGATGCGGGGTGCAAACGACATTGGGCAGGTTGAACAGCGGGCTGTCCTTGGCCGGCTCCACCGCGAACACGTCGAAGGCGGCACCCGCGACATGGCCCGATTTCAGCGCCTCGGCCAGTGCCGCCTCGTCCACCAGACCACCCCGCGCACAGTTGATGATGCGCACACCGCGCTTCAGCTTGGCGATGTTCTCGGCGCTGAGGATGTTGCGGGTCTTGTCGGTCAGCGGCACATGCAGGGTGATGAAATCGGCCTTGGCCAGCAGTTCGTCCAGCTCGACCTTGCGCACGCCCAGTTCAACCGCGCGATCTTCGCTCAGGAACGGATCATAGGCGATCACCTTCATCCGCAGGCCCAGCGCACGGTCGATGACGATGCTGCCGATGTTGCCCGCACCGATCACGCCAAGTGTCTTGGCGGTCACTTCGACCCCCATGAAGCGTGATTTTTCCCATTTTCCCGCATGGGTGCTGGCGTTGGCTTCGGGGATCTGCCGCGCCACAGCCATCATCAGCGAAATCGCATGTTCGGCGGTGGTGATCGAATTGCCGAAGGGCGTGTTCATCACGATGATGCCCTTCTTCGATGCTGCGGGAATATCCACGTTGTCCACGCCGATCCCGGCGCGACCGATCACCTTGAGGTTTGTGGCGGCGTCCAGCACCTTGGCGGTGACCTTGGTGGCACTGCGAATCGCCAACCCGTCATATTGGCCGATCACCTGAAGCAAACGCTCTTTGTCTTTGCCAAGATTCGGCTCGAAGGTGACGTCGATGCCGCGATCACGAAAGATCTGCACGGCGGTTTCGGACAGTTCGTCAGAGACAAGTACTTTGGGGGCCATGTCTGGCGCTCCTTCTTCAAAGTAAAAATGTGGGGTCGGGCGCGGGGCGGGGTTAAGCCGCCGCTGCCCTTTCGGTCTGATAGGCCCATTCGATCCAGGGCATCAGGGCGGCGACATCGGCGATTTCCACCGTGCTGCCGCACCAGATGCGCAGACCCGGCGGCGCGTCACGATACCCCCCGATGTCCAGCGCCACACCTTCGGCCTCCAGCCGTTTGGCCACCGCCTTGGCAAAGGCGGCGCCATCGGCAATGGCAGGGTCGGTGAATTTCAGGCAGACACTGGTGGTGCTGCGATTTTCCGGCACCTCGGCCAGAAAATCAATCCAGTCTCGGCTTTCGACAAACCCGGCCACCACACCGAAATTCGCATCGGCCCGGGCGATCAGGCCGTTCAGCCCACCAACCGAGCGCGCCCAATCCAGCGCCAGCAGATAATCCTCGACGCACAGCATCGACGGCGTGTTGATCGTCTCGCCCTTGAAGATGCCTTCGATCAGCTTGCCACCCTTGGTCATGCGGAAAATCTTCGGCATCGGCCAGGCTGGGGTATAGCTTTCCAGCCGGGCCACAGCACGCGGCGACAGGATCAACATTCCATGCGCCGCTTCGCCGCCCAGCACCTTCTGCCAGGAAAATGTTGTGACATCCAGCTTGTCCCAGGGCAGGTCCATGGCGAAGGCCGCCGAGGTGGCATCGCACAGCGTCAGCCCCTTGCGATCGGCCGGAATGGCATCGCCATTGGCCATGCGCACACCGGATGTGGTGCCGTTCCAGGTAAAACACACATCATGATCATAGTTCAGCACCGCCATGTCGGCGATCTGGCCATAGGGCGCCTCGTGGACCGCCGCCTCGATCTTCAGCTGCTTCACGACATCCGACACCCAACCGGCGCCGAAGGATTCCCATGCCACCATCTCGGCAGGGCGTTCGCCCAGCAGGCTCCACATCGCCATTTCATAGGCGCCGGTGTCAGAGGCAGGCACGATGCCGATGCGGTAATCATTGGGAACACCCAGAATGTCGCGGGTTTCCTCGATCGCCGCCAACAGCTTGGCTTTGCCGACGGCGGCGCGATGGGACCGGCCTAGCGGGGCATCACCCAATCGATCCAATGAAAATGCGGGGGGTTTGGCGCAAGGGCCAGACGAAAAACGCGGGTTTACCGGCCGCGCGGCCGGAGCATCAAAAGCCATCTGTTATCCTCACAGATATATGCCCCTCGTTGGGGAGGGGTGTCCCACCGGGGCACCTACAGTTTCCCCGAAAAACAGTCAATATCCAAATGGGCTTGCGAGTCTGTCCCTGTAGTTTCGTGCAGCCCGTTGCAGAACGATGCAGGAACGCCCACGGAAAATTGGCACAAAATTGACACAGCCGGTTCGCTGAACGTTCCCCGTTTGGACACGAAAAACCCCGGCGCGCTGGCGGGCGCAACCGGGGCAAATCAGAATAACAGAACTGTCGA
>Ga0100401_1000029_pt1 | contig 103201 bp, 88 predicted proteins | sample CryGeymeta201525_FD_80421 | JGI IMG/M metagenome (GOLD analysis project Ga0100401, IMG submission 80421) | Groundwater microbial communities from Crystal Geyser aquifers in Utah, USA - Crystal Geyser metaG 2015-25 | ecosystem: Environmental > Aquatic > Deep subsurface > Groundwater | place... | reverse complement strand
TACGCAACGGATGCTAGAGCTGCTGACGGAACCGGTAAATCCGTGCTGGCGGCAGGTTGCGCAGCACCCGGTCGCCTTTTTCCACGGTCAGATTTAGTGCCGCGATCAGATCTTCGGGCAAGGGCGGGCGCGGCCCATAGGTGAATTGCACCAGCGGCGCACCGGGCGCCAACAGGGCAAGCGCGGCGATCACGATGTCGCGGCGCACGGCATTTGGCATCGACAACAGCGGCAAACCCGAAATCACTGCTGCCGCGCCCACGGGCAGGCGCCCCTGCATCAGCGCCACAGCATCCTGTGCCGGCGCACGGTGGATGGTGACGGCGCCAGGCAGCGTTTTTGCCAGATGATCTGCAAGCGCGCCATCCAGTTCAAACAGCGTCAAGCGCTCGGGTGGCAGGCCGCATTTCAGCAGGGCACGGGTGATGCTGCCGGTGCCGGGGCCGAATTCAACCACCGGCCCGGTGTCTGGGCCGAACCCTGCCGCCATCGCACTGGCCAAATGCCGCGACGACGGCGCAACGGCGGACATTTGACGGGGATTTTGCAACAAACGGCGACGAAATACCGAAAAGTCCGAGTTTGGATCGCTCACGCTCTGGACCTTACAATCGGATCAATGTTTGCGAAAACTGTCGAGGCTGACGACCTGCGCCGCCTCGAGTGCGGCATCGGTCGGTTCATCCTCGCTGGTGTCCGGGGTCTCGTCGTCTTCCGGGGTCTGTGTTTCGAACCGCAGACCGAATTCCACCGACGGGTCCACGAAGGTGCGGATCGCATCATAGGGAATGTAAAGCGGTTCGGGCGATTCGCCAAAATTCAGAGTGATGGAAAAGCCTTCGTCGGTCACCTCAAGGTTGTCGTACCAATGTTGCACGACCACGGTCATCTCATCGGGATACCGGTCAGACAACCAGTCGGCGATTTCCACATCGGGGTGCATTGTGTCGAAGGTAATGAAAAAGTGGTGGTCGCCGGGTAAGCCGCGTTTTGCGACATCGCTCAACACTTCCTGGATCAGCCCGCGCATGGCGCGGTGCATCAGGTTTCCATAGTCGATCTTGCGCGACATCAGCGGCCCCCGGTTCAGTCGTCGCCAGCATAGTCGATTCGAGGGTGATGGAAAGACCGCCCGCGCGAAATTCATACTACGTCTGCCGCCCACAAACCCGCCCCCGCCGCAGCCATCAGCGCCAGCACCCCCGGCAGGTTCCAGCGCAACCGCAACAACAGCCCCGCCGCGACCAACGCCAGCCCGAGCGCCGGCAGGTTCAGCGTGGCCGGGTCGGGCCAGACCATGCGCACCGGCCCAAGCGCAAGAACGCCGACATCGGCAAAGAACACATGCACCGCGAACCAGATCGACAGGTTGGCGATCACCCCGACAACGGCGGCGGTGATCGCAGTCAGCGCCCCGGTCAGCCGGGGCCGTGTCGCAATTCCATCGACATAGGGGGCAAAGGCGAAAATCCACAGAAAACAGGGCACAAAGGTAACCCACAGCGTCACCAGCCCGGCCAGAAAGGCCAATGGCATTCCCCCTTGGCCGAACCCCGCCATGAAGCCGACGAACTGGGTGACCAGAATCAGCGGGCCGGGTGTCGTTTCCGCGAGGCCCAGCGCATCCATCATCTGCGCCGTGGTCAACCAGCCCTGATTTGCCACCACCTCCTGGGTCATGTAGGCCAGAACGGCATAGGCGCCGCCAAAGGTGACGACAGCCATTTTCGAGAAGAACCCGGCGATGCTCAACAGCAGCGTCTGATCGAGCGCCGCGAGCATGAGCACGGGCGCGGCCCACAGCCCGGCCCAGACCGCCACGGTGCGCAGGGTGCGCGGGCGCAGCGGCGCCGCCGCGTGATCTTCGGACGCCGCGCTGGCGCGCCACGCTCCCCACGCCGCCGCCGCCAAAATGATCAGCGGGAAAGGCAACTGCAAAACGAAAATGCCGATAAACGACAACACCGCGATGATTCGACCCACCGCCCCGGTCAGTGCCTTGCGTGCCACGCGCAGCAACGCCTCGATCACCACGATCACAACCGTTGCCTTGACCCCCAGAAACAGCGCCGCCACCAGCGGCAGCGCCCCATGGATGACATAGGCCGTGGCAAGGCCAAAGATCACCGCTGCGCCGGGCAGCACAAACAACAGCCCCGCTGCGATGCCGCCCCAGGTGCCGCGCAGTTTCCACCCCGCATAGGTGGCCAGTTGCATGGCCTCGGGACCGGGCAGCACCATGCAGAACGACAAGGCATTGAGAAAGCTGCGTTCGTCCAGCCATCGCGCCCGCTCGACCAGTTCGCGGTGCATCAGCGCGATTTGCGCCGCCGGGCCGCCGAACGACAGAACGCCGATCCGGGCAAAGACCCGAAGGAATTCGGCAAGGCCGGGATGGGGTGCGTGCTTCAAGGTGATTCTTCTCAGGCGAACGGGGCACCGGCACAACAACAAGCGCGCGTTCCCCGTACCGCAGGCCTGATCCGATGTTTTCAGTCATCGTCAACCTGCCCTGCAATTGCAAGGCACCTGCGCCGCAGACGCCTCTTTTTGCTAGATCAACGGTTCCCCCGACAGGCACAGCGTGACCGCCTCGACCGAAATAAGGCCCAGCTGCTGGAACAGACCCAGGAAATCAAAATGGTTGTATACTTCGACGATCCTGCCGTTTTCGAACCGCGCCATGATCTGCCCGGTGGCTGTAATGACGGCGCTGTTGATCTGTGATTCGGCGCGCACCCTTGTCATGACCGAAACCCAGTTTTCGTCGCACAACGTCTTGATCGCGGTCACCTCGGGGTTGCACACCAAATTCAGCAGCGCCTGAACCATGGTTTTGAAATCTTCCGGTGTCAGCTTCATGTCGGGCAACAGCCCCTCGGCACCGGTGTCGGGGGCGAATACGGTATCAACCACGGACATGTCGGCGTCGACCCAAACACGTTGCAGGAAGTCATGCAGAATTTCGGCATTGTTCATCGGAACCTCGGGTCAGCTTTTCAAATGCCTGCGTATCAACGTCCTATTGCGAAACCTTGAAGATATTGGCGGGCATTGTTCCTATCGTGACGTCGTGATCCTGACCGGTTTGAGCGCGGCACACCCCAGCCCACGTCTAGGCGAGCTTACAAAACATTTCCGACCCGCACCTGCGAACCGGGTCGGCATATCGGGGTCGGATTGCGACAGATAAAGGATGACAGCCCGCAACAGGGTTGAGATACAAGGGGGCAGCCCGCGCACCACGCTGGACTTGGGCTTGAACAGCCGGTATGCCCGGCAGGGGAATTGGTTAGCGCTAACGTGCTTTGCGGAGCCTGCGCCCCAGCGGTTGGTACGGTCTGCGCGATATTGAGGGTATCATGGTTTCACGAGTCATCCCTGTCGATCCTTTTGATCTGGTGATCTTTGGCGGCACCGGCGATCTGGCCCGCCGCAAGATTTTGCCGGGGTTGTTTCGCCGGTTCATGTCGGGCCAGATGCCGCCTGAGGCGCGGGTGATCGGCGCGGCGCGCTCCGAACTGGGCGATGATGGTTATCGCGATTTCGTGCGCACCGCGATCGAGGAATTCATTCCCGAAGGCCGCGATGATGATTGTCTTGCACAGTTTCTGGAGCGGCTGCATTTCGTCACCATAGATGCCAAAGGGACAGGCGGCTGGGACAAATTGGCCGAAGTGGTGCGCGATGATATGATCACCGCCTATTATTTTTCGGTCGCTCCCGGTTTGTTTGGCGCGCTGGCCGAGAGGCTGCACAAATACGGGCTGGCCGATCATGATTCCCGTATCGTGGTTGAAAAGCCCTTTGGGCACGATCTGGGCACCGCAAAGGCGCTGAACGCCACCCTTGCCGAACATTTCGCCGAGCGGCAGATTTACCGGATCGACCATTATCTGGGCAAGGAAACCGTACAGAACCTGATGGCGGTGCGGTTTGGCAATGTGCTGTTCGAGCCGTTGTGGAACGCGCAATATGTCGATCACATCCAGATCACTGTTGCCGAAACCGTGGGTGTGGGCGGGCGCGGCGCCTATTATGACAATTCCGGTGCGATGCGCGATATGGTGCAGAACCACCTGATGCAATTGTTGTGCCTGATCGCCATGGAACCGCCCAGCAGGTTCGACCCGGATTCGGTGCGCGACGAAAAGCTGAAGGTGATCCGCGCGTTGGATCCGGTTGCGCCGCACCACATCGTGCGTGGCCAGTATATGCCCGGGGATGGCCAGCCGGGGTATCGCGACGATGCAGAGAACCCGCGCAGCCTGACCGAAAGCTTTATTGCGATGAAGATCAACATCAGCAATTGGCGCTGGGCGGGCACGCCTTTCTATCTGCGCACCGGCAAGCGTCTGAAGGCGCGCACCAGTGAAATTGCCGTGGTATTCAAGGACGCGCCGCATTCGATCTTTGGCGCCGAGGCGGGGCGACACCGCAACATCCTGGCGATCCGTCTGCAACCGAACGAAGGCATGACCCTGGGTGTGACGATCAAGGAACCGGGGCCGGGGGGGATGCGTCTGATCGACGTGCCGCTGGACATGACCTTTGCCGAGGCCTTGGGCCCCGACGCCGAAGAGGCACCCGAAGCCTATGAGCGGTTGATCATGGATGTGATCCGCGGCAACCAGACGCTGTTCATGCGGGGGGATGAGGTTGAGGCGGCCTGGGGCTGGACCGACCCGATCATCGAGGGTTGGGAAAAGCGTGGCGATGCGCCCAAGCCCTATGAACCGGGCACCGCCGGCCCGGAAGATGCGCAGATGCTGATGCACCGCGAAGGCCGGCGCTGGCGCGAAGTCAAGGAGTAAGCCGGGCCGCTTTGACCGACGCCCGCAGCCCTTGGGGTTTTGGGCGGGCTGGCGTAGTGTGACGCGCAGCAGTTGAACGAGGAGGGCACCGGAATGCGGATCGAGGAATACGCGGACCGCGAGATGATGATGATGCAACTGGCCGATATTCTGGCCAGCGCCTTGAGCAATGTGTTGTTGACCCATGACAGCGCTTCTCTGGCGGTGCCCGGCGGCACGACGCCGGGGCCGATCTTTGATTCGCTGTGCAGTACCGGCCTGCCCTGGGACCGGGTGAATGTGATGCTGACCGACGAACGTTGGGTGCCGGAAACCTCGGAACGGTCGAACACCCGGTTGCTGCGCCAACGGCTGCTGGTTGAAAAGGCGGCGGCGGCGGCGCTGGTGCCACTTTACGCCGACGCGCCCGTGCCCGAGGATCGGTTGGACAGCCTGTCGGCCGCGCTGGCGCCACATCTGCCGCTGTCTGTGCTGTTGCTGGGCATGGGGGCCGACATGCACACCGCGTCGTTGTTTCCCGGCGCCGATCTGTTGGACGAGGCACTGGCCGATGACGCGCCGCCGCTGATGGCGCTGCGCGCGCCCGGTGCGCCCGAACCGCGTGTCACGCTGACCGCCCCGGTCCTGCGCGGAGCGATGGCCACCCATGTGGTGATCACAGGTGCCGAAAAACGCGCCGCGATCGAGCGCGCGCATCACCTTTCCCCGGCCGAGGCCCCGATTGCGGTGGTTCTCGGACAAGCAACCATACATTGGGCTGAATGATGATCGACTGGACGAAACTTGCCGCCACCGCCGCCCGCGTGGCTGACCGCCCCATCCTATCGCTGTTCGACGAAAGCCGCGCCGATGATTTCTCGGTCGCGGCGGGGGATCTGCTGTTCGACTATGCCAAGACGAACATCGACGGGGATACCCGCAATTTTCTGGTGTCCCTGTGCGATGCCGCCGGTCTGGCCGCCAAACGCGACGCGATGTTTTCCGGCGCGACGATCAATGATACGGAAGGGCGGGCCGTTTTGCACACCGCACTGCGCAACCTGACCGCCACGCCGGTGATGGTGGACGGCGCCGATGTGATGCCCGGCGTTCTGGACACGCTGGCACGGATGGGTGCCTTTGCCGAGGCGGTGCGCAGCGGCGCCTTTGTCGGGCAGGGCGGTAAGATCACCGATGTGGTGAACATCGGCATTGGCGGATCGGATCTGGGGCCGGTCATGGCGACGCTGGCCCTGGCCCCCTATCACGACGGGCCGCGGGTGCATTATGTGTCCAACGTCGATGGCGCGCATGTCGCCGACACCCTGCGCGGGCTGAACCCGGAAACCACCCTTGTTATCATCGCGTCCAAGACGTTCACGACGATTGAAACGATGACCAACGCCACCACGGCCAAGGCCTGGATGGCGCAGGTGGTGAAAGACCCCGGCGCGCAGTTCGCGGCCCTGTCCACCGCCGCCGAAAAGACCGCCGCCTTTGGCATTGCGCCCGAGCGGGTGTTCGGCTTTGCCGATTGGGTCGGCGGGCGGTATTCGATCTGGGGGCCGATCGGGCTGCCGGTGATGATTGCCATCGGCCCGGACGCCTTCCGCGCCTTTCTGGCGGGTGGCGAAGCGATGGACGGGCATTTCCGCGCCGCTGCGCCGCTGGAAAACATGCCGGTCATGCTGGCGCTGGTCGGAATCTGGCACAATCAGGGTTGCGGCCATGCCACCCGCGCGGTTCTGCCCTATGAACAGCGGCTGCTGCGTCTGCCGGCGTATCTGCAACAGCTTGAGATGGAGAGCAACGGCAAATCCGTGCGAATGGATGGCACCGCCGTTCCGGTGAACACCGGCCCCGTCGTGTGGGGAGAACCGGGCACCAACGGCCAACACGCATTCTATCAGCTGATCCATCAGGGCACCCGTGTCGTGCCCTGTGAATTCATGGTCGGCGCGAAAGGGTTCGAAGACGATCTTGCACACCAGCACACATTGCTGATCTCCAATTGCCTGGCCCAGTCCGAGGCGCTGTTGCGCGGGCGCCCGCTGGACGAGGCGCGGGCGATCATGGCCGCCAAGGGGCTGAGCGGGGCCGAGCTTGAGCGGCAGGCGCGCCACCGGGTGTTTCCGGGCAACCGGCCATCCACCACGCTGGTCTATCCGCAGCTGACGCCGTTTGTTCTGGGCCAGATCATCGCGCTGTATGAACACCGGGTATTTGTCGAAGGGGTGCTGCTGGGCATCAATTCCTTTGATCAGTGGGGGGTCGAGCTGGGCAAGGAACTGGCGCTGGCGCTGCAACCGGTGGTGAGCGGCGACAGCGACGGTGCCGGCAAGGATGCCAGCACCCTGGGCCTGATCGGTTACATCCGCCGCCACGGCGGCTGAACCCCCGGCACATGCGGCGGGTCTCACCCCGGATCGGCCAGCCGCGTCTCTACCTTGGCGCCGCGTTCAATCGTGCGGTGCACCGGGCAGCGATTGGCGATTTTCATCAGGCTGGCGCGCTGGTCGGCGTCCAGATCGCCGGTCAGATGCACCACGCGCAGAAACCGGTCGATCTTGTCGTCGCTTTCGGGGGCGGCGTCCTGAGCGTGCACCTTGTCATGGCTGACATCGACACGCACATGATCCAGCGGCCACCCCTTGCGCCGGGCATACAAGCGCATCGTCATCGACGTGCACGCGCCCAGCCCCGCCGCCACCAGACCATAGGGCGACAGCCCCTTGTTGCTGCCACCATAGGCCAGCGGTTCATCGGCCAACAGGTGAATAGCCGGGCCGCTGGTCACATCCTGCAAGAACCCGTCCGGGTCGGCCTCGGACACGCGCACTATGCCTTCGGGCGCACCCGGCGGCGGGGCCGGCCGGCGCAGATCGAGGTATCGCGCCGACCAGGCGGCGATCACCTGAGCGGCATAATCGGCATCCTCAGGTCGGCTCAGCAGATGGTCGGCGTCGTCCAGCGTGACAAAGCTTTTCGGGTGGCGCGCGGCGCTGAAAATCCGGGTGGCGTTGTCGATGCCCACCACCGCGTCGCGCGGCGCATGCATGACCAGAAGGGCGCGCTGCAACCCGTGGATCGCGGGGGCAAGGTTGGCGGCGGACACGTCCTGTACAAAGCTTTGGGCGATGCGGAACGGCCGCCCGCCAAGGCAGACCTCGGCCAAGCCATCGGCCTTGATGGTGTCCAGCGCGGAACCGAAATTTGCGGTCACATGGGCGGGATCGAACGGTGCGCCGATGGTGACCACCGCCTTGACCGACGGCATCCGCCCCGCCGCGCACAGCGCCGCCGCGCCGCCCAGCGAGTGGCCGATCAGCAGAGATGGCGCCATGTCGCGCGCCGTCAGACAGGCCGCCGCCGCCACAAGATCGTCAATGTTGCTGGTAAAGTCGGTGTTCTCGAACTCGCCCCCCGAATGGCCAAGACCGGTGAAATCGAACCGCAGCACCGCCAGCCCCATGGCGGCCAGCCGCGCCGCGATGCGCCGCGCGGCGGCAATATCTTTTGAGCAGGTGAAACAATGGGCAAACAGCGCCGTGCCCAGATGCGGCCCGTCAGGCAGATCCAGCCGCGCCGCCAAACTGTGGCCAGCGTGACCGGTGAAAGTGATCTTTTCCATGGCCATTTCGCGCGCCCTCGGTTGATGTTTTGCCTTATGTGACTGACACAGCCCCCTCCGGCAAGCCGCGTCACGCCATGGTGACGGGATGTAACCCGGCCCGCTGATGCGTCGCTCAGGGCGATAAGTGCGTCATCAGGATGCCGCGCTCGCGGTAGGGCGTGGTTTCGTAATGCGCGCGATAACATTTTGAAAAGTGCGACGGCGAGGCAAAGCCACAGGCAAGGGCGACGTTGATCACGCTCATATCCGTCTGCATCAACAGGTTGCGGGCCTTTTGCAGGCGCAACTCCATGTAATAGCGCTTTGGCGAGCGGCTGAGATAGCGCCGGAACAGGCGCTCCAGCTGCCGTGTACTCATCCCCACGTCGCGGGCCATGGCGGCGGGGCTGATCGGATCTTCGATATGATGCTCCATCATCTGGATCACGCTGGACAGCTTTGGATGGCGCACCCCGATGCGGGTGGGCATCGACAGGCGCTGGGTGTCCTGATCGGTGCGGATGCCGGAAAGGATCAGCTGATCGGCGACGGCGCTGGCCAGAACCTCGCCGTGATGGTTGGCGATCAGTTTCAGCATCAGGTCGATCGACGACGTGCCACCGGCGGTGGTGTAACGGTTGCCGTCGATCACATAGACCGATTTGGTCAGCACAACCTGCTCGAACTCCTCGCCGAAACTGTCCTGATTTTCCCAGTGGATCGTTGCGCGCTTGCCATCCAGAAGACCGGCCTTGGCCAGGGTAAAGCCGCCGGTGCAAAGCCCTCCGATGGTGACCCCGCGCCGCGCCTCGCGGCGCAGCCAGTTCAGAATCCGCCGCGTCGTCGCCTGGGCGACCCCCAGCCCGCCACAAACCAGAATCGTATCGTCACGGTTCAACCCTTGCAGGTCACTGTCCAGCTTGAACCCGATACCTGCGGAACAACACACGCTGTCACTGCCTTCGCCCACCAGACCCCAGGTATACAGCGGTGTGCGCGCCATGCGATTGGTGACGCGCAACGCCTCGACCGCGCTGGCAAAGGACAGCAGCGTGAAATTGTCGAGCAGTACAAAGACAAAGTGGCGCGGCTTGGCACCCTTCGTTTCGACATCAACGCGGTAAAGGTTTTCTTCCATCCCGAACACCCGGTCCTTGCGGTTGGTCGAAGACATCAGGTTTGCCCGGCCTTATCAAGGTGCCATTGGGCTTTTGGGGCATGTTGACCGCCCAGATCACCGGATTGCGGGTTTTCAACCGCCCCGGCCAGCCCTATAAACATGGCCTGAGTTCGTTTGATCCAAGGGCTGAACCGATGACACAGTGGCACAAATCCGACTGGCGCAACAAACAGCGGGTCCAGATGCCCGATTATCCCGACACCGCCGCATTGAACGCGGTGGAACAGCGGTTGTCAAAATTTCCGCCCCTGGTCTTTGCCGGTGAGGCGCGGACGCTGAAACGCGAACTGGCCGCAGTATCGCGTGGCGAGGCGTTTTTGCTGCAAGGTGGCGATTGCGCCGAAAGCTTTGCAGAGTTCAGCGCCGACAACATCCGCGACACCTTCAAGGTGATGTTGCAGATGGCGATGGTTCTGACCTTTGGTGCCAAGGTTCCCACCGTAAAAGTGGGGCGCATGGCGGGCCAGTTCGCCAAGCCGCGTTCGGCGCCGATGGAAACCGTCGGCGGTGTCGATTTGCCCAGTTATCGCGGCGACATCATCAACGGGTTCGATTTCACGCCCGAGGCGCGAATCCCCGACCCCAACCGCATGTTGGACGCCTATACCCAGGCTGCGGCGACGCTGAACTTCCTGCGCGCCCTGTCCAAGGGCGGCTATGCCGATATTCACCGGGTGCACGCCTGGACGCTGGGCTTTACCGAATCCGACGAGGCCGAGAAATATCGGGATATGGCGAACCGCATTCAGGATTCGCTGGATTTCATGACAGCGGCCGGGCTGACCAGCGCCCATAATCACGAATTGGCAACTGTCGATTTCTACACCTCGCACGAGGCGCTTTTGCTGGAATACGAGGAGGCGCTGACGCGGGTTGACACCACCAGCGGCAAAACATTGGCCGGCTCGGGGCATCTGCTGTGGATCGGTGACCGCACCCGCCAGGTGGACGGCGCCCATGTGGAATTCTGCAAGGGCGTGATGAACCCGATCGGGCTGAAATGCGGCCCCACGATCACCATCGACGACCTGAAGCGCCTGATCGACACTCTGAACCCCGCCAACGAGGCCGGTCGCCTGACCCTGATCGCCCGGTTCGGTGCCGGCAAGGTGGGGGACCACCTGCCAAAGCTGATCCGCGCGGTACAAGACCACGGCGCGGATGTGGTTTGGTCGTGCGATCCGATGCATGGCAACACGATCAAATCAACCAGCGGCTACAAGACGCGGCCCTTCGAATCGGTGCTGCGCGAGGTGCAGGAGTTTTTCGATATCCACGCCGCCGAAGGCACGGTTCCGGGGGGGGTACATTTTGAGATGACCGGCCAGGATGTGACCGAATGCACCGGCGGGGTACGGGCGGTGACCGATGAAAAACTGTCAGATCGCTATCACACCGCCTGCGATCCGCGGTTGAACGCGTCACAGGCGCTGGAACTCGCGTTTCTGGTGGCCGAGCAACTGGGCCGCCGACAAATCACCAGCCGCGAGGCGGCGGCGAGCTGAGGCGTTTGGCTGGCGCCGCGATCAGGCGCCGCAGAATGGCAAAGCGGTGGCGCCGCGATCAGGCGCCGCCGTCGATCAGCGTCAGGTGTGGCTTGCCCGTGGCGCGGTTTGCACGGCCTTTCAGCCCGTCCACCACGGTTGGGGCGATGGTCGCATCCACACCTTCGGGCCGGTTGCCGTATCCGATCAGGGTGCGCCGCACGTCAGACGTGATCGTGAACCGGTTCGGCACCCGCCCCATGGGTGTGCTGGACGACAGACAGCCAAGGGCGCGGGTGACTTGCCCGGCATTGTCACGCAGAGGCAACAGCAGCATCCGCGCCGCCATCGCACCGCGTGCCAACCGCGCCGGGCCCGCCAGCCACAGATCGACGCAGGCCGGTTCGCTGAACACCGCCTCAACCGCATCGGCAAGTCCGGCCCGGGCCGTCGGGGCAAAGAAGCAACTCAGTGGCATCCCGCGCACTTCCATTCCCATGAGATCGGCCAAATGATTGCCCGCAAGGCGAAACCGTGCGACTCCGGGCGCCACCCGCTCCAGCAGGAAGGTGCGGTCCAGCGCACCGACAATGCCGCGCGGGTCCAGCTCGGCGCGGCGCGGCATAAGCCGCCCGTCGCACAGGCTTTGCCAATAGGTTTCCACTTCGGCAAAACAATCGGAGTCCACCGGCTTGCGCAGGAACAGTGAAACCACTTGTCCGATTGACGACTCTGTCTTTTTCATCTGTTTACCCTCACTGCCTTTTACAACCCGGCGGCGTTGTTGTCGGTGACAAGCTCTGATACCGCTGGGTGAACAATCGCCCCATCTGTCTTATAGCACCAGTTGCGCCACAAATCTGTCAAAATTTAACCAAAGGGTTAACATCAATGCTTTTCTCCATGACAGGTTTTGCGGCGGGGCAGGGCGGGTTTGCCGATTGGTCATGGGTTTGGGATATTCGTTCGGTCAATGGCCGCGGGTTTGATCTGCGGGCGCGGCTGCCCGACTGGATCGAGGGGTTAGAGGCCGATATTCGCCCTCTGGTTCAACGCCTTGTGGCGCGCGGCACTGTCACGCTTTCGCTGCGGCTGATGGGGGGCACGGCAGGCGGCGACATGGCCATCGACAGCGCCGCCCTGGCGCGCACCCTCGATCAGATCGCCCAGATCGAAGCGGCGGCAATGGCGCGCGGTGTGAATATCGTGGCCCCCAGCGCCACCGACATCCTGTCACAACGTGGCATCCTCGTGGCACAGGCTGAGACCAGCCGCGACACCGGTGCGCTGAAATCGGCGTTGTTGGCCGAGGTTCCGGTGCTGTTGGCGGCGTTCAACGCGATGCGCGCCGCCGAGGGGCGGGCGCTGTACGCCATCCTGACGGCGCAGGTTGATCGCATCGCCAAGCTGACCAGTCAGGCACAGGCCCTGTGCACCGGTCGCGCCGATCACATGGCCGTCGCGTTGCGCGCCGCTTTGGCGCGGGTGATGGACAACGCGCAAGGCGCGGATCAGGCCCGCGTGACCCAGGAACTGGCGTTGATCGCGGTCAAATCCGACATCACCGAAGAATTGGACCGTCTTAACGCCCATGTCGGCGCGGCGCGCGATTTGCTGGCGTCAACCGGGCCGGTGGGGCGCAAGCTGGATTTCCTGACCCAGGAATTCAACCGCGAGGCCAACACCCTGTGTTCCAAATCGCAGAACGCCGCCCTGACACGGCTTGGCCTTGAGTTGAAAACGACAATCGACCAGATGCGTGAACAAGTTCAGAACGTGGAGTAACGCCTTGGCACGACGTGGCCTTCTCATCATCCTGTCCTCGCCTTCGGGGGCGGGCAAATCGACACTGGCCCGCCGGCTGATGGCATGGGATCCGTCGCTGCGGTTTTCCGTATCGGCCACCACACGCCCACCGCGCCCCGGCGAAACCGACGGCGCGGATTACTATTTCGTCAGCGAAGAAGCCTTCAAACGCCATGTGCGCGATGAACAGATGCTGGAACATGCGCAGGTGTTCGGCAACTATTACGGCTCGCCTCGTGATCCGGTCGAGGCGGCGATCCGCGACGGGCGGGACGTGCTGTTCGACATCGACTGGCAGGGCGGACAGCAGATCCGCAATTCGGCGCTGGGCAAACACACGCTGGCCATCTTCATCCTGCCGCCCAGCATCGCGGAACTGCGCCGCCGCCTGATTTCCCGCGGCCAGGACGATTCCGAAACCATCATTGGGCGGATGCAGAAAAGCTGGGATGAAATCAGCCATTGGGATGGCTATGATTATGTTCTGGTGAACGACGATCTGGACGAAACCGAAGCCCGCCTGAAAACCATCATCACAGCCGAGCGCCTGCGCCGCAGCCAACAGCCCGATCTTCTGGACCATGTGCGCGCCTTGCAGGACGAATTCGAGGAGAGATCATGACGCTTTATTCGCTGGACGGGCAAAGGCCCGAGATTGCCACCGATGCCTGGGTTGCGCCGGATGCCAACCTGATCGGGCTTGTCCGCCTTCTGGGGCAGGCTTCGGTGTGGTTCGGCTGTACCCTGCGCGGCGACAATGAATGGATCGAGGTGGGGCAGGGCAGCAATGTGCAGGAAAATTGCGTGCTGCATACCGACATGGGGTTTCCCCTGGTGATCGGCGCCGATTGCACCATTGGCCACAAGGCGATGCTGCACGGGTGCAAGATCGGCGCCGGGTCGCTGATCGGCATGGGGGCGACGGTGCTGAACGGTGCGGTGATCGGGCGGGGGTGCCTGATCGGCGCTGGGGCGCTGATCACCGAGGGCAAGGAAATTCCCGATGGCAGTCTGGTGATGGGCGCGCCGGGCAAGGTGGTGCGGCAACTGGATGAAAATGCGCTTGCGGGCCTTTTGAAATCCGCCGAAGGATACCGCGCCAATGCCCGTCGGTTTGCCGCGGGTCTGAACCCACTCTGAAAGCTGCCCATGTCCGAAACCCCGAAAACCATCGTGCGCCGCACCCCCTGGCCCAGCAGTTCGTCGCGCGCCGTCGTTACCCCGCTGCAACCCTCGGTGGTCTATGCCAGCGCGTCGCCCGACGCCCTGGACGATCAGTATGAGGGGCGTGCGAAGGGCTATACCTATGCCCGCGAAGGCCACCCCAACGCCGATGTTCTGGCCGCCAAGATCGACGGAATGGAAGGTGCCAGCGGCGGTTTTATCCTGGGATCGGGAATGGCGGCGGTAACGGCAGCGATGCTGGGCTGCCTGAAGGCGGGCGATCATGTGTTGGGCGGCGATCAGTTGTATGGTCGGTCGATGCGGATGCTGTCGACCGAGCTGCCGCGTCTTGGGATCGAAACCTCGCTGGCCGATCCGACCGACGGCGCGGCCATGGCGGCGGCGATCCGGCCCAACACCCGGATGATCCTGATCGAGGTGGTCAGCAACCCCACCCTGCGCGTGGCCGATGTGCCCGCCATCGCTGCGCTGTGCCGCGACCGGGATATTTTGCTGTGCGTTGACAACACCTTTACCACGCCGCGCGGGTTTCGCCCCTTCGATCATGGCGCCGACATCGTGCTGCATTCGGTGACAAAGCTGTTGGCGGGCCATTCGGATGTGACGCTGGGCTGGATCGCCGCGCGTGACGCGCAGGTGCGCGCCGCCATGCTGGGCACTGCGGTGACGCTGGGCCTGACGCCCAGCCCGTTCGATTGCTGGCTGGCCGAGCGGGGGCTGTATTCGTTCGAGCTGCGCTATGACCGGGCCGAGGAAAACGCCGCGCGCCTCGCCGATGCCATTGCACCCTTGCCGGGGGTCAAGCGGGTGTTGTACCCGATGCGCCCCGATCATCCCGACCACAACCGCGCTGCGCATCTGCTGGCCGGGCGCGGCGGCAATATGGTGACGTTCGAGATCGAAGGCGGGCGGGCCCAGACAAATGCCCTGGTGCAGGCGGCGCAAAACATCGCCTTTGCCCCAACGCTGGGCGATGTGGGAACCACGCTCAGCCATCCTGCCACCTCGTCGCACCGGGCACTGTCGCCCGAGCGGCGGGCGCAACTGGGGCTGGGCGAGGGGGTGTTCCGGGTGTCCGTCGGGGTTGAACCGGCGGATCTGCTGATCGACGAATTCAGGGCCGCCATCGCAGCTGCCCGCGCGACCGCCTGAGGCGGGGGAACTGCGGCGCGTTCAGATGCGGCGCAGTTCGCTCGGGTCAAACACGGCGAAATCCAGCCCCGGACAGGACATTCTGACTTCGGCGCAGATCATTCCGGGGGCGGGAAGATTGGCGCCCAATATGCGTTGGCGACCGCGAAACCCTTTTGTCCAAAGGTATTGTGCCAATTCCAGGCAGTCGAACAGCGGCGTGATCGCAAAGGACAGCACAATATCGGGATCGGGCCTGTCCTTGAGGTGGTGCGCCAGATCATAGATATGACAGTGATCCATCTGCAACGGCACGGGCAGTTGCAAATTGGCGCGGCACAAGTTGACCGGATCACCGACGAACAGGAAGGGGGGGTGGGCCTGCGACCTGGTGTTGTGCTGGGTTTTCAGCGCGCTTTGGTCAATCTTGGCATCTTTTGTCATGTCGGGACCACCTGATAAAAGGGGCGCGGTGTCACATTCCGGCGCGGGGCCGACAGATTGTAAAACATCGCTTCTGCGATATTGTAACTCTGGAACCGTATGCAACTCAACCGATAACTGTTGACACTGACGTCAAGTCGGCGGCAATCCGGCACAGGTACAGCAAAGACCGGCCGATGGAGATTCCATGCAGATCGAGGCGATCCAGATGGTTTTGGCGGCGCTGCAACCGCCGGCGATCTTCATCGACAACGAAAGCCGCATCGTGGTGTGCAATACGGCGGCCAAGGCGCTGTTGGGGGCCGGGGCGCAGGGGCGGCATTATGTTTCCATCCTGCGTCAACCGATGATCCTGGATGCGATCGAGGCGGTGATGCGGGGCGGTGCCCCGATGCGGGCGAATTTCATCGGCTCGGAAGGCGGGCGCGAAACCCTCTGGATCGCCAGCGCGGCCCCCTTGTCGGCCGAGGGGGTGGTGGGCATTCTGGTCAGCTTTGAAGATACCACCGCCATGCACGAGGCGGGCCAGATGCGCCGCGATTTCGTGGCCAATGTCAGCCACGAATTGCGCACGCCCCTGACCGCGCTGATCGGTTTCATCGAAACCCTGCGGGGCGCGGCGCGCGATGACCCTGCGGCGCGGGACCGCTTTCTGACAATCATGGCGCGCGAGGCCACGCGGATGAACCGTCTGGTGCAGGATCTGCTGTCGCTCAGCCGGGTGGAAAGCGAAGAGCGGATGCGCCCCACCGGTCGGGTGAACCCCGGCGATCTGCTGCGCTCGGTCGTCATGTCGATGGCGCCCCTCGTCGAGGAACGCGGCGTGACCCTGGCGCTGAGCGGCGCCGAGGGGTTGCCCGAGATCGTCGGCGATGCGGATCAACTGCGCCAGGTGTTCAACAATCTGATCGAGAACGCGGTGAAATACGGCGGCGACGGCAAAATGGTGACGCTGAGCGCCCACCTGATCGAGCGGGAACCGTCGATGCGCGCCAGCGCCGTGCAGATCGACGTTCACGATCAGGGCGAAGGCATTGACCCGCTGCACATTCCCCGGCTGACCGAACGGTTCTATCGCGTTGACAATCACCGCTCGCGGGAAATGGGCGGAACCGGGCTGGGCCTTGCGATTGTCAAACATATCGTCAGCCGCCACCGCGGGCGCCTGCGAATTACCAGCACCGCAGGGCAGGGCAGCATATTTTCGGTGCTTTTGCCACTTGTCTGACGGATTGCGCGATTTTGTCATGAAACCGTAAAGCCTGTGTCACACAAGCGCGTTGCAATGCTGGAAAGGCGGCACACTGCCGCAGCCATTCGCACCGCAGGAGTGTTCGATGCCCGTCGAGACAACACCATTTGCCGCATGGTTCCCGCCGTCAATGAACAGCTTTGGCGATGTGGCCTGTATCCAGAGGCTGGGCCATGCCCTGCTGTGCCGGGTTATATGCTTGAAGGGGCGGACATTGCCGGTGTTGCACCATGCCCAAGCAGAAGGGCAAACATGACAATGCCTCTCATCACGCTGGACAGCGCTGCGCACACTGGCACCATAGGTCATCGCTCAGCGAAAGGACTGCAGTCATGAACGAACATCACATCTCATCGGCTTTCGACCGCGATCTTGAGGGAGTCACCGCCCTGATCATGAAAATGGGCGGTCTGGTCGAAGTGGCGATCCTGAACAGCGCAAACTCGCTGGTCGATCGCGATCTGGAACTGGCGATGGAGGTGCGCAAGGGCGATCAGGCCATCGACACACTGGAAGATCGGGTGAACCAGGAGGCTGCCCGCATCATCGCGTTGCGCGCCCCCGTGGGCAGCGATCTGCGCACGGTTCTGAGTGTGATGAAGATCAGCGCAAATCTTGAACGTTGCGGCGATTATGCCAAGAATCTGGCCAAGCGCACCAGTGTTCTGGCCGAGATGACGCCGGTGGGCGGGTCCAGCCAGAGCATTCGCCGGATGGCGCGCGAGGTTGAAAAAATGCTGAAGGATGCGCTGGACGCCTATTTGCAACAGGACGCGGAACTGGCCGCCGACGTGCGCGGCCGCGACCGCGAGATCGACCAGATGTACAACGCCCTGTTTCGCGAATTCCTGACCCACATGATGGAGGATCCGCGCAACATCACCGCCTGTATGCATTTGCATTTCATCGCCAAGAACATCGAACGCATGGGCGATCATGTAACCTCGATCGCCGAACAGGTGATTTATCTGGTCACCGGCGACATCCCCGACGACAACCGCGACAAACAGGACCGCACGGCCTATGTCGGCGGACCGGCAGGGTGATTCGATGACCGGCGCGGCGCCCCGTGTAATGGTCGTTGAGGACGAACCGTCCCAACGCGAGGTTCTGACCTATAACCTTGAGGCGGAAGGGTTCGATGTGTGCAGTGCCGAAACCGGCGACGAGGCGCTGCTGCGGGTTGATGAAGAGGCGCCCGACATCATTCTGCTGGACTGGATGCTGCCGGGTGTGTCCGGAATCGAGGTGTGCCGCCGCCTGAAGATGCGCGCCGAAACCCGTGCGACGCCGATCATCATGCTGAGCGCGCGCAGCGAAGAGGTGGACAAGGTGCGCGGTCTTGAAACCGGCGCCGACGACTATATCGTCAAACCCTATTCAGTGATCGAGCTGATGGCGCGGGTGCGCGCACAATTGCGCCGATCGCGCCCCGCCAGCGTGGGCCAGCGGTTGGAATTTGCCGATTTCGTCCTTGATTCGGAAACCCATCGGGTGACGCGGGGCGACAAGCCGCTGAAGTTGGGGCCGACCGAATTTCGCCTGCTGTCAACCTTCATGGAAAAGCCGGGCCGGGTCTGGAGCCGCGAGCAGCTGCTCGACCGGGTCTGGGGACGCGACATTTATGTCGATACCCGTACGGTGGACGTGCACATCGGCCGCCTGCGAAAGGCCCTGTGCCAGCACGGCGGCGACGATCCGCTGCGCACCGTCCGCGGCGCGGGCTATGCCTTGGGGTGAGGCGCGCCCGGAAAAAGGTCCGGTGGACCTTTTTCAGCGCCGAACGCGCGAAGCGCCGGGGCAGGCGCGCCCGCAGTGTCGGGCTGGGCGTGCGAATGTTGCCCCATCAAGCCGCAGCAACACCCCGCCGGACCTACAAAAATAAGACGGTCGGTTACGCCGGCGCACTGTCGGGGATCACGCCAAGCCGCCCGATGCCCCACCATGCAAAGCGATGGAGCGCAGCAAGACGCGCCATTCACCATTAGGGAGGGTTTGCAATGAAGACGAATTTTCTGGGGACAATCTCGGCGCTGGCCGTGGCCACCACCGGTGGCATGGCCTTTGCCGAGGCGCATGGCGGGCCGTTGAAGGTGGGCGTGCTGGTGACGCTTGAGGGCACTTATGCGGTGCCCGGTGGCGATGGCGTGCGCGGGATTGAACTGGCGCTTCAGCAGAACGCGAACATGGCCGGGGGCCGGCAGATCGAAATCACCACGGTATCGACCGACGCCAGTCCCGACAGTGCCGTGCGTGGCGCGCGCAAGCTGGTCGAACAGGACGGCGTGGATATCGTGATCGGGCCGCTTTCGGGGTCAGAGGGCATTGCCATCCGCGACTATTCCAAAACCCAGCCAGGCGTGACCTTCATCAATGGCATCTCGGGCGCGCAAGAGGCGACCTATGTCGAGCCGTCGGAAAACTTTTTCCGGTTCAACATGGAAGGCGCCCAATGGTCGGCCGGTCTGGGCGATTATGTTGTAAACGAAAAGGGATACAAGACCGTCGCCACCATTGGCGAGGATTACTCGTTCATCTATACCCAGGTTCTTGGGTTTGCCCTTGGGTTCTGTCAGGCGGGTGGCGAAATCACCGAACGGTTCTGGGTGCCGCTGGGCACCAAGGATTTCGGCAGCATCATCGCGTCGCTGCCCGATGATGTCGATGCGATCTATCTGGGTCTGGGCGGCGGCGATGCCGTGAACTTCCTGAACCAGTACCAGCAGGCCGGGGGCAGTGCCAACCTGATCGGCGGTACGATCATGGTGGATGGTACGGTGCTGAACTCGAAAGGCTCGGCCAAGGATGCGCTGATCGGCGTGCCGTCGTCCGGGCCGCAGGCCGACACCTATGACGGTGAAAAATGGCAAGCCTTTGTGCAGCAGTACAAGGCGGCTTTCCCCGACGGCTTTCCATCGCCGTCGCTGTTTGCAACAGGCTATTACAACGCCACACAGGCGATGCTGCAATGCGTCGATCAGGTTGGGGGCAATCTGGGCGAAGGTCATGCCGCCTTGCGCGATTGTCTGAGCACACTGGAACTGGACGCGCCGAACGGAATGATCCGGCTGGATGACAACCGCCAGGCGATCGGCACCAACTTTATCACCGAGGTGCAGGAACAGCCTGACGGTACGCTGGCCAACAACGTGGTGAAGGTGGTCGACGGCGTGGATCAGCGCCTTGGCCTGAGCAAGGAGGCGTTCGACGCCATCGGCCTGCCGGGCCGCGACGTACCCGAGTGCAAGACATCCTATTGATCTGACACTCGGACCCGGGCGGTTCCTCTCTCCCGGCCGCCCGGGCATTTTTGCCGGATATTTTCCACGGGTGTGGCCATGACGCTGATCACCTATCCCACGCGCGTGCATTTTGCCGACGGCGTGCTGGAAGAGGCTTTGCGCTCGGAGTTGGACAGGCAGGGCCACCGCACCCCGCTTCTGCTGGCCGAGACGGATCTGACGGGCAGTGCGTTTCACGACCGGGTGCTGTCGGGCCTGCCCAGGCGGGCGGACTGTGCAACGGTGGGAATTGCGCCGCTGGCGGCTTCCGGCGCAGTGGTTGACGCCGTGCTGGCGCAGCATTCCAAAACCCCGGTTGACGTGATTGTCGCCTTCGGCAGTGCCCGCGCGATAAGCATGGCGCGCGAATGCCGCCGCGCCCTATCGGACGGGAAGATTGATCTTTATGCCATTCCGGGGGTCGACGGATTGCCCGACCCCGGCAGCAGCAGCGTTGAAAGCTGGCGCATGGGGCTGCCGTCGATCCTGATCTGCGATCCAACGGTTACTCTGGGTGCGGACCGAAGGATCAGCCAGGCGGCCTCGGTCCTGTCGCTGGCGCGTTGTCTGGAAAGCTATCTGGCGCTGTCGTTCAATCCGCCGGCCGATGGCATGGCGCTGGATGGGTTTCGGCGCTGTATCCGCAACATCCACCGGCTGAGCGACGCCGATGCGATTGAGGTGCGGCGCGATCTGATGGCGGCCAGTCTGAACGCGATGATGGCCCAGGAAAAGGGCATCGGCCCGGCCCAGATTCTGGCGCGCGCGCTGGGCCAAGGGCACAGCCTGAAACCGGGGCGCGATACGGGGGCCATCGCGCGGTTGATCTTGCCCGGCGTTCTGGCTGTGCTGTCCCCCGAGGGCGACCGGCCCGCAGCGCTGTGCGCGCTGATGGGCGGGGCCGGGCCGCTGGCAGAGGGAATGCGCGATTTTCTGGCCGATCTGCCGCTGGACGGGCGCCTGTCGGATCTGGGCATTGACGCCGAGGATATGGACCGCGCTATCCTTGCGTTGGATGGCCGTGCCGACATCGTGCCCGGAGCGGCGCGGGCGGTGCTTGAGGCGGTGCTGTAACACCTCTGTCTGGCCAGACTGTCGGGGGCCTCTGCAGCCGGTCCGATACCCGCGCGTGGTGTTTGCAAACACCGAAACCTCCATGCCGCGCACCGCATGGGACGGTTTCGATCACCGCTGACGTAACCCAGAGTATGATTTTCAATGTTTCGGGCTTGCCCGAACGGGTCTGGATATGCGGCACTTGGACTCCGACTATACCACCGCAGAGTGGTACGTCGGCCTGGGAGGAGACAAGATGAGTCATGCCGTATCGGTTTCGCACGGCGAATTCGGCCGCGCCTCGATCTACCGGCTGAACAAGTCGGGCGTCACCCACGCCCACCGCGAAGGGCATCTGGTGTTCCATATCGGCGGACCCACCGGCACGATGACGGTGGGCGACACCGAGGTGCCGAACGGCTGCAACACCGGCACTGCCATCAGCCCTTGGGAGCCGCATTGCTGGAACGGTGCAGGCGATGCCGAAATCCTTTGTCTGACGCTGTATATCAAGCCGATGTGGTTTCTTGAAAATTCGGTTTCTGCGGAATATGCGTTGAAATTCGGTGGCGCGCGGATATGCGTCACACCACAGATCGACAGCCTTGTCAGCCGGCTGACGGCACATCTTCTGGAGGATCAGGAACACGACGGATTCGACGCGTTGTTGTTTGCCCTGACCCTGCAAAGCTTTGAGCAAAGCTGGAATGCCGCACCGGCCAAAAGCCGGGACACCGCCTGTACGCGGTTCAACGATTTCCGTGTGCGCCGCGCCTTGCGCCTGCTGCAGGACCGCATGGGAGAAGATGTTGACATGGAAAGCATCGCGCGCACCGTCGGTCTGTCGCGGCCGCATTTCTTCAAGCTGTTCAAACAGCAGATGGGGGTTACGCCCAATATCTACCTCAACACCCTGCGCAGCGAACAGGCGATCGAGGATTTGTTGACGACCCGGAAATCGGTCACCGACATTGCCCATGATCTGGGGTTTTCCAGCCAGGCCAGTTTTACCCGGTTCTTCTCAAGCAACGTGGGAATCGCACCCAGCGAATACCGCCGTGTGGCCCATTGTTCAGACAGCGCTTTTCCGATGCTGGGCCAACCGAAAAGACTGTCGGGTATGCCGTCGGGCGTTGTGCGGTCGTAGGGTTGGCACAGGTGGTGAACGTGACCAGCAGGGGGAACAGGGTGGAAATTACGCGGCCGGACATCCGCACCGACCCGGCACGCCGCATCATGCGGGCCGCAGAATGAGACAGTTCGCCCGACACCACCCGATCTGGACGGGGCTGTTGGCGATTGTCGTGGCTGTTTTGTTATGGGCGATTTTCGCGGTCTGGCCGGCCGCGTTGGAAGATGCGATCGGGCGCAAGAAGCTGTTTCTGAACGCGCTGTTCAACGGCATCACTCTGGGGGGGCTGTATTTCCTGGTGGCCAGCGGTTTCACCCTGATTTTCGGCCTGATGCGCAATGTGAATCTTGCGCATGGGTCACTTTATCTTCTGGGGGGCTATGTCGGCTATTTCGCGGCCGACATCACCGGTTTCTGGCTGTTGGCCTTTCCGATCGCCTTTCTTGTGGTGGCGTTCTTTGGTGTGATGTTGCAAATCCTCGTGTTTCGCCGGATCGAGGGGCAGGATTTGCGCCAGACACTGGTGACCTTGGGCATTTCCATCGTCGTGGCCGATCTGATGCTGTGGGGCTTTGGCGGTGATTTTTACAACATATCGCCGCCCTCGTGGCTGTCGGGGCCGATGACGACGTTTTTTGTCACCGCTGTGCGATCTTCAGGCGAACCGGTTTACATGACCTATCCGCTTGTGCGGATCGTGATTTTCATCGCCTCGGTCGTGGTCGGGGTGGCGATGTGGTTGGCGCTGAACAAAACGCGGATCGGCATGATGATTCGCGCCGGGGTGGATGACCGCGACATGCTGAGCGCGACCGGCGCGCGCATCCAGATCGTGTTTGTCGGCGTCTTTGCCTTTGGTGCGGGGCTGGCGGGGATTGCCGGTGTCGTCGGTGGCACGTTCCAGTCCATCGCGCCGGGCGAAGATATCCGGTTTCTGCTGGCCTCCCTGGTCGTGGTGATCGTCGGCGGTATGGGCAGCATTCCGGGCGCCGCCCTGGGCGCGCTGCTGATCGGGTTGGCCGAACAATTCGGATCGGTGTATTTTCCCACCTATGCGGTGGTGCTGACCTTTCTCATCATGGTTGTCGTGCTGGCCTTCCGGCCGCAGGGCCTGTTGGGAAAAGCGTAAATGGTTGCCCTGCCCGACACACGCCCCGATTCCGACACGACGCGCGACCAAAGGATGTGGCTAGAACGCGTTCCTGCGCAATATTGGGTGCTGGGCATCCTTCTGTTGATCATCCCGTCCTTTGCCAGCGATTTCGTGATGTTCCAGATCATGGGCTGGACCTATATTCTGGGTTTGATCGCGCTCAGCCTGATGTTTCTGGGCGGCTATGGCGGCATGGTGTCGCTGGCGCAGATGACGTTCGCGGGATTTGCCGGTTATCTCGTGGCGATCTTCGGCGATTCCGCGATCAGCGGCATATCACAGGGCTGGCCGTGGTTCGTGACGATCCCCCTGGCGCTGCTGCTGACGATGCTGTTCGCCACGCTCGTCGGCTGGCTGGCCGTGCGGACCGAGGGGATTTACACCATCATGATCACGCTGGCCATCGCGGCGGCATTTTTCTATTTTACACGGCAGAATTACGACATCTTCAACGGCTTTCAGGGCTTCAATTCAGTTCTGCCTCCACAGCTGTTCGGGGTTGATTGGCGCGGCCCCGAGGCATTCTACTACCTGACGCTGTTCTGGGCCGTCGCGGGCTATGCCGGGGTGCTGTATGTGGGCCGTGCGCCGTTCGGGTTGGCGTTGCAGGGGGTGCGTGACAATCCGCGCCGGATGGCGGCGCTGGGGTACAATGTCACGGCGCACCGGGTGGCGGCCTATGCCTTTGCGGGGCTGATTGCCGGTGTCGGTGGCATACTGCTGACTTGGCAGTCGGCGCAGATTTCGCCCGGCACCGTGGGCATTCAGCCCGCCATCGACATTCTGGTCATCGCGGTGATCGGCGGGCTGCGCCACCCCATCGGGGCCTTCATCGGGGCCTTCATCTATGTGCTGCTGAAAACCTTTGCCGTCGATGTTCTGGTGGCGCTGGGGCTGTCGGGTGAACGGTTTCAACTGCTGATCGGCCTTGGGTTCCTGATCATCGTGTTCTGGTCGCCGGATGGGCTGTTGGGGCTGTGGGACAAACTGCGCGAAAGCCGCCGGCGCGATCCGCTGACCGGTCGGAGGGGGGAGTGATGGCCGCCGCCTTGGCCCGCCGCCCGGTTGCCGAACGCATGGCGGCCACCGGCACCGACAACGCGCTGGAGCTGCGCAACCTGTCGAAGAAATTCGGCGCGCTCGAAGCATTGGCCGACATCAACCTGACCGTAAAACCGGGCGAACGGCGCGCCGTGCTGGGCAGCAATGGTGCAGGCAAGACGACACTGTTCAATTGCATCACCGGCGATTTTCCGCCAACCACCGGCGCGATCCGGTTCTTTGGCGAAGACATCACCGCATTTCCGGCGCAGGAACGCATCCGCCGGGGGCTGCGGCGCACCTATCAGATTTCGCTGTTGTTTTCCGGCCTGTCCGTGCTTGACAATATCTATCTTGCCTGTCGCGGCGTGTCGCGGGGGCGGTTTTCGTTCATCCGCCCGGGGCGCAGCGATGCACTTATGCAATCGGCCGAGGATCTGTTGCGCGTTGTCCATCTGGAACCGGTGCGCGAAACCCTGGTCAGCGATTTGAGCTATGGTCAGCAGCGGCAGCTGGAGATCGCCATGGCGCTGTCGGGCGCGCCGCGCTTTATCCTGTTCGACGAACCCGCCGCCGGCCTGTCGCCGACCGAGCGGGGCGAGTTGGTGGAAATCCTGACCGGCCTGCCGTCGCATGTCGGCTACATCATCATCGAACATGACATGGATGTGGCCCTGCGCGTTTCGGACATGGTAACGATGATGCACAACGGTCGCATCTTCAAGGAAGGCAAGCCCGCCGAGATCGAGGACGACGAAGAGGTGCAGGCGCTGTATCTCGGGGGGGGCCATGGCTGAGCGTGCAGGCCCCGCGATCCTTGAGGTGAAAGACCTCAACGTCTATTACGGCCAGTCCCACGCCTTGCAGGGGGTGAACCTGACGCTGGGCCAAGGCGTGCTGTCGGTGGTTGGGCGCAACGGCATGGGCAAGACCACGCTGTGCAAGGCGATCATGGGTCTGGTGCCTACGGCATCGGGTGCAATTTTTCTTGGTGGCCAATCCCTTGCAGGGCTTTCTTCAGCCGAGATCGCGCGCCTTGGCATCGGTTATGTGCCGCAGGGGCGGCGGCTGTGGAAATCGCTGACGGTGGATGAACACCTGAAATTGGTGGCGACCAAAGGCGGTGCCTGGACACCCGAGCGGATCTATTCGACATTTCCAAGGTTGGCCGAGCGCAAGCAGAACGGTGGCGGCCAGTTGTCGGGCGGCGAACAACAGATGTTGGCGATTTCCCGCGCCCTGCTGCTGAACCCGCGCCTGTTGGTGATGGACGAGCCGACCGAGGGGTTGGCCCCGGTGATCGTCAATCAGGTGGCCGAAATGTTGCTGCGCCTTGGGCGTGAGGGCGACATCGACGTTCTGGTGATCGAACAGAACATCGGCGTTGCCTGTTCGGTGGCCGAGCGTGTGGCGATCATGGTGAACGGCAAGATCAACCGCGTGATGGATGCCGGGGTTTTGGCGGGTGACCGCGATCTGCAACAGGCGCTGTTGGGGGTGGGGCGCCACGCCCATGACGAAGCCCCGGATCGGACCGAAACGCGCAGTGCACCGCGCAACGCGCCGACAGGCCCGGCCAAGGTGTATCTGTCCAACCCGAAACCGCCCACCCGGTGGAGCGCGCCTGTGCCGGTTCACATCCTTGAACAATCGGCCCGCACGGTGACCGATGCCGCGCCTCACACGCCGCAGGCGGCGCCAAAGGTGGATGCACGCGGCGGCATCGTCTATGTCTGCGGTACGCTCGACACCAAGGGCGACGAGCTGCGCTTCATGCGTGACATCGTCAAGGCGGCGGGGCTGCGTGTGGCGCTGGTCGATCTGTCGACCAGCGGCAAACCTTCCGGCGCCGAAGTGCCGCCCTCGGTTGTGGCCGCGTTTCACCCGCGCGGCGCGGCAGGGGTGTTCACCGGCGACCGGGGCAGCGCCGTAGCGGGCATGACTCTGGCGTTCGAGCGGTGGATGCCATCGCGCGGCGACGTTGCGGGTCTGTTGGCGGCGGGGGGGTCAGGCGGCACCGCCCTTGTGGCGCCGGCGTTCCGGGTGCCACCGTTGGGCGTGCCTAAGGTGATCGTTTCCACCGTGGCCAGCGGCAATACAGAACAATATGTCGGTGCCGCCGACATCACGATGATGCACTCGGTTGCCGATGTGCAGGGCCTGAACCAGATCACGCGCGAGGTTCTGGGCAATGCCGCCCATGCCGTTGCGGGCATGGTCAAGGGGCGGCAGGGCGCGCGCGCTGTATCCGACAAACCAGCCATCGGGCTGACCATGTTCGGCGTCACCACGCCTTGTGTGCAACAGGTTGTGGCGGATCTGGGCCGCGATTACGATTGCCTCGTGTTCCACGCCACCGGATCAGGTGGGCGCAGTATGGAAAAACTGCTGTCATCTGGTATGTTGCAAGGTGTTCTTGACCTTACCACGACCGAGGTCTGCGATATGGTGGCCGGTGGTGTCTTTGCCGCCGATCCCACCCGATTTGACGCCGCCATCGACAGCCGCCTGCCGTTTATCGGCGCCTGCGGCGCGCTGGACATGGTGAATTTCAACGCGCCGCAAACCGTGCCGGATAAATACCGCAGCCGGCTGTTTCATGAACACAACCCGCAGATCACCCTGATGCGCACATCGGTTGAAGAAAACATCGTAATGGCAAGATTTATTGGTGAAAAACTGAACCGGATGAATGGTGTAGTGCGGTTTTTCCTGCCCGAAGGGGGTGTGTCGTCGATCGACACCAAAGGCCAGCCGTTCTGGGATCCGGCCGCCGACAAGGCGCTGTTCGACACGCTGGAAAAAACCGTGATCAAGACCGCCAACCGGCAACTGGTGCGTGTGCCGCACAACATCAACGATCCTGAATTCGCCGCGCTGGTGGTCAAGACCTTTCGGTCATTCCACAGCCTGCCGACAAGATCCGCCAAAGGAGCGTAAACCATGATCGACCGTGACACCCTGATGCACAAGTTCCGCGCCATGCGCGACGCCGGGCAGCCGATCGTCGGTGGTGGTGCGGGCACTGGCCTGTCGGCCAAGTGCGAAGAGGCGGGCGGGATCGACCTGATCGTGATTTACAACTCAGGGCGCTATCGCATGGCCGGGCGCGGATCGCTGGCGGGGCTGATGCCCTATGGCGACGCCAACGCGGTGGTGATGGACATGGCGCGCGAAGTGCTGCCGGTGGTGAAGCACACGCCTGTCCTGGCCGGTGTCTGTGCGTCTGATCCGTTTCGCGACATGGACAGGTTTCTGGATCAGGTGAAGGTGGTTGGATTTTCCGGCGTGCAGAATTTTCCCACCGTGGGCCTGATCGACGGTACCTTTCGCGCCAATCTTGAAGAAACCGGCATGTCCTATGCCCTTGAGGTCGACATGATCCGCATGGCCCGAGAAAAGAACATGCTGACAACGCCTTACGTTTTCTGCGAAGACGATGCCCGCGCCATGGCAGCGGCGGGCGCGGACATCATCGTGGTGCATCTGGGGCTGACGACGGGCGGGTCGATCGGCGCGCAGACCGGCGTGACCCGCGCCGAGGCACCGGCGCTGACCGATGCCTGGGCCAAGGCCGCGCTTGAGGTGAACCCCGATCTGATCGTGCTGGTGCACGGCGGACCCGTGGCCATGCCCGAGGATGCCGAATTCGTTCTGAAGAACACGAGACACTGCCACGGGTTTTACGGCGCCTCGTCGATGGAGCGTTTGCCGACCGAGATCGCCCTGACCGAACAGACCAGAAAATTCAAGAAAATCAGCCGCTAAGGCGACGACGTTCAGACCGGAGGAGCCCGCATGACCGGACAGATGATTGGACAGCTCATTTTGTGGCTGATCGTGGCGGTGATCGTCATTTTCATCCTCTATTGGGTGATGAACTGGCTGTATCGCCGCTCGACCAAGGAAATCGCCTTTGTGCGCACCGGATTTCTGGGCGAAAAGGTGGTGATTGACGGCGGTGCCTTTGTCTGGCCGATCATCCACGACATCACGCCGGTGAACATGAATTCGCTCGACCTGAACGTATCGCGCGAACGCGACCGTGCGCTGATGACCAAAGACCGGATGCGCGTCGACATCGAGGCATCGTTTTATGTCCGCGTCGGACAGACGAAACAGGCGGTGACGCTGGCCGCCAGCACGCTGGGCCGCCGCACGCTGGAGCCTGAACGGATTCACCAGTTGTTGTCTGGCAAATTCGTGTCGGCGATGCGCGCCGTCGCGTCGGAAATGACCATGGAGGAATTGCACGAACAGCGCGGCGAATATGTGCGCCGGGTCAAGGTGTATGCACAAGAGGGATTGGATTCCAACGGATTGGAGCTGGAAAGCGTTGCAATTCTGGATATTGACCAGACCGATATCGAATATTTCAACCCGTCCAACACCTTTGACGCGGTTGGCCTGACCAGCGTGATTGAATCCATCGAGGGCCGGCGCAAGCTGCGCAATGACATCGAACAGGATACGATGATCAAGATCCGCGAACGCAACCTGCAAGCCGAAAAGCAAAGCCTTGATATTGAGAGAGAAAGTGAAACGGCCCGGTTGGAGCAGGAACGCGAGATCGAGTTTCGCCGCGCCCAGCAGCGTGCCGAACTGGCGCGCGAACGGGGCGAGCGCGAGCGTGAGGGCGAGGAAGCGACCTTCCTCAGCCGCGAAGCCATAGAACGCGCCCGCATCGCCAATGAGGAACAGATCGCAGCAGCACGGATCGCCAGTGAGCGCACCATTCGCCAGCAGGAAATCGAACGCCAGCGCGCCATCGACGAAGCCGAGATTTCGACCCGCGAAGTTGTCGAAAAGGCCCGCATCCTGCAAGAACGCAGCCTGACCGAAGCGCGCATTTCCAACACCCGCGATACCGATGCCGCCGAGATTTCGGCGCGGGAGACCATCGAAAAAGCCCGCATCGCCCAGGAAAAGACGCTGACCGAAGCGCGGATCGACAAGGACCTGCAAACCCAGTCGAAAGAGATCGAGCGAAAGCGGATGATCGACGAGGCTGACATTTCAGCACGCGAGGTGATCGAGAAGGCGCGTATTTCGCAAGACCGTGAACTGAGCGAGGCGCGGATCGCGCTGGAACGCAACACCCGCGAAAAGGAAATCGCGCGCAACGAGGCCATTGATCAAGCAGAAATCGCAGCGCGCGAAGCCGTGGACAAGGCCCGCATCGCCACCGATGCCCGCATCGCTGTCGAGCGGATCGAAACCGAAGAGCACACGAAAGAACGTGATCTGGCCCGCGAACAGGCCATCGGCTTTGCCGAAACGGCCAAACAAGAGGCGGTCGAGGCAAAGCGTATCGCCAAGGAGAAAAATCTTGCCGCCGAACGTATCGCCTATGAACAGGACATGCGCGAACGCGAAATTTCTCGGAACCGCGCGGTGGATATGGCCGCGACCAATGCCGCTGAGGCGGTGAAAACGGCGAAGATTTCCGAAGAGGCCCGCACCCGTGCTGCCGAAATTGCCCGTGACGCCGAGATACGGTCGCGCGAAATTGAAAAGCAAGAAGCAATCGAGGCCGCCGAGATTTCCAGCCGCCGGTTGATTGATGGCCAGCGGATTGAGAAGGAAGCCGAGACCGCGATTGAGAAAATCGCCCGTGATCGCCGTGTCCGCGACCTTGAGATCGAACGCAACCGCGCGCTGGATGCCGCACAGATTGCCGCAGATCAGACAATCGAGGCAGCCCGGGTTGCCAAATCAAAGTCGGTGGATGTGGAAAGAATTTTTGCCGAGCAAGAACTTGAGGCCAAAAGGCTGGAACGGCGCAAGGTGATCGAGCAGTTGGAAATCGCCCGCGTGCAGGCCCTGAACGAGGCAGAGATCGCCAGCCAGGAAGAGATCGAGCGCGCGCGCATCGTGTCGGAACGGGGGCTGGACGAGGCGCGTATCGGGCATCAAACCGCGCGGCGGCGGCTTGAAATCGGGCGTGAAAAAGCGGTGGAAGAGGCCGGCATGGAAAAGGCAATCGCGCTGTACCAGAAATCGCTGGATCAGTCCGCGGCTGCGATTGAGGCTGAAAACGCCCGTGCCCTTGCCGTCGAGGCCGCCGAAAAGGTCAAGACTGTCGGCGAGCGGGAAGAGGCAACGCGCCGCAAGGTTGTGGGCGTGTCAGCGGCCGAACTTGAGGCGGAAAAGACCCGGATCATGGCCGAGGCCGACAAGATCAGAAAGGCCGTCGAGGCCGAAGCGCAAAAGCTGATCAACGAGGCCGAGAACGTGCTGTCGGATGGTGCGCGCGCCTCGCTGTTCAAGCGCAAGATGCTGGAACATGTGGAAGGCATCGTCGCGGCCAGCGTCAAGCCGTTGGAGAAAATCAACGATATCCGCATCATGCAGTTGGGCGGTTCAGGCACGCAGGGGTTGGATTGGTCGGGTGGCGCGGGCAACGGCGGCGGTGGGGGCAGCAGCAGCCCGACCGACGAGGTGATGAATTCGGCGCTGCGCTATCGCGTGCAGGCGCCGATGGTCGACAGCCTGTTGGCCGACATAGGGCTGGATGGCAGCAACATCGCCAAGTCCGACATCTTCCGTAACGCCAGCGACATGTCGCGCGCCGCAGGCGAGGCGGCCCGCGCCAAGGGAACGTCCAAACCTTCGGAGAAATCGTAAATGGCCCGGGTGTTTGTCAGTTCGGTGATCCCCGCCGAAACCGCAAAGGTGTGGGACAGGGTGCGCGATTTCAACGCCATGCCGAAATGGCATCCGCGCATCCGCGACAGCCGGATCGAAGATGCGCTGCCCGGTGACAAGATCGGCTGTATCCGCAACTTTCATTTGCAGAACGGCGATATGATTCGTGAAAAGCTATTGGGATTAAGCGATTATGATTATTTCTTCACCTATTCCATGCTGGAAGGCCCGATGCCCCTGTGGGACTACATGGCGACGCTGCGCCTGACCCCGATCACCGATGGCGGGCGCACCTTTGCCGAATGGTCGGCCGAGTTCGAGTGTGACCCGACGGACGAATCCGATCTGGTGAATGGTATTGGAACCAACGTGTTCATGGGCGGGTTTGACGCGCTCAAACGGCATTTCGGGGGCTAGGCGATGGTGCAGGTGATCCGCAGCACCGTGATTGCCGCGCCGATCGAGGCGGTGTGGGACATGGTGCGTGATTTCAACGGTCACGACCGCTGGCATCCCGCCGTGGCGACCAGCGTGATTGAACGGGGCCACCCGAGCGACAAGGTGGGGTGTGTGCGGCGGTTCAGGCTGGCTGATGGGGCAGAACTGCGCGAACAGTTGCTGACGCTGTCCGACGCGGAAACCGCCTTTTGCTATTGCCTGCTCGACACACCCATTCCGCTGTTGAACTATGTTGCTCATGTACGGCTGACGCCGGTCACCGACACCGACCACACCTTTTGGGAGTGGCGCTGTCGCTTTGATACGCCCAAGGGGCGCGAGGCAGAATTGGCGGCAATGGTGGGTGAAAACATCTATCAGGCGGGGTTCGATGCAATCCGGGCCCATCTGAACGTGGAGGCTGCATGAACCTGACAGTGGAAACATTTCCGACGCTGCGCGATGCGGCGGGCGCTGTGGGCGACAAGGCGCGGTATCTGGGCGGTGGCACATTGCTGATGCGCGCGGTGAATTACGGAGATAAAGCCGTTGAACGTATTGTGATAAGCCGTGAGGTTGATCGTTCGGTGCGCAGCGAAGGGCAGGGCGTGCGCATCGGTGCCGGGGCGACCATGGCCGATGTGCTGGCCGCGGGCGATCTGGCGATGTTGCATCCGGTGGCGCGCATGGTCGGTGGCCCGGCGGTGCGCAACATGGCCACCGTGGGCGGCAACCTGTTTGCCGCCGCCCCCTATGGCGACATGGCCACGGCATTTCTGGCACTTGAGGCGACGGTGCAGATGGCCGATGGGCAAAGCCTGCCGATCGAGTCGTTCCTGTCGGGGCGGGCACGGATGCGGGGATTGGTGGCCGCGGTCATCGTGCCGCGCGTCGATCCTGCGACGTTTCGCTGGAAAAAGGTCAGCCAGATCAAGCCGAAGGGCGTGTCGATGCTTTCCATCGCCGCAGTGCTGCGCGGCGCGGGCCGGGTGGACGAGGCCCGCATCGCCTTTGGCTCGATGGGGCCGACACCGCTGCGCGCCAAGGCGGCGGAACAGGCGTTGCGCGGGTGCGCGCCGGATGCGGCGGGCATTGCGCCGGCGCTGGCCGTCTGTTGCGACGGTCTGCACCCTGTGGACGATGAACTTGCCACCGCATGGTATCGCCGCGCGGTGGCGCCGGTGCATCTGAAACGTCTGTTGCTGGGGGTGCAATGATGGCCGGAATTCCGCTTACATTTTTGCTGAACGGCGCTGAAATCGGGGTTTTCGTTGACCCCGGGGCGAACCTTCTGGACGTGCTGCGCCGCGGGGCCGGTGATCTGACCCCGAAACAGGGCTGTGCCCAGGGCGGCTGTGGCAGTTGCACCGTGCTGATCGACGGGGCGCCGCATCTGGCCTGTCTGACGCTGGCGCAGAATGTTGCCGGGCGGCGCATCGACACCACCGCAGCGCTTGCCACGGGGCCGGATCTGCACCCGTTGCAACAGGCCTTCATGGAGGGGTTCGCGGCGCAATGTGGATTTTGCACCGCCGGGATGCTGATGGCGGCAAAGGCGCTGCTTGACCGCGTGCCAGACCCCAGCCGCGACGAAGTGATCGAGGCGATCAGCGGAAATCTGTGCCGCTGTACCGGCTATGAACCCATCGTCGATGCCATTTTGACGGCAAGCGCCCGGATGCAAGGGAGATCCGCATGACCAGCGTCGAATTTCGCAAGGACATCTTCGCCGACGAGCGGGATGACACATTGAAAGAGATTGGCAAGCCCACGATCCGGCAGGATATTCTGGGCCATGTCACCGGCCGCACCCGATATTTCGACGACCATCTGTTCGATGGCCTTTTGCACATGCGCGCCGTGCGGTCGCCGCACCATCACGCCCGCATCCGGCGCATCGACACCGACGCCGCCGGGCGGATGCCGGGTGTGCGTCGGGTGGTCACCGCGCGCGATGTGCCGGTGAACCTGAACACGCTGCTGTCGCTCATCAACTTCGGGCGTGACGACGAACCGCTGTGCGCCCATGACAAGGTGCGATACCTCGGCGAAACCGTCGCCTGGATCATCGCCGACACCGAGCGTCAGGCGCGCGATGCCGTGGCGGCCGTGCGGGTGGAGTACGAGCTGTTGCCCCACGTTCTGGACGTGGAAGAGGCGCTGAAACCCGGCGCGCCGGTGGTGAATGAGGTTTATCCCAATAACACCTTTGATTATCACGATAAATACGATCACCAGAAACTGCGTTTCGGCGACGTGAACGCGGGTTTTGCGCGGGCCGACCACATCGTCGAAGCCGAATACCAGATGTCGCCGATCGAACAGGCGCCGATCGAAACCTGCGGCGCCATCGCGGCCCCGGAACAGAACGGCAGGTTTGTTTGTCACACCAACACCCAGGCGCTGTTCTTTTCCCTGGGCACCACGGCCAAGCTGTTGAATATCGCGTCGTCGCGGTTGCACTTCATCGGTGGCACGGCGGGGGGCGGGTTTGGCGGCAAGGTGGATTCCATCGTCGAACCCACTGCCGTTCTGGGGGCGATGCTGACCGGCAAACCGGTGAAATTCGCCTGGGACCGGTACGAGGAAATGCAGGTGGGCGCCCCGCGCGGTGGCGAGCGGTGGCGCATCAAGGACGGGGTGATGCGTGACGGGCGCATCGTGGCGCGCCAATTCACCGGGTTCTTTGATTCCGGCGCCTATATGCGGCTGTCGCCCTATGCGATCATCAAGGGCACGGGGCATTTGCCGGGTCCGTATTCCATCCCGAACGTGTCGTCGAACGTCTATTGTGTCGTCACCAACCGCACGCCCGCCACCGCCATGCGCGGGTTTGGCATAACGGCGGTGGATTTTTCGATCGAGTGTCACATGGACCGGGTGGCCGAGGTTGTGGGGATGAATCCCATCGACCTGCGCATCCTCAACGCTTACCGCGACGGCGACATGAAGGCGCACCGCCGCCGGGCCAAGAACACGGCGTTGATCGAGTGTTGCCAGGTGGCGGCGGGCAAGGCGGACTGGGCAATTTCGCCCGACAGCGCCGCCGCGTCTTCGCTGCGCGGCGGTGGTGTTGGTGAACGGGGGGAAATTCCCGAAACCGTCACCGATGACGAAGGCCGGGTCGGCGAACGTCGCGCGGGCCGCACGGCCGACACTGCCCCTGCCACGCGGGGCACAGGGCGCATTGCCGCAGGGCAGGCAAGCGCGGCGGTGGGGGCCGTGCCTGTGCAGAACCCCGATATGGAGATCGAGGTCGAACGCATCGGCCACCGCATTGCCGCGGCCCAGGGCGCGCCCGCCGCCGCACCCCGCGCCACGGCACCGGGCACCGCCACACCACCGCGCGCCGACACGCCGGCTTACGCGCCGCCGCCCGCCTATGCGCCGCCGCCCGCTGCACCGCCGGCCAGTGCGGCACCGCCGCCGCCCGGATCCTATCAACCGGATCAGCCGTTCAGCCGGGGGGTGAACCGCCCCGGCACTTCACGGTTCCTGTCCGGCACGCGGAGGCGCTGAGATGGCCATTCACAAAGGGCGCGGCTTTGCCTGCATCAACTATCCCATCGGCATGAACCTCGGCGGTGACCCGGCACAGGCGCTGGTCCATTCCACCCCCGATGGCAAGTTCATGGTGGCGCTGTCGGCCATCGACCTGGGGCAGGGGATGAAATCGGTCACCCGGCAAATCGCCAGCGAAACCCTGGGCGTGCCGGTCGAGGATGTCTATGTCGATACCGCCGACAGTGATACAGGCCCGCATGACATGGGCAGTTTCGCATCGCGCGGCACCCACCGCGTGGGAAATGCGGTGATCCGGGCCAGCGCCGAGGCCCGCAAACAGATGATGGAGGCCGCCGCCGAGGAATTGGAGGTGAACGCCGCCGATCTGGACACCGACGGCAAGGGCAACATCCACGTCAAAGGTGCGCCAAGCCGCAGCATCACCGTGGCCGACACCGCCATGGCGGCGCAGTTCAAACAGGGGCGCACCCTGTCGGGGCGTGGTATATTCCTGATCCCGCCGTCCGAGGCCGACGCCGAAACCGGCGAAATGACCCCGGTCACCTGCTTTGCCCACGCCGCCCTGGTGATCGACCTTGAGGTCGATGACGAAACCGGCGAGGTGACGGTGACCCAGATCAACTCGGCCTATGAGGTGGGGCGCGCGCTGAACCCGCGCCTTGTGGAACAACAGCTGATCGGGGGGGCCTGGATGGGCGTTTCCCATGCGCTGTACGAAACGACCGAGCCGTATTACCCCGACCGCAGCCATGGGCCGACCGATTTCAACACCTATCTGATGCCGGGACCGGGGCAAATCGTGCCACACCATATTGCAGTGTTGGAACGCCCGGCCGAAGATGCGCCGTTCGGCGGCAAGGGGCCGGGCGAAATGTGCGCCAACCCGGTGCTGCCCGCCATTGCCAATGCAATCTACAACGCTGTCGGCGTGCGCTGCGACCGCTTGCCGATCACGCCTGAAAAGGTGCTGCGCGGCTTGCAGGCGAACGGCGGCGCGAAACCGCAGGGCCTGAGATAAATGGCCGTGCGCCCCAATATCGCCGGGTTGGCCAGCCCCGAGGCGTTGCAGAGGGCGCTGGTCGATGCGCAGTACCTCGCCGACGACGCGCTGGCCACCGCCAGCTATCTTGCGCTGGCCCTGGGCAAGCCGATGCTGCTGGAGGGCGCGCCGGGGGTGGGCAAGACCGAAGCAGCCAAGGCCCTGGGTGGCGTGCTGGGCCGTCAGGTGATCCGGCTGCAATGCTTTGAGGGCATCGACGCGGCGGCGGCGTTGTATGAATGGAACTATCCCCGGCAGATGCTGGCGATCCGCCAGGCCGGGCAGGACAACTTGAACCTGTACAGCGAGGCGTTTCTGCTGGAGCGTCCCTTGCTGACCGCGTTGAGAAACCCCGCCACGTCCTTGTTGCTGATCGACGAAATTGACCGCGCCGATCACGAGTTCGAGGCGTTTCTGCTGGAATTCCTCAGCGATTTCACCATCTCGATCCCCGAAACAGGCACCGTACGCGCCACCCAGCCGCCTGTTGTGGTGCTGACCAGTAACCGCACCCGCGATTTGCACGAGGCGCTGCGCCGGCGCTGCGTCTATCACTGGATCGACTATCCGCACCCCGAATTGGAGGCACAGATCGTCATGGCGCGTGCGTCGCGTGTGGCGCGCGCGACCGCCGATGCCGTGGTGGCATCGGTCAACGCCCTGCGCGCCGAGCCTTTGGCGAAGCCGCCCGGCGTGGCCGAAACGATCGAATGGGCCGAGGCGGCGACTCTGTTGAACGGGCAGGGCGCACGCTGGCCCGATGCGTTCCGGCGGGCCATCGGCGTAGCTGTCAAGGATCACGACGATCTGACCTATCTTGCGCCGCGCCTCGCGCAGCTGTTGCCCGGCGAGGCGGCATGATCCGCCGCGCCTTGCAGCCCTTCATCGCCTTGCCGCAGGCCCTGCGCGCTGCCGGGTTTGCGGTATCGCCGGACCAGACCATCGGGTTCATCCAAGGCGTGTCGGTGCTGGGGCCGCGCAGCATCACCGACATTTGGCGGGCCGGGCGGGCACTGTTTTCGGTGCCGCCCGAACGGCTGGCCGAATATGACGCGATCTTTCGTGCGGTGTTCCTGGGCCAGTCTGTTGCGCTCCCTGCCGAGGGCGAAGACCCCTCGGTCGCGGCGTACGAGCCGACAGGCACCAGTCAGGATATTGAAATCGCAGAAGATGAGACCGAGGCGGGCGACCGGGCGGTGACGGCTGAACGGCTGGCGCGCCGCAGCCTTGGGGGCGATGATACCGACGACGCGCTGTTGCGGCTGACCCGCGATGGCGCCGGCGCGCTGCCCCGGCGGCTGTCCTATCGCCGACAACGGGCCAAGCGCGGCAGCCGCATGGACATGCGCCGCATTTTGCGCGACGCGGCCCGCCGTGACGGCGAGGCGATGCAACTGTTCCAGACCCGCCGCAAGACGCGTCAACGCCGGGTACTGTTGTTGATCGACGTGTCCGGCTCGATGAAAGAGCGGTCCGAGGCATCGCTGCGGCTGGCCCATACGGTCGTGCAGATCGCCGACCGGGCCGAGGTGTTCACCCTTGGCACCCGGCTGACCCGGATCACCACGGCATTGCGCCCCGCCGACCGGGCGCAGGCGCTGGGGCGGGCAGGGGCGCTGGTCGCCGATTTCGATGGCGGCACCCGGATCGGTGAAGCGCTGGCCGCTTACCTTGCCGTGCCGCGCTTTGCCGGGTTCGCGCGCGGCGCGGCGGTGATCGTGCTGTCGGATGGGTTGGAACGTGGCGACCCAAGCGCGATGATCGATTCGGTGGCGCGCCTGTCGCGCAGCGCCTGGCGGCTGGACTGGCTGACGCCGCTGGCGCGCGACCCCGACTATCGCCCCGAAACGGCGGGGCTGAAGGCCGTGCTGCCCTTCCTCGACAGCCTGTCCGACGGGGCCGACATCGCGGCGATCACCGATCACATCCTGAACCTGAGGCACGCGGCATGATCGACGCACATCACCACATCTGGCTGCAAAAGGATCTGCCCTGGCTGCTGGGACCGGAACAGCCGCGCATCTTTGGCCCTTATCGTGGCATCATGCGCGACTACACGATGCGCGAGTACCTCGGCGACATCGCCGGCACCGGGATCACGAAATCGGTCTATGTGCAGGCAAACTGGGCGCCTGACCGTTTCATGGATGAGGTCGCCTGGGTGCAGACCGAGGGCGAGGCGCATGGCATGCCAAGCGCCATCGTCGGATTTGTTGATTTCACCACTGGCGATGTTCGGGCGCAGCTGGAAAAGCTGAAATCTTTCAATCGGATGCGCGGTATACGTCAGCAGTTTCATTGGCATGAAAACGCAACCTATCGCTTTGCAAGCCACCCCGATCTGTGCCGTGATGCCACGGTTCAACAGAACATCGCCCGTCTGGGCGACTATGGCTGGACCTTTGATTTACAGGTCTTCACCCCGCAAATGGCCGGTGCCGTTGAACTGGCCCGCGCCTGTCCGCACATTACCTTTGTCTTGCAACATTCTGGAATGCTTGAGGATACCTCAGAAATCGGGCGCGCGGCGTGGCACGAGGGGATGAAAGCGCTGGCCGACAGTCCCAACGTGGTGACGAAACTGTCGGGTTTTGGAACCTTCAGCCATCGCGTCGATCCCGATTTCATCGAAGAGATGATCGTGACTGTTGAGGATATGTTCGGCGCCGAGCGTTGTATGTTTGGCAGCAATTTCCCCATCGAAAAACTGTGGAGCAGCTATACCGAGCTGTTCCATGCCTTCACAAAGGGAGCCAAGACCCTGAACAAGAACAAACAATTGGCAATCTTCAATGACACGGCCGCCCGTGTCTATGGCATCTAGGGAGGGCGATATGGCCTTGCAAATTCACCTGCTGGACTATGGCGATATTGAGCTGGAAACCTCGTTCCTTGTGCTGGGGCACGAATGTGGGCGGGTGCGTCGGGTGCCTGTTTACGGGTTTCTTATCACCGGCGGCGAATATCCGGTTCTGGTCGATACCGGATACCGCGACAATGCGATCATGGAGTCGCTGGGGATGCGGGGCCTGCAATTTCACGACAACCGCGTCGAAAACCAACTGGCGCGGCACGGGCTGCGACTGGGCGATATACGCTATATCCTGCACACCCACCTGCATATCGACCATGCCGGGCAGGATGACAGGTTTCCGATGAACACCACCGTGGTTCTCAACCGCCGCGAGATGGAGTTTTCGGTCAGCGGCATCATGTACCCGCAATACCCCAAGCCCGACATCAAGCATCTGGTCGACCGGATCTATGAGCCCGAGGCGATGCGGTTCCTTGACCTCGACATCACCACCGCCGAAGAAATCATTCCCGGCGTCTGGTGCGAACATGCCGGCGCCCATACCGAGGGCAGCATGAACGTGGTGGTCGAAACCGCCGAGGGGCTGGCCTGTATTTGCGGCGACGTGATCTATGATTTCAACGATCAGATCGTGAACCACCTCTACACCAACAACTGCATCGAACCGCGCGTCACCGGCAACCACAGCCAAAGCAAGCGCGAGGAAAAGGGCGCGATCAAGAAATTGCTCAGCAATTACACCTTCCTGCTGCCGATCCACGACAAACCCGCCAAGGTTCAGCGCCAAAAGGTCGTGGGCCGGCTGGGCATGACGGTGCCCGGACCGCTGACCCAGACGCTGCCTGACCGGCCATGGTTTGCGGTGTAAGCCATGGGTCACACCGCCATTGCCGACCGTTTCCATACGCTGCTGGACGAAACCGAACCGGTGCGCCAGATCGCCACCGGGTTCATCTTCACCGAGGGGCCGCTGTGGCATCCGGTGGATCAGTCGCTGATCTTTTCCGATATGCCCGGCGACGTGCGGCGGCGCTATGTGCCGGGGCAGGGCGTGCACGAGGTGGCGCGCCCGTCGAACAAGGGCAACGGCATGACCTATGATGCCGACCTGAACCTGCTGATCTGTGAACATTCCACGTCTTCCGTGGTGCGCCTGCGCCGGGATGGCGTGCGCGAAGTGCTGTGTTCACATTTCCAGGGGCGCGAATTGAACAGCCCGAACGACATTGTCGTCGGCAATGACGGCGCGATCTGGTTCACCGATCCAACCTATGGCCGGATGGAACATTTTGGTGTGCCGCGCCCGACGCAGCTGGGATTTCAGGGGGTGTATCGTCTGCCACCGGGGCACAGGCCGGGTGACGAACCTGAACTTGTGGTGGACAAATATCTGTTTTCACAACCAAACGGGTTGTGTTTCAGCCCGTGCCAGCGCTGGCTGTGGGTGAACGACACAGAACAGGCAAACATTCGCATGTTTGACGTGGTGAACGGCCGGTTGGAAAACGGCCGGGTCTTTGCCGGTGGTATCAAGGATGATCTGCTGGCCGGGCGGCCCGACGGGATGAAGGCTGACCGCGATGGCAATATCTGGGTGACGGCGCCCGCGGGGCTGTGGGTCTATTCTTTCCACGGTCAGCTTTTGGGCAAGGTCAGTTGCCCAGAAATGGTGGCGAACCTGCACTGGGGCGGGCCGGACTGGGGCACCCTATATCTTTGCGCCTGCACGTCGATCTATGAAATACGCACGAAAACAAAGGGTCGCGATGAACCCTTCATGTTTGCGCAGCCTGCGCCGGTACGCCGCGCCGAACCGGTGCGGGGTTTTGCTGCGCCTGCGCTGATCACCGTCGCGGTTCCCAAGCCCATCGTCGGGGCGCGCACCGCCTTGATCTTGCAGGATTTGCAAAACGATGTGGTGATGGACGGCGGCGCCTTTGCTGACAGCGGCGCGCCCGATCATGCGCGGGCGCAAAACGTACTGGCCAATGTTGCACGTCTGGCTGCGGTGGCGCGGGAAAAGGGGGTGATGGTGCTGCACGTCTGGATGGTCTGCGAACCGGGTCACCCGTATCTGGCACAACATTCCGGCCTGATGCGCGGGCTGAAGAACGAAAACGCGCTGGTGCGGGGCACCTGGGGCGTGCGACCAGCACCGGGGGTGGAACCGCAGAGCGGCGATCTGATCGTCGAGAAGATGTCGATGAGCGGTTGGGAAACCTCGCGCCTGCAATCCTATTTGCACCATGGCCAACGCGACACGATCATCAGTTGCGGCGCCTGGACCAACATGAGCGTCGAACACACGGCGCGCACCGGCGCTGACAAGGGGTTTCACATGATCGTGCCAGAGGATGCCTGTTCCACGATGAACGCCGAGTGGCACGCCGTGTCGATCAACTATGCGATGCAAAACGTAGCAACGGTGTGTACCACCGATGCAGTCATTGCGGCGTTGAAGTGAAGGGCGGGCCGCCCACTCTCCTCCGTACAATCGGATCATAATGAGTATTATGTTAAATAAAGATGTATTGAAACCCAGCCGACACGGTTCCCTGGGATAAGATTTGAAGTGATGCGGATCGCGCTCGACAGTGTTGCCCCTGCACGATTATGTTAACTTCTTGGGAAAAGGATGACATATCATGACGTCGGTTCTGATTTTGAACGGGCCCAACCTGAATCTGCTGGGCCAGCGGCAGCCGGATGTTTATGGTCGCACGACCTTGGCCGAAATTGAAACCCTGTGTCACGACACAGCAGCGCGGCTGGGTTTGGCTCTGGAATTTCACCAGTCAAACCATGAAGGTGTGCTGATCGACCACATCCACGCCGCACGCGGTGTGCATCAGGGGCTGATCCTGAACGCGGGCGCCTACACCCACACCTCGGTGGCCTTGATGGATGCAATTTCGTCGGCCGAAATTCCGACCATTGAGCTGCATCTGTCAAATGTCCATGCGCGCGAACCGTTCCGCCACCGATCCTATATCGCCAAGGTCGCCTTGGGCATCATCTGTGGTTTTGGTCCCAATGGATATGCCATGGCGATCAACGCAATGGCAGGTCATCTGGAAGCGGTGCCATGATTGATTATCTCGAACAGGTCACCGACGCCACCTCGGTCGAAGATGTCTGGCGCCTGCATTGCGAGAAGATGGCCAGCTATGGTTTTGATCGGCTGTTGTACGGATTTACCCGGTTTCGCACGGCCACAGGCTTTGGTGACCGTGAAGATTTTCTCATCATGACCAACCACACCGGCGATTACGCCGACAAGTTCATCAATGGTGGGCTGTATTTCCATGCGCCAATGGTCAATTGGGCCGTTCGCAACAATGGCCCGTGCAGCTGGACCTGGTGGAGCAAGAATGTCAACTCCCTGAGCGAGAGCGAAAAGAAAGTTGCCGCCTTCAACCGCGCCCATGGGGTGACCGCCGGCTATTCGATCAGTTTCCGCGACGCATCGATCCGCAACAAGGGGGCCGTTGCCCTGACTGCCCGGTGCGGCATGTCGCAGGATGACGTTGAAGAGGTTTGGACAGAACACGGGCGCGCCATCACGGTGATGAACAACGTGGCGCATCTAAAGATGATCAACCTGCCCTACTCTTCCCCGACCCGACAACTTACGCCTCGGCAACGCGAGGCACTTGAATGGATGCGCGATGGCAAGACGGTTCAGGATGCCGCTGAAATAATGGGATTGACTGTTGCAACAGTGGAAAAACACCTGCGCCTCGCGCGCGGGGCGCTGGATGTAGAGACCACTGCACAGGCTGTTTTGAAAGCGTCATTCCAAAATCAGATTTTCGTTGTTGAACGGTGATCCGCGCAATCACCCGACCTGCGGTGTGCAAGTTCACAGACCATGGACGCACCGATGCAGCGCGCCCATGTTTGGTTTCTCCGAGGAATTCAGCCCTTGGCGGCTTTGGCCACCTCGGCGGCAAAGTCTTCCTTGACCACCTCGATGCCTTCGCCCACCTCCAACCGGATGAAACCCGTGATCGTGGCGCCGGCCTCTTGCGCGGCAGCCGCCACAGTCAGATCAGGATTCACCACAAAGGCTTGACCCAAAAGCGTGACCTCTGACATGAACTTTGCCATCCGCCCGACGATCATCTTTTCGATCACCGCCTCGGGTTTGCCGCTTTCGCGGGCGATGTCCATTTGCACCTGCTTTTCCTTCTCGACCAGCGACTGATCCAGATCGGCCTCGGACAGCGACGCCGGGTTGGTTGCGGCGATGTGCATCGCGACCTGTTTGCCAAAGGCATCGTCGCCGCCGGTCATCGCAACCAGAACGCCGATCTTGCCCATTCCGGGTGCAGCGGCATTGTGCACATAGGACACAACCGTATCACCGCCCAGCTTGGCCATGCGGCGCACCGACATGTTTTCGCCAATCTTGGCGATGGCGTCGGTCACTGTCGCCTCAACGCTTTTCCCGTCGATCGTCGCGGACTTCAGTGTTTCGACATCAACCGCGCCCAGGGCAGCAATGGCGATACCCTCAACCATGGCCTGAAAATCAGCGTTCTTTGCAACGAAATCGGTTTCCGAGTTCACCTCGACAGCAATGCCTGTGCCCCCGTCAACCTTGACCGCGACCAGCCCCTCGGCAGCGGTGCGACCGGATTTCTTGGCTGCCTTGGCCAGACCCTTGGTGCGCAACCAGTCGATGGCGGCTTGCATGTCGCCATCGGTTTCGGTCAGCGCCTTCTTGGCGTCCATCATGCCGGCACCTGTTGTGTCGCGCAATTCTTTCACTTGTGCAGCGGTGATTGCCATATCCTTGGCTCCTCGAAAAATGTCTGTTGTGTCGGGGGGCATAGCCCGGCCTGATGTCGGTTCCGTGACGTTGGGGGCCACGGAACCGATCGGGTGTCAGGCTTTGGCGGCAGCTGCAGCGGCGGCTTCATGTTCGGCCAAAACCTGCTCGACAGCGGCTTCTTCCATAGCACCCATATCGATCCCGGCGGCGGACATCTGTGCTGACATGCCGTCAAGCGCCGCACGCGCCGCCAGATCGCAATACAGCGCAATCGCCCGCGCCGCATCATCGTTGCCGGGGATGACATAATCAATACCATCTGGTGAGCAGTTGGAGTCGACCACGGCCACCACCGGAATGCCCAGCTTGCGCGCCTCGAGGATCGCCAGATCCTCTTTGTTCACGTCGATCACGAACAGAAGATCGGGCACGCCGCCCATTTCGCGGATGCCACCCAAGGATGCGTTCAGCTTGGCCTGGTCCCGCTCCATGCTCAGCCGCTCGCGCTTGGTCAGGCCCTCGGCACCCTGCTCCATCTTTGCGTCGATCATTTTCAGACGGGCGATGGATTGCGATACGGTTTTCCAGTTGGTCAGCGTGCCGCCCAGCCAGCGGTGATTCATATAGTACTGGGCGCATTTTTCGGCCGCCTCGGCCACCGGCTTTTGCGCTTGGCGCTTGGTGCCGACGAACAGGATGCGGCCGTTTTTGGCCACTGTGTCGCGGATCACCTTCAGCGCCTGGTCCAGCATCGGCACGGTCTGGGTCAGATCCAGAATGTGAATACCGTTGCGGTCGCCGTAGATGTATTGTTGCATCCGCGGATTCCAGCGCTGTGTCTGGTGACCGTAGTGAACGCCAGCTTCCAGAAGCTGACGCAGATTGAAATCGGGGAGCGCCATGTCCATGTTCCTTTTCCGGTTTGCGCCTCGGCGGGGCCATCAGAGCTTTCGCTCAACCGGCGGACCAGACGGGGATGTTTCCCCCGAACGGCCCAAGCCCCACCTGTGAAGTAGCCGTCGCGTACACGGGTTGTATGCGGTGTGCAAGAGGTCTCCAACGCCGGTGTGCGTTGAAAGCGTGGATGCCTCCGGCGGGAGTATTTTGACAAAGAAGAAACAGCGCGCGGATTTGCGTTTCTTCTTTGTCCAAATACTCAAATGCCGTGCCGGCTGAACAGGTGCGCCCTTGCCCCCTGCCCCGGCGTGATCCACAAACACTGCCATGACACCGCCTGAAATCCTGTGCATCGGTTCGGTCCTGTGGGACATCATCGGCCGCGCGCCCGCAACAATGCGGGTGGGGTCGGACGTGCCGGGCCGGATCACCCGTCTGCCCGGCGGGGTGGCGATGAACATTGCCATGACCCTGCGCCGGTTCGATCTGCGCTGTGAATTGCTGAGCGTGGTGGGCCGTGACGCCGAGGGTGAGGAACTGATCGCGGCCTGCCGTGATCTGGGTTTGGGCATCGCGCATGTCTATCGGTCCGACGATTTGCCGACTGATCGTTATATGGCGGTTGAGGGGGGGAACGGGCTGATCGCCGCGATTGCCGATGCGCACTCGCTTGAGGCGGCCGGTGACAAGATCTTGCGCCCTCTGGCCGATGGTACCTTGGGGCGGGCCGAGGCACCTTTTGGCGGGATGATCGCGCTGGACGGCAATCTGACAGCGCATCTTCTGGCGCAGATCGCGCGCAGCCCGCTGTTTGCTGCTGCCGATTTGCGGGTTGCGCCAGCATCGCCCGGCAAGGCCGAGCGATTGTCGGGGCTGTTGTCGCACCCGAATGCGACGTTTTATGTAAATCTTGAGGAGGCGGGACTGTTGATGCAGACGCGGTTTGAAGATGCTCTTGTTGCCGCAGCGGCGTTGCGCGGCCGGGGAGCGCATAGGGTGCTGGTCACCAACGGCGGTGCGGCAGTGGCCGAGGCGGGCCCTCGGGGCCTGCTGTGCGCCCAGCCGCCCGCGGTGCTGGTCAACCGCGTGACCGGGGCGGGTGATACGTTCATGGCGGCGCATATGGCCGCCGATCTGGCGGGTGTTTCGCCCGAGGCCGCGCTGCACCTGGCTTTGCGCGCGGCGGCCGATTACGTTTCCGGGGAGATCCGATGATGTCGCTGCCGCTGCGTCTGTCCTGCGAAGTGCGCGAGGCCCGGGAAGGTGGCCTGCCGCTGGTCGCGCTGGAAAGCACGATCATCACCCACGGAATGCCTTATCCACAAAATATCGACACCGCGATGTTGGTCGAACGCACGATCCGCGATGCGGGCGCCGTGCCGGCCACCATCGCGGTGATTGGCGGTGCGCTGCACATCGGATTGTCCGAGGCCGAACTGACAGCCCTGGGTCAGGCGCGGGCGGTGGCAAAGCTGTCGCGCGCCGATCTGGCGGTATGCATCGCCACCCGAGGCACCGGCGCCACCACCGTGGCCGCGACGATGATCGCAGCCCGGCTTGCGGGGATCGAGGTGTTTGCCACGGGCGGCATCGGCGGGGTGCATCGCGGCGCCGAGATGACCTTCGACATTTCCGCCGATCTGCGTGAACTGGCCCAGACGCCGGTCAGCGTGGTTGCAGCGGGCGCCAAGGCGATTCTTGACCTGCCCAAGACGCTGGAAGTATTGGAAACCTTCGGTGTGCCGGTGATTGCCTTTGGTCAGGATGAATTTCCCGCCTTCTGGTCGCGTGATTCGGGATTGGCCGCGCCGCTGCGCCTGGACAGTGCCGCCGATATAGCAGCGGCGCATGTGATCCGGGGGCGCATGGGGCTGCCCGGGGGGCAATTGGTGGCCAATCCAATCCCGACAGACGAAGAAATCGCCCCCGCGGAACTCGCTCCGATCATTGATCAGGCGGTGCATGAGGCGGCGGCGCGCGGGATCGCGGCAAAGTCGGTCACGCCGTTTTTGTTGGCGCGGATTTTCGAACTGACCGAAGGGCGGTCGTTGCGGGCCAATATCGCACTGGTGCTGAACAATGCGCGCCTTGCCGCCGAAATTGCACAGGAGATCAGCGCGATCCGCCTTGGGGTCGGACAAACTGCACGCTGATATTGCGCAGTACACCGACAGCCCCTAAGTAGAAATCGACGGGGCCGGGGCAAGAAACAGATGACACGCCAGACGAAAGACGAGAGTGAGCCGCGCCGTCGGCGCAGCATGTTTGCCAGCCTGCGGGGCAGCTTTCTGACCGGGCTTGTCGTGATCGCGCCCATCGGGCTGACAATCTGGCTGATCTGGTCGTTTGTGGGCTGGATGGACAGTTGGGTATTGCCCTTCGTGCCGGGACGTTTCCAACCGGAAAGTTATATCGGCATCAACCTGCGTGGCGTCGGGGTGATTTTCTTTCTCGTGTTCACGGTTATCATCGGTTGGTTGGCCAAGGGGCTGATCGGGCGGTCTCTGATCCGCTGGGGCGAGGGGTTGGTTGACCGGATGCCAGTCGTAAGGTCAGTTTACAACGGCTTGAAACAGATTGCAGAAACAGTTTTCGCCCAAAGCGAGACATCGTTTGAAAAGGCGTGCCTGGTGGAATATCCGCGCCCGGGGATCTGGGCGATCGCCTTTGTCTCGACCAGCACAAAGGGCGAAATCAGTCGTAAAATTCCGATCGAGTCTGACAAGATTTCGGTCTTTCTGCCGACAACACCGAACCCGACCTCGGGTTTTCTGCTGTTCGTGGCCCGGTCTGATGTCATCATTCTGGACATGAGTGTTGAGGACGCGGCCAAGCTGGTGATCTCGGCCGGCCTTGTCTATCCCACACCAAAGCCTGGCACAGCGCCGGTTGTTCTGGCCGGTCACGCGGCCGAGTGACCATAGATCGGCCGCGTTTCTGCGGTGTGGCTTGCGCGATTACAGCGCCGTCCACCCGCCATCGACACTGATTGTCGTGCCGGTGATCTGCGTCGCCGCGCCGGAACACAGGAACACGCAGGTGCCGCCCAATTGTTCGACGGTGGCAAATTCCTTTGACGGCTGGCGTTGCAGCATCACGTCGCGGATCACGGTTTCGCGATCCATCCCGTATTCCTTCATGGTGTCGGGGATCTGCGCCTCGACCAGCGGAGTCAGCACATAACCGGGACATATCGCGTTGCAGGTGATCGGTTCCTGCGCAGTTTCAAGGGCAACGGTTTTTGTCAGGCCAACGATGCCGTGTTTGGCGGCAACATAGGCCGATTTGTACGGGCTGGCGGTCAGTCCATGGGCGCTGGCGATGTTGATCACCCTGCCCCATCCGGCCTTGCGCATCAGCGGCAGCGCAGCGGCGGTGGTGTGAAAGGCAGAGGTCAGGTTGATTGCGATGATTGCATCCCATTTGTCGGCCGGAAATTTGTCGATCGGGGCCACATGCTGAATCCCCGCGTTGTTTACCAGAATGTCGCAGACGCCCACCTGTTCGATCAGCGCGCGGCACTGGTCCCCCTTGGACATATCAGCCCGGACATAGCGCGCCTTGACGCCGGTCTCGTCCGCGATGCCCTGGGCCAAGGCGTGATCCTCTTCACGGTCGGTGAAACTGTTCAGCACCACATCAGCCCCGGCGCGGGCCAGTTCCCAGACAATGCCAAGCCCGATGCCCGAGTTGCTGCCGGTGACGATGGCGGTTTTTCCTGCGAGTGACATGACTGCTCCTGTCGGTTTTTGGGTTGCCCTCATCCTAGCGAGTGGCGCGGCAAAAGCCATGGGTGCAGGACGGCGCAAAATCGCGGCTGAAGTCAGCGTGATTCGCCACTGTTTCGGGCGACTTGTGTACGGTGTTCCGCGGCGGTTTGCCGGTCGCCAAGACCGCTGTCCCAACCCGCACATGGCGGCCGGTCCGGTTCGCGCGCGCCGCCAAAAATGGTTAAAAACACCAAGCCAGCAAGGGGCTTCACAAAAATGGCACGGTCAAGGTGATGGGTGCAATACACCCTGCAAACCTGCCGGATAGAACAAAAAAAACGCCCGCACAAGGCGGGCGTTGAGTTATTGAGGCAGGTTTCATACAGGCAAGAAACCTATCGAGCAGTGATGTCGTTATACCCTTTCCCGCAGCACGATCCAAGCCATAAGTTTGATCGACAAGGAAAATCCCAGTAAGCTGAAGATCAAATCGTCGCTATTGAAAGGACAAAACCCCCGGATGATCATTGATCGTTTCCAAACCCTGTGTCGCATGGGGGCATTTTGCGCCGCGACGCTTGCCGCCACTGTTGCATTGGCCGAGCCGCAGCATGGCATAGCTATGTATGGCGACCCCGCCAACCCACCGGATTTTGTGTCCCTGCCCTACGTCAACCCCGATGCGCCAAAGGGCGGGCGGATCGTGCAAGGCGAGGTGGGCAGCTTTGATTCGCTCAACCCGTTCATCCTGCGCGGCACCGTGCCATGGCAGTTGCAGTTTCTGGCATTCGAGACGCTTTTGGGACGCAGCTATGACGAACCCTTCACCTTGTACGGTCTTTTGGCCGAATCAGTCGAGACGGACCCGGACCGCACCTGGGTGGAATTCACCCTGAACCCCGCCGCAAAATTCTCGGACGGCAGCCCGGTGACGATCGAAGACGTGATGTGGAGCTATCAGACATTGGGCACCGTTGGGCACCCCCGGTATCTGGGCACCTGGGCCAAAGTGGAGAAAATGGAACAGACCGGCGCGCGCTCTGTCCGCTTCACCTTCAATGTGGCCGACCGGGAACTGCCGCTGATCATGGGGATGCGCCCGATCCTGCAAAAGGCGCAATGGGACGGGCGTGATTTCACCGCCAGTGGCATCGACCAGGTGCCAATCGGCAGCGCGCCCTATGTCATTGCTGATTTCGATCCGGGCCGCTTCGTGCTGTTGAAGCGCAACCCGGATTACTGGGGGGCCGATCTGCCGTTCCGCAAGGGCACGATGAACCTTGATGACATCCGTATGGAGTTTTTCGGTGACGGCACCGCCATGTTCGAGGCGTTCAAGGCCGGGTTGCTGAACACGATGCGCGAAACCAATGCCGAAAAGTGGAACACCCAATACGATTTTCCTGCCGTCCGGTCCGGCGATGTGGTGAAATCCGAAATCCCGCACCAGAGGCCCAGCGGCATTCAGGGGCTGGTGATGAACACCCGCAATCCGGCCTTTGCCGATTGGCGGGTGCGCGAGGCGATGATTCAGGCGTTCAACTTCAAATTCATCAACCAGACGCTGAACGGCGGGGTCAATCCGCGGATCACTTCGTATTTCTCGAATTCGGTTCTGGGCCTGAAACCGGGCGCGGCCGCCGATGCCGAAGCTGCGCTGCTGCGTCCCTTCTCCGACAGCCTGCTGCCCGGCACGATCGAGGGTTACGCCCTGCCCGAGGGCGATGGGTCAGAACGCAACCGCCGAAACATCGCCGCTGCGATTGATCTGATGGCCGAGGCGGGCTGGACGATTCAGCAAGGCGTTATGAAAAACGCCACCGGACAGCCGTTTACCTTTGAAATCCTGCTGAACCAGGGCGCCAATGAGCCGCAACAGATTGTTGATCTCTATTCTTCGGCGCTGCGTCGCATGGGCATCACCCCCAAGGTCACCGCCGTAGACGGGGCGCAATACCAGGAACGTACGACCCGGTTTGACTTTGACATGGCCTATTATGTGCGCGGTCTGTCGCTGAGCCCCGGCAACGAACAGATGCTGTACTGGGGGTCAGAGGCCGCCGAAACCGAAGGATCGCGCAACTGGATGGGCATGAAAAGCCCCGCCGCCGAGGCGATGATCGACGCCATGCTGAACGCCCCTGATCGTGACGGATTCATCACCGCCACAAGGGCGCTGGACAGGGTACTGACGGCGGGGCGCTATGTCATTCCGATCTGGTACAACCCGGTGTCCTATCTGGCCCATGCCAAACAGTTGAAATACCCCGAAACAATCCCCGCCTATGGCGACTGGCAGGGGTTTCAACCCGACATCTGGTGGTGGGAAAACTGAACCGGTCCCCACGCCCGGTTCAATATGGCCCAGGTCAATATGGCCCGGTCTCAAGCACCCCGTCGGCCGACATCTGGGCATAAAGCAGCCCTTCGCGCAGCCCCCGGTCGGCCACCGACAGACGGTTGGTCGGCCAAACCCGCAGCAGCGCCTGCAAGATCGCTGCGCCCGACATGATCAGCGCGTGCCGGTCGCGCCCGATGCGCGGATCGGTGCGCCGCCCTTCCGGGCCCAGGGTCAGATATTCGCGGATCACCTTGTCGATCTGATCGCTGGTCATGCGCAGCCCATCCACCCGATTGCGGTCATATCGTTTCAGACCCAGATGCGACGCCGCCACGGTGGTGACGGTGCCCGATGTTCCGATAATCTGAAACCGCTCGATCGCTTGTTCCTCGGCGTAGGGGGCGAAATTGGCGAGGTTTTCCTCGAAAAACCAACTCATCAGCGCAAAGCGCGCGGTGTCGCTTTTCACATCGTCGAACTGGTCGCGCAACGTGGCCACGCCCAGCGGCACCGAGATCCAGTCCACGACCCGTGCCGCCGCAAAGGGCGATGCCTGATCGGGCAGGAAACCGGAATGCAGCCGCATGATCGCCTTGGGCCGCTCGATCTTGGGCACGCGGGTCAGGTCGATCCAGACAAGCTCGGTCGAGCCGCCGCCGATGTCCACCACCAACAGCTGTTCGGTCTTGGTGCTGACCAGCGGCGCACAGGAAATGACAGCAAGCCGCGCCTCTTCCTCGGGGGCGATGATTTCAAGCGCCAGCCCGGTTTCGCGCCGCACCATTGACATGAAATGCGCCCCGTTGGTGGCGCGGCGGCACGCCTCGGTTGCGACAAGACGCATCCGTTCGACGCGGTGCTTTTTCAGCTTTTTCGCACAGATGCGCAGCGCCTGGATTGTCCGGTCCATCGACGCGCGCGACAACCGCCCCGACGCCTCAAGGCCCATACCCAACTGCACCGATTTCGAAAAACTGTCAATCACATGAAACTGCGTGCCCTTGGGTTGGGCAATCAGCATCCGGCAACTGTTCGTACCAAGATCAAGCGCCGCGTACAGCGCGGCGGGATCTGGCTCTGGGATGCAAGGCGGTTCGACCGAAAAAGGAAACGCACCCGCACCGATAGGACGCTCGGGCGCCTTCATGTCGCCCTCCAACACTGGTTAGTCGCACGGTATCGGGGGAATGTCGCAGGCGCAAGCGGGCAAGGCGGGCACTGCGGCGGGCGGTGGCATGACCCCGGGTCGTGCCGCGCGTCGGGGGCACTTCGGGGGCACGTCGCGGAACACGCGTCAGGTGTCGAAAATCGGCGCCGTCACCGGGTCTGCGCCGCGTATGCAAGGGCAGCACCCAGAAGGACCGGTTCCATGGCCGAGGTTACCATCGTCTATTGGCGCGACATTCCTGCCCAGGTCATCGTTGGCAAAGGCCGGCGCGCGGCCAAGCGGCCCTTGGCCCAGCGGTTCGAACAGGCGATCGACCGCGCGGCGATGCAAACCGGCGCCGCCGGAACCGAAGCCTATCTGGCAGAATGGCGCAAGGCCCCGCCCTATGTGATCGAGGGCGAGGATGGCGCGGTCGCCGCGCGCGAGGCGGCCCGCCTTGAGGCCGAATATACGCAAGACAGGATCAAACACCTGATCGCCAACGATGGCTGGGCATGATGGCCCGCCAGATATGGGAGAGCGCAATGGCCGTTTTCAACTTTCGCCGCCCGCAGATGCCGCGCCCCGGCCCCGGTGATCTTGCGTCGTTTCTCACCGGGTTTTCCATTGAGGTAATGCCGCACACAGCCGCGAAAATCGAAGATTTCCGTGACGTGCTGCCGCAAGGCACCCGCATTTATATTGCCCATATCGACGGCACCCCGATTGAGGCCATGGTGACCACCGCCCGGCGCCTTGCATGCGATGGATTCGTGGTGATGCCGCATGTGCCGGCACGTCTGGTGCGTGACAAGGCAATGCTCGCCGACTGGATCGCGCGCTATCGCGGTGAGGCGGGGGTAGATCAGGCGCTGGTGCTGGCGGGCGGTGTCGATGCGCCGGTGGGCGATTTCCACAGTTCCATGCAGCTGCTTGAATCGGGTTGTTTTGACGGTTTCAAACGTCTGCATGTTGCGGGCCACCCCGAAGGTAACCGTGACATCGACCCGGATGGCACCCTGAAAAACGTCGATCAGGCACTTGACTGGAAACAGAAGTTTTCCGAGCGCACCGATGCGCGCATGGCACTGACCACACAGTTCTGTTTCGAGGCGGCGCCGGTGATCGCCTGGGCCGATGCGCTGTCGCATGCGGGCATTGATCTGCCGATTCACATCGGTGTCGCCGGTCCGGCCAGGTTGCAGACGCTGATCCGCTTTGCCGTGGCCTGCGGCGTGGGCCCGTCGCTCAGGGTGTTGCAAAACCGCGCGCTGGACGTGACAAAGCTGTTGCTGCCCTATGAACCGACTGCATTCGTCGCTGAACTGGCCGCCCACAAGGCCGCCAACCCCGGTTTCAACATCGAACAGGTGCACGTCTTTCCCTTGGGTGGCATCACGGCCACAGCCACCTGGGCGACGCATCATGCGGGCCCAAACGGCGCGCACGCAATACGGACAGGATAAAGCGAACCCATGCAGGCACTTCTTCTCGATCTCGACGGCACCATGGTGCATTCCGACCCCGTTCATGCGGCGGTGTTTGTCGATCTCTTGGCGCAATTTGGCCAAACCATCGACGAGGCGTTCTATTTGTCGCATATCCACGGTCGGCAAAACATCGACATTTTTGGCGATCTGTTGCCGGGTGAGAACGCACAGGCGCTGTCGTTGCGCAAAGAGGCGATGTATCGGGATCGGCTGGATCATGTAGAGCCCATCGCGGGGCTGGGCGCGTTCATTGCTGCGGCGCGGGCGGGCGGGTTTGCGATCGGGCTGGTTACCAATGCGCCGCGGCTGAACGCCGATGCGGTTCTGGCGGCCTTGGGCATGACCGATGCCTTTGACACGATCGTGATCGGGGATGAATGCGCCCGGGGCAAGCCCGACCCCCTGCCCTATGTCACCGCTCTGGCAAATCTCGGCGCCAACGCCACCCGCTCGCTTGCGGTCGAGGACAGCCCTTCGGGCATCCGCGCCGCCGCCGGTGCCGGGCTTTTGACCTTCGCAATGCGCTCAAGCCTGCCCGCAGCGGCGCTGGTCGCCGCCGGGGCGCATCACACCATCGCAGATTTCGACGACAGCGCGCTGCACACGGCGCTGAGCCGACTGACAGGAGCCGCCCCATGACCCGCACCGTCATCGAATCGAAAACACGCACGGTCGTCATCGGCTTTGACGAACCGTTCTGCGTGATCGGTGAGCGAATCAACCCGACGGGCCGCAAGACGCTGGCCGCCGAACTTGAGATGGGTGATTTTTCGACCGTCGAACGTGACGCGCTCGCGCAGGTGGCCTGCGGCGCCATGGTTCTGGACGTGAACAGTGGCGCGGTGTTCACCAACAAGATGGCAGTTGATCCGCGCTATGCCGACAATAATTTTGTCGAACCGCCGCTGATGCGCGATCTGATCCTGCGGATTCAGGCGACCATTGATGTGCCGCTGTGCATTGATTCATCGGTACCCGGCGCCTTGCAGAACGGGCTTGAGGCGGCCGAGGGGCGGCCCCTGCTGAATTCGGTGACCGGTGAGGAAGAGCGGCTGGAACTGGTGCTGCCTCTGGTGAAGAAATACAACGTGCCGGTGGTGGCGATTTCCAACGACGACACCGGCATTTCCGAAGACCCGGCGGTGCGTTTTGCGGTTGCGAAAAAGATCGTGCAGCGCGCCGCCGATTTCGGAATCCCGGCGCAAGACATCGTCGTCGATCCGCTGGTCATGCCGATCGGCGCCATGGGCAGCGCGGGCCAGCAGGTGTTCACGCTGGTGCGGCGTCTGCGCGATGAATTGGGCGTGAATATCACCTGTGGCGCTTCGAACATCAGTTTCGGCCTGCCCCATCGCCACGGGATCAACGGCGCCTTCCTGCCCATGGCGATCACCGCCGGCATGACCAGCGCCATCATGAACCCGCTGCGCGTGCCCGAAATGCAGGCGATCCACGCCGCCAACTTTCTGATGAACCATGATCCGAACGGTACCCGGTGGATTGCGTTTTCGCGCATCATGGACGCGGTGAACGACGGCACCCCCTTTGCCGAGGCCAGCCAGGCCAGCCAAGACCGAGGCGCCGGGCGCGGTGGCCGCCGGCGCCGCCGTTGACACGCGATGCCATAACGAAACAGAGCGGTTGCCCTTTCCCCGCTTTGCCGCCTAACTGGGGCTTTCCGCGTAACCCCGCGCGGCGGAGCCTGCTGCGTGACCGTGCCAACCCCACCGCCCCTGCCTTTGTCCTTGCTGCATATCGCGCTGCGGCTGGTGCTGGTTGTGGCGGTGGGCTGGGGTGTGCATCTGCTGTTGGGTTTTTCTATGGGTCTGATCGAACAAATGCCGCCCGCAACGCAAGGTATGGCGCGTCTGGGCGTCATTGCGGCGATGCTGACACTTTATGCAGTGCTGATCGCGGTTCCCTTCGTGCCCGGGATCGAGATTGGCATCACCTTGATGGTGCTGCGCGGCTCCGATATTGCACCGGCCGTCTATATCGCGACACTGCTGGGGCTGTTGCTGGCCTATCTGGCGGGGCGGCATCTGTCGTACACTGTGCTGCACCGGCTGTTTCTCGACTTGCGGTTGCTCAGCGCCTGCCGTCTTCTGGACGAGATCGAGCCGCTGGCACAGCCCCGCCGGCTTGCCCTGTTGCGCGCCCGCCTGCCCGGACGGCTGGGCGATCTGGCGGTGACCTGGCGCCACGTGTCCATCGCTGTGCTGCTGAACATACCGGGCAATGCGGTGATCGGTGGCGGCGGTGGTATCTGCCTGATTGCGGGGCTTTCGGGGCTGTTTTCCACCCGCGCCATGGCGATCACCCTGGCGCTGGCCGTGGCCCCCGTGCCCCTTGCGGTTTGGCTGTTCGGCCCGGCCCTGATCGCCCCCTGAGCGCTGAAAGAATGTTTCATGGCTGACCCCCTGGTGATCTTTTCCCCCTCGGGCAAACGCGGCCATGTCCCTGCGGGCACGACCGTGTTGCAGGCGGCGCGTTTATTGGGCGTCGATCTCGACTCGGTCTGCGGCGGGCGCGGCATTTGCAGCAAGTGTCAGGTTTCGCCTGGCTTTGGACGATTTCCCAAGCATGGTCTGACCGTTGCCGCCGACGCCCTGTCCGATTGGAACAGCGTCGAGGAACGGTATAAGTCGAAACGCGGCATGGCCGAGGGGCGGCGCCTGGGCTGTCAGGCCAAGGTGCAAAGCGATGTGGTGATTGACGTGCCGCCTGAGTCCCAGGTTCACAAACAGGTGGTGCGCAAAGAGGTCACTGCCCGCGCCATCGCGATGGACCCGGCGACGCGGCTGTTTCTTGTCGCGGTCGCAGAACCCGACATGCATGATCCCTCGGGCGATCTGCAACGCCTGTCCGCCGCATTGCAGCAGCAATGGCTGACCGGGCCCGTCACCGCGCCATTGGCCGTACTGCGCAAGCTGCAAGGCGCGCTGCGCCAGGGCAACTGGCAAGTCACCGTCGCGCTGCACCAGGGCCACGCCGACACGGCGGCGCGGATCATCGACATCTGGCCGGGGCTGCACGAAGGTGGGCTGTACGGGCTGGCGGTCGATCTGGGTTCGACCACGATTGCCGCGCACCTATGCGACCTGCGCGATGGCCGTGTTTTGGCCAGCGCAGGGCGGATGAATCCGCAAATCCGGTTTGGCGAAGATCTGATGAGCCGGGTCAGCCATGTGATGATGAACCCCGGCGGCGATGTCGAAATGACCCGCGTCGCGCGACAGGCGATTGACGCACTGGCCGTGGAAATCGCCACCGAGGCGGGGCTTGATCCGGGGTTGATCGTGGAAACCGTGATCGTCTGCAACCCGGTCATGCACCACCTGTTGATGGGGATCGATCCCGTCGAACTTGGCCAGGCGCCCTTTGCCCTGGCCAGCAGCGATTCCATGTCGCTGGACGCGCGCGAACTCGATCTGGTCTCGCTCAACCTGTCGGCGCGGGTCTATGTCCTGCCCTGCATCGCGGGCCATGTCGGGGCCGATTGCGCCGCCGTCGCCCTGAGCGAACAACCGGACCAGCAGGATGACCTGACCCTGATCGTTGATGTTGGCACCAATGCCGAACTGTTGCTGGGCAATCGCACACGGGTTCTGGCCTGTTCCTCGCCGGCGGGCCCGGCCTTTGAGGGCGCGCAGATCTCGTCGGGCCAGCGCGCCGCGCCCGGCGCGATCGAGCGGGTCGAGATCGACCCGGTGACGAAGGACCCCCGGTTTCGCATCATCGGGTGCGAGCTGTGGAGCGATGAGGAAGGCTTCACCGCCGCAGCACAGGCCAGCGGTATCACCGGCATCTGCGGGTCGGGCATCATCGAGGCGGTGGCCGAAATGCGCATGGCCGGGCTGGTGGATGCCAGCGGGCTGATCGGGTCGGCGGCCCAGACCGGCACCCACCGGATGAGTCCCGAAGGGCGCACCCATTCCTATCTGCTTTGGGACGCCACTGAAACCGGCGGTCCGCGCATCACCGTTACCCAGGGCGATATCCGCGCGATCCAGCTGGCCAAATCCGCACTTTACGCGGGGGCACGGCTGTTGCTGGATGAATTCGGCGCAGACCGCGTCGATAACATCGTTCTGGCCGGGGCCTTTGGGGCGCATATCTCACCGAAACACGCGATAGTGTTGGGAATGATCCCCGACGCGCGGCTGGACCATGTGCGCAGCGCAGGTAATGCCGCAGGCACCGGTGCGCGCATTGCGCTGCTGAACAAGGCATCGCGTGGCCAGATCGAGGCGACAGTGCGCCGCATCACCAAGGTGGAAACCGCTATCGCACCGCGGTTCCAGGAACATTTCGTCAATGCCAACGCGATTCCCCATGCCACCGATCCCTTTCCAGAGCTTGCCAGGATCGTCACCTTGCCCACCGTGAGCTTCAATACCAAGGGTGATGGGCCCGCGAGTGGCCGGCGGCGGCGGCGGGGCTGACCGGACCGCAGGCAGTGAAAAATTTCGCGGTGCTGAAACGCGCGCGGTGGTTCTGCGGTGGCTTGGGCACACCCGCCGGATTTCCGGCCCAACCCTGACGAAGCATACAATGCGAAATCTCATTGCAACGACAATCCTTGCCGGCCTCACTCTCGGCACTGCTGCCTTTGCCGAGAGCCATACCATGGCAAATCGCATGGTGGGCGGCGGGCCTTGTAGAAAAGCTGAAAGGCTTCGGTACCTTCACTGTATTCGCCCCTGTCAATGCTGCCTTTGCAGCCTTGCCCGCCGGCACCGTCGAAACCTTGCTGAAACCCATAAACAAAGACATGCTGACCAAAATCCTGACCAGCCACGTTGTGGACGGCACCTGGCCGACCGCCGAAATCGTGGCGGCCGCAAAGGCATCACCCGACGGATTCCATCACTTCAACGCCGTGTCGGGCAATATCATCGGGTCAGGGCCTGTCTTTATCCTTATGAAGATGGCAATTTCGCAAAAGTCGGCATCGCGGATGTTAACCAGTCGAACGGCGTGATCCACGTCATCGAAGGCGTGCCGCTGCCAAAGCAAGCCGCGACACAGCAATCCAAGGCCGCCCTTCATTCAATCCCGAGGGCGGCCTTTTCACCATAGGCGCGTGAAGGGCGGCCGTGGTTCAGGCGGCTGCCGTCACCGCCCGCCCGGTCATCACCTTGACCAGATGCGCGCGATAGGCGCCCGTGCCGTGCAGGTCGGAAATCATCCCGTCCGCTGAAACGCTCAAGCCGTCCAGCGCCGCTGCGCTGAAGTTGTCCGACAGTGCCGCCTCGGCCTCCGACCAGCGGAACACGCCGCCTTCAGACGCGCCCGTCACCGCAACGCGCACCGCGTCCGAGAATTTCGCCACGAACACCCCGACCAGTGCGAATCGCGAAGCAGGTTGTACGAACTTTTGGTAATTTGCCATCTCGGGCACCGGCAACCTGATTTCGGTGATGATTTCGCCCTCGTCCAGCGCCGTGGTGAACATGCCCTGAAAGAAATCATCGGCCGCGATGTCGCGTTTGTTTGTCACGATGGTGGCATTGCTGGCCAGTACGGCGGCGGGATAGCAGGCCGACGGGTCATTGTTGGCCACCGATCCACCAATGGTGCCACGGTTGCGCACCGCCGGATCACCGATATGGGCCGCCGTATCGGCCAGCGCCGGATAGGCCCCGGCCCCTGCTGCCACCTCGGCGTGGGTCGTCCCACCGCCAATGCACAGCCGCCCCTCATCGTCAGTGCAAATTCCCTTCATCTCCCCGATCCCCGAAAGCGAGACCAGCTTGGCCGGCATGGCCAGCCGCTGTTTCAGCGTCGGAATCAGGGTCTGCCCGCCACCCAGCGCCTGGGCCTCTTCACCGGCCAAGGCCGCCACAGCCTCGGCAATCGTCTTTGGCCGCTCCATCTCGAAGGCGTACATGTCATTCTCCTGTTGTCATCGCCCGGCTTCTTCTTGCCGAAAATACTCAAATTCCGGCGCTGGCCACAGGCGCAACGCCAGAGGGTACGTCACTGCATCGCCGCCCACACCTTGCCCGGGCTCAGGGGCATGTCGATATGGGTCACGTTCTTGCCCGCCCGCTGCAAGGCATCGCATACCGCGTTGACGACCGCCGGGGGCGATCCGATCGCGCCCGCCTCGCCACAGCCTTTCACGCCCAACGGGTTGTGGGTGCAAGGCGTCTGACAGGAATGATCCACGTTGTAAAAGGGCACATCGTCGGCCCGCGGCATGGCATAATCCATATAGCTGGCCGAAATCAGCTGCCCCGCCGCGTCATAGACGCAGTTTTCCAACAAGGCCTGCCCGATCCCCTGCGCAATTCCGCCATGCACCTGGCCGTCGACGATCATCGGGTTGACGATGTTGCCGAAATCATCGGCTGCGGCAAACCGTTCGATCGTCACCTTGCCGGTGTCCGGGTCCACCTCGACCTCGCAAGCATAGGCGCCCGAGGGATAGGTGAAATTGTTGGGGTCGTAAAACGCGGTTTCCTCCAGCCCCGGCTCCAGGTCCTTCAAGGGATAGTTGTGTGGCACATAAGCGGCCAAAGTCACATCGCCCCAGGCCAGCGATTTGTCGGTGCCCGCCACCGTGAACCGGCCATCCTTCAGCTCGATATCCTGATCCGAGGCTTCCATGATATGCGCCGCGATCTTCTTCGCCTTGGCAATGATCTTTTCCGTCGCCCGCACCATGGCCGAGCCACCCACCGCCAGCGAACGCGAGCCATAGGTGCCCATGCCCATGGGCGTGTTGGCGGTGTCGCCGTGCACGATCTCGATCATGTCCTCGGGTATGCCGATCATCTCGGCCACCACCTGCGGAAAGCTGGTTTCGTGGCCTTGCCCGTGGGAATGGCTGCCGGTCATCACCACCAGCCCGCCGGTGGCGTTCACCCGCACCGTGGCCGATTCATACAGCCCCGCCCGCGCGCCCAGCTGTCCGACCAGGTTGCTGGGCGCAATGCCGCAGGCCTCGATGTAACAATTCACGCCAAGGCCGCGCAGCTTGCCGCGGGTGCGGCTTTCGGCCAGCCGCGCCTCGAACCCCGCCAGATCGGCAATCTCGATCAGCTTGTCCATGGTCGCATGGTAATCGCCGGTGTCATATTCCACCGCAACCGGGGTGGCATAGGGGAATTCGGTGATGAAATTCTGCCGCCGCAGCGCAATCGGGTCCACCCCCAGCTCGCGCGCCGCCTTGTCGATCACCCGCTCCAGCTGAAACGTCGCCTCGGGGCGGCCAGCGCCGCGATAGGCATCCACCGGCACCGTGTTGGTGAACACCGCCTTGACGTTCACATAGATCAGCGGCGTGCGGTAATTTCCCGCCATCAGCGTGCCATGCAGCCAGGTCGGCACCGATGGCGCAAAGGTCGAAAGATAGGCCCCCATGTTGGCATAGGTTTCGGTGCGCAGCGCGGTAAAATTGTTGTCGGCGTCCAACGCCAGTTCAATCTTTGTCACATGGTCTCGGCCATGGGCATCGGACATGAACGCCTCGCTGCGCGTCGCGGTCCACTTGACCGGGCGGCGACATTCCTTTGCGGCCCAGGTGCAAAACGCTTCTTCGGCATAATGGAAAATCTTGGTGCCAAATCCGCCGCCCACATCCGGCGCCACCACGCGCAATTTGTGTTCCGGAATGCCCAGAACAAAGGCCCCCATCAACAGGCGGATCACATGCGGGTTCTGCGACGTGGTGTACAGGGTATAGTCATTGGTGCCCTTTTCCCACTGGCCCACCGCGACGCGCGGTTCCATCGGATTGGCGACCAGGCGATTGTTCTTCAATTCCAGCGTTGTCACATGTGCGGCGTTCCTGATCGCCTCATCCACCGCCGCCTTGTTGTCCTCGACAAAGCCCCAGTCATAGCACAGGTTCGATGTCAGATCGTCGTGCACCTTGGGCGCCCCGTCCTGCACCGCCGCCTTCATGTCGATCACGGCAGGCAGGTCTTCCAGATCCAGCAGGATCGCCTCGGCGGCATCGCGGGCCTCGGCCAAGGTTTCGGCCACCACAGCACAGATCGGATCGCCGACATGGCGCACCTTGCCATGTGCCAGAACGGGGTGTTTGGGTTCCTGCATCGGGTTGCCGTGGCGGTCGGTCACGCACCACCCACAGGGCAAACCGCCGATCGCCGCGAAATCGGCACCGGTAAATATCCGCACAACGCCCGGCATCGCCTCGGCGGCGGCAGTTTCGATTCCCCTGATCCGCGCATGGGCCACATCCGAGCGCAGAAAATGCACATAGGCCTGCCCGGCAAGATTGATGTCATCGGTATAGCGCCCGTCGCCGGTCAGAAACCGAATGTCCTCGCGCCGCTTCGGGCTGGCCCCGATGCCTGTATCCTTCGGCATTGTATTCTCCTCCCAGATCGAGGGGGTTTTCCCCCTTCAAGACCGAAAGGGCCGACCATACGGCCCTCACTTTTTACAGATGAACGTATTGAAAAACCATCACCCGCCCTATTCGGCGGCAATCGCACCCACATCTTGCCCACTGGCAGCAAGGATTGCCTTGACGATGTTGTGATAGCCGGTGCACCGGCAAATGTTGCCCTCAAGATACACGCGGATCTCGTGCTCGCTCGGCTTGGGGTTGTCCTTAAGCAGGGCCGCCGCGCTCATCACCATGCCCGGGGTGCAGAAACCGCACTGCAACCCGTGGTGTTCGCGGAACGCGGCCTGGATCGTCGACAGCGACCCATCGGCATTGGCCATGCCTTCGATCGTCGTCACCTCGGCGCCTTCGGCTTCGGCGGCGAACATGGCACAGGATTTCACCGCCTTGCCGTCCACATGGACCACGCAGGCGCCACATTGGCTGGTATCACAGCCCACATGGGTGCCGGTCAGGCCCAGCGTGCCACGCAGGAAGTCAACCAACAGCGTGCGCCCCTCGGCCGCGCCACTTACCGCGCGACCGTTTACCCGCATCGAAACCTTTGACATCAAAGTCCTCCCCATTCGATTTTGTGGTGAGTTAAGCACGCGCCACAGCGTTTGAGAACCACTCTTTTTACTTGACAACCCGGCGCGCCATGATGCGACAACCCCGGTCTCTTTCTTGCCCGAAATACCTCCGCCGGAGGCATCCGCGGCTGGCCAGAGGCGCTGCGCTCAGCCGTGTTCGTCCGCCTCGCGGGGGCGGGGGCGTGTCGGGATTTCCTTGAGCAATCCCCCCACTCCCATGGCCATGATATCTTCCGCTGTCACCGGCACACCACAGACCACCCTCTGCAACACCCAGTCGGCGCCGTTCAGGGCGGGCGAACGCGCACATCCCGGCAGGCCGATCACGGGACGTTCCCGCAAATCTCCCAGAAACAACAAGTTGCCCGGATCGACAGGCATACCATAATGGTGCACCCTCCCCCCGGCACGCACCACGGCAGCGGGCGCCACGTCCTGCACATCAGAGGTGGCCGACGCGGTAAGGATCAGTACCAGATCACCTGTCGCCGCCGCCAGCGCGCGGGTCAGCGCCGCCGCATCATGCGGCACCCGCAATGTTTCGCCCAACACCACCCCCAGCGCGTCCAGCCGCGCCGCCACCGCTGCGCCACCTTTGGGGCCGGGATCGCGCCCCGCCACCGTCTCGATCAGGGTGGCACGGCGCAGCACCGGCTGTGCCAGCGTCATCGCGGCTGTGCCCGCTGCCTCGGCCCGGGCCAGATGCGCCTCGGCCACGGCATAGGGGATGATCTTCAGCGTCGCCACCATCGCCCCTTCGGCCACGAGGGCGTAGGGGCGCAAGGTGGCCAGGGTGATGGCCGGGTCGATCCGGTTAAGCTCATGTACCGCCTCGGCATCGACACACAGCACACCCCGCGCCGTGGCGTGCAGGTTCACCCGACCGGTCGCCGCGACCGAGGCCCGCAGGCCCGTGGCCCCGACCATGACCGCCGCCGCCAGCCGCGCTGCCGCCGCATCCTCGTGCACATCGCCCGGGCCAAGCCGCGCCACGATGATTTCGGCAACGCCACCCGCCTGCAATGCGGCCACATCCCCGGCGTCCAGCCATCGCCCCTTGCGCAGGCGCGTGCCTTGCAGATCGACGGAATGGGCCAGAATGGCGCCTGCCGCCTCGCGCACCGGCACAGGCCCGAACCACATCAGCCGCGCCGCAACACTTGGGTGATTTGCGCCAGCACCGAAAGGGCGATTTCCGCCGGGCTGCGCGCGCCGATGTCCAGCCCGACCGGGGCATGGATCCGGGCAATGGCCGCGTCATCAAACCCCAGACCTTGCAGCCGGGCAACCCGTTTGCCGTGGGTGCGCGTCGATCCGAGACAGCCAAGATAGAACACATCCGATGCCAGCGCCGTAACAATGGCCGGATCATCCAGTTTGGGATCATGGGTCAGCGTCACCACCGCTGTGCGCGCATCCAGCCCCCGGGCGGCCAGCGCCGTATCGGGCCAGTCGTGGATCAGCGTTTCACCCGGAAACCGCGCCGGTGACGCGAAAGCCTCGCGCGGGTCCACCAGCACGGCGTCAAAGCCCACCATCCGGGCCATCTGCATCAGCGGTTGCGCGATATGCACACCGCCCACGACAACCATCCGCAGCGGCGGGTTGTGAATGCCGACAAAGGTTTGCCCATCTTCCTCGAACCCCGACCGGTCCAGACGAAACCGCTCGGCCAGCGCGTCTGGCCCTGCCAGATGCCGCGCCCAAGTGCCCGTGTTCACGACATAGGCCACCTGTCGGCGCGCCGCACGGGCCGTCACAAGATCGGCCAGCAGGGCTTCGGGAATGTCGCCGCCCACCGGTTCAACCAGAACGCGGATGCGCCCGCCACAGGCCAGACCCACGGCAAAGGCCTCATCATCGCTGACCCCGAATTCAAGCATCCGAGCGCCGCCAGAAACCATGGCATCCTGCGCCTCGATCACCACGGCGCCCTCGACACAGCCGCCCGAAACGCTGCCTGCGATGTCGCCCGCACCCGAAATTGCCAGCTGGCTGCCCACCGGGCGCGGCGCCGAACCCCAGGTTTCAACCACGGTGGCCAAGGCGGCGCCGGTTCCGGCGCGATGCCAGACCAGGGCGGTTTCGGGAATGTCGTCAAAACCGGGGGTCATGATGCTGCTCCTGTCGCGGACCCGGTTATCATTCCCCAGGGCTGCGCGACTGTCCAGCGGCAGATCGAACCGAACCGATGCGTCACTCTGCCGGGGCAGAGTGACCCGGTATCATTCAGCGGCTTCCGACGTGCCCGAGGGGTTTTCCTTGCCACTGTCCGCCTTGCCGGTGTCGGCCTTGGCACTGTCCGCCTTGGGGCGCGGTTTGGCGCGGGGGCGGCGTGGTTTGCCGGGCTTGCTTTCCGGGGTCTCGACAAGGCCAGACCGATCATCGGTGGCGGTTTCGACAACGTCATCCTGTTGCGGCTGCGGCGCGGCGGTTGCATCACCGCGTTCCGCCTCGCCAATGTGCGGCGCTTGGTCCTTGCGCGCCGCCTGTTCACTACGCGGGGCACGCTGGCGGCGGCTGCGGGTCGGCTGCACGGGCTGGTCCGCGTCGCTGCTCGCCGCCTCTTTGCTCGCTGTCTCGGGGCGCGACTGCTCGGGCTGGGTGGCTTCGGGTTGCGGCTGCACATAGGGCTGTTCGCCCTGCCCGCCCTGTGGCTGATGCTGTCCGGCATTCTGGTGATGCTGCTGCTGACGGTCACGCTGGGCTTGCTGGGCCAATTCCTGATCGCGCCGCGCGTCGATCTCGCGTTGTGCCTCGCCAAGAAGACGCAGGTAATGTTCGGCGTGCTGCTGAAAATTCTCGGCGGCCACGCGATCATTGCTCAGCTGTGCGTCGCGGGCCAACTGATTGTATTTTTCGATGATCTGCTGGGGCGTGCCACGCACCTTGCCCTCTGGGCCAGAGCTTTCGAACACCCGGTTGACGATATTGACGCCAGACCTGTTGTTGCTGTTGTTGCTTCGGTTGCTTTTGTTCCGCGAACGGGACTTGGAAGATCTCATGTTGCTTTGGTTCCAGCCTTGTATCCGGGCAATTTTTCCGGCGCCCGACGTGTGGGCCTGACCCTGTAAACGTCGCCCCCAATTACGGGCGAAATGGGGCCGATTGCGATATAACGGGCGATAGGCAAGGCGGTGCGCGTCTGCGCTCCGACCGTTGCAACACCGTAAAACCATGACCGCCCACGATTTACAAGCAATTTCTGCGCACGCTGTGGCGTTTCAGGTCAACCGTGCCGCAACCACCCGATCACGCCCGTCCAGATCAGGCAGAACGGTGACCCCCGACAGCCCCGCCTGCGCGCACAGATCCGCCACCGCAGCGCCCTGTGTCGGCCCGATTTCGAGAATCAAGCGGCCAGCGGGCAACAGATGCGCGGCCGCGCCCGCCGCTATGGCGCGATAGGCCGACAGGCCGTCGGCACCATCGGTCAGGGCAATCCTGGGGTCGTGGTCGCGCACCTCGGTCATCAGGCCGGCCATCTCATGCGCGGCGATATACGGCGGGTTTGACACGATCAGATCAAACCGCCCGGCAATGCCCGCGAACCAGTCAGCGACGACAAGGTCGCCCCGGTCGGCCACGCCATGACGCTGAAGGTTGTGGCGCGCCGTGCCCAAGGCCGCCGGGCTGATGTCGCTGCCGACGCCACGCGCCTGCGGTCGTTCGGCCAACAGCGTGACAAGGATGCAACCCGACCCCGTTCCAAGATCGAGAAACCTTGAATATTTCCCCGCAAGAGACTGTATTATCAGTGTTTCTGTCTCTGGCCGAGGGTCCAGAACCGCATCGCTCAGATGAAAATCGCGGCCAAAGAACATCCGCTGACCCAGGATGCGCGACACCGGCCGCCCGCGCACACGCGCGTGCAGCAGAGCGCCCAGAATCTGGGTCACATCGTGGTTCACCGGATCATCCAGATGCAGGGTCAGGCGATCGCGCGGCACGCCCATGGCGGCGGCCACCAATGCGCGCGCATCCCCAGGCGCACCGGGGATGCCGGCCTGTTGCAAATTTCGGGCAAGTTGGGCCACCAGATCGCGCGCGCGCGTCACGCCTCGAACTCGGCCAGCTTGCGCGCCTGATCGTCGGCGACAAGCGCGTCAATCACCTCGCCCAGATCGCCCTGCATCACCTGATCCAGCTTGTACAATGTCAGGTTGATCCGATGATCTGTCATCCGCCCTTGCGGAAAGTTATAGGTGCGGATCCGCTCGCTGCGATCGCCCGTGCCCACCTGCGATTTGCGCGCCGCGCTGCGTTCACCGTCCACCCTCTGACGCTCGGCATCAAACAGGCGGGCGCGCAGCACGTTCATTGCAATTTCACGGTTTCGATGCTGGGATTTCTCGGCGCTGACCACAATTATTCCGCTGGGGATGTGGGTTATGCGCACCGCCGAATCCGTGGTGTTCACATGTTGGCCCCCGGCACCGCTCGCGCGCATCGTGTCGATGCGGATCTCTGACGGGTCAATCTGAACATCGACCTCAGCCGCCTCGGGCAACACGGCCACCGTTGCCGCCGACGTGTGAATGCGCCCGCCCGATTCGGTGGTCGGCACCCGCTGAACCCGGTGCACGCCCGATTCGTACTTCAGCCGGGCAAACACCCCCGCGCCGCGGACGTTCACAATCACCTCTTTGATCCCGCCAAGTTCGGTTTGCTGTTCGGTCAGAATATCAAAAGCCCAGCCCTGATTTTCGGCGAACCTCTGGTACATCCGCAGAAGATCCGCCGCAAACAGCGCCGCCTCTTCGCCCCCCGTGCCGGGACGGATTTCGAGGATCGCAGGGCGCGCATCGGCGGCATCGCGCGGCAAAAGCGCAAGGCGCAGCGAATCCTCCAGCCCCGGCCGCTGCGCCTTCAGGCGGGCCAGTTCATCTTCGGCCAAGGCGCGCATTTCCGGGTCGGCCAGCATCGCCTGGGTCTGGGCCAGTTCGTCCAGCAGCGCGCGATAGGCGGCGATCTGGGCCACCACAGGGCGCAATTCGGAGTATTCCCGCCCAAGGGCGGCCACACCGCCCCCGGCCTGCGACATCGCTGCCTCAAGATATTCAAAGCGTTCGGTGATCTGGGCAAGTCGGTCAAGCGGTACCATGGCTCTGCCTTCGCCCAGGAAAGGGATTTGGTCAAGGCCGCAAGCTGTGTTAAACTTGCGATATGCGCCGCTTCATTGCCCTGCTGTTGTTTGCCAGCCCTGCCCATGCGGATGCCACATATCCCGGTGGTCGGGTGATAGAGTGTTACTGCACCGACAGCACCGGCGCCCGCGTAGAAATGGGACAGAGCATTTGCCTGACGGTGAATGGCCGCAGCTTCACCGCCCAGTGCCAGATGTCGCTGAATGTACCGATGTGGCGCGAAATCAACGCCGTTTGTCTGTCATCCAGCCTGCGGCGCGGGCAGCGCCCGCCGAACAGCCCCATTCCACCGCTCGACCCGCGCGCGGTTGACGCCCAGATCTGAACCGCCAAAGCGCAGCCGCGCCAGCAGCGCCAATGTTGCGCCACCTTGCAACGGCACCGCCTGCACCGTTGTGAAATCAGGAAACCCCCACAGCCGCGACCGCGTCATATAGGTGATCCGCCCCGCACCCAGGCTGCCCGCCACCACGGTTGTGCGCGGTTCGGCCAGCGCAACCTCGTTCAACGCGGCCAGCAAAGCCTCGGGCGCCATCTCCCAGACCGGCCAAGCCGCATCACCGCCGTCAGGCCGCACCAGCCATCCGCCTTGCCCCGGCGGCGTTGCCGCCAAAACATCCACATGCCAGCGCCCGTCGTCCACCGGTGCCAGGCGGACATAGGCGGCAAAGGCCACCACCACCACAACAACGGCCCCAATCACCCAAATCGCTTTCATTCTGCCTGCATTTCTTCTTGCCAAAAATACTCAAATCCGGCGCTTGCCACGCGCACTACCGCCGCCGGGTCCAGGCCCAGAGGCAAATCAGCTCCACCGCCACATGGGCCCCGGCAATCGCCGTGGCGCCGGTGGTGTCATAGGGCGGCGACACTTCCATCACATCTCCGCCGACAAGATCTATGCCAGCCAGCCCCCGCAGGATCGCCGCAACCTGCCAACTGGCCAGCCCACCCCAAACCGGGGTGCCGGTGCCCGGGGCAAAGGCCGGGTCCAGCCCGTCGATGTCGAAGGTCAGATAGGTGGGCGCGGCGCCGACGATGCGCTTGACCCGCGCCGCCACCTCGGCCGGGCCGATGGCATGGGCCTCGGCGGCGTCGATCACATTCATGCCCAGGTAATCGGCACAGTCCGTGCGAATTCCGATCTGGACCGAGCGCGCCGGGTCTACCAGCCCCAGCTTTACCGCCTTGTACATGAAGGTGCCGTGGTCAATCCGCGACAGATCGTCATCAACCCAGAGATCGGAATGGGCATCAATCTGAATCACCGACAGTGGCCCGTATTTGGCGGCAAAGGCGCGCAGAATCGGTAAAGTGATGAAGTGATCGCCGCCCAGCGTCACCAGCCCCGGCCCCGCCGCCAGAATATGCGCGACATGGGCCTCGATCAGGGCCGGCACGCTGGCCGTATCGGCATAGTCAAAGGCCATATCGCCATAATCGGTGATGGTGAAGTCGCTCAGAGGGTCAAACCCCCAGCCATAGGGCGGATCGAAGGCCTGCAAGGTGCTGGCCTCGCGGATCGCACGGGGGCCAAAGCGCGCACCGGGCCTGTGGGTGACCGCCTGATCGAACGGAACACCGGTCACGCACAAATCTACCCCGGTCAGATCCTTGGAATAACTGCGCCGCAGGAACGACACAGCGCCGCCGAACGCGTTTTCATAGGCCAATCCCCGCCGCGTACCGGGCGCAAAGGCCCCGTCCACCTCATACTTTGCATGTTCCAGCGTCATACCGCTTCCTTTTTCACCGTCGCGTGCCATCGGCGCGCAGCCGGTGCGCGGACTCGTTATCGCGGAATTGTCCTTTGGCGCAAGGCCCGACACTATGCGTCTTGGCACAAACAGCCATCAGTGATTCGGCCGCCCCGAATCAGCAGATGTCCTGCGAATAACCTCGACGACCCGACCTGCATCAAGGCAAAGCTGGCGCAGACCCCAACCATGCCGGGCGCCAGGCGGTGACCTCAATTTCAATGCGGTACTTTGGTGCAATCAAGCCGCATTCGATCATCGTGGCGGCTGGGGGATTGGCACCGAAGACAGCGCGCAAACTGGGCCAGCACCCTTCGAACTCGGCCGCATCGGGCAACATGTAGGTTACGCGCACAACATCGGCCCAGCTGGCGCCCGCCTCGGCCAATGCCAGTTCGATCACTGCCAAAGCGCCAGAACACTGCGCCACCACACCGTCGGGCACGACGCCGGTGGCCGGATCGGGCGGGCAGACGGTGCCGCAGACATGGATCCAATCCCCGGCAACGACAGCCCGACAATAGCCGACCTTGCCTTCAAAATCACTGCCCGAAAAGATGCGCCGCATGACAGGAGACTAGCCTGCCGATGCAGGCGAGGCGGATTTCTTGGCGTCGGAATGGATCATCAGCGGGGCCGCATCCGAGGTGACCGCTTCATCATTGACGACCACCTCTTCGACGCTGGCAAGGCCCGGCAGCTCAAACATCGTGTCCAACAGAATGTCTTCCATGATCGAGCGCAGGCCGCGGGCACCCGTCTTGCGCACAATTGCCCGCTTGGCGATAGATACCAACGCGTCCGGGGTGAAGGTCAGCTTGACATCTTCCAACTCGAACAGTCGCTGGTACTGTTTTACCAGGGCGTTCTTTGGTTGGGTCAGGATGGTGACCAGAGCAGCCTCATCCAGATCGGTAAGGGTTGCGATCACCGGCAACCGGCCGACGAACTCGGGGATCAGGCCGAATTTCAACAAATCTTCCGGCTCAAGCTCGCCAAACATTTCGCCCACACCGCGGCTGTCGTTGTCCTTCACTTCGGCGCCAAAGCCAATGGCGCTGCCTTTACCACGCATGGCGATGATCTTTTCCAGACCGGCAAACGCACCGCCACAGATGAACAGGATGTTTGTCGTGTCAACCTGAAGGAATTCCTGCTGCGGATGCTTGCGCCCGCCTTGCGGCGGCACAGAGGCCACGGTGCCTTCCATGATCTTCAGCAGGGCCTGTTGCACACCTTCACCCGAAACGTCGCGGGTGATGCTGGGATTGTCGGATTTGCGGGTGATCTTGTCAACTTCGTCGATATAGACGATGCCGCGTTGCGCCCGCTCGACATTATATTCCGAGGATTGCAGCAACTTCAGGATGATGTTTTCAACATCCTCACCGACATAGCCCGCTTCGGTCAGCGTTGTCGCGTCTGCCATGGTGAACGGCACATCCAGAATCCGCGCCAAGGTCTGCGCCAACAGCGTCTTGCCACAACCGGTTGGCCCGATCAGCAGGATGTTCGACTTTGACAATTCGATGTCGGACTTGCCCGAATTGTTCAACCGCTTGTAATGGTTGTGAACGGCGACGGACAGCACGCGCTTGGCATGTTCCTGGCCGATCACGTAATCATCCAACACTTTGCAAATATCGCGCGGCGTGGGCACGCCATCGCTGGATTTCAACGAAGCGGTTTTCGTCTCTTCCCGGATAATGTCCATGCACAGTTCGACGCATTCATCGCAGATGAACACTGTCGGCCCGGCGATGAGTTTTCGCACCTCATGCTGGCTCTTGCCGCAGAAAGAGCAGTAAAGGGTGTTTTTGCTGTCGCCTGAATTGTTCGCCATTGGTGTACCTCTGGGCCTCGTGTCCGCCATCATTTCCGCCGGCTTGGGGCCGGACGGCCAGCCCAAGGTTCAGCCTAGGGCAGGTATTTTTGGGCCGCAACGCCAAAATGACGCGGCTGCACCACACGCTTTCGTCAGGTCGGCGTTGCGACAACCTTGCGGCTTTCGACGACTTCGTCGATGTGGCCCCATTCCTTGGCCTCTTCGGGCGACATGAAACGATCGCGCTCCAGCGCTGTTTCCACGGCCTCGTAAGACTGGCCGGTGTGCCTGACATAAATCTTGTACAATTGCTCTTTGACCTTCTGGGTCTCGGCGGCGTGGATCATGATGTCTGTGGCCTGCCCCTGATACCCGCCCGATGGTTGGTGCACCATGATCCGCGCGTTCGGCAAGGCAAAGCGCATTCCCTTGTCCCCGGCGACCGACAGAACCGACCCCATGCTGGCCGCCTGCCCCACGACAAGGGTGGAAACCTTTGGCTTGATGTATTGCATCGTGTCATAGATCGACAGCCCGGCGGTGACGACGCCGCCGGGGCTGTTGATGTACATGCTGATGTCCTTGGTGGGGTTTTCCGCCTCAAGGTGCAGCAGCTGCGCGACGATAAGCTGGCTCATCCCGTCATGAACCGGGCCGTTGACGAAAATGATGCGTTCTTTCAGAAGCCGCGAAAAAATATCATAGGCGCGCTCGCCCCGGCTGGTCTGTTCGACGACCATGGGAACCAGGTTGTTGGTGAAATAGCTGACTGGGTCTTGCATGTGGGCCTGCCTGTTGTTCGCGTTGCCGGGGAATACCGTGAAACTGCTTGTCAGAGTCTTAGTGTCGCGTCCGGGGGGCTGCAAGGGCTGCAGGCCAAACTCCGCCCCTTGAAGCCGCGCCACTTTGCACCACCCGGCCCCGGCGCACCGGGGTTCTTGCCTGCCCTGACGTGATGATCGACCGATGGATTACGCGCTGATCGTGGCCTGAACCGCGCGTTTCCAGGCCGCATAGCGGGCCGCGCGGGTTGCGTCACCCATCTGCGGCGCGAATCGCCGCTCCAGCGCCCAGCTTTCCGCAAAACCCGCCTGGTCGGGATAGACCCCGGCGCGCATCCCGGCCAGCCACGCCGCCCCCAGCGCCGTGGTTTCCAGAACCTCGGGCCGGTCCACCGGGGCACCGATGATGTCGGACAGGAACTGCATCGCCCAGTCGCTCGCGCTCATCCCGCCATCCACCCGCAACGTGGCCGCGCCCGGCGCCGACCAGTCGGCCTGCATCGCCTCAAGCAGGTCGCGGGTTTGAAAACCAACGGATTCCAGCGCCGCCTTGGCAAATTCCGCCGGCCCTGAATTGCGGGTCAGACCAAAGATCGCACCGCGACATTCGGCGTTCCAATAGGGCGCCCCCAGTCCAACAAAGGCCGGCACGAGGATCACCCCCTGGGTCGGATCGGCCTTGTCGGCCAGAGGTTGCGTTTCCTTTGCCTCGCGGATGATCTTCAGCCCGTCGCGCAGCCATTGCACCACCGCCCCGGCGATGAAGATCGACCCTTCCAGCGCATAGGTCGGGATGCCGTCGAACTGATAGGCGATGGTGGTCAACAGCCGGTTGCTGGAAAACACCGGCGAATCGCCGGTGTTCAGCAAGGCGAAACACCCCGTGCCATAGGTCGATTTCAACATGCCCGGCTGGAAACACGCCTGCCCCACCGTCGCCGCCTGCTGATCGCCCGCCACCCCCAGAATGGGAATTTCCCGGCCAAACAGATCACTGCGTGTCACACCGAAATCGGCGGCACAGTCCTTGACCTCGGGCAGCATCTCCATCGGTATGTCCAGCAAATCGCAGATCGTCGACGACCAGCGCCCCTTGCGGATGTCGTACAGCAACGTGCGCGCGGCGTTCGTGGCATCCGTGACATGCGATTTGCCACCCGTCAGCTTCCAGATCAGGAAACTGTCCACGGTGCCGAACAACAGCTTGCCCGCCTTGGCCTTTTCGCGCGCGCCATCGACGTTGTCCAACAGCCACTTCAGCTTGGTCCCGGAAAAGTACGGGTCCAGCAAAAGGCCGGTCTTTTCCGTCACCATCGGCTCATGGCCCGCCGCCTTCAGCTGCTGACACATCTCTGATGTGCGCCGGTCCTGCCAGACAATGGCGCGATGAACCGGCTGGCCGGTGTCACGATCCCACACCACCACGGTTTCACGCTGGTTGGTGATGCCGATACCGGCAATGTCGGCCACGTCCACGCCGGTTTTCTCGATCACGCCGCGGCAGGTGCCCGCCACCGTCGACCACAGGTCGGACACGTCATGCTCCACCCAACCGCTTGCCGGATAATGCTGTTCGAACTCTTCCTGCGCCACACCTGCGATGCGCATGGCGCCGTCGAACAGGATCGCGCGGCTGGAGGTCGTGCCCTGGTCGATGGCCAGTACATGGGTCATGTCGTTCCCTCCCGGTTCGGGCGGTCTCGGGCCGCCTCTTGGTCGTTGCGCCGCGCCGCCATCCAGGTGTCGAGCGTGGCAATCTGCTCGCTGCTCAACCGCAGGCCCAGCTTGCTGCGCCGCCACACCACGTCTTCGGCGGTGCGGGCGTATTCACGCGCCATCAACCATTCGACCTCGCGCGCCGTCAAGGTCGCCCCGAAACTTTCTCCCAGATCATCCGGTGTTTTCGCCCCCGACAGCAGTTCCGCCGCCTCGGTGCCATAGGCCCGGATCAGCCGCCCCGCCCAGTAATCCTCGAGAAACGGATGCGCGGCCTTCAGATCGTCGATCAAACGCTGCACGCCACGCACCGGAAAATCACCGCCAGCCAAGGGCACACCCGCCGTCCAGTCGCCCTTGGCAGACGGAAAGAATGGCCTGAGCTTGGCAAAGCTCTGTTCGGCAAGCTTGCGATAGGTGGTGATCTTGCCGCCGAACACGTTCAGCAGCGGTGGCTCTTGCCCGACGCCGCCATCGGTGGCGGGGCCGGAATCCAGGCTGAGAACATAGTCGCGGGTTGCTGCCGTGGCCGATTTGGCACCGTCATCATACAGCGGGCGAACACCGGAATAGCTCCACACCACATCAGCGCGGGTCACTGGCGCCTTGAAATAATTCGACGCAAAGGCACACAGATAATCGGCCTCTTCATCGGTGCATTTCGCGGGTTTGGACGGATCGTCGCCGTGGTCCTTGTCAGTGGTGCCGATCAGGGTGAAATCGGTTTCGTAAGGAATGGCAAAGATGATCCGCCCGTCCTCGCCCTGAAAGAAATACGCCTTGTCGTGGTCGAACAACCGCTTTGTCACGATGTGGCTGCCGCGCACCAGACGCACGCCTTCGCTGGAATTGATCCGCACCGCGTTGCGGATCACGTCCTCGACCCAGGGCCCTGCCGCATTGACCAGCCCGCGCGCCCGAAACACCCGCCGCACCCCCGCCGCGTCCTGTACGGTGATGTGCCACAGCCCCTCGTCGCGTTGCGCGCTCAGCACCTTTGTGCGCACCATGATCTGCGCGCCCCGCGCCTCGGCGTCGCGCGCGTTCAGCACCACAAGGCGCGCATCCTCGACCCAGCAATCGGAATATTCATAGGCTTTCCGGAATCGGTCCTTGATCGCCGCCCCTTCCGGGCCACGCGTCAGATCCAGTGTTTTCGTACCCGGCAAATACTGCCGCCCGCCCAGAGTGTCGTAAAGAAACAGCCCGAACCGGATCAGCCAGGCCGGCCGCCGGCCGCGCATCCAGGGCATGAAGATGTTCAGCAGGCGTGACGTGGGGGTTTCCCCCTCGAACCGCATGTCGGGCGAATAGGGCAGGACGAACCGCATCGGCCAGCTGATGTGTGGCATCGCCCTGAGCAGCGTCTCACGCTCGATCAGCGCCTTGCGTACCAGCCCCACCTCGAAGAATTCGAGATAGCGCAGACCGCCGTGAAACAGTTTCGTACTGGCGCTGGACGTGGCGCTGGCCAGATCGTTCATCTCGGCCAGTGCCACGTTCAGGCCACGCCCTTGCAGATCCCGCGCAATGCCGGTGCCGTTGATCCCGCCGCCGATCACGAAAACGTCGAACGCCGCCTCGCTGTTGTCTGTCATTGCCTTGCCTTTCCGGCGCCGCCGCATCCGTGACACCGGGACGCGGGCCCCTAATTGAATTTTTCCCAATGGTAAGGCACCCCGACCAATGTGCAACCCGCCGCAAAGCCCGATGCACGCGAAATCGGCAAGGACTGCGCCAAAGATGAGTATTTTCAGCAAGAAGAAGACACATCGTTGCACGCGGACCCCGCCTGCCTGCCATAACATTGCCACAGCTCGGTACTATGTCCATGGGCAGCATGACAGGAGCAGGGATGCCGAAGGTGCAGGACCACCGCAGTCTGGCCCAGAGGGTCAGGCGCAAGCTGGGCGGCTGGATCACCGAGGCGCAGTTGCGCCGCGACCTGCGCCATGTGCAGGGGCCGCGCCGGTTCGATCTGGGGCACGACGATGTGGTGGCCATCGTGCTGATCCGTGATTTTGGCTATTATCTTGAGCCGTTCCTGCGCCATCACCGCGCCCTTGGGATTCACCACTTTGTCTTTGTCGACACCGGATCATCGGACGATGGCGTGGCGCGGCTGGTTGGTGAACCGAACTGTGCTGTGCTGCGCGCTACCCTGCCCTGGGGACGGTTCGAGAATGATTTTCGCCGCATCGCGGCGCAGCGGTATGGCGCGGGGCACTGGTGCCTGACGATCGACGCCGACGAAATGCTGGACCTGCCCGACATCCGCCCCGTCGTGGCGCGGATGCGCGCCGCAGGGCACACCGCCCTTGTGGCACAGATGATCGAGATGTTTCCCGATGCGCCTCTGTCCGACGTGGCGCATTTGCCCTATGATGCGGTGTTGCACCGGTTCGATCACTGCGATCTGAGCCGGGTGACACGCTTTGCCTACAAGGATCCGGCGATACCTTTTGCCTGGTATCTGCAACAGAACACCGCAACCCATCCTGACACCGAAATCCTGTTCGGCGGGGTGCGCAACCGGGTGTTCGGCGAAAACTGCTGTCTGACCAAACACCCCCTTGTGCTGCTGATGCCCGGGGTGATCCATGCGCCCCATCCACATTGTGCGGCAAAGGTTACCTGCGCCGATTTCAGTGTGGCAATCCGCCACTACAAGTTTGCCAATGATTGTCTGGCCCGCGACCGGCGCAGCGTTGCAGAAACCGCCGCAAGCCACGGCGAGGACCGACAGCGCCTGGCGCGGTTGGGCGATGGCACAATCACCCTGATGGGTCCTGCGGCGCAGCGCTATTCCGGGCCGCGGATGCTGTATGAACAGGGTGTGCTGTTCGGAGATCCGCCATGATTGCCGCCGTCGTCATCGGGCGCAACGAAGGTGCGCGGCTGATTGCCTGTCTTGACTCGCTGGCCGGACAGGTGGCGCGCATTGTTTATGTCGATTCCGGCTCGACTGACGACAGCGTTGCCGCCGCCCGCGCGCGCGGCGTCGAGGTGGTGCGCCTGGACATGGCCCGCCCGTTCACCGCCGCCCGTGCGCGCAACGCGGGGTTGGCACGGCTGGACCCTGAGGAAACGCCGCTGGTGCAAATGATCGATGGCGATTGCGTGCTGCGTAACGGTTGGCTGAACGTCGCCGCCGGGTTTCTGGCTGCACACCCCGAAACTGCGGTGGTCTGTGGACGGCGCCGCGAACGCCACCCCGAGGCCAGCCTGTACAACGCCCTGTGCGATGCCGAGTGGGACACCCCTGTCGGTGTGGCCCGCGCCTGTGGCGGCGATGCCTTGGTTCGGTTGGCGGCGCTGCGCGCGGTCGGTGGATACCGTGATGATCTGATCGCCGGGGAAGAGCCTGAACTGTGCGTGCGCCTGCGCGCGGCTGGCTGGGCGATCCACCGGATCGCCGCCGAGATGACATGGCACGACGCGGCAATGACCCGGTTTTCGCAGTGGTGGCGGCGCAGTATGCGGGCAGGTCATGCCTTTGCCGAGGGCGCCGCGCTGCACGGGGCGCCGCCCGAGAGCCACTGGGTGCGCGAAACCCGCCGCGCCCTGGGGTGGGGGGCGGCCCTGCCTGCGGTGGCCGTGTTGGGCGCGCTGGCAACCCCCTGGGCGCTGGCGCTGTTGCTGGCCTGGCCTGCACAGGTGGCCCGGTTGACTCCCCGCATCGGGCCGCGCGCCGCGATGTTCAGCGTGTTGGGCAAGCTGGCCGAGGCGCAGGGCGCGCTGGGGTATTACCTCGGCCGCGCCCGGGGACGGCGACGTGGCATCGTCGAGTACAAGGGATGAGGTCAGGCGAACCTTTTGCGCAGCGCCGCCACCACCTGCCCCGGCAGAACCGCAAAACAGGCGGCATAGCGCGGCAGCATCCGGCGCGGGCTTTGCAGCGTGCGCCACAGCCATTCCATGGCGATGGCCCGCACCCAACGCGGCGCGCGCATCTGACGCCCGACGATGAAATCAAGGCCCGCGCCAATGCTGGCAAAGCCGATCTGCGGTGCCTCGCGCCGTCCACGGGCCGCGAACAGTTCCTGCTTTGGCGCACCCAGGGCCAGGAAACACAACCGTGCGCTGCTGGCGTTGAGATCGGCCAGGATGCCTGCCGCCTCGACGCCGCCCGGATCGAATACGCCCGAGGGCGCATGGCACAGTGCCACCTGCACGCCCGGAACCCGCGCGCGCAACGCCGACGACGTCCGCACGAGCGTGTCGTGGGTGCTGCCCACCAGGGCCACCGCCACCCCCTCTTGGGCGGCCAGCGCGCACAGCGGCACCACCAGTTCACTGCCCGGGATCAGCTCGACAGGATCGCCCGCCAGGCGCGACAGCCAAACGATGGGGTTGCCGTCGGCCACGACCATATCGTGACTGCAATAGGCATCAATGAAAGCACCGGACCGGCGCAGCTTGACGATGTGGTCAAGGTTCAGCGTGGCCAGCGCAAAGCCCTGCCCCGCCCGAAAACGCGTGCGGATCGCGTCGAACAATGCGGCGCGGGTCGACATGTTGATCGTGACCCGACGGCGGCCAAACACAAAATCCAACGGACTTCCCCAGATATTCCAGTGCGCCCTCGCAACGCCCCACTCGTCCGGCGCGCAACACCCCAAGGCACGGCGCCGACAGGAAACGCACCTCGGGACGCAAAAGCAGCCCAAATACTTTGCAACAGCTTTGGGCGCGGGCAAACAACCATCACCGCGACACACCGCGCAAACCGTGCTAGTGTTGCGCGATCACAACCGTTTTTCCCACCTGAGCAGAGCGTCTGACAGATGCCCAACCCCCTTGCCTATCTCATGCTGGCGCTCTGGCCGCTGATCTGTCTGGCGATGTTCCGCCGGATGCCTCTGGAACGCGCCCTGATCTGGAGCATTCTTGGCGGTTACCTGATTCTGCCGCCGCTGGCAGAATTCAACCTGCCGCTGGTGCCCTCGATGGACAAGACATCCATCCCCGCACTTTCGGCGGCGCTGATCCTTGTGTTTGTGCTGGGCCGGCGGTTTCGGGTTCTGCCTGAATACCTGCCGGCGAAACTGCTGTTGCTGATGTTCATTCTGGGGGCGGTTCCCACGGTTCTGACCAACGCCGATCCGATTCTGTTCCGGGTGCTGGAAAACGCCGATCCGATCCTCTTCGTCACTGGTACGCTGCCCGGTCTGTCGGTGCGCGACACCCTGTCGGTGCTGATTGGTCAGGTGCTGACGCTGCTGCCGTTCCTGCTGGCGCGGCAGTTTCTGGGCACGGCCCTGGGGCTGCGCGAAATGCTGATTGCGCTGGTGGTGGCGGGGCTGGTCTATTCCATTCCTTCGCTGATCGAGATCCGGTTTTCACCGCAGATGAACGTCTGGGTCTACGGGTTTTTCCAGCACAGTTTCGAGCAGATGATGCGCAATGGCGGGTTCCGCCCAATCGTGTTCCTGCCGCATGGGCTGTGGCTGGCGCTGTTTGTGCTGATGACGCTGATGGCCGCCGCTGCGCTGTTCAAACAGGCCGAGGGCCAGCAGAAATTCCGCTATATGCTGATCACCGGGTATTTGGCGGTGCTGCTGGTGCTGTGCAAATCGCTGGCGTCGCTGGCCTATGGCATGGCTTTGGTGCCGCTGATCCTGTTCGCCTCGCCAAAAATGCAGATCCGCGTCGCCATTGCCTTTGCACTTGTCGCGGTGATCTATCCGATGCTGCGCAACGCTCACTTTGTACCGCTTGACGCGATCCTGGCCCAGGCCGAGGCGATCAGCGCCGATCGCGCGCAATCGCTGGGCTATCGCTTTACCAACGAAGAGCTGCTGCTGGGCCGAGCCGCCGAAAAGGATCTGTTCGGCTGGGGCGGATGGGGGCGCAACCTGATCCGTCACAGTGAAACCGGGCAGATCCTGTCGATTCCCGATGGTCGCTGGATCATCGTATTCGGCACCTTCGGTTGGGTCGGATATATCGCGGAATTCGGCCTGCTGGCCTTGCCGGTTTTCCTGACCGGCTGGCAAATGCGCGGGCGCTCCGCGACCGGGGTGTCGCCCTATGCCGTGCCGCTGGTTCTGATGCTGGCGATTACCTTGGTTGACATGCTGTTGAATGCCACGCTGATCCCGTTCACCTGGATGATCGCCGGGGCCATCCTTGGCCATATGGAGCAGGTCCGCGCCGCCACCCGCAAATACCCCGCGCTGTTTCCCGAAGGACCGGTCATCGGCGGGCGCCGCGACGTCGCGGTGCCACGCACGGTTCTGTGATTGCCGGCCCTGCGGCGTGCGACCATGCGCCACGCCATTGCCCTTGTGGGGGGCGGCCTCGGCACAGTACGCTTTTGCTGCCTGGGCGCGTTGGCAATTCTGTCGTCAGAATGGCCGGCGTTGTCCTTAAAATCGCCCCTTTCGGTGAATATTTAAATGCAGACAGCGAAAAATGCGCTGCTGCGACTATTTCTAAAGCGTATTTCGTCGCGAACGGTATCGGCGACACACCAAATTCAGGCAATCCGGCAGAGAGGCTTGCGATGACGCAACAGTGCAGGACGAAGGGCGAAGACATCGCCATTGTCGGCATGGCCCTTACCGTGCCGGGGGCAGACTCGCCCGCGCGGTTCTGGGACAACCTGCGCAACGGCGTCGAATCAATCCGCAGGCTTGACCATGACGCGCTGTTGGCCGCCAGGGAATCGCCCGACCTGATGCAGCGCAAGAATTACGTGCCCGCCGCCGCCGTGCTGGACGGGTTTGACATGTTCGACGCCGACGCCTTCGGGTTTTCCCCGAAAGAGGCCGCCATCCTTGACCCGCAACACCGCAAGTTCATGGAAACCGCATGGCAGGCGATGGAAAACGCCGGCCACACCCCGGCATCCCTGAACGGCAATGTTGGCGTTTTCGCGGGCTGTGGCATGGGCAGCTATTTCTATTTCAACATCTGTTCCAACCCCGATCTGGTGGCCGACACCGGCATGTTCCTGTTGCGCCACACCGGCAACGACAAGGATTTCCTGGCCACCCGTGTGTCCCATCTGTTCGATCTGAAGGGCCCGTCGATCAACCTGCAAACTGCCTGTTCCACCTCGCTTGTGGCAATTCACTATGCCTGCAAGGCGCTGAACGATGGCGAGTGTGACATGGCGCTGGCCGGGGGGGCCACGATCGAACTGCCCCATGGGCGCGGCTATCTGTTTCACGAGAATGAAATCCTGTCGCCCGACGGCCATTGCCACGCCTTCGATCACCGCGCGCAGGGCACGGTGTTCGGCAGCGGCGCGGGCACGGTGGCGCTGCGCCGCTTGTCCGACGCGCTGCGCGATGGCGATCACATCTGGGCGGTCATCAAGGGCAGCGCGGTGAACAACGATGGCGCCGCCAAGGCGGGTTATCTTGCCCCCTCTGTCGATGGTCAGGTCGATGCCATCGTCAAGGCACTGGCCGCGTCCGGGGTGCCAGCCGACACCATCGGCTATGTCGAATGTCACGGCACCGGCACCTATCTGGGCGACCCGATCGAGGTGGCAGCCCTGAGCGAGGCGTATCGCACCCAGACCGCCGCCACAGGCTTTGCCCGCATCGGCAGCGTGAAAACCAACATCGGCCATCTCGACACTGCCGCGGGGGTGACCGGCCTGATCAAGGCGGCGCTTGCCGTGCATCACGGCGAAATCCCGCCTTCGCTGGGCTATGAAAAACCCAACCCCGCGATTGATTTCGACACATCGCCGTTCCGCGTGGCCGATCGCCTTTTGCCCTGGAGCGGTGATGCGCCGCGCCGCGCCGCAATCAACGCCCTGGGCGTCGGCGGTACAAATGCGCATACGATCCTCGAACAGGCGCCCGGGCGGGCGCCTTCGGAAGAGTCCGACTTTCCGTTCCAGATCCTCACCTTGTCGGCCAAATCAAAGGCGGCGCTTGATGCTCAGTGTGCCGAATTGGCCGATCATTTGCGCGCCCACCCGGAACAGCCGCTGGCCGACATTGCCTTCAGCCTGAAACAGGGCCGCCGCGCGTTTGACAAGCGCCGCGTGTTGGTGGCCGAAACCCATGGCGCGGCGGCAGACCTGCTCGGCAGCGGCGACAGCCGCCGTCTGTTTACCCATGACAAGCTGGCCGATCAGCCGGAACTGGTGTTCATGTTCCCCGGCGGTGGCGCGCAATATCCCGACATGGCCCGCGACCTGTACGAAACGGAACCGGTGTTCGCCGAGTGGATCGACCGCGGCCTGAACCATCTGCAACCGCAGCTGGATTACGACTGTCGCGCGCTGTGGCTGCCCGAACCCGGCCAGCGCGCGGCGGCGGCCAAAGCGCTGCAAAAGCCATCGGCTCAACTGCCGCTGATCATGATCGTCGAATATGCTCTGGCACAGCTCTGGCTGTCCTGGGGGGTTAAACCCACGGCGCTGATCGGGCATTCCATGGGCGAAAACACCGCCGCCTGTCTGGCGGGCGTGCTCAGCTTCGAGAACTGTATAGATCTGGTGCTGTTGCGCGGGCGGCTGTTCGATACGGTGGCACCGGGTGGGATGCTGTCGGTGTCGCTGCCGCTGGCCGAATTGCAGCCGCTGCTGAGTGATGACATCGACATCGCCAGTATCAACGCCCCGTCGCTGACCGCCGTATCCGGCCCTCAGGCGGCGCTGGATGCCCTTGAATCAGCCCTTTCGGCGCGCGAGATCGAATGTCAGCGTATCCCGATCGACATCGCCGCCCATTCCCGGATGCTGGCCCCAATCCTGCCACGCTATCGCGCGTTTCTGGCGGGGCTTGACCTGCAATCGCCGGGCCTGCCCGTCATCTCGAACCGCACCGGCGCGCCCCTGACCGACCAACAGGCCACCGACCCCGACTATTGGGTGGCGCAGCTGCGCAACACCGTGCTGTTCGCCGATGGCATTGCGCATCTCGCACAAAACCCGCGCCGCGTGTATCTTGAGGTGGGGCCGGGCAAGGCCCTGTCGTCGCTGGCACAGATGGCCGATACGATTCAGCCCAATCAGGTGCTGTCGTCGCTGCGCCACCCCGATCAGGACATCGCGGATGATGCCTATTTCTTTCAGATCATCGGTCGCCTCTGGGCCACGGGATATGAGGCGGACTGGACCCAGATCTGGGGCGAGGCGCGACGCAACCGGGTGCCTCTGCCCACCTATCCGTTCCAGCGCGCCCGCTATTTCATTGCCCCCGGCAAGGCCGCCGCGCCCGAGGCGGCTGTTTTGCCCAAACGGGCCGACACCATCGCCGACTGGGGCTATCGACAGACCTGGCGGCAGCGCCTGCCCACACTTGAGGAAGACGTTGAAGAAGCCCTTGCAACTCCCTGCCAATGGTTGATTTTCAATGATCTCGTGGGCGTGGGTGACAGCCTGATCCGTCGCCTGCGCACCGCCGGTCACACGGTGACCACGGTCACCTCGGGCGATACCTTCGCGCGGCTGTCGGATGATGGCTATACCCTCGCCGCCGAGCGGGGGCGTGACGGCTATGACAGCCTGCTGGCCGATCTGGCCGAACACAGCCGTCTTCCCGATCGCATCGTGCATCTGTGGCTGGTCACCGGGCGCGAAACCTTCCGCCCCGGCAGCAGCTTTTTCGACCGCAATCAGGAACACGGCTTCTATGCCCTGCTCTACCTTGCGCAGGCGCTGAGCGACGCCGGGGGGAACCTGGCGCAGATCACCTGCATCACCAATGGTGCGGTGCAGGTCAGCGACGAAGCCTTGCCACACCCGGAAAAGGCGATGGTCGCCGGCCCGCTTGGCGTGATCCCGCGCGAACTGCCCGGCCTGACCTGCGCCCATATTGACATTGAACTGCCCCACAGGCGCGGCGCGGCAGATCTGGACGCGCTGGCCAACCGGCTGTTGCCCGATCTTCTGGCGCCGCCGGCCAACGCCACCGCCGCCTGGCGGGGCGACAAACGGCTGGCACCGGTGATGCGCCCGGTGCCCCTGATCGAGACGGTACAGCCGCCGTTCAAGGACGGCGCAACCTATCTCATCACCGGCGGGTTCGGTGGCATCGGCCTGACCATCGCCGCCGATCTGATGACGTACCGGAATGCCAACATCGTGCTGCTGGTCCGCGCGCCGCTGCCTGAGCGCAGCCAGTGGAACAAATACCTGCGCACCCACAGCCCGCGTGACAAGACCGCCCGCGCCATCACCGGCCTGCGGCAGCTGGAAATGCTGGGCCGCGTCATCGTCTGCGTTGCCGATGTCTGCAACGTGGAACAGATGCGTCACGCGGCGTCCGAGGCGCGCTCGGCCTTTGGCCGGATCGCCGGCGTGATCCACGCGGCAGGCAGCATCAGTGACGGCCCCTTGCTGGCCAAGACCCCGCTTGAGGTCGAGGCGGTGTTCGCGCCCAAGGTCAACGGGTTGCGCGTGCTGGATACGGTTTTCCCTGATGGCACGCTGGATTTGCTGGTGCTGTTCTCATCCACCTCGACCACGATCCGCGCTGCGGGCCAGGTCGATTATGTGGCGGCCAACGCTTATCTCAACGCCTTTGCAATGGCCCGCAAGGGCGCGAAAACCCGCGTTGTTTCGGTAAATTGGGGCGTTTGGTCGCAGGTTGGCATGGCCGCCCAGGCCACCGCCGCGGCACCGGATGCGTGCCCCCTGACCGAAGCGCACCAGCCGCTGTTGCGGCGCGCCGGGTTCGATCAGGACGGCAACCGCATTTTCATGGGCGATCTGACCACAGATCACTGGCTGCTCGACGATCACCGCACCCGTGCGGGTGACGCGGTTCTGCCCGGCACCGCCTACCTTGAGATCGCCGCCCAGGCCCTTGCCGAACAAGAAGAAACCGGTCCGTATCAGATCAGCGATCTGACGTTTTTCAGCGCGCTGAACGTCGGCGATGCCGGGCGCGAACTGAAGCTGCGCCTTGCCCCCTGCGATGAGGGTCTGGCCCTTGATATCCGCAGCGACGTGACGCTCGAAGGTCGCAGCGGCCACCAGTTGAACGCTCAGGCCACGCTGTCGCGGCTGACCGATCCGGCGGGCCGGATTGATCTGTCCGCCATCGCCGCCCGCTGTCCTGACACGCGGCCGTCGGATGGCGGGCGGCTGACATCGCCGCAAGAGGCACAGCTGCGCTTTGGCCCGCGCTGGCATGTCTTGCGCGCCATCGCCTTTGGCACCGGCGAAGGACTGGCGCGGCTTGCCTTGCCTGACGATTATTGGTCTGATCTCAATGACTTCCGGCTGCATCCGGGGCTGATGGATCTGGCCACCGGTTGGGCCATCGAACTGGCACCGGGCTATGGGCCGCAGCATTTGTGGGTGCCCTTGTCCTATGGTACGGTACGCGTATACGGCGCGCTGCCAGCCGAAATTTTCAGTTGGATGCGACTGACCCCGGGTGTCGTAGCGCAGGACGGGTTTGCCAGTTTCGATGTCACGATCACCGACAGCGATGGCAACGTCATCGTAGAAGTCTATGATTTCGCAATGAAACGCCTTGCTACCGCTGTTGCATTCGGCAAAGGCGCGAACGTCGCCACATCCGAGATTGAATTTGCCGACACCGCCATCCGCCCCCTGTCACCCGACGAGGAACGGCTGGCCGAGACTGTCGCCAGTGGCATCCGCCCGAGCGAGGGCGCCGATGCGCTGCGCCGTGCGCTGGCCTTGGCCATCGCCACCGATGCGGCGCAGATCACCGTGTCGTCATTGGACCTGCCCGCGCTGGTGGCGCAGGCCGCGCACCCCCGGCGCAGTGCCGCGACCGAAGGCCAGACGTTTGCACGCCCGCAACTGGACAGTGATTTCATCGCGCCGCGCAACGCCATCGAGGAAACGCTGGCAGGCTTCTGGCGCAGCCTTCTGGGGGTGGCGCAGGTGGGTGTCGAAGACAGCTTTTTCGATCTGGGCGGTCATTCTCTGATCGCCGTGCGGCTGTTTGCCCAGATCAACAAGGCATTCGGCCTGCAATTCCCCATTTCCGTCCTGTTCGAGGCGCCGACAATCGCCGCCTGCGCCGCCCTGATCGCGGCGCGGGTCGGCCATGTCACCGACGCCGCCGCCGACGCGGGCAGTGTCAGCACAACGCGCGACAGCTTCGATCACCTCGTCGCCCTGCATCAGGGCGGCGGCGGGCCGAGGTCGCCATTGTTCATCGTTGCGGGCATGTTCGGCAACGTGATGAACCTGCGCCACCTTGGCCTGGCTCTGGGGCAGGATCGCCCTGTCTATGGGCTTCAGGCGCGCGGTCTTGTGGGGGACGCCGCACCACACCGCACCATCCCCGAGGCCGCCGCCGCCTATATTGCCGAACTGCGCCGGGTTCAGCCCGAGGGGCCCTATATGCTGGGCGGGTTTTCCGGCGGCGGCATCACCGCCTATGACATGGCCCAACAACTGCGCGCGATCGGGCAAGAGGTTTCGGTGCTGGCCCTGCTCGACACGCCTTTGCCGGTACGCCCGGCCCTGACGCGGCGCGACAAAGCCATCATCAAGGGACACGAATTGCGCCGCAAGGGCCTGCGCTATCTGGGCGAATGGGCCCAGAGCCGCATCGCCTGGGAAATCGGCAGACGCCGCGCCGCCGCCGCCCCCGCCGCCGAGGCCGCGTTTGACAATGCCAAGATCGAGGCGGCCTTCCGCAGCGCCGTTGCCGCCTATGTTCCGGCTGCGTGGAATGGCCCGGTGACCCTGTTCCGTCCGGCACTGGACCGGCACTGGCCGGTGTCGAACGGCAACTGGGTCAGTGCGCAGCGCGAATATGTCTTTGCCGACAACCAATGGTCGCCCCTGGCGCCCCGGCTTGAGGTGATCGAAGTGCCGGGCGACCACGACGGCATGGTTCTTGTCCCCAACGTCAGCGTTCTGGCCGCCCGCCTGAAGCAGGTGATCCGCAGTGCGGAGGGCACCCACCGCGCGCCCCGGCGGGTGCACCAGACCGCGGCGGAATGACCATGGCCAGCGTTCTGATCGTCCTTCTGAATTACCGCACCGCCCAGATGACCCTGCGCGCGGCCGAGGCGGCACTGGCCGACATGGCCGGGTTGGACGCCGAACTGGTGATCGTCGATAATGCCTCGGGCGATGGCAGCGAACAGCTGTTGCGCGCGGCGGTTCTGGCGCGGGGCTGGTCGGATCGGGTGCGCGTCGTTCAGTCGGGGCGCAACGGCGGGTTTGGCGCGGGCAACAATGTGGGTCTGCGCATGGCGATGTCGGACGGGCGCGCGCCGGATTACTTTTACATCCTGAACTCGGATGCCTTTCCCGACCGGGGCTGTATCGCGGCGCTTCTGGCGTTTCTGCAAGCGCACCCAAAGGCCGGTTTCGCAGGCAGCCATGTGCGCGGCGAGGACGATGAACCGCATTGCACCGCCTTCCGCTTTCCCTCGATCCTGGGCGAGTTCGAGGGCGCGGTGCGCACCGGCATCGTGTCGCGCCTGCTGCGCAGGTCGATCGTCGCCTTGCCGATCCCGGCCGGGGCAACGCGGGTGGATTGGGTGGCAGGGGCCAGCCTGATGATGCGCCGCGCCACACTGGACGACATCGGGCTGTTCGACGAAACCTTCTTTTTGTATTTCGAGGAAACCGATCTGGCCCACCGCGCCGCCTGCGCCGGGTGGCAAACCTGGTATGTCCCCGACAGCCGCGTGGTGCATATCGGGTCGGTGTCCACCGGGATGAAAACCTGGGCGCGTATGCCGCGGTACTGGTTTGAATCGCGCCACCACTATTTCACCAAAACCCACGGGCGGCTGTACGCCGCACTGGCCACCGTGGCGCTGATCAAGGGGGCGGCGCTGTGGCGCATGCGCTGTGCGATCCAGCGGCGCGATCCGCGCGATCCCGCGGGGTTTCTGCGGGATCTGATCCTGTTCACCATCGGGGCCGTGCCCCGCCCGCCATCCCCCCGGCCCGCGCTCAACGAGGACTTGAAATGATCGCCTTTACCTCTGTCCTGATCGGCACTGAATCCCTGTTGATTGCCTGTGGCGATCTGTTGCTGGACCGTGGGCACGCCATTGCCGCGGTTGTGTCGCGCGACCCGGCGATCATCGACTGGGCCTCTGCCAAGGGCCTGCGCCATGTGGCGCGGGCCGCCGATCTGCCGGATGTGCCCTTTGACTGGCTGTTGTCGATCGCAAACCTGTCGGTGATCCCCGAGGCCGTGCTGACCCGCGCCGCAAGGGGGGCGGTCAATTTCCACGATGGCCCGCTGCCGCAGATGGCGGGCCTGAACACCCCGGCCTGGGCGCGCATCCTTGGCCATGTCCGCCACGGTATCACCTGGCATATGATCGCGGGCGGGATTGACGAAGGCGACATCCTGGAACAGCGCCTGTTCGACATCGCCCCCGAGGACACGGCGTTTTCGCTGAACTCGAAATGCTATGCGGCGGCGATGGACAGTTTTCCGGCGCTGCTGGACCAGCTGGAAACCGGTCTGCGCCGCTGCCCGCAGGATCTGACCCAGCGCCGCTATTTCGCCCGCGACGACCGGCCCGCCAAGGCTGCGCTGATCGACGGCACGGCGACCACCGAGCAAATCATCGCCCTGGTGCGCGGCCTTGATTTCAACGGCTACAACAACCCCCTGGGACGGGCCCGCATTGCCCTGCCCGGCACTCTGCTGTTGGTGGCGGCGGCCGAGCCGGTGGCAGGCGTCGGCACCCCGGGAACCGTATTGCAGGCCACCGCCGACAGCGTAACGCTGGCCAGCGGCGATGGTGCCGTGCGCCTGTCGGGCCTGACCGATGCCACAGGCCTCCGGGTGGATGCCGCCAAGCGGCTCAGCCCCGGCAGCGTCCTGACGGTTGCCGACTTTACGCCCGGCGTGGCCGCCCTGACGCCGGGCGAAGACCACTGGCGCGCCCGGCTGAAAGCGGCCAGCCCTCTGGCCCTGCCGCTTGCCGCCAGGCCGGGCACAGCCGCCGTCTGGGCCAACCGCACGCTTCCCCTGCCCGCGCTGGAGAAAACCGCCCTGATCGCCGTAATGGCGCAATGGGCGCGTCAGGCCAGCGGTGCCGCCTCGGGCGATCTGGGCTATGCCAGCGCCATCCTCGCCGATCTGGTGGCCGGCGCGCCGGGCCTTGTGGCCGCAACAGTGCCACTGCACATCGGCGCGGGGGATCTGGCCACCAGCATCGCCGAAATCGCACCGCAGCTGGACAAGATCGCCCAACACCCCGGTTTTCTGTGCGATCTGCTGACCCGTGATCCCGACATCACCTTATGGCAGCCCGACATCGCCCTGTCGGAACAGGGCACCGTGAACGGCACCGCGATCACCCTCACGCTGGCCCCGCCGACCCTGCATTGGAACAGCGCGCGGCTGGACGATGCCACGATCGACCTGCTGTTTGCCCGCCTGATCCATCTGGCACAGGCGGCGGCAGAGGGCCGCCCGCTGAACACCCTGCCTAAGGCCGAGCGGACGCGGCTTGTGACCTCGCTCAACGCCACCGCCACCGAGCATGACCGCAGCCTGACCATTCCCGCCGCGTTCGAGGCGCAGGTGGCGCGCACCCCCGATGCCCCCGCCCTGGTGTGCGACGGCGATACCTTCAGCTATGCCGCACTGAACGCCGCCGCCAACCGCATGGCCCACACCCTGCGCGCGATGGGCGTTGCGCCCGGTGCCCATGTGGGCCTGTGCGTGGCACGCTCGCCCGACCTGCTGATCGCCACCTTGGGCATCCTGAAGGCCGGCGGCGCCTATGTGCCGCTTGACCCGACCTATCCCGCCGAACGCATCGCGCATTATGTCACCGACAGTCAGGCCAGCGTGATCGTGGCGCAGCCGGGGCTGATCGCGGGGCTTCCCGCCAGCACGGCACAGGTTCTGGCCACTGACGATCCGCGCCTTGCCACGGCACCGGCAACAAATCCCGAAGGCGGTGCCGGGCCGGGGGATATGGCCTATCTGATCTACACATCGGGGTCCACCGGCCTGCCCAAGGGGGTGATGGTTGAACACCGCAACGTCGCCAATTTCTTCACCGGCATGGATCAGCGGATCGACCATGGCACCGGCGCCGTCTGGCTGGCGGTCACGTCACTGTCCTTCGACATTTCGGTGCTTGAGCTGTTCTGGACCCTGGCGCGGGGGTTCAAGCTGGTGCTGTCGTCGGACGAAAACCGCACGAGGGTGGCCGGGGACAGCCCGGCACAGTCAGACCGGCCGATCGACTTCAACCTGTTCTATTGGGGCAACGACGATGGCATTGGGCCGAAGAAATACCAACTGTTGTTGGAGGGCGCGAAATTCGCCGACACCCACGGGTTCAACGCCGTCTGGACGCCCGAGCGGCATTTCCACGCCTTTGGCGGCCCCTACCCGAACCCCTCGGTGACGGGTGCCGCGGTGGCGGCGGTGACGAAAAACCTGTCGGTGCGCGCGGGCAGTTGCGTCGCCCCGCTGCACCACCCGGCGCGCATCGCCGAGGAATGGGCGGTGATCGACAATCTGACCAACGGGCGCGCCGGGCTGGCCATCGCCAGCGGCTGGCAGCCGGATGATTTCGTGCTGCGCCCCGAAAACACACCCCCCGCCAACAAACCAGCGATGTTCGCCGCCATCGAGACGCTGCGCAAGTTGTGGCGCGGTGACGTGGTGGAATTTCCCACCCAGGACGGTACGCCCTTTGCCGTGGTCACCCAACCCCGGCCCGTCAGCAAGGAACTGCCGATCTGGGTCACCACCGCCGGCAACCCTGACACCTGGCGCGAGGCGGGCAGCATCGGTGCCAATGTCCTGACCCATCTGTTGGGCCAAAGCATTGACGAGGTGGCCGGCAAAATCGCCCTTTATCACGACGCCCTGCGCGCGGCGGGCCATGACCCGGCAACACGCAAGGTCACGCTGATGCTGCACACCTATCTGGCCGAGACAAGCGATGGCGCGCGCGCAGTGGCACGCGAACCGATGAAATCCTATCTGCGCAGCGCCGCCGCCCTGATCAAGCAATACGCCTGGGCCTTTCCGGCGTTCAAGCGCCCGGCCGGTGTCACCAATCCGTTCGAGGTGGATCTGGGATCGTTGGGCACAGATGAGATGGAGGCGATTCTTGATTTCGCCTTCCAGCGCTATTTCGACGAGTCCGGCCTGTTTGGCACCATCGACGATGCCGTGGCGCGGGCCGAACAGTTGAAACGCATCGGCGTCGATGAAATCGCCTGTCTGATCGACTTTGGCATCGCGCCCGAGCTGGTGATGCAGGGGCTGAAACCCCTGGCCGAGGCGCTGCGCCGCGCCAACACCGTCACCACGCCTGCCGAGGATGATTTTTCCATCGCCGCGCAGATTCGCCGCCATGGGGTGACGCATCTGCAATGCACCCCGTCGATGGCCCGGATGATTGCGCTGAATGACGATGCGCGGCTTGCCCTGGGTCACGTGAAAACCCTGATGATCGGGGGCGAGGCTTTGCCGGGTGATCTGGTCAGATCGCTGCGGTCCTGCACCCCGGCGAAGATCCTCAACATGTATGGGCCGACCGAAACCACGATCTGGTCGACGGTGCAGAAGGTGACCCACGATGCACAGGACATCCAACCGATCGGCACCCCGATCGCCAACACCCAAGTCTATGTTCTGGATGCGCAGGGCACACTGCTGCCCACTGGCGCTGCGGGCGAACTGTTCATCGCCGGCGAAGGGGTGGCGCGCGGCTATTGGCAGCGCCCCGATCTGACCGAGGCACGGTTCCTGCCCAACCCGTTCGGCAGCGGGCGGATGTATGCCACCGGCGATCTGGTGCGCTGGCGGATGGACGGCGGCCTGGATTTTCTGGGTCGCACCGACCATCAGGTGAAAATCCGCGGTCACCGCATCGAACTGGGCGAGATCGAGGCGCGCCTGGCCGAACACCCGGCCGTGACACAGGCCGTGGTGATGCCCCGCACCATGCAGGGCGACACCCGCCTTGTCGCCTATGTCAGGGTCAGCGCGCCGATGACGGCGGCGGACATGCGCCACCACCTCGCCATTCTGCCCGACATAATGGTGCCCGCCCACCTTGTCACGCTTGACCGCTTTCCCCTGACCCCGAACCGGAAGGTGGATCGCAACGCCCTGCCCGCACCCACACCACAGCGCACACCACGGCCCGCCACTCTGGCAACAGAACCGGGTAGCGTGACAGAAGCGGCCATCGCCGCCGTCTGGTCACGCATCCTTGGGGTGGGCGGGGTGCGCGGCGACGACAATTTCTTCGCGCTCGGCGGTCACTCTCTGTTGGCGGTGCAGGCACACCGGGAATTGCGCGCCGCACTGAACGCACCGCATCTGTCGATCACCGACATTTTCCGCTTTCCCACGCTGGCGGGCCTCGCCGCCCATCTGAGCAAATCCAACACCCCCCCACCCGACGCGGCAGGGCTTGACGACAGCCCCGCCCGCGCCGAAACCATGTCAAAACGGCGGGCAATGCGCGCCGAACGCGGTGCCAAGACAGGATGATACAGATTTCCGACTTTCCCATTTCTGAAGGCCCGGTGTCGGGCGCCATGGTTGAGCCGATCGCGCGGCGGCTGTTCGCGCCCGACATCGCCATCGCCCTGTGCGATCCGCGCAGTCCTTTGGGTGGCCTGCTGACCCCGGAGCGCGGCGGCACGTCGCGCATGGTGGCCAAGCGCCAGCTTGAGTTCACCGCCGGGCGCATCGCCGCGCGGCGCGCCATGGTGGCCCTCGGCCAACCCGCCCAACCGGTTCTGCCCGGCCCCGATCGCGCGCCGATCTGGCCCGACGGGTTGGTGGGCAGCCTGTCGCATTGTGATTCGCTGTGCCTGTGCGCCATGGCCCATGCCCGCGATGTGCAATCCCTGGGCGTGGACGTCGAGGAAGACATCGCGCTGGAGCCGGAGCTGATTGATACGATCCTCACCCCACCCGAGCGTAAATGGCTGAACCATCAGCGCGCCGGTGACATGGCCCGACTGGCCAAGCTGCTGTTTTCGGCCAAAGAAACCGCTTATAAGGCGCAATATCCGCTGTCACGCGAAGTGCTTGATTTTGAAGCCATTGCCGTGTTGCCCGATCTTGCGGCGGGTACGTTCGCCGCCACATTCACCCGCGCCGTCGGCCCCTTTGCCAGCGGCACACAGGTGGCGGGCCGGTTTGCCCGAGCGCATGGGCTGATCCTGACCGGGCTGACCCTCAGGCGGCAGGGGGGCGGTTGATGGCGCATATGTCACGACGCAACGCTCTTGTGCTGGGCGGAACTGCGGGTCTGGCCGGGGCGGCGGCAGGCGCTGCACGGTGGTGGCAAAGCCGCCTGCCCGATGCGGCCCGGATCGACGCCGCCTATGGCGTGCCGCTGACTGCGCCCAGCAGCCCGCTGCGGGTGTTTCACCTTGGCCATTCCCTTGTCGGGCGTGACATGCCGGCCATGGTGGCACAGCTGGCCGGGGCGGGGCACGAATATCACAGCCAGTTGGGCTGGGGCACGTCGCTGCGCGAACACTGGTATCCCGATGTGCCGATCAACGGCCATGACACCGAGAACGCCCACGACCGCTTTCGTCCCGCCCGGGCGGCGATTGCCTCGGGCGGATATGACGCAGTGATCCTGACAGAAATGGTCGAACTGCTGGATGCGGTGAAATATCACGACAGCGGCACCTATCTGGTGCAATGGGCCGATCTGGCGCGGGCGGCAAATCCCGACACGCGCGTTTATCTCTATGAATCCTGGCATGGGCTGGACGATCCGGCCGGGTTTCTGCAACGGCTGGACGGCGATCTGCCCGCGCTGTGGGAGGGGCGGCTGTTGGCCGCCGATCTGCGGGTTGACCAGCCCCGCCCGATCCATGTGATTCCGGCGGGTCAGGTTCTGGCCCGCGTCGTGCGCGCCATCGAGGCGACACCGCTGCCCGGTCTGGCGCGGCGCGATGATCTGTTCGCCCGCACGCCCGAAGGCACCCGCGACCCGATCCACATGAACGACATCGGCGCCTATCTGGTGGCGGTGACCCATTGCGCCACCCTGTACCACCGGTCGCCCGTGGGCCTGCCCTACGCCTTGCGGCGCGCCGATGGCAGCCCCGCCGATGCCCCCGGCGCGCAGGCGGCAGCGCTGATTCAGCAGCTGGCATGGGAGGTTGTCACGGGCTATCGCAAGACCGGTGTGGCCGCCGAGGTGACAGGATGAGCGTTCTGTCCAATCTGGCAACAATACTGACGCTCGGCTTTTTGCTGATTGGTGCTGGCCAGCCCGCCCTCGCGCAACCCGTTGCACAGGCGGGCGGCGGGACGGCAGGCGCCCCATCACAGGCCCCGGCTGCCCCGGTTCCCGAGCCGAAACAGCCGCCGCCGCCGATGGTGGCCCCTCCCCCGATTCCCGCCAACCCCGTGGTTCCGCCCGCAGATGGCATCGCCATAAACCTTGCGCCGATCACGGATTGGGGGGTGCAACTGCCGTTTCTTGACCTGATGAAAACCGCCCGTCCGTGGATCGGCCATCGCCCCGGACGCTGGGGCGGTATGGAAACCGCCGAATTGCGCGCAGCGGGTCTGTTGAACGACACCGGCTGGCCGCTGCGCAAACCCGGCGATCTGGCCAGTATCGGTACGCTGGTCCTGACCGATCTGCCCGAGGATGCCGCCGGTGCCGCAGGGCGTTATCGGTTGCGGTTTCAAGGCAAGGGCATCGTCGAGGTCGCGGGCCGTGCCAAAACCGTGCGTTATGGTCGGGGCGAGGTGACATTCGATTTTGTCCCCGGCCCCGGCGGCGTTGACATCCGCATCCAACGCACCGACCCGTCCGATCCGGTGCGCGCCATCAGCGTGGTACGCGCCGACCGGGCAGCGGCGTTTGACGGCGGCGCGGTGTTCAACCCCGAGTGGCGCGCGCTGATCGAGGGCTTTGCCGTGCTGCGGTTCATGGATTGGATGGGCACCAACAATTCAACACAATCGGCATGGGCAAACCGCCCCCGGCCCGATGATTACAGCTTTGCCGAACGCGGCGTGCCGGTCGAGATCCTGCTGGCGCTGGCCAATGAAACCGGTGCAGATCCGTGGTTCACCCTGCCGCATCTGGCCGATGACGGCTATGTGCGCGCCTTTGCCGAAATCGTGCAGGCGGGGCTGGCACCGGGGCGCAGGGCCTATGTCGAACTCTCGAACGAAGTGTGGAACTGGCAATTCACCCAGACCGCCTGGGCCGATGCACAGGCCAAGGCGCGCTGGGGTGCGCAGGATGTGGGCGGGCAATTTTATGGGCTGCGCGCGGCCGAGGTGGCGAAAATCTGGTCGGATGTGATGCCTGCCGACAGACTGGTCAATGTGATCTCGTCGCAAACCGGGTGGCTGGGCCTGGAGGAGGCGATTCTGACCGCCCCCCTTGCGGTGGCCGAAGGCAAAGCCCCCCCTGTCGAGGCATTCGATGCCTATGCCGTCACCGGCTATTTCGGCGGCATCCTCGGCATTGAAGGCCGCGCCGATCTGCTGCGCGGCTGGCTGGCCGACAGTGCCACGCGCGCCGCCAGCCCCGCCGAAAGGTTTGACCATGCCGTCTCTCTTGCGGCGCAAGAGATGCGGGACGGATCGGTCACCGGCGATCCCGCCGACAGCCTGGCCGATCTGCTGGGCCGGGTTTTGCCCTATCACAAGGCGGTGGCAGACCGACACGCCCTGGACCTGATCATGTACGAGGGCGGCAGCCACCTGACCGGCATCGGCCCGATGGCCGATGATGCAGAGCTGACCGAATTTTTCATCCAGATGAATTATACGCCTGAAATGGCTGCTCTGTACGGCGATCTGATCGCCGGGTGGCAGGGCCTTGGCGGGCGGCTGTTCAACGCCTATAACGATGTCTACAGCCCGACAAAATGGGGCAGCTGGGGCGCACGCCGTCACCTTGGCGATGACAATCCCCGCTGGCGCGCCCTGGTCGCCGCGCAGTGACGCTCAGTGTTATTCTGCCCGCCCATGACGAGGCGGCCTATCTGGGGGATTGCCTTGACGCGCTGCTGGCCAGCGAAGGTGCGTTGCTTGACATCGTGGTGGTGGCCAACGCCTGCGGCGATGCCACCGCCGACGTGGCGCGCGGCTTTGCGCGCAAGGTGGCACAGCGCGGCTGGCGGTTGCAGGTGATCGAAACGCCGGTGGCGGGCAAGCTCAACGCGCTGAACCTGGGCGATCAGACCGCCGCCAGCCCCTGTCGCGCCTATCTGGATGCCGATGTCATCGTCACGCCGCGCCTTATGGGCCAGATCGCCGGGGCGCTGGCCGGGCCTGCCCCCTGCTATGCCAGTGGCACGCCGCAGATCTCCCCGGCCGAAAGCGGCATCACCCGCGCCTATGCCCGGTTCTGGTCCACCTTGCCGTTTGTCACCCAGGGCGCCCCCGGCTTTGGGCTGTTCGCGGTGAACGCGGCGGGGCGGGCGCGCTGGGGGCTGTGGCCCGACATCATTTCGGACGACACCTTCGCGCGGCTGCATTTCACGCCCGAGGAACGGGTGCAGGTGCAGGCCCCCTATCGCTGGCCCATGGTCGAAGGGTTTGCGCCGCTGGTACGGGTGCGTCGCCGCCAGAACGCCGGGGTGCAGGAAATCTCGCGGGCCTATCCCGCCTTGTTGTCGCGCGACACGAAACAGCCCCTTGGCCTGCGCGGGCTGGCCCGTCGGGTGGCGCACGATCCGCTGGGCTTTGCCGTCTATGGGGCGGTGGCGCTGGCCGTGAAAACACCGCTGTTCGCCAGCAAAAGCCGTTGGGCAAGGGGGCGTTAGGGCACGCTCAGCCGGCGGCGGCGCGGATATGCCGGGCCAGCTTGGCCGCCTCGACATCGACATCGTGGCGCTGCAACACCCGGTCGCGCGCAACCAGGCCCATCTGGGCCATGCGCGCCGGGTCCAGCGCCGCGAGTTCGGCCAAGACAGCGGCCAGCGCCGCCGCATCCCCCGCCGGGACAAGCCAGCCACAGTCCGGCGTGACAAGTTCGGGAATCCCGGCGACATAAGTCGAGATCACCGGCCGCCCGCTTGCCATCGCCTCCATCACTACCATCGGCAGACCTTCGGCAAAGCTGGGCATGACAATGGCGTGACTGGCGGCCAGTTCGGTATTTACCCGCGTTTCATCCACCCAGCCGGTCAACGTGATCCGATTGATGAGCCCCGCCGCGCGGATCGCCTTTTCAAGGTCATCGCGCATCGCGCCATCGCCCACCAGGGTCAGGTGGATATTCGGGTGGCTATCCTTCAACAGAGCCATGGCCTGTACCAGCGTCATCTGGCCCTTTTGTTGCACGAAACGTCCGATGGTGATCAAACGCAGGGGCGGCTGCACCGGCATGGCGGTGACCGCTGGAAACACCCAAGGCTCGATCCCGCATTGCACGACCTTGATCTTGTGCCAGTCGTCAAACCCCGCCCAGCGGCACAGCTGCGACCGGCCGAACTGCGACACTCCCACGGCAAAGGCGGCATCGCGGATCTTCAGCCCCAGCGACAGCGCCTTGGGGCTGTCGAATTCTTCCGGGCCGTGCACCGTGAAACTGTATTGCGGCCCGCCCATGGCCTGGGCCAGCAGGGCAATGGCGGGCGCATTGGTGCCGAAGTGGCAATGCACATGGCGCACGCCTTCGTCGATACAGCGTTGCGCGACATATCCCGCCTCAAGCAGATAGGCGAACGGGCGCAGCGGATTGCCCCCGGCGTTGCGCGCCATCCGCATCGCCAGCCCGAAGGCCCGCATCACCCCACGCGGATGCGCCCCCACACGCCGCAGGAAAACGCCCATTACCCGCGGCAGACCCCGCGCCAGAACATACTCGGTGCGCTGCCGCTCGGCCTCGTTCGCGGGATCGACCAGCACATCGTCAAACCGCCGCATGGCAAGGCGCAGCACGCCGAAACCCGCCCGCTCCAACGCGTGGATCTCGCGCCGGATGAAGCTGTGCGAGGGTTGCGGATAGGTGTTGAGAACATAGGCGATCTTCACTTTGGGCCGTCCTTGCTGTTGGGTCGTCACGTCCCGAGGTGCACAGGACGGCCGGCACGGTATTATGTGATAGCACTGATCCTGAACAGTGGGCGCAGCAGGGCCGAACCGTGGCAATATCCGGGAAAATCCTTGGTATTCGTTCTGGCAAAGGGCGTGCGAACCGCCATAAACAACAGCGCGGGGCAGAGACAACAGGGTTAACGCAGGATGAAGCGACGGCTTGGCGCCTTCAAGGACAACCGGCTGATGGCCCGCGCGGCGCGCAGTTCGTCATGGATCGTGATCGGCTATGGCGGCAGTCAGGCGATGCGCCTTGCGGCCAACCTGATTCTCACCCGGCTGCTGTTTCCCGAGGCATTCGGCATCATGGCTTTGGTCGGGGTCGTCACCGTGGGGTTGGCGATGTTTTCCGATGTCGGGATCAGCCCGTCGATCTCGCAGTCGAAACGCGGCGACGATACCGATTTCCTGAACACCGCCTGGACCATACAGGTGATGCGCGGCGTTGCCCTGTGGGGGGCGGCCTGTGCACTGGCCTGGCCGGTGGCGGTGTTCTATGACGTGCCGGAACTTGTGCTATATCTGCCGGTGGCGGGCGTTTCTCTGGCGATTGCCGGGTTCAACCCGACGCGCATCGAAACCGCGCACCGCCACCTGTTGGTGGGGCGGCTGACGCTGTTGGATCTGGCGGCGCAGGCGGTCGGGATCGTGGCGATGGTGGCGCTGGCCTGGGCGCTGCAATCGGTGATCGCGCTGGTGATCGGCGGGGTGATCGGCGCGCTGGCCAAGCTGACGCTGACCCATTTTGGCCTGCCGGGGCCGCGCAACAGCTTTCGTTGGGAAAAGACAGCGGCGCACGAGCTGATCCATTTCGGCAAGTGGATCTTTCTGTCCACCGCCTTCTGGTTCCTGTCGTCACAGGGCGACAAGGCGATCCTCGGCAAATTTCTCAGCCTTGACACGCTTGGTGTGTACAACATCGGGTTCTTTCTGGCGGCCTTTCCCATGGCTCTGGGACAGGCGGTGGTGGGCAAGGTTCTGATCCCGATCTACCGCGCCACGCCACCCGGCGCCGCGCCGGAGAACACCCGCAAGCTGCGCAAGATGCGCTATGCGCTGGCGGTGCCGATCCTGAGTCTGGTCATTGTGATGGCGTTCTTCGGCCCGGCCATCGTCGGGCTGCTGTACGACGCACGCTATGTCCATGCGGGGGCCATTCTGGTGCTGCTGGCGGTGGCGCAACTGCCGCAGATTGCCGGGCTGAGTTACGATCAGGCGGCATTGGCGGCGGGGGATTCCCGGCGGTTCTTCTTGTTTTCCTGTGCACGGGCGGTGTTGCAGGTGGGGTTCCTGCTGATCGGTGTGGCGCTGTACGGGCTGATTGGGGCGCTTGTGGCGCTGGTTTTGTCCACGCTTTTGACCCATCCGGTGGCGGTCTGGCTGGCGCGTCATCACAAGGTGTGGGATCCGGTCCACGACGCGCTTTTGTTTGCCGTTGGCGCGGTGGTTGCCGCCACATCCCTGTCGCTGCACTGGGGCGCGATTACGGCGATGATCGCGGCCACTTCGGGTGCGGGATGACCGGGGCAACGGCGCTTGTGAAACCCGCGCCGCTGCGGGATGATGCGGCGCGACAGACGGGGGCGCATCGCATGACCGACGAGCGGGAACAAAACGAGGATCGGCCAGACTTCCTGACGACCCGCGAAGTGGCCGATCTGTTGCGCGTGAAAGAACGCAAGGTCTATGACCTGGCCGCAGCCGACGAAATTCCGCACCGGCGGATCACTGGCAAGCTGTTGTTTCCCCGGGCGCGGATCATGGCATGGCTGGCGGGGGATACCGGGGGCGATGCCACGCGGCCCGCTGTTCTGAGTGGATCACATGATCCGCTGCTGGACTGGGCGGTGCGCGACTCCGGCTCGGGTCTGGCGACGCTGCTGAATGGCAGCGCCGAGGGGCTGAACACCTTTGGCCGCGGTCAGGCGGCGTTGGCCGGGCTGCACCTGCCCGAACCGGGGGGCTGGAACGTGCAAAGCGTGGCTGACAAGCGCCTGACGGGCTGTGTTCTTATTGGTTTTGCGCGCCGCGCCCGGGGGCTATTGCTGGGCAAGGGGGCGGGCGATGTCCGAGGCTTTGCCGATCTGAAAGGCCGCCGCGTGGTGCTGCGTCAGCCGGGCGCAGGGGCGGCGACGCTGTTTGAGCGGATGATGGCCGAGGCGGGGATGGTGCACGCCGACATTATCGCCGCCCCCGGCCTGGCCCGCACCGAAACCGACGCAGCCGCAGCCGTAGCCGCAGGCGAGGCCGACGCCGCCCTCGGGATAGAGGCGATGGCGCATCAGTTCCACCTGGGCTGGCTGCCGCTGAGCGACGAACGGTTCGATCTGCTGATCGACCGGCGCGCCTATTTCACCGCGCCGGTTCAAACCTTGCTGGCCTTTGCCGGGTCGGACCTTTGCCGCGCCAAGGCAAAGGCGCTGGGCGGCTATGACATGGGCGATTTCGGCGCCGTGCGCTGGCTGTCGCCGTGATCGCTCAGCGCTGCGCGTTCGGGAAGAACAACTGCTGGCCGTCGATCGAATAGGATGCAATCGCGCTCTGCCCGGTCTCCGACAGAACCCAGTCAACAAACTGCTGGCCCAGCTGTGCCTTCACATTCGGATGCTTTTCCGGGTTCACCAGAATGATGCCATATTGATTGAACATCACCGGGTCGCCCTGCACTGCAATGGTGGTATCACGCTTGTTGCCAAAGGAAATCCAGGTGGCCCGGTCGCTCAGTGCATAGGCCCCAATGGCCGCCGCGACGTTCAGCGTCGCGCCCATGCCCGACCCGGTTTCACGATACCATGTGCCAGAAGCGGCCGAAACATCTACCCCGCTGGTTGCCCAGAGCGCCAGTTCGGCCTTGTGGGTGCCGCTGTCATCGCCGCGCGACGCAAACAGCGCGCCCGCCTGCGCAATGCGGGCCAGGGCGGCGGCGGCATCCGACATGCCCGCAACACCGGCGGGGTCGGACGCGGGGCCGACAATGACAAAATCGTTGTACATCACATCGAATCGCGCCACCCCGTCACCGGCGGCGACGAATTTTTCCTCGGCCGACTTTGCGTGGACAAACAGAACGTCGCCATCGCCGTTGGCAGCGTTCCTGATCGCCTGCCCCGTGCCCACGGCAACGACGCGCACCTCAATGCCCGTCTCGGCCTGAAACAGCGGCAGGATATGTTCAAACAGGCCCGAATTCTGGGTCGAGGTGGTGGATTGCACCAGGATGAAACCGCCCTCGGCCCGCGCGGTGCCTAAGGGCGCGGTGGCGAACAGAACGCTTGCAAAAAGGCTTAAAAGGCGGCGTCGCCGTGTCATGTCGATCTCCTTCAGGTTGCGCAAGATGTATCAAGAAACAACCGCCCCTCGACCCACGCGCGCAAGGCGGCGCTGTGCGGTCGGGCCAGTGTGGCGTGCAGCGGCCCGGCTTCGGCCACGCGACCGGCGTGCAGGAACACCAGATCGTCGCCCAGCCGCCGCGCCTGCCCCAGATCATGGGTCACCAGAACCACGGTCACACCACTGGCGCGGGCGTCCCGAATCTGTGTTTCGATCGCTTGGGTCGAGGCCGGGTCGAGGCTGGCCGTCGGTTCGTCGAGAAACAGCAGTTCGGGCGCACCGGCCATGGCACGGGCCAGCGCAAGGCGCTGTTGTTCGCCGCCCGACAACACCCGCGCCGGACGGTGGGCCAGATCGGCAAGATTGGCGCGGCTCAGGGCCTGCACGGCGCGCCGGGTGCGTTCGGCACCGCGCACCCCCTGCACCGCCAGGGCAAAGCGCAGGTTGGCCAGAACCGAGCGGCGCAGCATTACAGGGCGCTGAAACACCATCGCCTGCGCGGCGCGCGCGGCCCGGTCCAAAGGGCGGCCGCGCCACAACACCGAGCCGGAATCCGGCAGAATCAACCCATGCAGCAGCCGCAACAACAGACTTTTGCCCGCCCCGTTGGCCCCCATGACAACGGTGATGCGCCCCGGTGCCAGCGTCAGGTCGATCCCGTCGATCAGGGCGCTTCCGCCGGCGTGGAACCGCACCCCCGACGCGCACAGGATCGGCGCCGCCCCTTGGACAGATCCGGGATCGTCAAAGGCCGGAAAATCACGCATGGGCCGCCCGCACCGCCAGGCCCCGCACCGCCATCACCGCCGCATTGACCACCAACGCCAGCGCCAGCAGCACGACACCAAGGGCCAGAGCAAGTTGCAGATTGCCCTTTGAGGTTTCCAGCGCGATCGCGGTCGTCATCATCCGCGTGACGTGGTTGATGTTGCCCCCGACGATCAGCACCGCGCCCACCTCGGCCACCGCCCGCCCGAACCCGGCCAGCGCCACGGTCAGCAGGCTGAACCGTGCATCCCACAACAGCGCTGCCACCCGCGCGACGGGGCCGACACCCAGAGACTGGAACTGTTCGTCATATTCACGGTCCAGATCCCTGATCGCCTGACGGGTCAGCGCAGCGATGATCGGGGTGACCAGAATCGTCTGCGCCACGATCATCGCCGTCGGTGTATACAGCAACGCCAGAGGGCCCAGCGGACCCGAGGCCGACAGCATAAGATAGACCAACAACCCCACCACCACCGGCGGCAGCCCCATCAGCGCATTCAACAGCAGGTCGGCCAGCACCCGGCCGGGGAAACGGAACGCCCCCACCACCGCCCCCAGAGGCAGGCCGACAAGACAGGCGATGACCACCGCCGACAGCGTCACCCGCAGAGACAGGCCAATGATTGCAACAAGATCGGCATCCCAAGCCAGAATCAGGCCAAACGCCTGCCCCAAAACGCCCGAGAAACCATTCATGACTGTATTTTCTCCCACTTTGGGGAAATAATACAAAGAAACGCACGCCAGTCCAGCCCACCACAGCAAATGCCTGTGGCCTGCCGGGCGATGTTGGGCGGTTTTGCGCCGGATGCCGCAACGTCACACGCCAATAGGGCCAACCGGCGGGTGTTCGCCCCGCACTGCCGACATAATTAACGGACTGCGCGAAGCCGCGCCGGCTTTGCAGGAGATGCGATGCAACTGTTGGTCAATGGAACGCCCCACACCGTGACGGTGGAAGACGAGATGCCGCTTTTGTGGGTGCTGCGCGACGTGCTGAACATCACCGGGCCGAAATATGGCTGTGGCATCGCGCAATGCGGTGCCTGCACGGTGCATATCGACGGCGCTGCGGTGCGGTCGTGTCAGGTGGCGGTGGGCGATGTCTGGGGCGCTGTCACCACGATCGAGGCATTGGCCCCCGACGCCGCGCTGCACCCGGTGCAGGCGGCCTGGATCGACCATCAGGTTGCACAATGCGGGTACTGCCAGTCGGGTCAGATGATGCAGGCGGCGGACCTTTTGGCGCGCAATCCGGCGCCCAGCGATGCCGAAATCGACGATGCCATGGCGGGCAACCTGTGCCGCTGCGGCACCTATCCGCGGATCCGTGCCGCGATCCACGCGGCCGCCGCCGCACTGCGGAAAGGCTGAGCCATGTCGCGCACCCGAACCATCGCCCGCCGCAGCTTTCTGATCGGATCGGCGGCCATTGCGGGCGGGGTCGCCTTTGGTGCCTATCTTGTCGCGCGCCCGATTCCCAACCCGTTGCTGCAAGGCTTGGCCGAGGGCGAGGCGGCGCTGACGCCCTTCGTGCGGATCACCGACAAGGGCATCATCCTGATCGTGCCGCG
>Ga0100401_1000023_pt1 | contig 110568 bp, 106 predicted proteins | sample CryGeymeta201525_FD_80421 | JGI IMG/M metagenome (GOLD analysis project Ga0100401, IMG submission 80421) | Groundwater microbial communities from Crystal Geyser aquifers in Utah, USA - Crystal Geyser metaG 2015-25 | ecosystem: Environmental > Aquatic > Deep subsurface > Groundwater | place... | reverse complement strand
GCAGCGGCAGCGGGTAACACGCTATGACGCAACCCTCGCCATGAACTGCGCATGCGCCGCCAGCACCGCGTCCGGCGCTTCCACCTGCGGGTAGTGGCCGATGCCCGGCAATTCGACCACATCGGCTGACGGCAACAGCTCGCGATAGCGTTTGCCGATGCGCCAGCCCGACACCGGATCGGCCATGCCGATCACCAGGCGTTGCGGCACGCGGCTGTTCTGCATCGCCGCAACCCAGCGCGCACGCTGTCGGTGGCGCTCGGGAATGTACTGGATCAGCGCGTGGGCGAGATGATGGCCATTGTCATGCGCGATCAACTGCCAAAAATCGCCGAGCTCGCTGGCATTGGGTCGTGTATTCGACCCAAAAATCGCGGCAAAACTGCGTGCAAAACGCGGGTAGCTCAACCGCCGCGACAACCATGGCCCGAGCGGGCCAAGCAGTACACGCTGGATCAAACGCGGCCTTGCCGCTTCCATGAACAGACCGCCATTGAGATAGCACACCGACAGCAGGCGCAGCGGCAGGTCAGCGCCCTGCTCGGCCAGCCGCGCCAGCAGTTCCTGTGCCACGCTGTCGCCAAAATCATGGGCCAGCACATGCGCCCGCCTGATACCAAGGGCTCGCACCAGCGCCAGCACGATATCGGCCTGCTCGGAGACCGAATAGACATGGTCGCCGGGCTTGCTGGAAAACCCGTAGCCAAGAAAGTCCAGCGCGATCACGCGCCGTGTGGCAACCAGGGACGGCCACAGCCGATGCCAGTCCCACGATGCGGTAGGGAATCCGTGCAGGCACACAAGCACCTCACCATCACCCTGATCACGATGGAAAATGTGCTGCCCCTGCCAGTTAAATACCCGGCCCTCGCGCTGCCATTGTTGCAGATTCATTGCCAGTCCATACGCTTGCCCGGGTGCTCAGTGTACACACCGACAGGAACACGCCTCGTGCGCGAGGCTCAATGCGTTGCTTTCGTGGGAGCGCGCCCCAGATCAGGTCTGGGGCAAGCTCTGCGCGCGAAGTGGTTCGCGGGCAAGGCCCGCTCCCACAACAGCATGATCGGCACGACCAACCAGCACCCACCAGCGCAGCAGGCAGCATCTTCCCGTGTCGTTCACATCGCGGTACATTGCCGGTGACCGTCGGTGTTTTGCACCGACAACGCAGCCGGCCCAGGCCGTAGCGGGCTGCATTTGGGGACGGCCGTTACCGGGACGAGGGGAGTCAACATGCGCAAATCGCTGCTGTTTACGGCCGTGGGCAATGCCCTGCCGTTGTTTGTACTGATCAGTCTGGGAACCACCGCGCCGGTTTGGGCACAGGACGCTACTGATGATGCCGAGGCTGCTGCGGATCAAGCCAATCCGAAATCACTCGACAAGGTGATGGTGCTGGGTTCGCGTCGGCAGGGCACTTCGGACACCGAAACCCTGGTCCCAGTAGACATCATTCCGATGGACAAGGCCGCCACCCAGGGTGCGCAGTTCGATCTCGCGCAGTCGCTGCAATTCATCGCGCCGTCGTTCAATTCCACACGGCAAACCGGCGCCGATGGCGCTGACCTGATTGATTCGGCGGCATTGCGAGGCCTCAGCGCCGATCAGACGCTGGTTCTGGTCAATGGCAAGCGCCGCCACAACGTGTCGCTGGTCAACCTGTTTGGCGCGCGTAATCGTGGCGCCACCGGCACCGATCTGAATACGATCCCGGTGTTGGCTATCGAACAGGTCGAAGTGCTGCGTGATGGCGCCGCCGCCCAGTACGGCTCGGATGCCATCGCCGGCGTCATGAATATCACCCTCAAGCAGCGCGCCGGCTGTGAAGGCGTGCTCGGCTACGGACAGTATTCGCGTGGCGACGGCGAAAACGACCTGACATCCGCCTATTGCGGACTGGAGCTTGGTGATCGCGGCACGCTGGGCATCACTGCCGAGTACCTGAGCCGCAACCGCTCCGACCGCTCGGGCAGGGACAACCCACGCACGATCGGCGATTCCAGCGTCGATAACGCCACGGTGGCCGGCAATGGCACGTTCGGCATCACCGACAACGTCGAGGCGTATTTCACCGGCACCTACCAGGATCGCGACGCCTCCTCGGCGGCGTTCGCACGCGGCGGCATCGGCTCCGACGATATCCCCTCGCGCAACTCGGCCGCGATGTTCCCGGATGGCTTCGTGCCGTTCATCAACGGCGATCTCGAAGACCGTTACGCCAGCGTCGGCGCGCGCGGCGATTTCGGCGACTGGCGTGTCGATTTGAGCACCACCTATGGCTACAACGAGTTGCTCTACAACATCTCCAACACGCTCAACGCCTCGATTGCCAATCTCGACCTGCTCGGCGGCGGAGCCGGCATCAGCCCTACCCGCTTCGATGCCGGTGGTTTCTCGTTCCGCCAGCAGACCACCAACCTCGACATCAGCCGCTACTACGATGGCGTGTTGCAGGGCCTGAACGTGGCCTTTGGCGGCGAGTATCGCGACGAGCGTTACAAGATTTTTGCCGGTGAAGCGGGTTCTTTCATCGATGCTGACGGCGCCGGTGGCGGCAATGGCGGCAGCCAGGGCTTCCCCGGCTTCCAGCCTGGCGACGAGACCAATTCCAGCCGCGATAGCTGGGCTGCGTATGTTGATGTTGAAGCCAGCATTACCGATCGTCTGATGGTGGACATTGCCGGCCGCTATGAGGATTACAGCGATTTTGGCACCACCCTCAACGGCAAGCTGGCGTGGGCGTATCGCACCACCGACACCCTGCGCCTGCGTGGCTCGGTCAGCACTGGTTTTCGTGCGCCCTCGCTGCAACAGCGCTTCTTCTCCTCCACCTTCACCGACTTCATCGGCGGCGTGCCCACCGACGTGGTGCTGGCGCCGAATGGCGGCACGGTTGCCAATGCCGCCGGGATCCCCGCGCTGAAGGAGGAGACCTCCGACAACTTCACCTTGGGCTTCACCTGGGAGCCGGCGGACAACCTGATGCTGACCGTTGACGGTTACTGGATCAACATCGATGACCGGATCGTGCTCAGCGGCCGCTTCGACAACACGGATCCGAATATCGGCGGCATACTCGACAGCCTTGGCGTCGGACAGGCACAGTTCTTCACCAACGCGGTCGACACCAAGACCCGGGGCGTCGATGTCACCGCCGCCCACGACATGCCGATGGCCGGCGGCAAGCTGGTCACCCTGCTCGGCTTCAACTACAACCAGACCGATGTCCGACGCGTGAATGCCCCCGCCTCGCTCGCCGGGCGCGAGGACGCCCTGCTCGACAACCGTGAGAAGCTGTTCATCGAAAACGGTGCGCCGCGCAGCAAGGGCACCCTGGCGTTCGACTACACCAGGGGGTCATGGAACGGCCTGTTCAAGCTGATCTACTTCGGCTCGCAGACCCTCGGCACGTTCTCTGGCCCGCCGGTGCCAAACCTCAAGTACGACGCGCGCTTGTCGGCCGATGCCAGCCTCACCTACGCCTTCAATGCGGGCAGAACCAAGCTCACCGTCGGCGCAGCCAACATCTTCGACAAGTTCCCAAGTGCGCAAAATGCCGATGAAACGGACAACGGTTTCAAGTACGACAGTGTGCAGTTTGGCCTGAACGGCGCGGCGCTGTTCGCGCGCCTGTCCAGCGAGTTCTGATCCGAGCACGGCTGACGGGTGGTATTCAAGCGCCTGTCAGCCGGCTGCCAACCGATCCATCAACAGCCGGGCAAGCCGGTAACCGGATCGAACACACTCAACGCCACCGCGTGGTGGTTGTGTTGCGCCTGGATGCGAATCCGCATCCCGCGCTGCACCCGGATCGCCGGCACCAGCAAGCGCACCATCTGGTGCCAATGTGCGCAATACCCGTCCGACACGCCAGCGCCCAGGTCGGGACGGTTATCCAGCACCCGTTCGTCATCGAGCTGTAAGCGCATCCAGTAGGCCACGCCGTGACACATGCCGGCACGGGTGACCTCGATCTCCAGTGCATTTTGCGTCGGGCTGCGTGCGGCATCGACGGTGAAATCAAAATCGAAAAGGGTAAAGTCGTCGGACAGGGCGATGCCCTGAAAACCATGTGCTTCAACACCAACGCAATCCGGCCGATAGCGATTGAGCATGCGCAAATCGAAACCACAGGCATGATCGGCAGCACCCTCGCGCCAGAGTAGATCCGATTCGATCAGTACACCATGCAGCCGCGCCCGCGCCGGAATGATCCGCGCACCGTCCCCCGCGAGCCGGGTGCGGGCATGCTCGAAACTCGCCAGCGCGCCCTCACCGATCACGGTGGCATCGAAAATCTCGGCGACGATCAGATTCGGGCGCAAGTTGGCGGGAAAATCGATTCGCGGGTCGATCTGGAACGAGGATTTGGCGAGCACGGTGATTTTGTCGGCCATGCCATTGTGTGCAATGATCTCACGTGCCACCTCGGCCATCGCCGGATTGCTTTCGCAGGCAATTACGTGGCGTGCCCCGGCGCGCGCCGCCATCATCGACAACAGCCCGGTGCCGGCACCGACATCCAGCACCACGCTATCGTGATCGATCGCAGCACACAGCGCTTGTTGGTAGCGCACATTGCGCGGCCCGTCGCTGACCATCGGAAAATGCCAGCGCTCCACCAGACGGCCGCTGAGCAGGCGCAGGTTGCGTTCGGCAAAGGCATCCTCGCCGTCAAGCACGACGATCTGCTGCAAGGTGTGCCGCGCCGCAACCAGATTGCCCTGCGCCCACAGCGAATTCGCGCGGCCATGCAACGCCGGCACATATTCCGGCGCAAGCGCCAGCGCGCGCTCGAAGCACGCCGCCGCATCGGCGACGCGTTGCAGTCGCGCATACAACTCGCCCATTTGCACATGGTAGGCCGGCTCGCTCGGAGCATAAGTGATCGCCCGCGCCAGGCTCTTGCCCGCTTCATTGATATCGCCACTGGCGGCCAATGCCGAACCCAGCGTCGCCCAGAGGACGGCGTTTTGCGGTTCAGCGGCAAGCTGCTGCCGGCACTGGTCAATCGCTGTCGCGACATTGCCGGCCTTGAGCAACGCGCAGATCGCAACCACAGGCGACGTTTCCTCGTCGCCCCCGCGGCCCTGTCCAATCATCTTTATGTCCTCGTCGATTATCAGTGTGTGCGATGCCACCAGCACCGCCGATTATGGCCAGTCACAGCTGCCTCATCAGTAACGGTGAACACGCAACCCATCACGATGCACGCCGCAGCAGCTCCAGCGCACGGCCAACTGCGGCAAACGCGAACGCGCCGGTGACATGGGTCGCCGCGCCGAGGCCGGAACCGCAATCAAGCGTATATCCGGCATCGCTGGCAGCAGTGGGCCGGGTACCGCAGACCGTGCCATCGGCCTGCGGGTAGCGTACGTTTTCCAACGAGTACACCGCCGACACCCCGAAGTAACGCTGCACGTTGCGTGGAAAATTGAATTCGCCGCGCAATTTTTTACGGATCAACGACAACATCGCATCGTGCTCGGTTCGGCTCAAATCGCGCACCCGCACCTGGGTCGCATCGATACGACCGCCGGCGGAACCAACCACCACCAGCGGCACCTTGCGGCGGCGGCACCAGGCGATGGTTTCGACCTTGCTGCGAAAGCTGTCGCAGGCATCCAGCACCAGATCGTAGCCGCGACCCAGCAGTTCGCCGAGGTTGGATGGGGTCAGGAAGGCCGGTATCACTTCGCACGCAATCGCCGGATTGATGGCGCGGCAACGCTCGGCCAGCACCTCGCCCTTGCTGCGCCCGAAATTACCATCGAGCGCCTGCAATTGCCGGCTGGTGTTGCTGACGCACACATCATCGGCATCGATCAAGGTCAGTGAACCCACCGCGCTGCGCGCCAGCGCTTCCACCGCCCAGGAACCGACGCCACCCAAGCCGATCACACAGACGTGGCGGCTGGAAAAGCCTGCCGCCGCACCAACGCCATAGAGGCGGTCGATGCCGGAAAAGCGTTGCTGCAAGATCGCTGAAACGGGCATCTCGATAGTCATTCGCGCATTTTAGCCGGTGACGGACATGAGGATTGGGCCACCCGCGTCGGCACGAGCTTTCACGCCATGCCGTTTCCCCTCACCCTACCCTCTCCCACCGTTAGAGGGTGACAATGAGACGCTTCGCGTTGTCTCACTGCACGGATCGGCGATAATGCGCGCCGACAGGCAACGACGGGGTACGAGATGCGCGCTGCGATGATGCTGCTGGTGGGACTGATGATGGGCGCGCTCGGCACCAGTTTCGCACTCAATACCCTGCGCCAGGCACATGCCCTGCCACGTGGGCTGATGGCGGTGATCAACCACCATCATCGCAGCGTCAAAACGGAACTGGCGGCAGCGGATTGCTCGCCCGCAGAACTGCGCGATCATTTTGTCCTGCTCGGCGTGCTGGGCTCCGATATCGATTCGGCCTTTTCGATGCCGCACGATGCCGTGTTTACCCGCTACGCGTCCGACTTTCGTGCCGCGACCGCAGCGGCGCTGGCAATTCCCGACGCCGCCTGCAGTGCGCTCGCGCCTGCAGCGACACGAATAAACGACACCTGCAACGCCTGCCACCGCGACTACCGCTGAACCGTGCGACCGGTTCATGCGGGTCATGCAATCCGTCTGGTCGGTGTATGTTCAGCCATTACGCTTCAGCATGATTGCCAATTCCCGTTTCGGAGCAACACCATGAACTTGCGAACACTGTTCGTTTCCGCGCTGTGCATTGGTCTGGCGGCCTGCGCCACGGGTGGTCGCCAGGGCTATGGCTATGGCCCGCAGTCCAGCGGACCGAGCCAGAATGTGCGCTGCTACGATTGCGGCGTGATCGAGCGTATTGAAACGGTGTATGGAAACAGCTCGGCCGGTGGCGGTGGCGCCGTGCTTGGCGGCATCGTCGGTGGTGTGCTGGGCAATCAGATCGGCAAAGGCGACGGCCGCAAGGCTGCGACCGTTGTTGGCGCAGTTGGTGGTGCCGTAGCGGGTCACCAAATCGAAAAGAACGTCAAATCGGCACCCACCTACGACGTATTCCTGCGCATGGATGATGGCCGCCGCATCGTGATCAACCAACGCGATCTGGCCAATGTTGCTCCCGGCGACTACGTGCGGGTAACCAACAACCGGATCGTGCCGCTGCGCTGAGCGCGGCTTGGGAACGATGAAAAGGCCGGATTACTCCGGCCTTTTTTTGGTCAAGGCGCGCTCGCAATGCGATCGTGCCGTGCAGTCGCGCCGCTACCACAATTGACCAAACGCGACTGCGCCAACCATTGCGGGTCGGGATAGTAGGAAAATACGAACTGCCCGTGCTGAATCGTGTCGATCAGCGCATGCGCCACCTTTTTGCGTACCGCCGGGCAGCCCAGGCTTCTGCCGATGCGGCCAACTTTGCGCACGAACGCCTCGCTCACGTAGTCGGCGCCGTGAATCACGATGGCGCGCCGCATCGCGTTGTCATTGAAGCCCGGCTCAAGCCCTTGCATCCGCAACGAGTAGCCATTGCGGCCCACGTACGCATCACGCGTACGAAACAAACCCAGGCTCGACGCGTAGCTGCCCGATTCGTTGGAGAAATTCGCGGCAAGGTTTTCGCCTGAATTGCGGCCATGTGCAACGCGCTCTTCATACAACAGGGTGTTTGCAACAAGATCGAACACCCACAGGCGATTTTCGGTAGATGGCTTGGAATAATCGATCACTGCCAGCCGGGCCGGCGCAGGCACGCCACCAGCCACGGCGCAGCGCATGGCTTGCAATGCCACCGTAACCGCGGCTTTGGCAGATACCGGTGTCGCCGCGAGCAGCGGATCAACCGGCGGTGCAGCCGTGGCGCAACCGCTGGCGAGGATCGCAAGCAGTGATAATGTTCGAAGCAACGGGTACAAGAGCGAAATCCCCCGACAAGACGGAGCGAACCGATGATGCCGGCAACCGACACCAGCGTGCAAGTTACAAGCGGTCGGGTTAAAAAAGGGTTGCACGGGGGATGCAGTGCCCTCATGGTGCTGGCCTTGCTCGCTGGCAGCGCTGCCGGGATCGCGGCGCCCACGGCGATGGAACCAGGCCGAATACTGGCACTGAGCGCGCAACTGCGCGAGCGGATAACGCAAGATCGCACACCGACGACAGACGATTCGCAACACGATCCATTGCTTGCCCGGTTTTATCAACTACGCGACTTCAGGCCAGCATGGGCCGCACCGATACAACAAGCCGCGTTGCTGGCGGCGCTTGATGGCATCGAAAACGATGGCTTGCGGCCGCAGGATTACGCTGTGGACGCACTGCGTGCCGCGTGGTCACAGCCATCGCTGTCGGCCGACACGGCATTGAGTACTGAATTGCTGGCAACGCGCAGCCTGTTTACCGCCTTGTCGCACCTGCTCAATGGCAAGCTCGATCCACGCGTATTGGAGCGCGACTGGAACTTTCAGGCGCGTCGCATCGACGTGCAGTCAGCATTGATCGAAGCAAACCAGGCAATTGACGCCGGCGAGATTGCCGCGTTGTTCGCCCGCGCTCGCCCAACCTACCCGCTTTACGAACAACTGCGTGAAGGTCTGCGCCGGCTGCGCAAAGTACAACGTATCGGCGGCTGGCCATCGATTGCCGATGGCGCCACGCTGAAGGCTGGTGACGACGACGCGAGAATCCCGGCATTGCGCGCACGTCTGCGGCTGAGCGGTTACGGCGACCCGGAGATGGAGGCACCAGCGGATTCGACGCACTTTGACCAGGTGCTGGAAGATGCTTTGCGGCGTTTTCAACGCAAGCAGTACCTCACCGCCGATGGCGTGCTGGGCAAGGATACCCTGGCCGCATTGAATGTCACTGTCACGATGCGCATCGATCAAGTGCGCGTCAATCTGGAGCGCGCACGCTGGTTGTTGCACGAAACCAGCGCCGAGTTTCTACTGGTCGATATCGCCGGCTTCAAAGCGATCTACTTTCAACACGGCGAGCCGCAATGGAGCGCCCGCGTGCAGGTGGGCAAGCCCTATCGCAAGACGCCCAGCTTTCGCTCGCAGATCAACCGGATCACCTTCAACCCGACGTGGACGGTGCCGCCAACCATTCTGCGCAAGGATATTCTGCCCAAGGTCCGCAAAAACCCCGATTATCTGGCCGCCAATCGCCTGCGGGTACTGGATCAGGCTGGCAACGTGTTGAATCCCGAGCAGATCGACTGGAACCACCCTGGTGGCCTGACCTTGCGCCAGGACGCGGGGCCTGGCAATTCACTGGGCCGGGTCGCGATCCGTTTCGACAACCCGTACAGCGTGTATCTGCACGACACCCCGCACACCGAATTGTTCGATTCCGAGCAGCGCGCCTTCAGCTCCGGTTGTATCCGGGTGCAACGGCCACTGGATCTGGTCGAGCGTTTGCTCGACGACCCAGTGCAGTGGAACCGCGCTGCGATCGATGCGCTCATCGCCACCGGCAAAACCCGCAACGTGACCCTGAATCGCCCGATCACCGTGTTGTTGATGTACTGGAGCGTGGACATCCACAGCGATGGCCGACTTGGTTTCAAGCACGACATCTATGGCCGTGACGCGCGCATTCTTGCCGAACTGGGCAAACCCGTGCAGCTCCACCCGCTGGATCGGTAGGTGCTCACGGATGCAGCCATTCGCTGATGCCATCAGAGTAATGCTCACGCTTCCAGATCGGCACCCGTGCCTTGATTTCATCGATCACCCAGCGGCAGGCGGAAAACGCGGCGTCGCGATGGCCTGCGCTGACCCCAATCCACACCGCGAGATCACCCAGTGCCAATGCGCCGACCCGATGCACCGCCATCGCACCGACAATCTCGAAACGCTCGCCCGCCTCGCGCATGATTCGCTCGCCTTCGCTGAGCGCCAATTCGCGATAAGCCTGGTAATCCAGTGCCTGTACCGCCTTGCCCATATGGTTGTCGCGCACCCAACCCTCAAAGCAGACCAGTGCGCCGCACTGCGGCAGGTGCAGCGCCTGGCGCAAGCGCGCCGGATCGATCGCTACCTCGCTGATCGCAAAGCTGCGCATGGTCAACCCCCCGATACCGGCGGCAAAAACGCTACCTGTGCGCCATCATGCAAGCCATGATCCCAACTCACGAACGCGTCATCGAGCGCAACCCGCAGGCGCTCACGCGGAAAATCGATGCCGTGCCGGGCGCAGCACTGCGCATAAAGCGCGGTCAACGAGGTGCCCTCGGCGAGATCCATCTCTTCGCTGTTGCAGCCGGCACGATCACGCAGACCGGCAAAATAATGCACACTCACTTTCACCGCAGTTTTTCCTTGCCAAAATCCTGCTTGCCACCGCTTTTGGCCAGCAGCCGAGCCGGCCCGAGCACGATGCGGTGCGACAACGCCTTGCACATGTCATACACCGTCAATGCCGCCAGCGTGGCGCCGGTCAGCGCCTCCATTTCAACGCCGGTACGATGGCAGGTACGCACATGGCAGGTAAGGTTCAATATGTTTTCGCCCAGCCACGCCGCTTCAATGCGACAGGCATCGATCGGCAACGGATGACAAAACGGGATCAACGCCGAGGTCTGCTTGACCGCCTGGGTGCCGGCGATGATGGCGGTCGCTATTACCGGCCCCTTGGCCGTACTCATGCCTTGCTCACGCAGGCTGGCAGCGATGGCCACGGGAAAGCGCACCCGGCACTCCGCCAACGCCTCGCGCACGCTGACGGCCTTGCCGGAAACATCGACCATCGCCGGTTGCCCGGAATCATCGACATGGGTGAACGTGTCACGTTTGTGCGTCACCATCAACCGCCCACCATGAACATCTCGATACGTTTCCCCGCTTCGGGTGCATCGCCGCGCAGCTCGCTGTAGCGATCGCCTCGCCGGCCCCAGAGGTGCGCAATGCGCTGTGCCAACGCGGCATCGCCCTCGTTGATGAACGGGCGTAGCGGCGTGCCTGTGCTGGCGAACAGGCAGGTGTAGAGCCGGCCATCGGCCGCCAGCCGCGCGCGCTGACAATCGCCGCAAAACGGCTCGCTTACTGAACTGACAAATCCGACCTCGCCAGCGCCATCGGCATAAGCATAACGCGCTGCCACTTCGCCACGGTAATTGGGCTGCAGCGCACGCAACGGCCAGCGCTGGTGAATCGTGTCGCGCAACTGTGCCGACGGCACCACCTGCGCGCGTTGCCAGCGATTGCAGGTACCTACATCCATGTACTCGATGAAGCGCACCACATGCGCGGTACCGCGAAAATGTTCGAGCAAGGGCAACACGTCGCCATCATTGACGCCGCGCTGCACCACGCAGTTGATCTTGATCGCGGCAAAGCCGGCCTGCTCGGCCGCGGCGATGCCGGCAAGCACGTCATCGAGACGACCGCGGCCACCGGACAGGTCGGCAAAACGCTGCGGGTCCAGCGTATCGAGGCTGACCGTCAACCGATGCAGGCCAGCATCAGCCAGTGCTCTGGCCTGCCGTGCCAGCAGACTGCCGTTGCTGGTCAGCGCCAGATCCTCGATCCCCTCGATGGCCGCCAGGCGGGCAATCAGATCCGGCAGACCGCGGCGCAACAGCGGTTCACCACCGGTCAGCCGCACCTTGCTCACGCCCAGGCGCACGAAACTGCGCACCAAGGCTTCGATTTCGCCAAAACTCAGGCGATCGGCACTGCTGGCGTGATCGCTCTCGGTCCATTCCGGGGTGCGCTCGGCGGGCATGCAATACGGGCAACGATAATTGCAGGTCTCAATCACCGAGACACGCAGATCACGCAACGGGCGACGCAAGCGATCAGTGAGCATGAGAGTGCCAGTCGCCAGTTCTGTGGGATCGCCTGCGCGGTTCACGCGGTCTCCTGCACCGGTGGCACGGCAGGGGTCGACACGATCACGCGTTGGCCTGCGCGGGCCACCGAATAACCACGCAACTGCATGGCATCTGCCTCGGCCACGCTGCCGTAATGATAAAGCAACAGGCGGCGCAACAGGTCTTCACCATACTCGCGCTCCAGATCATCCAGGCCACTGTGTGACGGATTGCCGATCAAGCCGCAGTCGTGGGCTATCAATTCATGGTGGTCGGCCTGCTGGCTCAGTACTTCCGGAATCGGCCGGGTATCGCCGGTATACACCAGCGCGCCGCGCAGGCGCAGCCCGAATGCGGTGCCTGGGGCGTGATGCCGGACCGCAAAAACATCATGCCAGTAGTTGTGGTGCCAAAAGCCACTGCTGACCGGAACCAGTTGAAAGGCATCCCAGAAATTGCTGCCACCCTCAGCCAACACGCCGGGGTAATCGGCTACCCGGGCTTGCAGGTGCGGCACTACGGCAGCCGGCACGTACAGGCGCACGCGACCACAGTATTTGGGATCGAAGCGGGCGGCAAAAAACAGCCGTTCCAGACCAGCAACATGGTCCATGTGAACATGGGTGATGAACACCGCTGGCGGAATAGCGCCATAGGCACGCTGATAGGCGGCCAGCGCTTCCTGGCCGCAGTCGATCATCAACGCCGGGGCGCCATCACGCTCGATCACCGCACTCGACGATCCCAGTTGGTCGGCAGCGGCGGCATTGCCGACACCGAGAAAATGCAGCGTCCAGATCATGGCAACCCCTGTGCCATCGTCAGTGCATAGCTCTCGCGCAAGCGCGACCAGCCCGATACCAACGCATCGTCGTAGTGATAGCTTGCCAGCAGCTTGTCGATGGATCGACGCAGCCGATGCAGGTTGCGATAGCGCCAGCGCCGGTGCAGCGCACGCCGGGTTGAACGGTCAAAGTCGATCAGCCACACCTGTCCGCTGCCATCGAGCAGAATGTTGTTGACATTCAGGTCTGCATGGTCGATTCCTGCCCGATGAAAACGGGCGATGGTCTCACCCACGCTCTCCCATGCCGCGTTGCCCAGATCGTTGCGCAACAAGGCGGCCCACGGCACCGCCGTTGCGATCCGCTCGATCAGGATATCGGCACGGTAGCCGGCACCATCGTGTTGATAGCGTGCCGCCAACGGGGCCGGAACCGGCAACCCGTGATCGGCCATCTCCGCCAGCAGGTTGAACTCGGCAAAACCGCGCGTGCGCTCAGCGCCATGCCACGGATACCAATCGCCCAGCAGCCGGGCAAACAGCCCACCGCGCCGGTAATGGCGCAACACCGCGAGGTGTGTACCGGAAGCGACGAACCAGGCCGCACCGCGGCCACTGCCCAATACCGGGGTGATCTGTGGCCATGCGTCCAGATCAAACAGATGGGCGATGTCCGGCGCTTGCGGCAGACGCGCGCTGTCGAACACAATGCCGACGCCGCCGGGCAGCGTCATCCGCTGCGCGGCGCGCAAGTCCGACGGGCACGGTATCTGGTTCATGGGAGCGACGCCTGATGCATGGCGACAAGTCTAGCAGCGTGTCGGATGGCGCAGTTCGCAGCGTTTGCCTGCTGCGCCTTTCCGCACTGGGCGATGTTACCCATGCGCTGCCGATCGTGCATGCGCTGCGTACGCAGTCGCCCGGCACCCGGATCAGTTGGGTAGTGGGCCGCAACGAGGCGCGCTTGCTGAGCGCATTGACCGACGTCGAATTGCTCATCTACGACAAGCGTGGTGGATTGGCGGCATGCAATGCGCTGCGCCGCACGCTGGCGGATCGTCATTTCGACGCCCTGCTGCTGATGCAGATGTCGCTGCGCGCCAGTCTGCTGTCAACCGCGATCAAGGCGCGCAGTCGTATTGGTTTCGATCTGGCGCGCAGCCGCGAGGGCCATGCCCTGTTCTGCAATCAGCGCATCGTGGCGGGCGGCCACCACGTCATCGACGTGTTCGGCCAGTTCCTGCTGCCACTCGGGCTGCATCTTCGCGATATCCGATGGCAGTTGCCGATACCCGAATCCGCGCGCGACTGGGCACGGGCGCAACTTCCCGGCCCACAGGCCACCTTGATGATTTCACCGTGCTCCAGCCATCCGCTGCGCAACTGGCTGCCACAGCGTTATGCGCAAGTGGCCGATTACGCCGCCTCACGCCATGGCATGCGCATCGCGCTGATTGGTGGCCGCAGCAACAGCGAACGGGCGATGGGCGATGCCATCATCGGCTCGATGCAACACCCCGTCGTTGATCTGATCGGCAAGGACCGCATCGAGCAGTTGCCCGCCCTGCTGCAACGCGCAAGCCTTTTGCTCAGCCCAGACTCCGGCCCGGTACACATCGCCAACGCGGTGGCGACGCCGGTACTCGGGCTTTACGCGTGCACCGACGCCGAACGCAGTGGCCCGTACCATAGCCGGCGCTATTGCGTGAATCATTATGCGCAAGCAGCGCAGCGATTTTTCAAGCGCGACCCGGCAACCCTGCGCTGGGGCCAGCGGCTGGAAAAACCCGGGGTGATGGCGTTGATCCAGAGCGGCGAGGTCATCGACCGTCTGGAACGGTGGATTGCCGATCAGGACGCGGCGGTTGCCCGGTAATCGGCGTACGACTTTTCCTCGACCAATGCGGAACCCAAAACCCGGTTGATCTCGCGCTTGATCCGCGCGCGCTCGTCGTTTTCGACGTAGACCGCGCGCGCCAGACCGATGAATTGGGCTTCGAAGCATTGCCCGCGTTCCTGTTCGCGGATTGCATCCTCGATGTCCCACAAGCGCTCATTGACCGCCTTTAGCGCCGCGCACAAGCCGGCAATGTCCGCAGTGCTGGCGGCATGTGCAACCCATACCGCCTGCAAGGCATCGAGCTCACGCCGCACATTGGCCAGCTTGGCCGGGTCATGCATGCGTTCGGACTTGATTTGCAAGATCGCGATCTTGTCGAGCAGTTCGCCAAACGATACCGGCACCAGAATCTGCGACATGATCTCCACCTCGAAACGACAAAGCCGCCCAAACCCGACGATATGGTGTAGCGTGCTGGCAGCCTGACGGACTTTTCGATGATCTACTGCGGAAAAGCCGCGACTGGGTGGATTTTCCGTTCTTTTTCGTGAAAGGGTCCTGCCATTCGCCGCAACAGAGCGAAAAATCTGCCGCAAACCGGCTTTCTCTCACTACGATCGGTCAAGCCCGACCGGCTAAAAGCTGCGAAGCTCCGCGATCTGGCGGAGAGGGAGGGATTCGAACCCTCGGTACGTCGGAGACGTACACCGGATTTCGAATCCGGCGCATTCGACCACTCTGCCACCTCTCCAGCAATTGCAGCGGGTGCTGACACCCTGTTCTGAGCGGGTTTGTTGCAGCACACGACCGACCGCGGCTCAGAGCGCGGAATGATACGCGGGCGCAGCGTCCGGAACAAGCCAAAAATTGCGTTGTACCCTGACAAGGTGGTTAGCGCGCGCGCAAGCGGCCATTTGCCGTGACCGGGACACTATCCATCGAGCACCGCTGACGGCATCATGACGGGTAGGCGCCTGCGCCGCCCCGTGTCACTCAAACCAGAACAAGGCGCGTCCGTCTGTCCATGATCGAGTTTGGCCACCTCAGCCACGTCGGCCTTCGCCGCGACCTCAACGAAGATACCTACGACGCCAATGCCGAGAAGGGTCTGTGGCTGGTTGCCGACGGAATGGGTGGCCACGAATATGGCGAGGTAGCCAGCGCTCTGGCGCGCGACGCCGCGATGGAATCAGCGCGTGCCGGCAGCACCCTTAGCGATGCCATCCGCTACGCCGCACACACGGTGGCAGCCTATTCACAGGGCCGTCGCAGCGCGCTGCCGATGGGCACCACCATCGCCATGGCGGCCACCACTGCCGACCATTATGAAGTCGCCTGGATCGGCGACAGCCGTGCCTACCTGTGGGATGGCCAGTTGCGACAGATTTCGCAGGATCACAGCCTGGTGCAGGAGATGGTGTCGCAAGGCGCCATCACCAGCGATCAGGCGCGCAGCCATCCGCGCCGCAACGTGGTCACACAGGCGCTCGGGGTTACCGATCCGGATCATTTACGCATTGGTGTCGCCAGCGGCGAATGGTGTAGCGGCCGGCAATTGCTGCTGTGCACCGATGGCCTGACCGAGCACGTGCCCGACAGCCGCATCGCGCAAATTCTGGCACGTGAATCACTGTCGGCGCAGGAGCTGGTCGAGCATCTGGTGTTTTGTGCGTTGCGCGGCGGTGGCAGCGACAACATTACTGTTGTGCTCGCACGCGAGGTGTAACGATGCTCTGAACAAGCTGTCGTTGCGAGCCACCTGTTCCGGTAGTTGGAACTGCACACGGACCATGAGCTCGACGTGCGGAGGGTAAGGCTTTTGATCCGCAAAGAACGCAAAGGTGCGCGTCAAGAACTTTCCGGTGTGGATTTCGGTTCCACCGCTACGCGGTGCCCCGGGTTTCGGCCCGTTGGGCCTCAACCCGGGCTACGACGGCACATTACGATTCGCGTGCAGGCCATCCTTGGTCTACGGAAACTCTGATGTGCTCAGAGCGCCACTAATCCAGCGTTGCCTCGGATTGCGCAAGCCATACACAAACACCTGATTTTTTCTCAATTTTCTGCAAACGCTCGGCATGCAACGCGCGTTCCTCGGCACTGGCGCGCAGCACCCGTCGCGGCCGCGCCGTTGGCGAACTGGGTACCACGCCGCACGCCGGGGGCGTTGGCTCGGCGGCAAAACCCAGGTCACCCTGCCCCGAAGTGAGCGTCAGATAGACCTCGACCAGAAGCTGCGCATCGAGCAACGCGCCATGCTGGATGCGATGCGCGTTATTCACGCCCAGCCGCTTGCACAGCGCATCGAGGCTGTTGCGTTGCCCAGGATAGCGTTCACGCGCCATGCGCAGCGAGTCGATCACCTCGGCGTAATCGCTGATCCGCCCCAGCTCACGGCCGACCAGACTCAGTTCATTGTCGAGAAAACCGATGTCGAACGCCGCATTGTGAATGATCAACTCGGCGCCGCGGATGAAATCGAGGAACTCATCGACGATCTCGTGAAAGCGTGGCTTGTCGAGCAGCGATTCGTTGCTGATGCCGGTCACCTCCATCGCGCCTGCATCGATCTGCCGATCCGGGTTGAGGTAGCGCTGAAACTCGCGCCCGGTTGGCCGGCGCTTGATCAGCTCGATGCAGCCAATTTCGATGACGCGATGGCCACGTTCCCAGGCCAGCCCGGTGGTCTCGGTATCCAGCACGATCTGCCTCATCGCACGCCACCATTGCCAGCGCGCCGAAGCTGCTCTGCCGCATTGCGCGCCAGCACATCGACCCGCTCGTTTTCCGGGTGGCCGTTGTGGCCGCGTACCCATAACCATTGCACCTGGTGACGCGCTGCCGCTGCGCTGAGCCGCTGCCACAGGTCCTGGTTCTTGACCGGATCGCCGCCCGCCGTCTTCCATCCGCGTCGTTGCCAACCCGCCAGCCATTCGCTGATGCCTTTTTGCACATATTGCGAATCGGTATGCAACACCACATCGCAGGGCTCGCTCAATGCTTCCAACGCCATGATCGCCGCCAGCAACTCCATGCGGTTGTTGGTGGTATCCGGCGCGTTGCCGCTCAACTCGCGCTCGCGACCATCGCAGCGCAGCAACACGCCCCAGCCGCCAGGCCCCGGGTTGCCAAGGCAGGCGCCATCGGTATGTATCTCAATGCGTTTCATCGTGCTCCCACACCATTGCTCCAGGCCACTCGCGTCCCAGTCACGCGCAGTGGTGTCATGCCATGCAGCCGTTGCCGCGCCAACAACAGATACGAGCTGGCCAGGCGGCTGGCGCGCACCGCGTCAGCATCCACGGCGCAGGCGGCAGGGGCACGCCAACACCAGCCGAGCGGCCGGATCGTTCGCACTTCAAGGCCGTGCTCGGCCAACAGTCGAGCCACCTGTGCCGGCGCCATCACGTTCAGCCCACGGTTGTACCAACGCAGCCGCACCGGGCTGATGGGATTGAACACGATGAATATCGCCACGCCTTCGGGTGCCAGCACCCGCGCCACCTCACCCAGCAACTGGGTGGCTGCCAACGACGACTCCAGCACATGCTGCGCATACACCAGCGCCAGACTGGCCGAGACGATGGGCAGCGCATCATCGGCACAGCGCAAATCACCGGCAAACCCATCAGGGCAACGATACAGATGCATCATGACCTGCATCATCGCCCCCGGCAGCAACGCCGGACTGTCCGCGCACGGGCGCATGAACAGCCCGCCATGGCCAAAAGCACGGCCGATCTCGGGCGCGGCCTGCATCTGCTCGTGTGCCAGCAACGCCGCAATCGGCGCGCTGGCAAACAGGCGATCCGTGCCACCTTGTGATTGACGTGTGAGGCGAAGCTCGGGCATGGTGCGGAGTGTGCGTGAAAGCGGCGCTTAGTGTAGTGCTTCGCGATTACCGTGACACGCGTCCCTTCCGATCAAAGAGATATTCCGGTGCTGACGCTGCACGCCATCCCCGCCTTCGACGACAATTACATCTGGGCGGTGACCGCCGCCGATGGCGCAACCCTGGTGGTCGACCCGGGCAGTGCCGGCGCGGTCAACAGATTTCTCGCCGAATCCAATCGACGGCTGTGCGCGATCGTGATCAGCCATCATCATGCCGATCATGTCGGTGGCCTGGCGCAACTGCGTGCAGCCCATCGCGTACCGTGTTACGGCCCGCACGAACCACGCATCACTGACCTCGATGTGCGGGTGGACGATGGCGAGCAGGTCGTTGTGCCGGAGTTGCGGCTGCGACTGAGTGTCCGTGCTGTGCCTGGCCACACCCGCTCGCATGTGGCCTATTTCGGCAACGGCTGGCTGTTTTGTGGCGACACCCTGTTCAGCCTCGGCTGTGGCCGGTTGTTTGAAGGCACACCGGCACAGATGCTCGCCTCGCTGGATTCACTGGCGGCATTGCCGGACGACACCGCAGTGTGCTGCGCGCACGAGTACACCCAGGCCAATGGCCGCTTTGCACTGGCAGTTGACCCGGGCAATGCCGCGCTGTTGGCGCGCATCGCGCAGGTCGACACGCTGCGCGCCAACGGCCAGCACAGCGTGCCGGTGTGCCTCGCCAGCGAGCGCGCAACCAATCCTTTTCTGCGCGTGGATACGCCTGCCATCGTTGCTGCCCTTGGCGCGCGCCACGGCAGCCCACCGGCAGATCGGGTCGAGGCCTTTGCCTGGTTGCGGCAATGGAAGGATACGTTCTGAGCTTGCCGTGACTGACCACAGAGGCATTACACTTGCACCATCGTTCGCCCGCATTGATGGGCTTTGGGAGACACCATGGGTTTTCTTTCCGGCAAACGCGCACTGATCACCGGCATCGCCAGCCAACGCTCGATCGCCAACGGCATCGCCGATGCGATGCACCGCGAAGGCGCGCAACTGGCGTTCACCTACCAGAACGACAAGCTCAAATCGCGGGTCGAGAACGCCGCCGCCGAGTATGGCTCGGACATCGTGATCCCGCTCGATGTCGCCGACGATGCACAGATCGACACCTGCTTCGCCGATCTCGGCAAGCACTGGGATGGCTTCGATATCCTGGTGCATTCCATCGGCTTCGCGCCCCGCGAGGTGCTGGAAGGCGGCTATCTGGATGGTCTGGATCGCGAGAGCTTCCGCATTGCCCATGATATTTCGGTCTATTCGCTCACCGCGCTGGCCAAAGCGGCGCGGCCGATGATGCGTGGACGCGGCGGCAGTATCCTCACCCTCACCTACTTGGGCGCCGAACGCGCGCTCGCGCATTACAACGTGATGGGTGTGGCGAAAGCCGCACTGGAATCGAGCGTGCGCTATCTGGCATTGAACCTCGGCCCGGAAGGCACCCGCGTCAATGCGATTTCGGCGGGGCCGATCAAGACGCTGGCGGCCTCGGGGGTGGGCAGCCTGCGCAAGATGCTCAGCCATGTCGAGGCGCACTCCCCGTTGCGCCGCAACGTCACCATCGAAAACGTCGGTAACGTGGCTGCCTTCCTGTGTTCCGACCTGGCCGCCGGCATCACCGGCGAAATCACCTACGTGGATGCCGGCTACAACATCCTGGGGATGGCTGGCCTCGGCGACTGATGTGCCGTGGCCACGCACATGCCACGTTTCGATGCGCTGATCCGCGATTGCCGCGCCTGCACCCTGGCGCCCGGGCAAGGCTGGGGGCTGATCGACGATGCCGTGATTGGGTGGTGTGACGGGCTGCTGGCATTCGTTGGTCCACGTGAGCAACTCCCGGGCGAAGCGGTCGGCGCCGACACCCGCGTGTATCCGGGCAACGGCGCGCTGGTCACCCCGGCGCTGATCGACTGCCACACCCATCTGGTGTTTGCCGGCGAGCGCGTCGCCGAGTTCGAGCAACGCCTTGAAGGTGCCAGCTATGCGCAGATCGCGCAGGCGGGCGGCGGCATCAACGCGACGGTGCTGGCGACACGGGCCGCCAGCGAGGACCAACTGCTGGCGCAATCGCTGCCGCGCGCACGTGCCCTGCTCGCCGATGGCGTCGCCACGCTGGAGATCAAATCCGGTTATGGGCTGGAGCTGGAAGCCGAGCTGCGCATGCTGCGCGTCGCCCGGCGCATCGCCGACATCCTTGGTATCAGCGTGCGCACCACCTTTCTCGGTGCGCACGCAGTACCGCCCGAATATCGCGGCCAGCCGGATGACTACATCAACCGGCTGTGCTCGCACATGCTGCCAGCGGTGGCTGCATCGGGCCTGGCCGATGCCGTGGATGCGTTCTGTGAGGGTATCGGCTTTACCCCGGCACAGACCCGGCGCGTATTTGCCCGCGCAGGTGAACTCGGCCTGCCGGTCAAACTGCATGCCGACCAACTCTCCGATCTGGGCGGCGCGGCACTGTTGGCCGCCTGCAAGGGGCTATCGGCGGATCACCTCGAGTACAGCAACGCCGAGGGTGTGCGGGCTTTGGCGCAAGCGGATTGCGTCGCGGTGCTGTTGCCCGGCGCCTTCCATTGCCTGCGCGAGACCCGAAAACCGCCGGTCGCCGACTTGCGTGCGCACGGCGTGGCGATAGCCGTGGCCACCGACTGCAACCCCGGCACGTCACCCCTACTGTCGCTGCGGCTGGCGATGGCCCTGGCCTGCAATACCTTCGGATTGACCGCACTGGAAGCCGTGCTTGGCACAACCGCCAACGCCGCACACGCGCTTGGCCTCGCTGATCGCGGCCGCCTGCTGCCCGGACTGCGCGCGGATCTGGCGCTGTGGGACATCGCGCACCCAGCGGCACTGGCCTATTGGCTGGGTGGCGCAGGTGCTATTCAGGTGTTCAGTGCAGGTGAACCACGGCTCGGCAACAGCGTCTGCGGGTAATCGCAGCGACTGCCTTAGAACCACCCAACGACAAAACCCCGCCGAAGCGGGGTTTTGTCATGAACCGTGAGCGGGCTCAGGCTGACTTCTTGGCGGCCTTCGCTGCCTTGGCTGGCGCTTTGCTCGCCGCCTTGGCGACAGTTTTGCGCGCAACGACCGGGGCCTTGACGCTGACCGCCTTGCTCACTGCGCTGCTCTGCGGCCGCGCATTTCCGTGGCTGCCGGTAAAGCGTTTGCCCTTTGCGGTCTTCTTGTCACCTCTGCCCATGACAGCTCCTGAATGGTTGCGATTGCGATAAGCTCGTTAGATTACCATTGCTGTGGCACCGACACCATGGCATTGTGCGATGCTGCTCAGGCGATGTGCTGGTTGCGGGTAAGGTGAAGGTTGCGCCAATGCGCCGCCGCGATGAAACCGCCACCGGCAGCCATGCTCACAGCATGGATGATGGCGTGATCGTGCGCCCACGGCAGGAACGCGCCAATCCAAAGCAGGCCCAACCCCGGGATCAAGCGTTGCCAGGCATCCAGCCGCCGGTGATTGCGCCAACCCCAAGCCAGACTGACAACGCCCACCAGCGATGCCACCATGGTGAAGGCGGACTCGAACCACGGTGAACCGAACAGACCGATACCGATTCCGGGTATGAACGCCAGCAAAAATGGCAACAACGCACAATGCAGCGCGCACACCGTGGCGGCAAACGCACCGGCACGGTCGGTTGCGACGCGACAGCTCACGCCATTGCCGAGTATTGGCCGGCTGCTGAGGGGTGGCAATTGCGATTGGGACGGTACGACGGACACGGCACCTCCGCGGGATTGGCCTGTGACGAGTGGCAGCAGCGACACCAAGTTGGAACAATATAACATATCACGGACGCCGTCGTCACCTGACCGGATCACCGGTTAGAATCGGTCGGCAAATTACCCAAGGGGGTGCCCATGCGCGTTGCCGACATCCTTACCGCCTCACCAATTACGGTCGGCCTCGACGACAGCCTCGCCAGCATCAAGCGCATCTTCGACAGCCACGCGTTTCATCATGTCTTGGTGGTTGGCGATGGCGAATTGTTTGGCGTCATCTCCGATCGCGATGTGCTGCGCGCCGTGAGCCCGTTCGTGGACAGCCCGAACGAGCGCACGATCGACTCGGCCACGATGAAACGCCACGCGCATCAAATCATGTCGCGCAAGCCGATTACCATCACCACCGACCAACCGGTCGAGTTGGCTGCGCGGCGCATGCTGGAGGCCAAGGTGTCGTGCCTGCCGGTGCTGGACGACCACGGCCAGGTCGTCGGCATTGTCACCTGGCATGACCTGTTGCGCGCACTGTGTGGGTTGCCGACATCTGCCGGCAACAGCGCTTGAATCAGCGCCCCGGCGCGATCCAGATCAGGCTGGCCATGCGTCCGCTAAGGCCGTCGCGCCGATGCGAAAAGAACCGGCGCGCGTCGCTGATCGTGCACTGCTCGCCACCATAGATCCGGCGTGTGCCCTGCGCCCGCAAGCGCTGTCGTGCCAACTCGTACAAATCGCACAGCCAATGCCCGGGCCGGGTAGCCGCAAACGCCTGCGCCGCCAACGGATCGTGGGCGATGAACGCGGCGCGCACCGCGTCGCCCACTTCGTAGCGTTGCGGCCCGGCCGCCGGGCCGAGCCAGGCGATAAGGTTGCCGGGGCTGCTGGCCATCGCCTGCACCGTGGCTTCCACAACGCCGTCGCACAGCCCACGCCAACCGGCGTGGGCCAATGCCACCTCGCCACCATCGGCCGCCGCCAACGCCACCGGCAGGCAGTCCGCTGTGAGCATCGCCAACACCGTGCCGGGGACTGTGGTCACCGCTGCATCGGCCTCCGGCTCGGCATCGCCGGCCTCCCCGGCAAAACGGTGAACCGCAGTGCCATGCACTTGCCGCAACCAGCGCGGCGCCGCGGGCAAGCGCGCTTGCACAGCCAACAACGCACGATTGGCGCGCACGCTTTCGTCCTGGTCGCCGCAATGCGCGCCCAGATTCAGGCGATCGAACGGCAACACGGAATACCCGGTCGGCCCGCGCAAGGTAGTGAATGCATGCACACCGGCCGGTGCCGGCCATTGCGGCACAATCACCTGCTGCGCGAATTGCGGCTGCATCGGTATCGGTGCCCGCTCAACGCCGTATGCGTGGACGTGGCGCCAAGGCAAGCGCCTGCGCGCTGTCCGTCTGCAGGGCTGCCATCAGCGCCGTCAAATCCGCCGGCACCGGCGCCTCGCATTGCACTGGTTCACCGCTGGCCGGGTGCGCAAAACTCAGGTATTGGGCATGCAGCGCCTGCCGCCGGAACCCGCGCAAAACCGTATCGAGTTCGGCACTGGCCGCCTTGGGAATGCGCAACGCCCCGCCGTACAGCGGGTCGCCGATCAACGGGTGCCGAATATGCGCCATGTGTACGCGGATCTGGTGCGTGCGCCCGGTTTCCAGCCGGCACTCCAATGCCGTGTGCGCACGATACCGCTGCTGCACCCGGTAATGGGTGATGGCGGGGCGGCCACCCTCGACCACCGCCATGCGCACGCGATCACGGCCATGCCGACCGATCGGCGCATCGATGCTGCTGCCTGCCACCATGGCGCCCACCACTACCGCGAGATACTGCCGGTGTACCGCACGTCCGGACAACTGCTCGATCAAACCGGTGTGAGCGCGCTGGCTGCGCGCCACCACCATCACCCCGGACGTGTCTTTATCAAGACGATGCACGATGCCGGCTCGTGGCAACGCCACCAGACGCGGATCGCGAAACAGCAACGCATTCACCAGGGTGCCGTTGGGGTTGCCGGCACCCGGATGCACCACCAGACCGGCCGGTTTGTCGATCACCAGCACATCGTCGTCTTCATACAACACGGTGAGCGCGATATCTTCCGGCTCGGCGTCGGTTTCAACGCCGAGCACGGCAGCAACGGTGATGCGCTGGCCCACGCGCACGGCTTCGCGTGGCCGCACCTGCGCGCCATCGAGCCGGGCATCGCCGGATTTCACCCATTCGCTGAGCCGCGTACGCGAATAATCGCTGAACAATTCCGCCAGCACCTGATCAAATCGTCGGCCAGCCTGTTCTTGAGTCACCGTGGCGTGCAACTGCTCCACCAGTTCGTCGTCGTGTTCAGTGTCCATAATCTCCTTGCTGGCCGTTCATTCGGCCATGGTTTACAGCGATTGCGCAGCGATCGGCTATTATCCCCACTTTCCCTTGCCCGCGCCGCGTGCGCCGAACATTGCCATGACTGCCAATCGCACCCTGTCCCGCGTCGTTCTGCTCGTGTTGCTGCTGCCGGTGCTCGCCGGCTGCGGTTGGTTCAAGACCAAAGTGGATCCGGTCGAAACCATGCCGGTGGATCAGCTCTACAGCAAGTCGCGCGAAGCATTGGATGACGGCAATTTCAACAAGTCCGAGCGCATGTATCAGCGCCTGATCGCGCGCTTCCCGTTCGGCCCGGAAACCGAGCAAGCGCAGCTTGATCTGGCCTACGCGCAGTACAAGGCCGGCAAGCCCGAGGATGCGATTTCCACGCTGAACCGCTTCATTCGCACCTTCCCCACCCACAAGCACATCGATTACGCCTACTACCTCAAGGCGCTGGTCAATTTCCAGAAGGAAAATATCCTGATGGAGCGCATCGCGCGGCTCGACATGACCACGCGCGAGATGACCGGGGTGATGCAAAGCTTCAACGATTTCGCCGACCTGATCCGCCGCTATCCCGATAGCCGTTATGCCCCGGATTCTCGCCAGCGTATGGTGCATTTGCGCAACCTGCTGGCCCGGCACGAGATCGGCGTTGGCCTTTACTACCTGCGTCGCGGCGCTTATGTTGCCGCCGCCAAGCGTGGCCAGTTCGTGATCGAAAATTATCCGCAGAGCATGTTCAGCAACGACGCTCTGGCGTTGATGGCGCAGTCCTACAGCAAACTCGGTGAAGACAAGCTCGCTGCGGATACCAAGCGTATTTTGGCCGCCAACGATCCAGAGCACCCGTGGCTCAGCGGCAACTGGCCGAAAAGCAAATCGATCTGGCGCCAACTCAACCCGTTTGCCGGCGATTGATGCAACACGACACGCCGGTTCTCAATCGCCTTGTTGTGATGCCGGGCGCACGCTGGCGATGAGGTACAGCGGCCGCTGCTTGGCCTCCTCGTACAGGCGGCCCAGATACTCGCCGATCAGCCCCAGTGCGATCAACTGCACCCCGCCGAGAAACAACACCACCGTCATCAGCGACGGATACCCCGGCACGGCATCGCCGTGGATCAGCGTCTTGGCAATGATCCACACCCCGAACACGAACGCTACCAGCGCCGTGAGCAAGCCGACATAGGTTGCCAGCCGCAGCGGCGCAGTCGAGAAGCTGGTGATGCCATCGAGTGCGAAGTTCCATAACCGCCAATAGGTGAACGCACTGCGCCCGGCCAATCGCGGTTGCCGGTGATAACGGATCGCACACTGGCGATAACCGAGCCAGGCAAACAGGCCCTTCATGAAGCGACGGCGCTCGCGCAATTGCCGCAGCGCGTCGAGCACCGGCCGCGACAACAGGCGAAAGTCACCGGTATCGCGCGGTATCGGGGTATGCGACAAGCGTGACATCACCCGATAGAAGGCAGCCGCCGTCGAGCGCTTGAGCCAACTCTCGCCATCGCGCGCGACGCGCGTGCCGAACACCATGTCGAAGCCTTCGCGCCACTTGGCAACGAACTGCGGAATCAACTCCGGCGGATCCTGGCCATCGGCATCGAGCACGATCACCGCGTCACAATCACCGGCATGATCGAGCCCGGCGGTGAGCGCCAATTCCTTGCCGAAATTGCGCGACAGACGCAGCAGGCCAACTCGTACGTCGCGCGCAGCGATTGCTTCAAGCACCGCCCAGGTGTCGTCACCGCTGCCATCGTCCACGTACAACACCTGCGTGCGGATATCCAGGCTATCGAGCACCGCCGACAGCCGCGCATGCAGTGCCGGCAATGCTGCCTGCTCGTTGCAGGCAGCGATGACCACGGTAAGATTTCGATGATGGTCCATGGCGCGCATGGTAGCAATTGCGCAGCGTCACCTGCACCAGCGCAAACTATTGCCCTGGCACGCCGCAGCACTCACGCAGATACTCCGGCCCACCGAGTTGGCGTACCTGGCGCTCCACCCATGCCTGCCGCGCCAGCACGTACGGCCCTGGGCGCGCGGCGTGCCAGCGTTGCGGGCTTGGCAGCACCGCCGCCAGTCGCGCGCTTTGCGCGCTGTTGAGCGCGCTCGACGCGACCCCGAAATAACGCTGTGCGGCCGCCTCGGCGCCATACACGCCGTCGCCGAACTGCGCAATGTTGGCGTAAACCTCCAACACGCGCTGTTTCGGCCACAAGGTTTCCAGCCACAGCGTGTACCACGCTTCCATGCCCTTGCGCAGCCAACTGCGGCCCTGCCAGAGGAACAGATTTTTGGCGACCTGCTGGCTGATGGTGCTGGCGCCACGCACCCGCCCGCCATCGTCATTGTGGTCGAGCGCACGGCCAATCGCATCCAGATCAAAACCGTGATGAGCCGGAAATTGCTGATCTTCAGCAGCCACCAGCGCGATCGGTAAATGCGGCGACAACGCCTGCCAGTCGCGCCAGCGATAATCCAGTTCAAATCCCGCGACGTTGCGCGATTCAAGGCGCTGCAACAGCATCACCATCGAGCTTGGCGGATCGAGCCAGCGCAGCACCAGCACCTGCAAAATCGTCAATGCCGGCAACAGCACGATCAGCAGCAGCAGGCGCCGCCGCCAACGGCCGTGCGTATGCCGTCGCAGCCGCGAGCGGCTCATGCGCAGTACCCGCCGCCGGTGGCAGCGTGGCAGTAACGGGTGCCGGCGCTTTTGCCAAACGCACGAAATATCCCGATCATGTTGTGGTCATCCTCACCGCGCGGCACCTGTAAACCCCATGAAAGACTCCGGCAACGACCCGAATCACGACGCAATCACCCGCTTTGCTCTCGCCGAAAGCGGCATCCGTGGCGTGCTGGTGCGTCTGGATTCAAGCTGGCGGGAGCTACTGAGCCATACCGATTATCCGGCGTCCGTCGTTGCCTGTCTGGGCGAAACCTGCGCCGCCAGCGCCCTGTTCACCGGTCATATCAAGACACAGGCACGCCTGAGTGTGCAACTGCGCGGCACCGGCGTGGTGCGCATGATTTTTGCGGAATGCACCGCCGCCGGAGCCATTCGCGGCATCGCGCGGCATCAGCCCATCGTACCCGACACCTTGACGCCACGCGACTTTGGCGCCGGCTCGATGCTCGCGATCACCATCGAGCAAAACCACACCGCACACACTGAACCCGTACGCTATCAGGGCTTGGTGGCGCTGGATGCCGATAGCCTGGCAGAATCGTTCGAACGCTATTTTGCGCAGTCCGAGCAACTGCCCAGCCGGATACTGCTCAGTGCCAACGCGCACTGTGCCGCCGGGCTGATGGTGCAACGTCTACCCGCAAGCACCGGCGATGATGACGCGTGGCAGCGTGCGAGCCTGCTGTTTGACACCTTGCACAGCAACGAACTACGCGACACCCAGGCCAGCACCCTGCTGTACCGGTTGTTTCACGAGGATGGCGTGCGCATCCTCGACGCCCGCCCACTGCGCTTTCATTGCAGTTGCTCGCGCGAGCGCGTAGCTGCCGTGCTCGCCAGCCTCGGCGAGAGCGAGGCCATGGCATCGGCGCAAGACGACGGGGTAGCCGAAATCATCTGCGAGTTCTGCGATCGCCACTACCGCTTCGACCGGGTCGATCTGGCGCAACTTTTCACCCGCCAAAGCGTTCCGCCGCCGCGCCAGCGGCAATAGCGCCGATGCAACCGGTTCAGGGACCTTGAAATTCGCTGAACAAACTATATATTCCGTCACAGAACAGCGCTTTACTCGCCAATGGTCGGCACTGAGTGCTATTCTGTTTACCAGCGACTTGAACCCTCGGGGCGGGCCAAGGTCAGAGTTTTGCGGATTGTTGTCACCCGGCCAACGCAACGCTGCCATCTGCAACGCCATTGGAATGCACACTGCCATGAACTGCCGTCTTGCCATCAGCCTGCTGCTCGCGCTCACCGCGAGCGTGGCGCATGCGCAAGTTCCGCTGCAATGGCCCGCCACTACACGCCCGGAGCAGCCGGTCGAATCCACCGTGCTACCGGTGCTCAACCGCGAGACGGGCAAGTTCGAGGCATTTTTGTTGGTCGAACCGGCAAGCGCGCAATCGCCGAATGGCCTGAGTCTGTTATCGGCACCGCTGTCACGCTCGCTCATCCCCGGCTCGCCGCTGTTGGCGAGCGATCTGCAGCGCCCTACCCGGCTGCGCGGCAACGTCCGTCTGGAACCGGGAAACAACCTGGCAGTGCTGTGCGACGGCCCGGCCAGCCTGATCACTTCGCTGGGTGGCTTGAGTCAACACTGCCTGCTCGCCTCGCTGGATCAACACCCCGATCCGCTGGCGCGCTACAGCCCCGCCTTGCGCGCCGAGCTTTCCCTCGACAACGGCCCGATCCGGGTGAACCTCGGCATTGGCGCGCAACGACAGGGCTTCAGCCGTGCCGTGCTGGGCGCCGCACCGCGTGGTTACGCCGTGCTGGCGGGCACCAGCAACAACAGCGTCTGGTGGAACCGGCCACTGCTCAACGGCTATCTGAGCGGGCTCACCCTGGAGCAGATCGATATCGGTGGCCAGGCTTACCTGCCACTCGGCGAACAGGGCTGGCTCGCGATCGGCGGCTCGGTTGCGCGTGCGCGCCTGATCGCCAATACCAACGCCCTGTTCCGCAGTGGCAACTGGACGCGCAACGCAATCACCGTGGGCGGCGGTTACGGTGCGTTCAGCGGCGCGCTGACCGGGCACAGCACGCAATCCGATAATGGCCTGCGCTGGCAGGGCCTTGATCTCGGCGTATCGTGGCTGACCCCTTGGAGCGGTCGCCTGAGCATCGGCGCCGACAACATCCTGTCCAGTGGCGACAGCAAAGTCGGCCTTGGCGAAATTGGCCTCCCCGACGAGCCCAAGGGGCGAACCCCCTACGTGCGTTACCAGCAAGACCTGTAAGCCACCCGCGCCCCCAAGCAGCATTTGCCAAGCTCGGCGCGTTACGTGCAGATCGAATCAGTTCATTCCCACTCGATCATAAATGGCCACAAAACATCCATATGCATCAATGTCTTACTAACGGTTGTTCTGTAAGTGCCATGAGCAATACCACGCTCAGCTCCACAGCACTTGGGTGACGCCAAGGATTCAGGGCAACCTCGCAGCGCCCTGACGTTACCGAAGGCTGTCCGCCCAGGCCGCCAAGGCATCAATCTCGGCCGTCAGGGTGTGTGGTGGTCAGTGATGGCCTGTTCGATTTCTACCGCGTTCATGGGTGTGCGGACACCCCTGCGAACAAGGTCGCCAGATTGATGCTCTTGTGTCCGTCGCTCATATCCGGCCTTGCGTTATTGTCGGCCCGCCGGCAAAACAGCGGTGCGTGTTCACGGTCGTACTCCATTCGATGAAAGGCATGACCCGCAGCATGTTGGCACTTGTCCACCACACTGCTCCATCCAATCGTTAGCCACTGGCTGATCGGTATCGCCCTTGGCACTGCGGCCCGGACCTTCAGCAATTCTTTTCGCGGCCCTTATGGATGCTCTGAACACGCCGTCAACGCGAGGAGCGAAGCGACGTGACAATCCAGAAATGCCTTTAATATCAGAATACTGGATTGCTTCGCTACGCTCGCAATGACGAAGATCGGGCCTTGTTCAGAGCATCCTTATGGGGTCCCGGGCCTACGCGTCCTCCCAAGGATTGATAACGTCCAGGCCGGCAGCGCGGAAAGGGCTTGTGTCGCGTGTGGCAACGGTAAATCGGTTGGCAAGGGCGACCGCTGCGATGCAGGCATCGGCAGTCTCGATGCCGCTCCCTGCCTTGCACACCCTCGCTATCAGCTCGGCATAGGCGTTCGTGCAGGCCATATCGAATGGCAGCACGCGCCCTGCGAACATCGGCAGCACGCGCCTTTCCATGAGCTCATGCAGCGCCGTCCTGCGCTTGCCGGCCGGCATCAGCGCAACACCGGCGCGCAGTTCGGCCACGGTCATCGCCGACAGGTACATCGTTTCCAACGGCTGCGCGTCGATCCAGTCTCTGACGCGAGCCTCCGGCGATGGACGCAGCGGCTCCGAAATCACGTTGGTATCGAGCAGGATCATTCAAAGTTCGCTACGCGGGCCGGTGTTTTGTCGCGCACACTCTCGAAGATGGCGAACTCTTCTTCGGTCAGCTTCAATGTGCGGCCGATCTCGGCCAGCATCGAACCGAGCTTGACCCGGCCCGGTGGCTTCACCGCGGATTCCAGAATGTCGCGCATCTCAGCCTCAATACTGCGGCCGTGTTGCGCAGCGCGCACACGGATCGCGCGATGCACCTCATCGGGCACGTTTCGGACTGTGACGGATGGCATGTTTCAAAACCTCTTTACGATGCGGACTCTTGCAAATTATCAGAATGCAAGCATGGATGCAATCGTCATCGGTCGCGCCCCTTCCTGCCTTGGCATTTCGCCTTCCTGGCTTGGCATTTCGCCTTCCTGGCTTGCATCGCTCCCGAAATCACTCCCATTCGATCGTTGCCGGCGGCTTGCCGGATATGTCATAAACCACGCGAGAAACACCGCGCAACTCATTGATTATTCTGTTTGAAATCGTGCCGAGTAGGTCGTACGGCAAATGCGCCCACTGGGCGGTCATGAAGTCGATGGTTTCGACCGCACGCAATGCAATCACCCACTCATAGGCGCGGGCATCACCAACCACGCCGACCGATTTGACCGGCAAGAACACCGCGAACGCCTGGCTGGTCTGGTCGTACCAGCCCGATTTACGCAGTTCATCGATGAAGATGGCATCGGCGCGCGCCAGCAGTTGCGCATATTCGCGTTTGACCTCGCCAAGAATGCGCACGCCGAGGCCCGGGCCCGGGAACGGGTGGCGGTAGACCATTTCGCGCGGCAGCCCGAGTTCGACACCGATCCGCCGCACTTCGTCCTTGAACAGCTCGCGCAGCGGTTCCACCAGACCCAGCTTCATGTGCGCGGGCAACCCACCGACGTTGTGATGGCTCTTGATGACATGCGCCTTGCCGGTTTTGCTGCCGGCCGATTCGATCACGTCGGGGTAAATGGTGCCCTGCGCCAGCCACTTGATGTTGTGCAGCTTGGATGCCTCTTCATCGAAGATCTCCACGAACAGGCGGCCGATGATCTTGCGCTTGGCCTCCGGATCGACAACCCCGGCCAGCGCCGCGAAATAGCGCTCGGCGGCATCGATGCGAATCACCTTGACGCCCAGATGCTCGGCGAAGGTGGCCATCACCTGGTCGCCTTCCTGCCAGCGCAACAGGCCGGTGTCGACGAACACGCAGGTCAGGCGATCGCCCAGCGCGCGATGCAGCAACGCCGCCACTACCGACGAATCGACGCCACCAGACAAGCCCAGCAGCACGTCGCCGTCGCCGATCAGCGCATGCACGCGCGCGATCTGGTCGTCGATGATGTGTGCTGCCGTCCACAGGGTCTGGCAGCCGCAGATATCCACCACGAAGCGCCGCAGCAGCGCCTCGCCGTGTTGGGTGTGGGTGACTTCGGGATGAAACTGCACGCCGTACCAGCGCCGGGTGTCATCGGCCATCGCCGCCACCGGAATCCGCTCGGTGCGCGCGGTCACCACGAAGCCGGGCGGCACGCTGACCACATGATCGCCGTGGCTCATCCACACATCGAGCCGTGCCTGCCCGGGGTGATCGGTCAGGCCACCGAGCAGGCGATCCTCGGCGATACGATCAACCAGGGCGTGGCCGAACTCGCGCTGGTCGGCGGCTTCAGTGCTGCCGCCCAATTGCGCGGCGAGCGTCTGCATGCCGTAACAGATGCCGAGGATCGGCACGCCGGCATCGAATACCGCCTGCGGCGCTCGCGGCGCGCCGTGTGCGGTGGTGGATTCCGGGCCACCCGAAAGCACGATGCCGGTGGCAGCGAATGCTGCAATTTCGGCAGGATCGTGATCCCAGGCCCATATTTCGCAGTACACGCCGATTTCGCGGATGCGCCGCGCAATCAACTGTGTGTACTGCGCACCAAAGTCGAGGATGAGGATCTTGTCGCGGTGAATATTTTTCATCGGGGCTGGGGACTCAAATAGCCGGAAAGCCGGGCGCGGGATTTCGGAATCGATCGGGTTCGCTGCGCTCTATCCATCCTGCGGACTGAATTGTGTCAGGCGGATAGCGAGCATTGGCAAAAGCAGCCTGATCCGCAAAGGACGCCAAGTGCGCCAATAAAAGCGAAGTACCTATTGGAAACCAAATCGCACATAGCGATCACCAAGTAACCGCCGAACGTGAGTGACCGTTGTGTTTTTGCGTCTCTGGCGGACGGCAGGTGCTTTGCCGTTCGCTGCATGAGCAATCATCGCATCCGGTAATTCGGTGGTTCCTTGGTGATCTGCACATCATGCACATGGCTTTCGTGGGCACCGGCACCGGTGATGCGCACAAACTGCGGCCGCGTGCGCATCTGCTCGATGTCGGCGCAGCCAACATAACCCATCGCCGCGCGCAAGCCGCCGGCCAGTTGATGCACGATGCTGTGCAGCGCGCCACGATACGGCACCCGGCCTTCGATCCCTTCGGGCACCAGTTTGTCCGGCTCGGTGGCATCCTGAAAATAGCGATCCTTGGAACCCACCTGCATGGCGCCCATTGAGCCCATGCCGCGATAACTCTTGTAGCTGCGGCCCTGGTACAGCTCCACGTCGCCGGGCGCCTCTTCGGTGCCGGCGAACAGGCCGCCGATCATCACCGTACTGGCACCGGCGGCAATCGCCTTGGCAATGTCGCCCGAGTAGCGGATGCCGCCGTCGGCGATCAACGGAATGCGCTCCTGCAGCGCCTTGGCCACCATGCCGATCGCGGTGATCTGCGGCACCCCGACGCCAGCGACGATGCGCGTGGTGCAGATCGAACCCGGGCCGATGCCTACTTTTACCGCATCCGCGCCAGCATCGAGCAACGCCAGCGCGGCGTCGCCAGTGACGATATTGCCACCCACCACCTGCACCCTGCTGTAGTGCTTCTTGATCCAGGCCACGCGCTCGATAACGCCCTGCGAATGGCCATGTGCGGTATCGACCACAATCACATCGACACCCGCCGCCACCAGCGCCGCCACCCGCTCCTCGGTGTCGCCGCCGACCCCAACTGCCGCGCCTACGCGCAGGCTTTCGTCGGCATCCTTGGCGGCATTGGGATTGTCGCGCGCCTTCTGGATGTCCTTCACGGTAATCAGGCCGCGCAACTCGAAGGCATCGTTCACCACCAGCACCTTTTCGATGCGATGCTTGTGCATCAGCGCCAGCACTTCGTCATCGCTGGCGCCCTCGCCCACCGTCACCAGGCGGTCACGCTTGGTCATGATGTGGCGCACCGGATCATCGAGCTTCTTCTCGAAGCGCATATCGCGGCTGGTCACGATGCCAACCAACTGCGCACCTTCCACCACCGGCACGCCGGAGATATTGCGGGCGCGGGTGAGCTTGATCACATCGCCGATGGTGGCATCCGGGCCTACCGTGAACGGCTCACGGATTACGCCGGCCTCGAACGTCTTGACCTGACGCACCTCATCGGCCTGCCGTTGCCACGGCATGCTCTTGTGGATGATGCCGATACCGCCCAACTGCGCCATCGCGATCGCCAGCCGGCCCTCGGTTACGGTGTCCATCGCCGACGACAGGATTGGCAAATTCAGGTCGATGCCACGGGTCAGCCGCGAGCTCAAGCGAACATCCTTGGGCAGCACAATCGAATGCGCGGGGACGAGCGAAACGTCGTCGAAAGTCAGTGCTTCAGCCAGGATGCGCAGCATCGAGCGGCTCCACGGGGAATGAAGCGCACCATTATAGCGGGGAAGCTCGACAAACCTGCGATTACTCACCCAAAAGCAAGTAAGGCGGAGTGTTGCCTTACTTGCTTTCGGGTGAGTAACCTGGGCAACCGGTTTCCGGGTGCTCGGCCAGTTCCGCCGCTTCCAGCGTATTCTGCATCAGGGTGGCGACGGTCATCGGGCCAACTCCACCCGGCACCGGCGTGATCCACGACGCCCGCTCGCTGGCGGCCTGAAACCCCACATCGCCGCACAGCCGGCCATCATCGACACGATTGATGCCGACATCGATCACCACCGCGCCGGGTTTTACCCATTCGCCGGGGATCAGATTCGGCCGCCCCACCGCCACTACCAGAATGTCGGCTTGACGCACCTGGTATTCGAGCACCGCGCGCGGGGTGAACTTGTGGCAACTGATGGTGGTGCAACCGGCGATCAACAGTTCCAGCGCCATCGGCCGGCCAACATGATTGGAAACACCGACGATGGTTGCGGTCTGGCCGCGCACCGGGCGGTCGGTCCACGCCAGCAAGGTGGTGATGCCGCGCGGTGTGCACGGGCGCAGGCCAAACTGGCGCAGCGCCAGATGGCCGACATTTTCCGGGTGAAAACCGTCCACATCCTTGCGCGGGTCGATGCGGTGAATCAGCGCGCTGGGATCGCGCTGGCCGGGCAACGGCAACTGCACCAGAATGCCGTGTACCTGCGGGTCGGCGTTGAGCCGATCGATCAATGCGCACAACTCGGCATCAGCCACATCAGCCGGCAAATCGTAGTCGAACGCCTGAATGCCGACCCGCTCGCAGGCACGCCGTTTGTTGCGCACGTAGACTGCCGACGCCGGATCATTGCCCACCAGCACCACCGCCAACCCCGGGCGTGCAAGCCCCGAGCGCAAACGAGCGCGCACCCGCGCAGCCAGGTTATCCAGAAGATGGTCGGCAATGGCCTTGCCATCGAGTATTCGGGCGCTCATGGCAACAATTCAGCGATAATCAAAGCACGCATTATCGCTCAGATAGCGAGGAGTTCACATGTCGGATTTGACCACACTTGAGGCGGCTGCCTTCCGTCGCCTGCTGCAACATCTACGCGAACGCAACGACGTGCAAAACATCGAACTCATGAACCTGGCCGGTTTTTGTCGCAACTGCCTGTCGAACTGGCTGCGTGAAGCCGCCGATGCCCAAGGCGCGCCAATGAGCAAGGACGAGGCGCGCGAGCACGTTTACGGCATGCCTTATGACGTGTGGAAAGCACGTTATCAGAGCGAGGCAAGCAGCGACCAACTCGCCGTGTTCAAACACGACACGCACCCGGACTAGGAAGCGCTGAGCAACTCCCACCCGGCGTCATTGCGAGCGTAGCGAAGCAATCCATCTCTGTTTTCATGGTGTGTCCTGGATTGCCACGTCGCTTCGCTACTCTCCATGAACCTCTCGATCGGGACTGTGTGTTGTGGCGATGCGTGTGCATTGGGTCGCAACGGAAGCTTTCACCGGCCTGCGGCCGACGAGGTCCTTTTCAGGGCGGAAAAGGACTAAAAGCGCCTTGCGCCGGGCGCACGCGGGCTCGGCTGCTTCGCAGCAGCGGCCGCTACTCGGCCTACGCCTTCGCTACGCTCGGTCGGCATCGTGCCTCACCGCCGTCATCGTTACGCATCCTGCTCCACGATGTCGGCCCACGGCGCCCATCCTTGGGCGCCGGCTCAGCGGGGCGAGGCGATGCCTCGCCTGATCCGCTTCGCCCCTGCGCTTCTCGCCGAATGCGGGCCGGCACCAACTCGGGCATCCACACCAACTCCGGCATCCATGCCTTCGGTTGCTGCGCGACCCCGCTCGCTTTGCTCGCTACGCCTTCACTTCGCCGCTACGCGGCTCGCTCGGTCAAACAGTGGTGCCTTGCTCCCGCATTCGGCGGCGATTCTCGGCGTGATATACGGCGCGTGGTCGCACTTGGCCCGCGCATCCATGCGCTACAACGCCGCTTTTCCGTTTCATCGCACCGCAGCATGGTGCTACGACATCGTGTCTTGGATTTTCTTGACACTTCCCCTTTGCGGTTTTTGCGTCCTTTGCGGACCAAAAGCTTTACGCCTCGCCCGTCGAGTTCATGGTTCGTGTGCAGTTCCAGACACCGGAACAGGCTCCTCGCAATGACGGCGTGTTCAACCCAGCGCGAAGCTGTCAGCCCGCGCGCGCGCCCAGTAGCGCTGGAACACCGGGTGATCGGGCACCCCCGTCAGCAACTCACCCGCTTGCAGGGTTGGATAGAGCGTGGCGTACGAAGCGATGTCGGTAGGCGATACCCGACGCAGAATGTGATCGGGCAGCAACTGCGCCGGATCATGCAGCCCGGCTGCCGCCAACAACTCTTTGAGTGCCAGTACCGTGGCCTTGTGATAGTTGTACACACGCTCGCTCTTGTCCGCGACATCCAGATTGTGCCAACGATGCGGGTTCTGGGTGGCGATGCCGGTGGGGCATTGATCGTTGTGGCAACTGCGCGCCTGGATGCAGCCAAGAGAAAACATGAAGGCGCGGGCCGCGTTGCACCAGTCGGCGCCGATCGCAAGGGTGCGTGCCACCGTGAACGCCGAGGTGATCTTGCCGGCCGCGCCAATGCGAATCCGGTCGCGCAGGCCGGCACCAATCAGCGTGTTGTGCACCAGCAACAGCCCTTCGCGCAGCGGCATGCCGACGCGATTGATAAACTCTACCGGCGCCGCGCCGGTACCACCTTCCTTGCCATCGACCACGATGAAGTCGGGCTCGATACCGGTTTCACGCATCGCCTTGACGATGGCGAACCACTCCCAGGGATGGCCGATCGCCAGCTTGAAGCCGATCGGCTTGTCGCCGGAAAGTTCGCGCAAGCGGGCGATGAAATGCAGGAGTTCGATTGGCGTCGAAAACATCGAATGCGCCGCCGGCGACTCCACTGTTTCACCCGCCGGCACCCCGCGCGCTTCGGCAATTTCCGCGGTCACCTTGGCACCGGGAAGCACGCCGCCATGACCAGGCTTGGCACCTTGCGAGAGCTTCAATTCGATCATCTTCACCTGTGCGTCGTCGGCGTTTTCGGCAAAGCGTGATGCACTGAAGCTGCCGTCGGTATTGCGGCAGCCAAAGTAGCCTGAGCCGATCTCCCACACCAGATCGCCACCGAACTCGCGGTGATAGCGCGAGATCGAGCCCTCGCCGGTGTCGTGATAAAAGCCGCCCTTGGCGGCACCGGCATTGAGCGCGCGAATGGCGTTGGCGGACAACGCACCGAAGCTCATTGCCGAAATATTGAATACGCTGGCGCGATACGGTTGTTTGCGCTCGGCGCCTACCGCAACCCGGAAATCATGCACGTCAATTTTCGCCGGTACCACGGCATGGTTGATCCACTCGTAGCCCTCGGCATAGACATCGAGCATGGTGCCAAACGGTCGCTTGTCGAGGGTGTTCTTGGCACGCTGGTAGACCAAATTACGCTGCTCGCGCGAATACGGCCGGTCGTCGGTGTCAGCCTCGATGAAGTACTGGCGGATTTCCGGGCCGATCGATTCCAGAAAGTAGCGAAAGTGGATCAGAATTGGGTAGTTTCGGTTGAGCGTGCGGCGGGTTTGGCTGAGGTCATACATGCCCAGCAGCGTCAAGCCGCCAAATAGCGCAACGCCGTAGTAGCACCACGGGCTCCAGCGTGCGCCGACGGCACTGATGACCAGAGCGATGGCGCTAACGTAAAACGCGCTACGCCGCTGATGGATGACCAATTGCATGCGCGGACTCCCTGGTTTGTGGCGGGTAATGCGATTGCACGTAATCATCGATCAGCGCAATGAATGATTCGGTGATGTGCTCGCCGCGCAGGGTAACGGTCTTTTCGCCATCGACAAACACCGGTGCCGCCGGTGCCTCACCAGTGCCCGGCAAGGAAATGCCGATGTTGGCATGACGCGACTCGCCCGGGCCGTTGACGACACAGCCCATTACCGCCAAGGTCAGATTTTCGGCACCCGGATAGCGCATTTTCCATTCCGGCATCCGCTCGCGCACGTGGCTTTGCACCCGCTGCGCCAACTGCTGAAAAAACTCGCTGGTGGTGCGGCCACAACCCGGGCACGCCGTCACCAATGGGGTAAACGCGCGCAGCCCCAGCGTCTGCAACAGCTCCTGCGCAACGATCACCTCGGCGCAGCGCGATTGCCCCGGCTCGGGGGTCAGGGAAATGCGGATGGTGTCGCCGATGCCCTCTTGCAACAGCACCGCCAACGCTGCGCTGGAGGCAACGATGCCCTTGGAGCCCATGCCGGCTTCAGTGAGCCCCAGATGCAACGCGAAATTGCTGCGCGTTGCCAGTTCGCGATACACCGCGATCAACTCCTGCACACCACTGACTTTTGCCGACAGCACGATGGCATTGGCCGGCAAGCCGATTGCCACCGCCCGTTCGGCCGAATCCAGTGCCGAGCGAATCAAGGCTTCGCGCAACACCCGGCCGGCATCCCACGGTTCGGCCAACGCCGCATTTTCATCCATCAAGCGGGTCGCCAGTTCCTGATCGAGCGAACCCCAGTTGGCCCCAATACGCACCGCCTTGCCATGCCGCGCCGCCAATTCGACGATGCTGGCGAACTGGCTGTCGCGCTTCTTGCCAAAGCCGACGTTGCCCGGATTGATGCGGTACTTGGCCAGCGCCTCGGCACAGGCCGGTTCAGCCGCCAACAACTGGTGCCCGTTGTAATGGAAGTCGCCGATCAAGGGCACCGACGCGCCGATCATGGCCAGACGGTCGGCAATCTTTGGCACGGCCGCCGCCGCCGCGGGGGTATTCACGGTGATGCGCACCAATTCGGAGCCGGCACGCCACAGCTCAGCCACCTGCTGCGTGGTTGCCTTGATGTCGGCGGTATCGGTATTGGTCATCGACTGCACCACCACCGGCGCAGCGCCGCCGAGCGTGACATTGCCTACGCGCACGGCATGCGTGTGGCGCCGCGGTGATGGCCCGAAACCCCTGCTCATGCCGGCATATCCTCAACCTGAACCGTGCGATTGATCGTCTGGTACGACAACACCGTGTACTCCCCCATCTCGGCGACGGGCCGCAGCGGCCCGTCGGCGGCACTGACATGATGTTCGGCGTGCAGCAGCCAATCCGGATCGTCGCCCAGCCGATGCACAGCCGCGGCTTCCAGCACCACCGGCGAACTTGCCGCAACAATGATGCCGTGGCGCGGAAAGCCGCCCGGCCCGGCCACGAACTCGATGCCACGCAGCGGCTCTGCCTTGCCTTTTGCGGGCGTCAGCGCCACCGGCCAGACGCGCAGCCCGAGCAGTTCAACGCCGGCACTGACTTCGCCGCTGTCTTCATAGCGCAACCAACGTACCGCACCCAGCAACCAGGCGCGTGTGGCGATGCTTTCTTCATGCAAGGACAGGCCGACGATCTCGCCAACGCGCAGCCGCGCCTGCGCCTGCGCCTGCCAACTCACGCGATAGCCGCTCGGGCTTTGATCAAGCACGCGGGCCGGCAACAGCTTGGTGGCCGCTGCATCAGTGCCCGGCAACACCGCACCGGTGCCATCAGCCATCACCGTCTGCTGTCGATGCAATTGTTGTACAAACTCGGCAAAACCCCGGCCACCACTGAGTTGACTGTGCAAACCGGTCATGCCCAGCACGGTATCCAACACGTGGCCGCCGGGAAGTCGCCGGCTGTTGCGCGTGATGCTGGCAATTAGGCTTTGCTGCCAACGCTCCGCCAGCCGGCGATCCAGCGGCACGCTGCCGTGGTGCGACAGGTACACCGTTGCATCGGCGCCGCTGCCCGCCAGCGCGGCCTGCAAATCGGCCAGCAACGGCGAAACATCGAGCCACTCGCGCACCGTCGCATCGTCATCGGGAAATGCGCGATCGCCATCGCCCCCCAGCGCCAATGCAACGCCATCGGGACGTTCACTGCCGGCCGGCAGATGCAGGCCATAATCGCGCGTCAGACGCCACAAGGTCTCCTGCTCTGCTTGCGCAAACGCGTATGGGTTGGTAAGCGCCATCAACAGGCATTGCCGGTACAACTGGCGTGCGCTGCTGTTGCGCTGGCTCACGGCATCCGCCACTGGCTTGTCATCCACGCGCAACTGTTGCGCAAACGCGTAGACACGATGCAGTGATTGCCACACATGCGGCGGCGGCGCGCGATAACTGCGCCATGCTTGGGCCAAGGCCAGCGAAAAGTGATGACAGGCGAGCTGCAACGCCGCCGTCACCAGCGACCCCTTCAGCATTGGCACCTTGCCATCCGGCGCGCACAACTCGGCAACAGCCTGACGATAACCCTGCGCGAGCGCCACATGGGTGGCCTCCAACGCCTTGGCCGACGCCACCAGATTGGCTGCCAACGGCAGCGCGGCATTGCGCAACTGCGTGACCACCGGAGCCATGGCATCGTGCGCCAGCGGGCGCAGCATATCCAGTGCCTGGGCACGCGCCGCCGCCCGCCACGGCAGCGTTGGCAGCAGCGCCAACGCCTGCCGCACCTGCTTCAACGTCGCATCGGCATCGGCACGCGGCAGGGCATCAAGCCACTGCGGCAGCTTGCGAAAATCGGCAGGAAACCCCGGCGGCGCTGCAACCGGGGCCGCCTTGGGTAGCGCGACAAGCGCGGTGAAGATTCGACTCATGGCGCAATTATCACCCGAATGCGCGCGTTGCGGTGGCCGCGGTGGTGAAGCATCACAATGGATCTACACCAGCCGCCTGTCGGACTTGACGCTGATCTACTGCGGAAAAGCCGAGATGGGTCAAGCCAGACAGGCTGCTAGAATGGCGAACCGCATTGGAATCTGATCGATGGCCACCGATCGCAGCCGCATCCTCAGCCCAACGCAGCTCAATGTGCTGGCGCGTGATCTGCTTGAAGGCAGCTTTGCCGGCGTCTGGGTGCAGGGCGAAATCAGCAACCTCGCCCGACCCGGCTCCGGTCACATCTATCTGACCCTCAAGGACGGGCGGGCGCAGGTGCGTTGCGCCATGTTCCGGGCCAAGGCGCAGCGCCTCGCCTTTGCACCGAGCGATGGCATGCAGGTGCTGGTATGCGGCAAGGTAACCGTGTACGAAGCACGCGGTGATTATCAGCTCGTCATCGAGATCATGGAGGAGGCCGGCGAAGGCGTGCTGCGCCAGCAATTCGAGCGACTGAAAGCGAAACTGGCCAGCGAAGGATTGTTCGCGAGCGAGCGCAAGCAACCGTTGCCGGCATTGCTTCGCCGTCTGGCCGTGATTACCAGCCCAAGCGGCGCTGCGGTGCGCGACGTGCTCAGTGTGATCCGCCGTCGGTTTGCGCTGTTGCCGGTCGATATCCTGCCGGTGCCGGTGCAAGGCAAGGATGCAGCGCCGCAAATCCAGCAAATGCTGCAACGGGCCGATGCCAGCGGCCGCTATGACGCGCTGTTGCTGACCCGTGGCGGCGGCTCGCTGGAAGACCTGTGGTGCTTCAATGACGAGGCACTGGCGCGCACCATAGCGGCACTGCGAACGCCACTGGTTTCGGCGATTGGCCATGAAATCGACTTCACCCTCGCCGATTTTGCGGCCGACCTGCGTGCTGCCACCCCTTCGGCCGCCGCCGAATTATTGGTGCCGGATCGCGATGCGTTGTTGGCGCGCGTGCAACGCGCCGGCGAACGCTGCGCGGTAGCGATCCGACGGCAGACCCTCGCAGCGGCGCAGTCCTGCGATCGCAGTTTCATGGCTTTGCGCCATGCCAGCCCGGCACAACGACTGGCCCGAGGCCGCCAGCAACTGGCGGTCGGCGCACGCGCACTGCAACGCCTGCGTCAGCAGATCATCGGCAGGCCGAGTGAGCGTATGGCGACGCTGCACCATCGTTTGCAACGGCTGCACCCGGCAGCCGCGATTGACAGCCATCGCCTCACCCTGAATGCGCTCGCCACGCGCCTGCAGCGGTCCATGTCTGCGCGTATTGTGCACGCGCGACAGCACAGCGATGGCGCCGCGCGCGCCTTGCTTGCGCTCAATCCACTGGCGATCACCCGCCGCGGCTATGCCCTGCTCCGCCGTGCCGATGACGCGCAAGTCATTCGATCATGGCAGCAGGTCGCCAGCGGCGAGCGCCTGCGCGCCGAACTGGCCGAAGGGCGATTGCTGCTGCAAGTGATCGCGGCCAACGACGGACAGAACCCGACCGAATAACGCGGCACGCTGCTCGCGAAATAACCCCGGATCAGTCGAAATCCGACCGATCCGGAGGATTCCTTGCGTCAGAAGTCAGCGGAAACCCGTGCGAACCACTCGCCACCGCTGAACCCGAACGGCGAGGACAACGGCCGGGTGGCACCGAGGAAGTTGAGGGTGCCGTTGCTCTCGCGGTCGGGCAGATTGTCGAACACGTTGTTGGCACCGACCGTGAGCCGCACGCGATCAGCGAACAGCGGATAGGTCACCGCCAGATCGATCAACACCTCCGAGCCGAAGTGGCCCACATTGGGGTCGTCGGGATCGGTTGGGTCATCGCTAAAGCTGGCGTCTTCCCAACCGCTGTAATGATTGGCGCGCAGCAGCAACTCCAGGCCAGATGCGGCGCGGAAGGTGGTGGTGAACACGGTGCGGTGATGCGGCAACTGGTTTTCCAGATCGAAGATGCGATTGCTGTCGATGGTGCCGGGGTCGAAGCGGTCCACGGTCTGGTCGTTGTAGCTGTGGCTGAGGGTGAAGTTCAACTCGCCGAGTTGACCCACTTCCGTGACGTAGTTGGCGACCAGATCGATGCCTTCAACGGTGCTGTCGAAGGCATTGCTGAAGAACGACAGCGAACCGAGCAGTGCAGCGTTGGGCACACCGGCAGCGATCAGCGCCAGTTGCTCAGGCGAATCGGGCACGATCGTGAAGTTGGACAACGCGACCCGATCATTGATGTCGATGTTGTAGTAATCGACGGTCAGGCTGAAATTATCGGTTGGGGTCAACACGATACCGCCCGAGAAACTGGTCGAATGTTCCGGTCGCAACGGTTGCGCACCCAAGGCAATCGCGGCCGGGTTGTTGACCGGGAACGTACCCAGCGGCACCAACGTGCCGGCCGCATTGGCGGTGGTGGTGATGTCGAGCGTGTTGATCTGGCCCGGCGTCGGCGCCCGGAAGCCGGTATTGGCGGTTGCGCGTATCGCCACCTGCGGCGAGAACTGATAGCGCGCCGACAGTTTCCAGTCGATCTGGTTGGCGTACTGTGAGGAGTCCTCGACCCGGCCGGATGCGCCAACGCTGAAGTTTTCGCTCAACTTGGTTTCCAGATCGAGATAGGCGCCCCAACTGCTGCGACCGAAGGTGCCGGCCGAGTCCGGCGAATCGCCCTGAAAACCATCGGAACCCACGCCGAACAAGGCAGCGGTCGGGCCGTTCTCGAATGAGGCCGGGTCGCCGATGCCGACAGCGTAAATCTCACGCCGCCACTCGCCGCCGAACGCGATGTTCAGCGGCGCGGCAAACAGGCCCGTTTCCATGGGATACACGAAATCGGCATTGACGCCGCGCTCGCGCTGCTCCAGCTTGCCCGGCTTGAAATTGAGCGGGCTGTTGATACCGAGGCTGGGATTGATCGAATTGACCAGGCTGTAGACGATCTGGTTCTGGCCGTAACGGCCGCTGAGGTCCCAGCGCAAACCGGACGCCAGCTCACCACGCGCACCGAACACGCCTTCGTAATCCTCGATGTCGGCACCGAACGTCGGGGTATAGCCACCCGGAAACAGGGCGAAGATCGGGTTCAGCGCCACGAATCCGGACGGGCTGCTCGGGTCGGCGGTGACGAAATCGCTGGGGCTGCCGCCGGAAGCCAGAATGCTGTCGATGATCGATTGCGCGACCGGGTCCGGCAGACCGTCTTCATTCGCATCGACAAACAGGGTGCCGCGCGGACCGACACCGGGCACCCCGACCGGGGTGCGGTAGAAAAAGCTGGAGGCGAACTGCTCATCGGCATAGCTGCCGAAGCCATAAAGGCTGGTCGATTCGCTGACCTGCACCTCGGCATTGAAGAAGGTACGGATGCCGTCGGCATCGGGATCGCCCCAACGCTGGCCAAGGCCGTTGAACGGGACGTTTTCGGCACCCACCGCTTCACCTACCGCTACCGCATCCAGGCGGCCACTGCCGCGCGAGGTGTGATTGCTGTCGAAATATTCGACGGTGGCATTGAAAAAGCCGTCCTGCCCCAGTGGCAGGCCGAGGTTGACCGAACTCTGGAAGCGATCACCGTCACCCTCATAGGTTGAACCGTACTGGCTGTTGACCGTCACCCCTTCGGCATTGTCGTTGAGGATGATGTTGATGACGCCAGCGATGGCGTCGGAACCGTACTGCGCCGACGAACCGTCACGCAGCACCTCGACACGCTGGATCGCGGAAGCTGGGAACAAACCGAAATCGACCGCCTGCGCACCCTGATTGACGGTACCGAACGGCTCGGCCTGCAAGTTCACCAGCGCTGAGCGATGCCGACGCTTGCCGTTGACCAGCACCAGGGTTTCATCGGGCGGCAGGTTGCGCAGATTGGCCGGGCGAATAAACGCTGAGCCATCGGCAATCGGAAAACGCTGGGTGTTGAACGAGGGCAGCAGATTGGACAGTTGATCGGTGAAGTCGAGCGATGCCTGCCGCTCCAGGTCAACCGGGCTGACCACGTCGACCGGCGACATCGATTCGGTGGGCGAACGCCCCTGCACACGGGTACCAGTCACGATGACCTGATCGAGCAGTTCCGGCGATTTGGCTGGTGCATCGGCGGCGCCGGCGCCAGCAGTGGCTTGTTGGGCCAATGCCGGCGCACTCATCGTGGCGCACAGCAAGGCAATGGCGACGGGCAGCGGTGAGCGGCGCAGCGGCGGCGAAGCGTTGGCACGTGGCATGCGGGTATCCCCTTGATCATTTTTGATTGTGATTAACGCGAGTTAAATCAATCACGCCGCAGCGACGCTGTCAAGCGTCGCTTTTTCTGACCATGGCCGGCTTCGCAAGCGGCAACCCGCACATCACTCTGACCCGATTGCAACCGGCCACCACGCTCGGCTCGCACCGGCCACGTAACCGATGGTGCGTAGCAGTACACTGGCGGACTGCGGCATGATGCCCGCCGTGGCTACGCTGCGTTGCCAATCCCTGCTGATGAGAACCGATGAACGCCACCGATAGATCCAGCGGCAAACTGGTGTCACTGCGGCGGCTGTGGCCGTACGCCAGCCGTTATCGTGGTCTGGTCGCGGGTTGGCTCGGTTTCATGCTGATCGCGGCAGGGTCAACATTGGCATTGCCGATCGCGTTTCGTCTGGTCATCGACAAGGGCATCGGCGGTGATGCCGGCGGCTCGATCGATCGCTGGTTCGAGATTTTGTTTGTGGTTGCCGCAGTGCTGGCGATTGCCACCGCCTCGCGGTTTTACTGCATCACCGTGCTCGCCGAACGCATCGTCGCCGATATCCGCAAGCAGGTGTTCGCGCACCTGATGCGCCTGGACATGCACTTTTTCGAGCGCACCCGCAGCGGTGAAATCATCTCGCGGCTGTCGGCCGACACTGAAATGCTGCGCACCGTGATCGGTTCCAGCGTCTCCATCGCGGTGCGCAATGTGCTCAACGCGTCGGGCTCGGCGATCATGCTGGCGATCACCAGCCCGCGGCTGGCTGGGCTGGCGGCGATCGGCATCCCCGCAGTGATCGTGCCGATTGCCCTGTTCGGCCGCCGCGTTCGCGAGCAATCGCGCGCCAGCCAGGATCGCCTGGCCGACGCCAGCGCGCGTGCCAGTGAAACCCTGAACGCCATGCATACCGTACAAAGCTATGCACGCGAAGACCATGAAAGCGCACGCTTTGCCGATGCCGCCGACCGCACCTATTCCACCTCGCGCATCCGAATCCGCACCCAGGCGATCCTGACCGCGCTGGTGATCGTGCTGATCTTTGGCGCCATCACCGCTGTGCTCTGGGTCGGTGCCACTGATGTCATCGCCGGCACCATGAGCTCGGGCGCATTGGGCCAGTTCGTGCTGTATGCGATCATCGGCGCCGGTTCGGTGGGCGCGCTCACCGAAGTGTGGAACGATGTGCAACGCGCCGCCGGTGGCATGGCACGCATCAACGAACTGCTGCACGAACAAACCCACATCGCTGCGCCGCAAGCCCCGCAGGCGCTGCCGGCCGTGCTGCGCGGCGACGTGCGTTTTGACAACGTGACGTTTCATTATCCCTCGCGCCCGGAGACCTCGGCGCTGATCGATTTCACCCTGCACATCCGCGCCGGCGAAACGGTGGCGCTGGTCGGGCCGTCCGGCGCCGGCAAAAGCACTGTGTTCCAGATGCTGCTGCGTTTTTTCGACCCGCAAACCGGCAGCGTGCAGGTCGATGACCACGATGTGCGCAATCTGGTGCCAGCCGACCTGCGCTCGCGCATCGCGCTGGTGCCACAAGACCCGGTGATCTTTGGTGCCGATGCCATGGAGAACCTGCGCTACGGCCGGCTCGACGCCAGCGACACCGAGGTCCACGAAGCGGCACGGCTGGCTGAAGCGCATGCGTTCATCGCCGCCCTGCCCGATGGCTACCAGACCTATCTGGGCGAGCGCGGTAGCCGCCTGTCCGGCGGCCAGCAGCAGCGCCTGGCGATTGCCCGCGCCCTGCTCAAGGACGCCCCGATCCTGTTGCTCGATGAAGCCACCAGTGCGCTTGATGCGCAGAGCGAACGCGCCATTCAACATGCTCTGGAACGCCTGATGCAAGGCCGCACCACGTTGGTGATTGCGCACCGCCTGGCGACCGTGCAGCGCGTGGATCGCATCGTGGTACTCGATCACGGCCGCATCGTGGCGCAGGGCCGACACGAAGAACTGGTCGCGCAAGGCGGCCTGTATGCCGAACTGGCACGCTTGCAGTTTGCGCTTTGAGTGCCCGCGCCAGCACAATACGCGGCCGAATCGGACCAACCCAAGAGCCCGCGCATGCACCACCAAAACCGTTTCGCCATCGCCGTGTTGCTGCTGGCTGCCGTTCCCGCACCGGTTGTTGCGCAGTCGAGCCTCGCCGATTGTCGCTTGATTACTGATCCGCTGGTGCGTCTGGCCTGCTACGACCAACTCGATACGCACCACGAAGCGTCCGTCGCTGACAGCGAGCAAGCCGTGGCGGCGCTGCCCGCGGCGCACGCCGCAAGCCGCGACGAGCGCACCCATCCGGCCATCGCGCAACGGCACAGCGATGGCAGCCCCGATACCTTGAGCCGGCGCTGGGAACTGCAACCCGAAGACAAGTTCGGCCGGTTTCGCATCGTTGCCTACAAACCCACTTACGCGCTGTTTGCGCGCTATTCGGGCAACCCCAATCAGTTGCCATCAACGCCGGCACCGGGGCATCAGGTCACCTCACCGCTCAACCTGGACAGCGTCGAATCCAAGTTTCAGCTCAGCTTCAAGGCCAAGGCGCTGGAAAACCTGTTCGGCGGTTACGGCGACCTGTGGTTCGGCTATACCCAACAATCGAGCTGGCAGGTATACAACAGCCTCAACTCCGCACCGTTTCGTGAAACCGACTATGAGCCCGAAGCGTTCCTCACCCTGCGCACCAACGCCCATTTTCTCGGCTTCGACTGGAAGCTGCTGAACCTGGGGCTGGTGCATCAGTCCAATGGCCGCGATCTACCGCTATCGCGCAGTTGGAACCGGGCCTATGCCCAGTTCGGTCTGCAACGCGGCAACCTGTCGCTGTTCGTGCGGCCGTGGCTGCGCATCAACGAGTCCGCCGGTACCGATGACAACCCCGACATCACCGACTTCATGGGCCATGGCGATCTGCTCGCAGTGTATCAGCGCGGCAGCAACGAGTTTTCGGCGCTCACCCGCTACAGCGGCGTTGGCAATCGCGCCACCGTGCAACTGGATTGGCATTTCCCGCTGATCGGCGCACTCAAGGGCTACGTGCAGGTATTCAGTGGCTATGGCGAGACGCTGGTGGACTACAACATTCACCAGAACACCATTGGCGTCGGCGTGTCGCTGACGCAGTGGCAGTAGGCGCTGGCGACCCTCAAACCAACCGCTCACCATCGGCGACCGGCCGCTCGACGGTGGTGACCACCACGCCGTCCTCGGTGTTGAACCCGGTGAGCAGAAACTCGGACTGAAACTTGCCGATTTGTCGCGGCGGAAAATTGATCACGCCGACGATCTGTTTGCCGATCAGGTCTTGTGGCTGGTACAACGCCGTGATCTGCGCACTGGTCTTCTTGATGCCATGCGGGCCGAAATCGACCCATAGCCGCCACGCCGGTTTGCGCGCTTCGGGAAAGTCCTCCACCCGCAGCACGGTGCCGGCGCAGATCAACACCTTCTCGAAATCGGCCCAGGCGATGGTGTCGCCGCCGCTGATCATCGGATACGCTCGCAGTAATCTTTCCACACGTCCCTGGCCTGCAACCAGGCGTAGCCCAGTTGCGCGCCGAGATAGCCGGCCGGCTTGAACGCCGAGATGAGCCCGTAATGATCCAGCTCGCGCCAGCGGCTGTCGCCATCGGCAATCGCTGACGCGACCAGTTCACCGGCGAAGGTGGTCGGTGCAACCCCGTGGCCACCGAACGCCTGCGCCATCCACAGCCCCGGTTCGATTTCGCCGATCTGCGGCATCTCGTGGCGGGCGTAGCTCATCAGCCCCGACCAGGCGTAATCGATGCCAACACCATCAAGTTGCGGAAACACCTTCATCAAATCGCGGTACAGCAGCCGCCGCACCGCCTGCGGCGAGCGGTCGAGCACCGAGATCCGCCCGCCCCAGAGCAGGCGCGTATCCGGCAATGGCCGGTAATAATCGAACGCAAAACGGGTGTCGTAGATCGCCGCCTGGCTGGACAGCACTTCGGCCATGCGCGAACCCAACGGCTCGGTGACCATGACATAGGTTGCAATCGGCAGCACCGCCGCATCGACGCGCCGCACCAGGCCGGCCAGGTACCCACCACACGCGAGCACCACCTGATCGGCATCAATCTGGGCGTCGGGTGTGCGCACGCGCCAACCCTTGCCGTGGCGCGCAAGCGCCAGAGCCGGGCTATCGCCATGAATCCGCACGCCCTGACGCATGGCGGCAGCGGCAACCCCCAGCGCATAGTTGAGCGGATGCAGATGCAATGCAGCTGGCTCGAACAGCGCCTCGTGGTAGCGTGCGCTATGCACCCGCTGCTGCACCTGCGCGGTATTCAGCCACTGCCAATGGCTGTCGAAGTGCTCCGCCAGCAAGCGTTGCCGCGCGATCAATACCGTGCGGTCGCGAAACCAGTTGGCCCACAGCACACCGGCGTCGCGCGCATCGCAGTCGATCGCGTACTGCGTTACCCGTTTGCGGATCAATGCCACCGCATCGGTGGTGCCGCGATACAACGCCTTGGCGCGAGCCGGCCCGAGTTCGGCCAACAGGCGGTCTTCGCCACGGCTGAAGCCGGCGAACACGAAACCGCCATTGCGCCCGGAAGCGCCAAAACCGGGCGATTGCGCATCGAGCACGATCACCTCGCGAACGCCACGCTCGGCCAGCCCGAGCGCCGTGTTCAAGCCGGCAAAACCGGCGCCGATCACGCATGCCCGGGTTGCATGCTGGCCCGATAACGCCGGAAAGGCGCGCTTATGCGCAGTATCGCGGTAGTAGGTGGTATCGCTGCTCATATCTTGAAGGAACCTCTTGAAACCGTCGTGAGCGGCCCAGGTGCAAGGCGCACGGAGCGCAGGCCCCGCAGTGTGCACGGCATTCCGAGCACCGCACAACGCCGCTATGCGGTCGCGCAGCAGGTTTCAAGAGGTTCCGTCAGGAATCGCGCACACCCAACTCGCTCAATGCCGCCTCCATCGCCTGCCGAGCCGCCTTGTTCAAATCTTCGTGATCCAGCGCAAAGCGGATCGTCGCTTCAATCAACCCAATACGACTGCCACAATCGAAACGCGTACCCTGAAATCGATAGGCCAGTATCGGTGAGCAATCCAACATCGCGGCAATGGCGTCGGTGAGTTGGATCTCGCCGCCCTTGCCCGGCGGCAGGCTTTCCAGTGCGTCGAAGACTTGTGCTGGCAGCAAATAACGCCCAACCACCGCCAGCGTGCTGGGCGCTTGCGCCGGGCTGGGCTTCTCGACCATCGCGCGAATACGCCCGGCGCGGCCATCGAAACTATCGGTCGCGATGATGCCGTAGCTGCCGGTTTTCTCGCGCGGAACATCCTGTACGGCAATCACACCCGCAGCGCGCTCGCCGGCCAGCTCGACCATCTGCCGCAATGCACCCTTGCCTCGCCGATTCCAGATCAGGTCATCGGGCAACAACACGGCAAACGGCTCGTTGCCGATCACCGGCTTTGCACACAACACGGCGTGGCCAAGGCCGAGCGGTTCAGACTGGGTGACAAACACCGCTCGCACATGTTTTGGCAAGACATCACGAATCAGCGCCAGCATTTCGGTTTTGCCGGATTTCTCCAGCGCCTGCTCCAGTTCGTATGCCTTGTCGAAGTAATCGGCGACCGCATGTTTGTAGCGATTGGTGACGAACACCAGGGTGTCGCAACCCGCCTCGATCGCTTCGTCTACCGCGTACTGGATCAGCGGGCGATCGACCACCGGCAGCATTTCCTTGGGCACCGTCTTGGTGGCCGGCAAAAAGCGAGTGCCTTGCCCGGCCACGGGAAACACCGCCTTGCGGATGCGAAAACTCATGCCATATTCTCCTTGGCGACGCTGTGTAATTTGCTGATCGCTTCGTACTCAGGTACCGCGCGATGAAGCAATCGTGCCAACGCCGGTTCATCGTGACGTTCAACCATGTCACGCGCTTCGGCCAGCCAAGCGGCCACTAGCGTCGCCGAAACAGGCCGTTGCCCGGCCTGAAAAATACGCGGATGCGGGGTGCGCTGATATTTCTCGTCGGGGTGAAACAACACTTCGTGCAGTTTCTCACCGGGCCGCAGCCCGGTGTAGACAATACTGATGCGATCACGCCCGCCGCGCTCGGACAGGCGGATCATCTGCTCGGCAAGATCGCGGATACGCACCGGCTCGCCCATGTCCAGCGTGTAGATCGCCTCGTGTGGCGCCAGCACCGCTGCTTGCAAAATCAGTTGGCACGCTTCCGGGATGGTCATGAAATAGCGACTCACCTCGGGGTCGGTCACCGTCACCGGGCCACCGGCGCGAATCTGCTCGCGAAACAGCGGCACCACGCTACCCGCCGAATCGAGCACGTTGCCGAAGCGGACGGTAACGAAACGGGTGTCACACTGCACCGCAAGACTCTGGCACACCAGCTCAGCCCAGCGCTTGCTGGCACCCAGCACATTGGCCGGGTTGACGGCCTTGTCGGTAGAAATCAACACAAAGGTGCCGACCCCGGCGGCGGCAGCCGCCCGCGCCACCGTGTCAGTAGCCAACACGTTGTTGCGAATGGCGGCACGCAATTGCGTTTCCAGCACCGGCACATGCTTGTAAGCCGCGGCATGCAGCACGGTATCGGCCTGCGAGCGTTGCAAGGCATGTGCGATCAAGGCGGTGTCCCCGCAATCGCCCAGCACGGCGTCGATTTCCAGCGCAGGGAACGTGCTGCGCAGCGATCGCACGATCACTTCCAACGCCAGCTCGGAATGATCGAGCAGCAGCAACCGGCGCACCCCCAGACGTGCCACCTGACGGCATAATTCGGAGCCAATCGAGCCGCCGGCACCGGTGACCAGCACCGAACGCCCGGCCAGCCATTCGCGCACTGGCACCCAGTCCGGTGCCACCGGCTCGCGGCCCAGCAGATCCTCGATGGCCACCGTCTTCAATTCGCCCGGCGCGACCCGCCCACCGAGCACATCGCTCAGCCGCGGTACCGTGCGGAACGGCAAACGTGCCCGCTCACACAATGCCACGATGCGCTGCATCTGCTCCGGCGTCGCGGTGGGAATGGCGATCACCACCAGCTCTGCCGCTACTTCCCCGGCAACCTGTGGCAACCGCTCCAATGTGCCCAGCACCGGCAACCCCTGCAAGCGCGCGCGCTGCAACTTGGGCTGATCATCGAGAAAGCCAATCGGGCGATAGCGGCCATCACGGCGCATGTCACGTACCAGCGCTTCACCGGCGGCGCCCGCACCGAGCACCAGGACCCGGCTGCGCGGTTGATCCAGGCGGGTGGCCAGGCGGCGGTCCTTCCATGCGCGATACAGCACCCGTGGCGCGCTCAGCAACATCACCAGCGTCGGCACATACAACGCCAGTGCCGCGCGCGGCACACCATCCAGACGGTTGTACAAAAACAGCCCAATCCCGATGCCGAGCAGCCCGAGCGCGCAGGCGCGCGCGATATTCCACAGGTCCGCGACGCTGGCGAACCGCCACAAGCCGCGATACAGGCCCATCATCCAGAACACCAGACCCTGCGCCAGCAACACGATCAGGTGTTCGCTGGAAAACCACGGCCGCTCGACGGTGCCCTGCACATAGCTGTAGCGCAGATAGACCAGACCGGTCCAGCAAATCCACACCATAAGCAAGTCGTGAGCCACCACCAACACCCGCGGCAGCAGCGCGGCCAGTTTACCAGGCCAGGAACTCATCACATCGTCCTTCGCAATTTGCGTCGCGCATGCGCACGCAAGGCAATCCAAAGCAGTGCTGTTGCCAGCAACCACAAGGCCGCCGGCAACACGTCAGCGCCATAGGGTAGTGCAAGCACCAGCGCCACCGCCAGCACACTCCACAGCAAATATCCGAGGCTCACCTGGCCATGCCGATAACCGGCGCGCACCAGCCATTGATAGGTGTGCTCGCGGTGCGGCCGCCACCAGGCCTTGCCCTGCACGATGCGCTTGCCAAGCGTCAGTGCGCTGTCCGTGGCGAATGCAGAAACCAGCACCAGCGCCAGTGGCCAGCGCAGGTTGCTCGATGCCACCGCCTGTACCAGCAAGGCCGCCACCATGAAACCGATACTGCCACTGCCGACATCGCCCAAAAACACCCGCGCTCTAGGCACATTGAAAGGCAAAAAGCCGAGACAGGCGATCGCCAGAAACAACGCGGCCAGCGTCCACGGCGCGGCACCCGACAATACCGCAAGCGCCAGCGCCACCAGCGCCGCCTGCGAACTGGCAATGCCGTTGATACCGTCCATGAAGTTCCAGATGTTGATCGCGCTGACGATGGCGAACCCGGCGAGCGCCATGAATAGCGGGCTTGCTGCCATGCCGCCGGCGCCATGCAGTGCGAACACGAACAGCGCCGCCGCGAGCGCATGAACCAGCAAGCGGTAGAGCGGCGCAACCCCGCGCACATCATCGCACCAGCCCACCGCAGCCACCAGCGCGGCACCAATCACATAGGCGATCACCCGCGTGTCGAGCGCGGCATACCACCACACCACGGCCAGCAGCGGCAGCAACGCACCCGCCAGCACACCCACCCCGCCGCCACGCGGCGTGGGCAGCGTGTGGCTGCGTCTGCGGCCGGGCAAATCAAGCATGTTGCGCTGAACGGCAACGCGGCGAACGGCCATGGTAACCAGCAGGCTGACAAGCCATGCCGCCAGGCTCGCCAGAAAAACGGTCATACCGGCAGGGCTCATTTCACCGCGGCGTTGTGCACGGGCGTCACGCTACCCCAAACCCGACAGCTCGGACATTGCCAGTGATGGCTGCGCGCACCGAATCCACAGCGATTGCAGCGATAGCCCGGCGCCCGCTTGAGCAGGCCTTCGGTGCTGTACGCCAGCACATCGAGCACCGTGCGCGCAGCCCCATCGCTGACTTGCTGACCGAGCGCAATCAGCGCCGCCTGCGCCGCAATCGAGGGACGGTCCTTGACGTGGTCGGCGAGAAACTCCAGCGCCGCCGCCCGGCCGTCATCACGCTCGATCAGCTGCGCCATCGCAAGCACTGGCGCCACGCCGTCATGACGCTCCAGCATCTCGGCCAGAAACGCACGCATCCGCTCGTGATCGCCGTACTGCTGGTAGCAGGCAAGCAACGGCGCCAGTACCTCGGGCAGATAATCCGTGGCATGCCGCGCAACCCGCTCGTACAGTCGCATTGCCGCTGCCCCATTGCCCTCGGAAAACTCGATCTGCGCCAGCGACATGCCCGCGCGTGCACTTTCCGGGTCGGCCTGCAACGCTCGCAGCAAGCGATCGCGGGCCAACTCGCGATCGCCATCGCGTCGCGCCTGCTCGGCCATCTCGCAGTAAAAATGTGCGATCAATGCCGCGCACGACTCGCCGCTTACCTGTTCGACCCGGCGCGCAAGCTCAATCGACTTGGGCCAGTCGCGCTCGAACTGATAGATTGCCAACAGATGCCGCAGCGCCTTGTCCTGCTGCTCATCGAGCCGCACCAGATCGGAAAACAAGGTTTCGGCACGATCCAGCAGCCCGGCGCGCATGTAATCTTCGCCCAGCTCAAGCAAGGCGGCTATCTTGTCGGCATCGCTGATATCGGTTCGCGAGAGCAACCCCTGATGCAGCCGAATCGCCCGCTCTACCTCGCCGCGGGTGCGAAACAGGTGGCCAAGCGCGATTTGCGTTTCAATGGTGTCGCGGTCGCCGCGTGCAATCTGCAAGAACAGCTCGATCGCCTTGTCCGGCTGCTCGTTGAGCAGATAGTTGAGGCCGCGAAAGTAAGTCGTGGACAGTCGGCTGAGCCGCTTGCCGGTGCTGCGAATCGTGTTCTGACGCCCGAGATACCAGCCGCACGCTGCGCTGATCGCCAACAGCACCAACATCAGCAGCGTTTCGCTCACGCGGCGTCCACAGGCCCAGCCAGTGTTCGGCTTGAATCGGGGGGGGCAACACGGCGTTGCAGCGTTTTCAATCTGCGCTGCAGCGGCAAGACCGCGCCAAGCACAACCGCGACGGCGCCAAGCACTGCGCCCACAAACATCGCCACCAGCACGGCCAGGCCGCTGTTGACGGATAGTTGGTAAAAATAGAAATCAACGGTCATCGGCGCGATATTCAGTGCCGCGAACGATGCACCGACCAGTACGAACAGCAAGACCAGCAGCGCATGAATGACTCGCATGGGCAGGTTCCTGGGACGGATGAAGTGCTGCGGTGACGACGACGTGTCGCACACGTCGACAGGCGTCGGGCGACGATCAGCTATTGCTGGCTACCGGGGTTGCATTGTTCACCCGCTCGCGCAATTCCTTGCCCGGTTTGAAGTGCGGCACATGCTTGCCAGGAAGTGCCACCGATTCCCCGGTCTTGGGATTGCGGCCTATGCGCGGCGGACGAAAATGCAGCGAAAAACTGCCAAAGCCGCGGATCTCGATACGCTCTCCCTCGGCCAACGCGTTGCTCATCAGTTCGAGCAAGGTTTTCACCGAGACATCGACATCATCGGCTTTCAAGTGGCTCTGACTGCGGGCCAGCAATTCAATCAATTCGGACTTGGTCATGGGGTCGGTCGGGCTCGCTGCCGCTGTAATGACGAGCGGAACCTGCATTGTGCAGGCCCCGCCCGGTGACTTGCCTTACTCGGACTTGTTGAGCTGCTCGCGCAGCAGTGCACCCAACTTGGTGGTGCCACTGCTCGACGCGGTAGCCTGATACTCATCCATCACCTGCGCCACGTCAGCCTCATCCTTGGCGCGGATCGACAGCTGCAGCACGCGCCCCTTGCGATCCATGCCGATGAACTTGGCCTCGATGGTTTCACCCACCTTCAGCACGGCGCTGGCATCCTCAACCCGCTCCTTGGAGATGTCCGAAGCGCGCACGTAACCCTCGACGCCGTCAGCCAGCTCGATGTTGGCACCGCGCGCATCCACTTCCTTGACCGTACCGGTCAACACATCGCCCTTGGCATGCATTGCCATGAACTGGCCAAACGGGTCCTGCTCCATCTGCTTGAGACCCAGCGAAATGCGCTCGCGCTCGGGGTCGACCGCCAGCACCACGGCCTCAACCTCGTCGCCCTTCTTGAAGTTGCGCACGATGTCTTCGCCAGTGGCGTTCCAGGAGATGTCGGACAGGTGAACCAGACCATCGATGCCACCTTCGATACCGACAAAGATGCCGAAATCGGTGATCGACTTGATTTGACCGTTGACCTTGTCGCCCTTCTTGTGCATTGCGGCAAACGCTTCCCACGGGTTGGACGTGCACTGCTTGATGCCGAGCGAAATGCGGCGACGCTCTTCATCGACGTCGAGCACCATCACTTCCACATCGTCGCCGACCTGCACCACCTTGGACGGGTTGACGTTCTTGTTGGTCCAATCCATTTCCGACACATGCACCAGGCCTTCGACGCCGGCTTCGATTTCCACGAACGCGCCGTAATCGGTGACGTTGGAGACCTTGCCGAACACGCGCGAGGTGCTCGGATAACGGCGGGCGATGTTCTCCCACGGATCCTCGCCCAGCTGCTTCAGGCCAAGGCTGACGCGGTTGCGCTCACGATCGAACTTGAGCACGCGCACATCGAGTTCATCACCAACGTTGACCACTTCGGACGGATGGCGCACGCGCTTCCACGCCATGTCGGTAATGTGCAGCAGGCCATCGATGCCGCCGAGGTCCACGAACGCGCCGTAATCGGTGAGGTTCTTGACCACACCCTTGACCACGGCATTTTCCTGCAACCGCTCCAGCATCTTCTCGCGCTCTTCGGAGAACTCGCTCTCCACCACCGCGCGCCGCGATACCACCACGTTGTTGCGCTTGCGATCGAGCTTGATCAGCTTGAATTCGAGTTCCTTGCCTTCCAGGTAGGCCGGGTCGCGCACCGGGCGCACATCCACCAGCGAACCGGGCAGGAACGCACGCACATCCTTGATATCCACCGTGAAACCGCCCTTGACCTTGCCGCTGATGCGGCCGGTAATGGTGGCATTGGATTGCAGCGCTTCTTCCAGCTCGTCCCACACCATCGCGCGCTTGGCTTTCTCGCGCGACAACACTGTTTCGCCGAAGCCGTTTTCCAGCGAGTCCAGCGCTACCTTGACGGTATCGCCCACAGCGACTTCGAGTTCTCCGGCTTCGTTCCGGAACTGTTCGATCGGCACGATGCCTTCCGACTTCAGGCCGGCATTGACAACCACCACATCGGATCGGATTTCGACCACCACACCGGTAACGATGGAGCCCGGCTTGAGGTTGGTCAGTGCGGCTTGGCTTTGTTCGAACAGTTCAGCAAATGATTCGGTCATTGAAAGATATCTCGGTTGAACACACGGGCCACGATCGACGCGGCCCACCATTGTGTGGCGCTTGCGCGCCGGTTGAGGAAACACCCCGCACACCATGCGCGAGGGCCAGTTCTGCCAGCGCCCACCAACACTTGGCAGGCACTACCGCTGCCGAAGCGATTCCGGCAACAGCGCGAGCACTTTTTCGATCACCGCAGCGATGCCCAGACCGGTGGTATCGATGGTGACGGCATCCGCGGCCGGCATCAGCGGCGCCACCGCGCGCTGGGCATCACGCTGATCACGAGCAACAATCTCGCGCAGCAGACTATCCAGCTTAACCGAAACCCCTTTTTCCTTCAACTGTTTATACCGCCGTTGCGCGCGCTCATCGGCGCTGGCGGTGAGAAATACCTTGTACGGCGCATCGGCGAAGATCACCGTGCCCATGTCGCGGCCATCAGCCACCAGCCCGGGCATGCGCCGCGCGCGCCGCTGGCGCGTGGTCAACGCCGCCCGCACCTGCGGCAGCGCAGCAATGGCCGACGCCGCCGCGCCGGCGGTTTCGGTGCGCAGCTCATCGGTGGCATCCACACCATTGAGCAAAATCCGCGGTTCTTCGGCGGGATCGCTGGCCTGACGGAACTGCACATGCGATTCCTCGGTACAACGCAACAACGCGTCAGCATCGCTCAAATCGATGTCGGCCCAGGCCGCCGCCAACCCCACCGCACGGTACAACGCGCCCGAATCCAGATAGTGCCAACCCAACCGCGCCGCCAGCGCCCGGCTGATCGTGCCCTTGCCGGAACCCGAAGGGCCATCGATCGTCAGTACCGGTATGGTGCTCATGCGTTCCTCTCGTTGTGCTCCCCGGTGCCGCACCAAGGCCTGCGCGGGCAATAGTGTAAGGCACCGGCGCAATTCTCCGGCAGCAGCGTGGCGCTTGCGCCGTGTGTGGTGCTATGCAACACTGCGCAACAATGAACCGCTCGTACGCTGACGCCGCCATCCTGACCACTGCCCGCATGGCAGCGGGCATGACCTCGCGCGCGCGCCGAGTGTGGCCCACAGTTCGCGCTGGCTAGCGTCGTCCGGTTCTGTCACCGACTTTCGAAGCCCAGCCTGCGCGCTGGGCTTTTTGTTTTTCCACCTTCGATTTTTCCCTTCCCTTGACCCTTGGCCATCCGATGAAGCACTTTCTCAACACTCAGGATTGGAGTCGCCCGGAAATCGATGCGGTGCTGCGCGAAGCCGCTGCCTTCAAGCGCGAACGTCTGGGCACTCAGCTCAACGGCAAAACCATCGCATTGCTGTTCTTCAACCCCTCACTGCGCACCCGCAGCAGCTTCGAGATTGGCGCGTTTCAACTCGGTGGCCATGCCGTGGTGCTGGCACCGGGCAAGGATGCCTGGCCGATCGAGTTCGATCTGGGCACAGTGATGGATGGCGACACCGAGGAGCACATTGCCGAGGTGGCGCGCGTGCTCAGCCGCTATGTCGATCTGATCGGCGTGCGTGCGTTCCCGAAGTTCCAGGACTGGTCGCTGGATCGCGAGGACCGCGTGCTGCGCGGTTTTGCCAAGTATTCCACGGTACCGGTGATCAACATGGAAACCATCACCCACCCGTGTCAGGAACTGGCGCACGCGCTGGCCTTGCAGCAGCACTTCGGCAGCGAAGACTTGCGCGGCAAGAAGTACGTGCTGACCTGGACCTACCACCCGCGCCCGCTCAACACGGCGGTCGCCAATTCGGCGCTCACCATCGCCACCCGTCTGGGCATGGATGTGACCCTGCTCTGCCCGACCCCGGAGTACCTGCTCGATCCGCGCTACATGGATTGGGCGCGTGCCAACGTCGCAGCGCACGGTGGCTCGCTGGCGATCAGCCACGACCCGCAGGCCGCCTATGCCGGCGCCGATGTGATCTACGCCAAGAGCTGGGGCGCGATCCCGTACTTCGGGCGCTGGCAACAGGAGCAACCGATCCGCGACGCGCACCGGCACTTCATGGTCGACAGCGCCAAGATGGCGCTCACCAACAACGCGGTGTTCAGCCATTGTCTGCCGCTGCGCCGCAACGTCAAGGCCAGCGACGCGGTGATGGATTCACCGGCCTGCATTGCCATCGAGGAAGCCGAAAACCGCCTGCACGTGCAGAAGGCGGTGATGGTTGCCTTGACGGGACTCGGGACTCGCAACTCGGGACTCGGTTAGGGATGCTCTGAACAAGCTGTCACTGCGAGGAGCGGAGCGACGTGGCAATCCAGAAATACTCAGAGAATCAATACGCTGGATTGCTTCGCTGCGCTCGCAATAACGCCGGATGTGGCTTATTCAGAGGTTCCTTGGCGCCAATCCACAGCATTCTTGCGAACTCCCAATAAATTCTTGTAGCGGAGATATCCCATGTCATCGTCATCTGCTTCCCCGAGTCCCGAGTCCCGAGTCCCCAGTCCCGGCTTCACACAGTCCCCAGTCCCGGGGCCCGGCTCTTCCGTCGTCCTCGCCTTCTCCGGCGGCCTCGACACCAGTTTCTGCGTCCCGTATCTCAAGGAGCAAGGCTGGCACGTACACACGGTATTTGCCGACACCGGCGGTGTGGATGCCGCCGAGCGCGCCTTCATCGAACAACGTGCTGCCGAACTGGGCGTTGCCAGCCATGTCACGGTCGATGGCGGGCCGGCGATCTGGAACGGTTTCGTGGTGCCGTTGGTGATGGCTGGCGAAGGCTATCAGGGCCAGTATCCATTGTTGGTCTCGGATCGTTATCTGATAGTCGATGCCGCACTCAAGCGCGCCGCCGAACTGGGTACGCGTGCGATTGCGCACGGTTGTACCGGCATGGGCAACGATCAGGTGCGCTTCGATCTGGCGGTAAAGGCCAGCGGCGATTACACCATCCTGGCGCCGATCCGCGAGATCCAGAAGGAACACTCCCAGGTGCGTGCTTACGAGCAGCGCTATCTGGAGCAGCGCGGCTTCGCCGTGCGTAGCAAGCAACAGCAATACACGATCAACGAAAACCTGCTGGGTCTCACCCTGTCCGGCGGCGAAATCGATCACTGGCAAGCGCCGGGTGAAGGCGCGATCGGCTGGTGCGCAGCGCCGGCTCTGTGGCCGAATTCGGCATTGCAGGTACGCGTCGGCTTCGAGCACGGCGAAGCGGTTTCGCTCGATGGCGAACGTCTACCCGGCGCGCAGTTGCTGGCGCGCCTGAATGCCGAGTTTGCCCGCTACGGTGTCGGCCGCGGCGTCTACACCGGCGACACCACGATCGGCCTCAAGGGTCGCATCGTGTACGAAGCGCCCGGTTTGATTGCATTGCTGTGCGCCCACCGCGCGCTGGAAGAAGCCGTGCTCAGCAAACAGCAGAACCGCTTCAAGCCCAACGTCGCACGGCAGTGGGTGGAACTGGTCTACGAGGGCTTCTTCCACGATCCACTGAAGGCGGATTTGGAAGCCTTCCTGCGCTCCAGCCAGCGCTGCGTCAACGGCGAGGTGACCTTGCAAACTCACGGCGGCCGAGTCGATGCGGTGGCCGTGCAATCACCGCACATCCTCAACGCCAAGGGCGCAACCTATGCGCAGTCGGCCGACTGGGGCGTGGCCGAAGCCGAAGGCTTCATCAAGTTGTACGGCATGAGCTCCACCCTGTGGGCGCAGGTGAACGAAGCCGGGACCCGGGACCCCACGGAGCCGGGCCTGGGGACTCGGGACCCGGGACTCGGGGAAAGTCAAAAGCGCTCGCGTCCGTAGGTCGGCGCAAGGCGTGGCTTTCGTAGGTCGTCTCAAGGCGCGAAGCGCCGGAGCCGACACCCGTCGCGACATATTTTCATTGACGGTCACAGCAAACGTCACCACTGTCGGATCCGCGCCTGGCGGCGCTTGATCCGACCTACAAGAATCTGGAGATATTGCATGCCCTTGCTCCTTGCTTTTCCGAGTCCCGAGTCCCCAGTCCCGAGTCCCGGCCTCTAACCCATGCTCCCCACCATCCTCACCCACCTCGAACACCTGGTCGCCTTCGATACCCGCAATCCACCGCGTGCGATCGGCAGCAACGGGATTTTCGATTACCTGCAAGCGCAGTTGCCAGGCTTTCGTTTCGAGCTGACCGATTTCGGTGCCGGTGCAGTAGCGTTGCTGGCCGTGCGTGGCGATCCGCGCCGGTTGTTCAATGTGCATGTCGACACGGTACCGGATTCGCCGCAATGGAACGCCGATCCGCTGCGCCTGCGAGTCACGGATGATCGTGCGATTGGGCTGGGCGCCTGCGACATCAAGGGTGCGGCCGCAGGGCTGTTGAGCGCAGCGGCGCAAACCCGCGGCGATGCGGCATTTTTGTTCAGCTCGGATGAAGAAGCGAACGATGCGCGCTGCATCGCCGGCTTTCTCAAGGCCCATCGCGACCAGTTCGATGCGGCGCTGGTGGCCGAGCCGACCCGCTGCGAGGCGGTGCTGGCACATCGCGGCATCGCGGCGGTGCAGATGCGCTTTCGTGGCCGCGCCGGGCACGCCTCGGGCAGCGACGCGATGGACGCCAACGCCCTGCATCAGGCGGCGCGCTGGAGCGTCGCGGCGCTGGATTACGTCACTGCGCAAGCGCATGCGCGTTTTGGTGGCCTCACCGGACTGCGTTTCAACATCGGCCGCGTCGAAGGTGGCATCAAGGCCAACATGATCGCACCGGCGGCGGAATTGCGCTTTGGTTTCCGGCCGCTGCCCTCGCAGGGGATCGATGAACTGCATGCGCGGTTCCGCTCGCTGGCCAACGCCGAGGCGCTGGATTCGTATCAGGCCACGTTTGCCGGGCCGCCATTGCCGGCCGGCGATATTGCCAGCACCGAACAGCGGCGCCTGCTGGCGCGCGATCTGGCCGATGAACTGGAGCTACCGATCGGCAACGCGGTGGACTTCTGGACCGAAGCGGCGTTGTTCTCGGCCGCTGGCTTGACCGCCGTGGTGTACGGCCCGGGCGATATCGCACAAGCACACAGTGCCGACGAATGGGTGGCGCTGGATCAACTGCAAACCTATGCCGATGCGGTCACCCGCATCATTGCCTGAGCTGCCACGCCATGAATGATCTGCGCCCGACCATTGTCCGTCTGCTGTCCAACATGGCCAGCGCCAAGGAAATCCAGCAATACCTCAAGCGCTTTTCGCAGCTCGATGCCGCGCGTTTTGCGGTGGTCAAGGTCGGCGGCGCGATCCTGCGCGACGAACTCGACGCGCTGGTAAGCTCGCTGGCCTTTTTGCAGCAGGTCGGACTGACCCCGGTGGTGATCCACGGCGCTGGCCCGCAGCTCGATGTCGAAATGAGCAAGGCGGGGATCGAAAAGCGCGCTGTCGATGGCCTGCGCGTCACCAACCCGGAAGGATTGGCCGTGGTGCGGCGGGTACTGCAACGCGAAAACCTGCGTCTGGTCGAGGCCTTGCAGGCCGCTGGCGTGCGCGCCACCTCGCTGCAAAGCGGCGTGTTCGAATGCACCTTCCTCGGTCGCCGCAAATACGGCCTGGTCGGCAAAGTCGCAAAGGTACACACCGAAGGCATCCATGCGGCGCTCAAGGCACGTTCGATTCCGGTGATCGCATCCCTGGGTGAAACCGCGTCCGGGCAAATCCTGAACGTCAATGCCGACTGGGCGGCCAACGATCTGGTCAAGAATCTGCAACCTTACAAGATTGTGTTTCTCACCGGTACTGGCGGCCTGCTCGATGGCGACGAGCGAATGATCGACTCGATCAACCTGAGCACCCAATACCACGCGCTGATGGCGCAGCCGTGGCTGCATTCGGGCATGCGGGTGAAGATCGAACAGATCCACGATCTGTTGATGGCACTGCCGCCATCGTCGTCGGTATCGATCACCCGCCCCGATGAGCTGGCCAAGGAACTTTTCACCCACCGCGGCTCCGGCACACTGGTGCGCCGTGGCGAAAAAATCCGTCGCTACAGCAGTTGGAAGCGCATCGATCTGGCGCGTCTGGGCAAGCTGATCGAGTCGGGCTTTGGCCGCAAGCTGGCGCCGAACTACTTCGCAAACACCAAGCCGTGGCGCGTCTACGTCAGCGAGCATTACCGTGCGGCGATGGTGCTGACCCGCGAAAACGGCATCGCCCACCTCGACAAGTTCGCGGTCAGCGACAACGCCCAGGGCGAGGGTCTGGGGCGAGCCGCCTGGCTGGTGATGAAGGCGGAAAATCCGCAGTTGTTCTGGCGTGCCCGCCCGGGCAATGCGATCAACGATTTTTACGCCAGCGAGGCCGATGGTTGCTTCAAGGGCGACCAATGGAATGTCTATTGGTATGGCCTGAGCACGTTTGACGCAGTGCGATTTGCCGTCGAACATTGCCGCAGCCGCCCGGCTACGCTGAAAGGATCGTCATGAACAAGACCATTCACATTGGCTTGGTTGGCGCACGTGGACATGTCGGCAGCGAGCTGATCCGCCTGCTTGCCGCCCACCCGCAGTTCGAAATCGGCTTCGTGTCCTCGCGCGAGCGCGCCGGTGAACCGTTGGCGGCGCACGAGCCGAGCTATGCTGGCACGCTGCATTACGTCAACCACGATGCCGTGCAGGCGGCGCAACAAGGCATTGACGCGCTGGTGTTGGCGCTGCCCAACGGCATGGCAGCACCATTTGTCGCCGCGCTCGATGAGCAGGCGCCGGCCACCGTGGTGCTCGATCTGTCGGCCGATTACCGTTTCGACGATACCTGGCATTACGGCCTTCCCGAGCGCTCACGCATGGGCGCGGCAAGCGCGCGCCGGATCAGCAATCCGGGCTGCTATGCCACCGCGATGCAACTGGCCATTGCACCGATGCTGGCCGAATTGGACGGGCCGGCACAGTGCTTTGGCGTGTCGGGTTATTCCGGTGCCGGCACCACGCCATCGGATCGCAACAATCCGGAAAAACTGCGCGACAACCTGATGCCCTATGCGCTGACCGGCCACCTGCACGAGCGCGAAGTCAGCCGCCATCTGGCCCATCCGGTGGAGTTCATGCCGCATGTGGCGGCGCACTTTCGTGGCCTTGTCGTCACCGCCAACCTGCACCTGCGCGCAGCGTACGACGCCGACGCGGTGCTGCTGCGTTACCTTCAGGCATATGCCGATGAACCGCTGCTGCGGGTGCTCAAAGACGCGCCGTGGCCAAGCAGCATCGCTGGCAAGCACCATGCCGAAATCGGCGGATTTACCCTGTCTGCCGATGGCCGCCGGCTGGTCGTGGTAGCAACCCTCGACAACCTGCTCAAGGGCGCGGCCACGCAGGCGCTGCAAAACCTCAATCTGGCCTTCGGCCTGCCCGAAACCCTGGGAATCCCGACATGAGCGAGCTGCTCTGGCAAAAACCCGGCACCCGCATTGACGAGCGCATCCAGCGCTTTCTCGCCGGCGAAGATGTGCGTCTGGACCGGCAATTGCTGGGCTACGACATCCGCGCCAGCCGTGCCCATGCCAACGGTTTGCAACGCATCGGCGTGCTTTCCGACCATGAATGCCACGCCCTGTGTGCTGAACTCGATGCGCTGGCCGAGGATTGGCAAGCCGGGCGCTTTGTCCTCGACGAGCGTTTCGAGGACATGCACTCGGCGATCGAATCGCGCCTGATCGAACGGCTCGGTGACGTCGGGCGCAAGATCCATACCGGTCGCAGCCGCAACGATCAGGTGCTGGTGGCATTGCGCCTGTACCTGCGCGATGCGCTGACGACACTGCATGCCGCGTGCAAGGCGATTGCCGAGGTTGCGCTGACCCGCGCCCGTAGCGATAGCGACGTGGCGATGCCCGGCTACACCCACATGCAGCGCGCGATGGTCAGTTCCGCCGGTATGTGGTGGGCGGCCTGGGCCGAAGCCTTCATCGACAATGCTGCACTCACTGCTGCAAGCGCGCAGTGGGTCGATGCCAACCCGCTCGGCACCGCCGCCGGTTATGGCGTGTCGCTGCCGTTGGATCGCGATGGCAGCAGCGCCGAACTGGCGTTTACCCGCACCCAGATCAACCCGATCTACGCCCAGCTCTCGCGCGGCAAGTTTGAATTGCAGGCACTGGCTGCGTTGTCGCAGGCACTGCTCGATCTGCGCCGACTGGCCTGGGATCTGAGCCTGTTCACCAGCCAGGAATTCGGCTTCGTGCACTTGCCGGCACAGTACGCCACCGGCTCCTCGTTGATGCCCAACAAACGCAACCCGGACCTGATCGAACTGCTGCGCGCCAGCCACGCGGTGGTCGCCGGTGCGCGCAGCGAAGTGGAACAGTTGCTGTCGCTACCCTCGGGTTACCACCGCGACCTGCAATTCAGCAAAGGCCCGCTGTTGCGTGCGTTTGCACACGGGCTTGACGCGCTGGCGCTGCTGCCGGGCCTGCTGCAAGGGGTGCAGTGGGATAGCCAGCGCATGCGCGACGCGCTGGAGCCGGGCATGTATGCCACCGACCGCGCGATCGAACTGGCACAGCACGGCATACCGTTCCGCGAGGCCTATCGACAGGCGGCCGAACAACCGCTGCCGGCAGCCGGTGCCGACCCGGAGGCCAGCCTGGCGGCACGCGTGTCGCCGGGGGCCTGCGCCAACCTGCGGCTGGATGAATTGGCGGCGCGGTTGGCGGCCTTGTCATGACGCCATCCGCGTCGCTCGCACCGATCAACGTTTGCGCAGCTTGGCAAAATGCTGCGCGGCGTTGCTCAGCACCTGCTGGATCCGGGCTGCGGTAAACGGTTTGACGATGAAACCGCGTGCGCCTTGCGCGGTGGCCACCTTGACGTTGTCGAGCGTGCTGTGGGCACTGAGCATCACAATGAACGCATCGGGCTGCTCGGCCAGAATTGGCGCAATCAGATCGATCCCATTGCCACCTGCCAGATCGATGTCGAGAAAGATCAGATCGGCCTGCTCGCGCTTGCTCGCCTGCGTCACATTCGCGCCGCTCGCCGACTCGCTGATTTGAGCACAATGCAGGGCACGCAGCACCGTGCGCAAGTAATCGCGGCTCATCGCATCATCATCAACCACCAACACTCGCAGCGCGCTTTTTGCAAAGGGTGCAGCACTCATGAGGTAGCCTCTCCCGACGTGTTATCGGTGTTTTCGGTGATGGCGCGGATCAAGGCAGCCAATTCGGCCAGCGCGCGTGCGCTGTTTTGCGCATCCCCAGATCGCGCCTCGTGTTCCAGTGTACCCGCGCACACGGTCAGATCGGGAAACCCGAAGTTGCCGCCCGAGCCTTTGAGTTGGTGCGCAATGCCGGCCACCGTAGCCAGATCCGATCGCATTAGCGCGTCGGCCATTTCCGCGTGTCGCGCCACCAGAGAACCCGTGAACCGCACCTTGAGCGCCTTGAGCTCCGGCATGTCAGCCCAGACGATGGCATCCTCGCCCATAGCAACACCCGCCAGGCAGGTATGCAATGCGTCAGCCAACACCTTGGCGTCGATCGGCTTGGTGATGAATGCATCAAACCCGGCCGCCACACAGTGATCACGATCCTCGCTCAGCGCATTGGCGGTCAGCGCTATCATCGCGCCGCGATAGCCCGAAGCACGCAGCAATTGCGCAGCCGAAAGCCCATCCATTTCCGGCATCTGCAAATCCATCACGATCACGTCGAAATCATCGACCAGGGCCCGTTCCACCGCACGCGCACCATTGTCCACACTCACCACATGCACCTGCGGCGCAATACTGGCGATATACAAACCGACCAGTTCGCGCACCTCGGCAGTGTCATCGGCCAGCAGCACACTGCCGCGCAACGTTTCCGGCACGGCACGCGTCGGCAGCACAGCCGACTCGCCGGCCGGCGGCGCCAGATGCAGCGGTATCAGCAGCCGAAACAGCGAACCACCGCGATAGCTGGGATCCAGTTCCAGGCTGCCACCGAGGCGTTCGGCGAACTGCCGCGACAGGTACAAACCAAGGCCAGTGCCACCAAACCGCCGCGATACCGATGCGTCGGCCTGCGCAAAGGGCTGAAACAGGGCCTGCGCCTGTGCCGCACTGATGCCGATGCCACTGTCGCTGACCGCAAAAACCAGCATGCCGCCGGCGTCACTCAGGGCAACGCGCAAACCAACGCTACCGCGGTCGGTAAACTTGGTCGCATTGCCCAGCAAATTGAGCAATATCTGCCGCAAGCGCAGCGGATCACTGACGATGCGTGCCGGCAGGCGTTCCGCACAATCCAGTTGCAAGTGCAGCGCCTTCGCTTCGATTGGTGGCTTGACGATTCCCACCACATCGGCAATCAGTTGCGGCAAATCCAGCGCAATCGATTCGATCAGCAACTGCCCGGACTCCATCTTGGACATGTCCAGCACGGCGCTTACCAACTCCAGCAAATGCCGGCCGGCGCCGGCAATGGTGTTGATCGCTGCTTGCCGGTTCGCGGCCGGGATGACACCGTTGGCAAGCAACTCGGCATATCCGATGATCGAGGTCAGCGGCGTGCGAATCTCGTGGCTCATGTTGGCCAGAAACGCGCTCTTGGCCTGATTGGCAGCATCGGCTTCGCGCCGCGCCACCTCCAGCTCACGGGTGCGCAATGCAACGCGCTGCTCAAGCTCGGCGTTTTGTTGCTTGATCAGGCGATAAAGTGCGGTGGACTCCAATACATTGGCGACACTCGACAAGATCAACTGCAGCAGGTTGAGTTTGGTTTCCGACAAGCTTGATGCGCCGGCACGATACAACCCGGCAAACATGCCGCGCACGCGGTTTCGGGTTGCCAATGCGCACAGCAGCAAAGTGCCCTTGCCGACCCGTGTGGGCAACACCACCGGCCGTGTCTGCCGCAATGCCCAGGCAAAATGACCGTCGTCCACCCGCGCATCCAGCTCGTCCTTCAGTGCCCGGACAGGGGGTTGCGACTCGCTGCCGGCAAACAGGAAGCCACCGCTGCTCTCGTCGACCAGCGCGATATCCATCGCATCGAAGGCAAACAGACGCGCAAGGTGCTGGTGGGCGGCGGCGAGCAGCTCGTCCTCGAACGATTCGGCGCTGATTCCGGCCTGCATGCCGGCCAGGCTGACGCTGACTTCCAACGCATCATGCACCCAACGGCGCTGTGCTTCCTCGTTGCCGAGCACTGCCTCCGAGGCGGCATGGGCAAGCAGCGGGGCATCATTCATCCAGCGGGTTCCATCATGATCTTCATGGTGTCGGAGAACTGCTGCCGCACCAGGTCGAGCGACGGTTTGATCACACTCACCGGAAGCCCCAACGCCAACCACGCCGCATCCTCCAGTGGTGGCACGGCATCCATGCCACTGCTGCCGAATGCAATCGCATTGGCCATCACATCGGCCACATGCACCAGCGCTGCGGTAGGTATGTTGGCGCCGGCACGCATCGGCAGGTGATGGAAAGCAACCCCAGCGCAGATGGCCGGCGGCAGGTTCCATTGCCGCAACAGCTCATTGCCGAGCGCCGCATGGTCGAAACCGAGAATGTCGCGTTCGACCACATGCAGCAACACGTCGTCGACACGCGAGCGCTCCAGCGCCTGCACCATCGACTCGTTTGCCTTGATCAGCAACACCAGACGGCCGATATCGTGCAACAGGCCGGCGACAAAAAACTGCTCGGCATTGGCTTCACGCTGCCAGGTAGCCAGTGCGCGGGCGAGCAAACCGGTCGCCACACTATGCCGCCAGAACGAGGCCATGCTGACCACGTCCGAGGCAACACCGGAAAACAAGTCGAGCACGCTGGTCGCCAGCGCCAGATCGCGCAACTGGCGCGTGCCGACCAACGTGATTGCACGCGACAGCGAATCCACATGTCCGGGAAAGCCGAAATAGGCGCTGTTGGCCAGACGCAGCAGGCGGCCGGCAAGCGCTGGGTCTTCGTAGACCACTTCTTCCATGTCGCGAATGGCACTGCGCGGGTCATCGACCACCGCCGTCAAACGCAAAAATACCGCCGGCAACGACGGCACGGCATCCACCAGCGCGGCGAGTTCTCTGGCACGCACAGTCATGCCGTTTCGTCTCCAGCCTCGTTTTCAAGACACCAGCGCAGCAACTCGGCAATCACCGGTTGCTGCACGTCGGCATGACGAAAGCGCAACCGCAATCGTTCGCGCAGACGCGCCAGCCGTTCAGGATCGAGTTGTTCAAGTCGGGCCTCGATGCCGGCCGGTGCTTCCACGCCCTCGATAGCCACCGCGGTAACGCCCCACTGCCGGAATATGCGCAGATGCTCGTCGGTAAGGCACACGCCCTTGCGCAACAGTACGCGGCCCGTCATATGCGCGGCATCCGCAGCCAGCACCATCCCTGCCCGCACGTCATCCAGTTCCAACATCGCCACGCATGTTCTCCCTTGCTGGGTTAGGGCACCTCGCGCATGCCCGCCGTCAATCCAGGTCAATGCTTTCGCTGCGATCCACGCGGCCATCGACCATGATCACCACACGGATGCGTCCGCTGCGACCCGGATAATGCCATTCTTCATAGCGCAGCGGCTGAATTACCCCGTAGCCGTAGCTGTCAAAATAGCGGGTGTCACCATAGCGGTGATAGCGCGCCTGCGGCGCTCCGCAACGCAATACCAACTCGCCTTCGCGGGTTCCGCGCAAAAACGCGATCTCTCCACAATCGCTGCCGACCCGCGCGCGACCATAACCCAACGCGTCGATCTGGTGCAGGCGACCATCGACAAACGTCAAGCGCTGCACCAGCCTGCTACTGCCAAAGTTGTAATACCAGTCCTGCACTTCCTGTACCGCCCGCTGTTCGACCGGGCCGTAGGCGCCATAGACCAGAATCGTGCTGAACTCGGTGACCCAGTACGGTTCGCCACAACGCTCGCGCACCTGCACGGCATAGTCGCCGGTATCGACGATCCTGCCGCTGCAGCGCATGGCCAACGCACTGCCCGGAACAAGCAGCAATGCGATGAGCCACACCCAAGCGATGCTCAGCGATGAACGAGTCATGCCGGTATTGAAGCAGAGTTGTCAGGCAAATGGGTGAATCGCGCCGATCAAGAGGCCGCATGCACCGCTCACGACAATCGCCGATCCGATTACGCCCCGCGGCACATCGCCAGCGACAGCTTCTGCCCCGGCCGGATCAGGTACCTCGGGCCGCGAATGGCATTGGCTTGCGCCAGGCTGCGCGGGTTGCCGCAGCGATGCTTGCGCGCAATCGCGGCCAGCGTGTCGCCCGAACGCACGGTATAGGACGCCAGCTTTACCGTTCTGGCCTGCACCCGGCTGGCGCTGGCGATGTCCCTGGCCTGCGCGGCGATCTCCGCATTCATGCAGCGATCACGGTACAGCGGCAGCACGGCATCCGGCACCTGCAACGCGGTCCCGGCAGCGATCGGGGTATGCGCTTCGTAGCGCGGATTGAGATTGCGCAACGGCCGAAACCAGCCATCGCGGTTGCCGGCATTGCCCAGGCAAATCGCCAGCTCATTGATCGAACTGGCGTGCACGAGCGCCAAGGTGGCCGGGGTGCTGCTCACTTGCGGGAACTGCAACCCGTACTGCTCCGGATGCAGAAACAACCAGGCTGCGGCCAGCACCATCGGCACGTAATCGCGCGTCTCCGGCGGCAGGTTGCCATACACGGCGCTGCTCCAGAAATCCTTGCCACCGCTGCTGCGATACAGCCGCGCCACCCGGCCCTCACCACCGTTGTAGGCCGCCAGCGACATCTCCAGATTGTGATTGAGTTCGGCAAAGCGATCATTGAGATAACGCACATTGGCACGCGCGGATAGTTGCGGGTCAAAACGGGTATCAAAACCATTGACCTGACCCAGCCCGTAACGCAAGCCGGTGCTGTACATGAACTGCAAGGGGCCGCTGGCGCCAGCGCGCGACACCGCATGCACGCGGCCACCGGACTCCTTGGCCAGAATGCCAAACAGCAGCGCCTCGGGCAGACCGGCCTGCTCGTATTCCGGCCACATCAGATAGCGCATGTACTGGTAGTTCTCCCAGGCGCTGATCAGGTTGGGACGCAGCCAGGTCAGCCATTCGTTCAGGCTGGCCTTGACCGGCCCTTTCATGGCGATGAGATCGGACAGATCGCGGCCATTGAGCAGCGCCACCGAGCGTCCCGATTCCGGCATCTCGGCAAGCAGCGGCGATTGTTCCGGGATCGCTCCCTCGCCTGCGGTAATTTCCTCGGTAGGCAGCACCGCAAACGGTTCGCTCTGCGCGTCCAGCGCCTGCGCACGCTCCTGCAACAGCGCGTCGTACACCGACACCACCCGGTTCACGTCGCAACCACTGGCGACAACACAACCGCTCACCGCATCACGCAGCTGCGCGGTGGCCACCGCTACCCCCGCGTTACCCTGCGCCGGATCGTCACCGGCAAGTTGCTGCAATGCCGCCCGATAGGCTTCCGCCGCCGCATCCACGCTGGCATACAGCGCAGTCACACCGGCTTCATCGAGCGCCATGGGTCGGTCTTGCTGGCGGGTCGTCGGCTGGCTGGCACAAGCGGTGAGCAGCAACAGCATCGGCGTTGCGAAGCGTGCAAAAAAAGGCATAGCGAACTCCAACACAAGTGCACGCAGCCTAACGGCGCAGCCCGCGCAGAGCAACTGCCATCCGCGCAATGGGCAAACGACGCACTGAGCAAGGCGAGCACCGCGCCCTGCCTTCGCACCCACGAATGAGTTTGCAGAGGGCGCCGCTCGCGCCCGCGACCGTGCGCGTCCAACAAACGATTCAGATCGTGGCTGCGCACGATCTAGCGCTATTCATTAGCGGTCGGTCGCAACAAAAGGAAAATCCGTGGCAGCCTGTCGGGCTTGATGCGGATCTACTGCGCAAAAGCCGAGAATAGATAAACCGCGTTGCACTGCACCACCCGCGCGGTGGTGGCCTTGGGGCTTGTCAGTTGGGTCGCCGTGCGTGCGCGACCGTTTGGGCGCGGCGAGGCGGTTCAGCGATGGTAAGGCCAACCACACACACACGCCGGAATACCCGCAATCTCGAACCGGTACCGGCGGTGGACACGGTCGCACCGGTGCGAAGCACCACAGCCGGCATTCAGCACTATAGAATCAGCCAACTCCCGGAGATCGACATGAGCGATATTTTTCTCGGCAAGGGCGAGCACGATGTGTATCTGTTGCGCCGCTATGGTAATCGCCACGGCCTCATCGCGGGCGCCACCGGCACCGGCAAGTCGGTGTCGTTGATGGTGCTGGCGGAAGGATTTTCGCGCATCGGGGTACCAGTGTTCATGGCCGATGTGAAGGGCGATATCGCCGGCATGGCGGCGGCCGGCACGCTGAGCGAAAAGTTGCAAAAACGCATCGATACGCTGGGCATCAGTGGCTTTGCCAACGAAGCCAATCCGGTGGTGTTCTGGGATCTGTTCGGCAAGCTCGGGCATCCGGTGCGCACCACAGTGTCGGAGATGGGCCCCACCCTGCTGGCGCGGGTGCTGGAACTGAACGATGTGCAGGAAGGGGTGCTGGAAATCGCGTTCCGGCTGGCCGATGATCAGGGCCTGCTGTTGCTCGATCTGGACGACCTGCGCGCGTTGCTCAATCACGTCCTGGAAAACGCCAAGGCGATTTCCGGGCAATACGGTCTGGTCAGCAGTCAGTCGGTTGCGGCGATCCTGCGCGCATTGCTGCGCCTGGAGTCCGACGGCGGCAAGCATTTTTTTGGCGAGCCTGCCTTGGCGCTGGACGACATCATGCGCCAGGACATGAGCGGGCACGGCATCATCAACCTGCTCGCCGCTGACCAATTGATTCTCAAGCCGCGGCTGTATTCCAGTTTCCTGCTATGGCTGTTGTCGGAGCTGTTCGAGAACCTGCCCGAAGTGGGCGATCTGGAGCAGCCCAAGCTGGTGTTCATTTTCGACGAAGCACATTTGCTGTTCGATGATTGCCCACCAGCCTTGCGCCAACGCGTGGAGCAAGTGGTGCGGCTGATCCGCTCCAAGGGCGTGGGCGTGTATTTCTGCTCGCAGAACCCCGATGATGTGCCCGACGACGTGTTGAGCCAGCTCGGCAACCGCATCCAGCACGCGCTGCGCGCATTCACGCCGCGCGACCAGAAGGCGGTGCGCAGTGCCGCCGAAACCTTTGTCGCCAATCCCAACCTCGATGTCGCAAAAGTGATTTCCGAGCTGGCGGTTGGCGAGGCACTGGTTTCGACCTTGCAGGACAAGGGCGTGCCGATGCCGGTGCAACGCACGCTGATGGCGCCGCCACGCTGCCGCATGGGCACGATCAGCGATGACGAACGTGCCACGGTGCGTGCGCGCAGCCCGGTCGGCAGCCGCTACGACAGCGCACTCAATCGCGAGTCGGCGTATGAGGTGCTGGCGCAGCGGGCCAAGGCGATGCCGGAAACTGCCCCGGCAAGCGCCACGACAACACCTGTGGTCGATACCGGCGCGCACGAGCAAGCAGCCGGCGGCGGTGTCGGCGGCTGGTTCAAGGACATGTTGTTTGGTACCTCGCGCCGGCAAGGCGCGATCGAGGCAGTCGCCAAGTCCACCATGCGCAGCGTCGGTAACCAGGTCGGCCGACAGATTTTGCGTGGCGTGCTGGGCGGTATCTCCGGCAATACGCGCCGACGCTGAAGCGCTACCGGCAATTGTTCGATCGCCAACGCCACCGCGACGCGCTGGTTGACTGCAGGGATATCCGGCGATAAGTTGTTGACCAAGCTTTGGATTCCTTGCGCCCGTTGGCCATAGTATGATGTATTGTCATACCCCGGAGATAAGGCATGAGCAGCGTAAAGGTGGCTATCACCCTCGACCAGGACACGCTGATTCGCGTCGATAGTTTGGTCTCCAAGAACATTTTCCCCAATCGCAGTCGTGCGATTCAGGCCGCTGTGAGCGAGAAACTGGCGCGCATGGAGCGTGGTCGCCTCGCGTCCGAGTGCGCCAAACTCGATCCGAAGTTTGAGAAGGCGCTCGCGGAGGAAGGCTTGGGCCAGGAGCTTGAGTCGTGGCCCGAATACTGAGAGGCGAAATTCGTTGGGCCGATCTTGACCCCATCCGTGGTCGCGAACAGGCTGGCTTGCGTCCGGTACTGATCCTCAGCCACGACGTGTTCAACGAGCGCTCCGGTACAGTCATCGCGGTTGCTTTGACCAGCCAACCTCAGCGCGCGGGATTTCCCCTCACACACGAACTAAAATCTCCGAGGCTTGCCAAGCATTCGTGGGTCAAGATCAGCCAGATTCGAACCCTGTCCGTTGAGCGTATCGGCAGGAAGCTTGGTCGCTCCAGCCCGGAGGAGCTTGCGCTGGTCGTCGAGGGTCTGAATGAGATCATCGGAATCTAACGATAAGCGTTTATCTGGCGCGCCAGCGTAGCAACATCCAAGGCGCGGTGCATGGCGCGACAGATAGACCTCGTTGGACTGAACCGGCGCGGAAATGATGCGGCCGATCCATTCGATGATCGAGTTCAAACAGATCATCGGGCGCGGCACGCGACTTTTCGACGGCAAGGATTACTTCACGATTTACGACTTCGTGAAGGCACATCTGAATTTTCAGGACCCGGAGTGGGATGGCCCACCCGAACCGGATGAGCCGTTCCCGAGGTGCGGGCAAAATCGCTGCGCGTGTGTCGTCACGCCGCCCAAACCCTGCGCCGTGTGCGGCAAAAGTCCGTGCGAATGTCCGAACGAGCCGTGCCCGGTCTGCGGCAAGGTCCGATGCGTGTGTGGAAAAAGAAGAAAGTGAAAGTGAAACTCGCCGATGGCAAGGAGCGCACCATCCAGCGCATGATGATGACGACGTTCTGGCATCCCGACGGCACGCCGATGAGTGCGCAGCAGTTCATGGAAATGTTGTTCGGCAAGCTGCCCGACTTTTTCCAGAGCGAGGAAGAACTGCGCGCCCTGTGGAGCGCTCCTGACACCCGCGCCAAGCTGCTGCAAGGCCTGGCCGACAAGGATTTCGGCCATGACAAGCTGGTCGCGATGCAGCAACTCATCGACGCCGAAAAATGCGACCTGTTCGATGTGCTCGCCCACGTAGCCTGCGCGCTCCCGCCAGTGACCCGTGTGGTTCGCGCCGACCATGCGCGGGTGCATATCAATTCCCGATTCAACGCCAAGCAACAGGCGTTTCTCGATTTCGTGCTCCAGCACTACGTCAGCGAAGGTGTGAAAGAGCGGGAGCGACGCAAACTGTACCCGTTGCTCCGCTTGCAATATAGCGACTCCATCGCCGACGCCGTCGCCGATCTAGGCGGCAAACCGGAAGAGATCATCAATGTCTTCGCCGGGTTCCAGCGCTACCTTTACCAGCGCACGGTTGCAGCATCACAGTGACGGCAGAAAAGCGCGCTAACGAATAAGGTTGGATCGTGCGCAGCCACGCTCCAAACCGTTTGTGGGCGAGTCCAGCCGTGGCGGGCAGCAGTCGATGTCGGAGCCCGCGGCCAGACTCAGCGCCCCGGCAACCCGAACATCCCCTGCGGCGGTTTCGCCAGTGTGGCAATCTGTTCGCTGAGCTGTTGCCACAGCGCTTGCTCCAGTTCATGCAGATCGCTGAGCACCTGCGACCCGCTGCCGTGGTACCAGCGCAGCCGCGATGCGAAGGTGCTGGCCGCATCCGCGCCCACGCAGCGGATGAAACGCCCGCTCCAGGCGGTGCTGGCATCCGGCACCAGCGCGTGGTCGACGGCATGGTGCAGGCCGCCGACCTGCTGTTGCTGACGATCGGCACGGTGCTGGCGGGATGGCTGCACATCTCGATTGCCGCCGTCGCCGGCGCCACGTTGTTGGTGCTGACGCTGATGGTGTTCGCGCTGGCGATGCTGTTGCTGCCGGCGGTATGGCCGCTGTGATTTCAAGGGGAAAGATACGCATGATCTTCATGCAACTGTTCGGGTCGATTACCCGCACTTATACCTGTCTCACCGGCTGCACGGACACGGGCAGGCGTGTTTCCTGACTCCATTCACACTCTACATCAACACCGCGGGTACTTATGACAAACGATCAATGGCTGATTCTGGCTATTCTGGCGGCGACTGTAGCCATGTTTCTCTGGGGGCGCTGGCGTCACGACATGGTGGCAGCCGGTGCGCTGCTCGCCTGCGTACTCACCGGACTTATCACCCCTACCGAGGCCTTCATCGGTTTCGGCCATCCGGCAGTGATCACGGTGGCCTGCGTGCTCATACTGAGCCGAGGCCTGCAAAACGCGGGAGCGGTCGATGCCTTGACGCGCACCATGCTGCCCGCCAAAGCGGGGCGCCTCGTGAGCCTTGCCGCGCTGATGGGTCTGGGCGCCTTGTTGTCTGGTTTCATGAACAACGTCGGTGCCATGGTGCTGTTGATGCCGGTGGCCATCCACGTCTCACAGCGCCTCGAACTCGCCCCGGGGCAGGTGCTGATGCCACTGGCTTTCGGCACGATTCTCGGCGGCATGACCACGCTCATCGGCACGCCGCCCAACCTGATCGTATCCAGCTTTCGCACCGACACCGGTATGGGTAGTTTTTCGATGTTCGATTTCACGCCCGTCGGTCTGGCCGTCGCGGTGGCCGGAGTATTGTTCGTCGCGCTGGTCGGCTGGCGTCTCGTGCCATCTCGGGAGCGGTCGGGTGTCGAAGGATTCGAATCCGGCGCCTACATCACCGAAGTCCGGGTGCAGGAAGGAAGCAAGGCCGATGGCATGAGCCTGCGTGAAATTGAAACCAAACTCGATAATGTCGACGCGCAGATCATCGGCATCGTGCAGAAAGAGGTCAAGCTCATCGCAGCCAACCCGGGGCGCCGAGTGCACACCGGTGACATTCTAATGATCGAGGCAGAAGCCGAGTCCCTGACCGATGTGCTGTCCATTCTGGGTCTCAAACTCGAGGAGTCAGTCAAGCCGGACGAAACTGAAGAAACGGAACCCGCCGATACTCCAAAAACGAAAGACACAAAGAGTGGCACGGGCAAACGGGCATCCGAGGATGCGGAAGACGCCGAGGCGGCAGCGGCCGAAACTGACACGCCGACAAAATCCGGCGATGTAATCCTGATGGAGCTTGTCGTGCGGCCCGGCTCGCCGCTGTCTGGCCGCTCGGCAAGCGACATCCTGTTGCGAACGCGTTACGGGATCAATATGCTCGCGCTGTCCCGCGAAGGCCACCGCTCGATGAAGCGCCTGCGGTCCATCGCCATCCAGTCCGGCGACCTGATGTTGATGCAGGGCCCGCCGGAGTCGATTGCCGAATTCGCGGCCGACAACGCCTGCGTGCCGCTTGCCCAGCGGGAGTTCCGCATTCCCGACAAACGCAAGATATGGGAAGCAAGCCTGATCATGCTCTTCGCCATTGGCGGCGCCGGATTCGGGCTGTTGCCGGCAGCCATATCGTTTGCGGTTGGCGTGCTCGCTTCGATGGCGCTGCGCACCGTGCCACCACGACAGGTTTATGAGGCGATCGATTGGCCTGTCATCGTGTTGCTGGGCGCGCTCATTCCGGTCGCGGGTGCCATGGAAGCCACCGGCACGGCCGATCTCATTGCCCGTTTCCTGATCGAGAACGTGGCACAAGGCCACACCATTGTCGGGCTGGTATTGATTCTCGTGGTCACGATGTTCCTGTCGGATCTGATGAACAACGCCGCCACAGCCGCCGTGATGTGTCCCATCGCCATCGGCACCGCCTCGGCATTGGGCGTGAACCCCGATTCGTTTCTCATGGCGGTAGCGATTGGTGCCTCCTGCGCGTTCCTGACACCGATCGGGCATCAGAACAACACCCTGATCCTCGGCCCGGGCGGCTTCCGCTTTGGTGATTACTGGAAGTTGGGTCTGCCGCTGGAAATCGTCGTGGTTGCCATTTCGGTGCCGATGCTGCTGCTTGTCTGGCCGCTGTGACCATGCACCCAGCGGGTGATCCCATGGCGTCAGGCGTATTTTGCAAGCAGTCCGATTTCTCACACGCAGCAGCACATGGCGGAGCCGTTCCGTTCGCATGCTGCTGGCGGCTCTGAACACAGCCCAGACGGTCCACTCCCGGGTTACGCCTTCATCCGCTCAAGGGCGAGCGTACGCGGTTGACGGCGGAGCGCGTGGCCAGACTCAGCGCCCCGGCAGCCCGAACATCCCCTGCGGCGGTTTCGCCAGTGTGGCAATCTGTTCGCTGAGCTGCTGCCCCAGCGCTTGCTCCAGTTCGTGCAGATCGCTGAGTACCTGCGACCCGCTGCCGTGGTACCAACGCAGCCGCGATGCGAAGACGCTGGCTGCATCGGCGCCCACGCAGCGGGTGAAACGCTCGCTCCAGGCAGTGCTTGCATCCAGCGCCAGGGCGTAGGCGAAGCGCGATTGATAGCCGTCGGCATCGAGCGCGCTGTCACTTTCAAGCGGCACATCGCTTGCAAGATACGCCGCGAATGCGCTCACCTGGCTGCGCCGCTGCTGCATGTCGCGCGCGGGAAACAACGCATCGAGCATTTCTTCGTAGCCCTCGCAGGCGTGCGCCATGCGCCGCGCATTGTTTTCGGTCAGTTCGAACACGTGCGCACCGCGGGCAAACAGCCGGTCGGCCAGTGCGCGCTGGGTCGGCGTCAAGCCATCGTCGCTGGCCTCCGGCTGGCGTTGCAGCCGCCAGCGAAAGCCAACGACGCGCGCCTCGCGGCCGATTTGCAGATAGCCACGAATCGCCATATCGACCAGATCGGCGGCGATGCAGCGCGCATCATATGCGCCGCGAAACACATAGCGTGCGCTACCCGGCGACAGGTCAGCCGGCGGTTGACTCGGGTCGATTTCGACCGTCGCTTGAGCCGGTGCGTTGTTTGATGCCCGCTTAAGCCAGCGCCACCAACCAACGAATCCACTCAGCGCCAGTATCACTGGCAACCATAACCACAATCCCATCGCTACATCTCCGTCGCATGGTTCGCATGCCTGATTCACGCCAATGCCAGCGTCCGCAGCTACCGGTTGGGGGCGCTGCGTTGTCGCTAGCGGTTCGCCCCAACACGCTGAGCGCTGCTTGCGGTTGGCCACGCGTGCAAGTGTAATTCGAACCTCACGCGACAGGGCGAGACAACCCTGCCGGCAGTCGCCACTGGGGTACGCGAGTATATTCAACATCCGCTCAAGGATATTGCCGATGTCGCGCTGGCGCCCTGCCGCCGTTCCCAGCACCGCGTTGATTACCCGCGCAGGACTGGCGTGTTTGCGCGCCGAACTTGATGCGTTGTGGCGGCTGCGCCGTCCCGAGGTCGTCGCGGCGCTGGCGGCTGCCGCGGCAGAGGGCGATCGCTCGGAAAATGCCGAGTACCACTATCGCAAAAAGCAGTTGGCCGAGATCGACCGGCGGGTGCGCTATCTGAGCAAACGCCTCGACACCCTGCGTGTCGTCGACGGCGTACCTGCCGACCCCGATGCGATCTTCTTCGGCGCCAGTATCGAGCTTGAGCATTGCGCCAGCGGTGAGGTCTGCACCTATCGCATCGTCGGCCCGGATGAGGCCGATGCCCGCCACGGCGACATCAGCATCGATTCGCCGCTGGCACGCGCCCTGCTCAAGCGCCGGGTTGATGACGAGGTGCGGGTGGAGCTACCCAACGGGCCGGCACACTTTGTGGTGCTGGCGATTCGCTACCCGGTGGATGTGCCCTGAACTGCCGTGCGGGACGATTCACGCCACTGCGTCGTTCACCAGCGCGTACAGGTCGTGTTCGTCGCTACCCATGATCCGCACATCGGCAAAATCACCGGGTTTGAGGCCCGCCTCGGCACCGTCCTGAATCTGTACCAGGCCATCGATTTCCGGGGCGTCGGCCATTGAACGGGCGATCGCCAGATCGCCGTCGATTGCATCCACCAGCACGCGCTGCACGCTGCCGACCTTGCGCGCCAGCTTTTCCTCGCTGATTTGTTCCTGCAGTGCCATGAACCGGGCCAACCGATCGCGCTTGACTGCCTCCGGCACGGGATCGGGCAGCGCGTTGGCCGCCGCGCCGTCGACTGGCGAATAGGCGAACGCGCCAACACGGTCGAGTTCTGCCGCGTCGATGAAGTCCAGCAATTGCTCGAACTCGGCATCGGTCTCGCCAGGAAAGCCAACGATAAACGTGCTGCGGATGGTGATCTCGGGGCACATCGCGCGCCAGCGCGTGATCCGCTCCAGGGTTTTATCGACCGCGCCGGGGCGCTTCATCAGCTTGAGGATGCGTGGGCTGGCGTGCTGGAATGGGATGTCCAGATAAGGCAGCACCTTGCCTTCGGCCATCAGCGGCACGATGGCATCGACGTGCGGATACGGATAGACGTAATGCAGCCGCGTCCAGATGCCGAGTTCGGCCAGCCCTTCGCACAGCGCGCTCATGCGCGTCTGGTACGGCTTGCCACGCCACTCGCGCTCGGCATATTTCAGATCGACACCATACGCGCTGGTGTCCTGCGAAATCACCAGTAATTCCCTGACCCCGTTGTTCGCCAGTTTTTCCGCTTCGCGCAACACCGCGTCGATGGGCCGCGACACCAGGTCGCCGCGCAGGCTGGGGATGATGCAGAAGCTGCAACGGTGATTGCAGCCTTCGGAAATCTTGAGATAGGCGTAGTGCTTGGGCGTGAGCTTGACGCCGACATCATCATCGCGGCGCGGCAGCAGGTCGATGAACGGGTTGTGGCGCTGTGGCAACGCCGCATGCACGGCGCCCATGACGCTGGCGTAATCCTGCGGCCCGCTGATCGCCAGCACATCCGGGTGCACCGCACGGATCTGCTCGGGACGCTTGCCAAGGCAGCCAGTGACAATCACCTTGCCGTTCTCGGCCAGCGCCTCGCCGATGGCATCGAGCGATTCGGTGACCGCAGAATCGATGAAGCCACAGGTGTTGACCACTACCACATCGGCGGCATCGTAGCTGGGCACGATGTCATAGCCCTCGGCGCGCAACTGGGTCAGGATGCGCTCGGAATCGACCAACGCCTTGGGACAGCCGAGGCTGACGAAACCGACCTTGGGATTGCTGACAGCCATGGCATCAACCGATGTTGCGAACAGGGGCGGCGATTATACGTGCTCGGCTGGCGGCAAACGTGTTTGACTGCGGCGCATGGCCGCATTACCGGTGCCGTTGCGTTGTTGAAGGTGTACCGGCGAGTCCAGCCCGACCGGCCGTCGGAGCTTGATTCGTCGGCGCATCGGCGCGATGCTGGCGCCACTGCGCACCATAACGGAGGTTGCCATGCGTACCGTTGCCCAGTTGTTGCAAGCCAAACCCGATCGCATCATCGCCATTGCCCCGGACCACAGCGTGCTCGAAGCGGTGCAGACAATGGCCGAGGCCGAGGTTGGCGCGCTGATGGTGATGCACAACGGGCACCTGATGGGCATCGTGTCCGAGCGCGATTACTCGCGCAAAGTCATCCTCAAGGGGCGCACCTCGGCGACAACGCCGGTACGCGACATCATGAGCAGCCCGGTTCTCACCGTCGGACCCAACAAGACGGCGACCCATTGCATGCAGGTGATGACCGAAAAACGTGTGCGTCACCTGCCGGTGGTCGACGGCGGTGTCGTGCTCGGTATCGTGTCGATCGGCGATCTGGTGCGCGCCGTGATCGAGGATCAACAAATCGAAATCGAGCAATTGCAGCGCTACATCGCAAGCTGACCTGCACTCTGCCAGCGGTGCGCGTGGCGGCAGGCTTGCGCCGGTAGTGGCCCAGGCTGGTGACCATGGGGTTGCCGTGATCGACGCACCGATAGCGATGGAGTACAGGCATGGGATACCCGGTTTCGATCGCAACAACGGCTGGCCGCATCGGCGGCTGGCGTGCCGATCCAGCGATCCCGGCAAAAGGCGCGCTGGTGGTGGTGCAGGAGATATTCGGCGTCAACGCACACATTCGCGAAGTCGTCGAACGGTTCGCCGCGCAGGGTTTCGTGGCCTTGGCGCCAGCCCTGTTCGATTGCATCGAACCCGACATCGAACTGGAATACACGCCGGACGGCGTGGCGCGTGGCCGCGACCTGGTTGAGCAACTCGGATTTGATCGCGCCGTCGCGATGGTTGATGCCGCCGCGTGCGCCGTGGCTGAGGTGGGCAAGGTTGGCGCGGTGGGCTATTGTTGGGGCGGCACGGTCGCCTTTCTCGCCAACACCCGGCTCAAGCTGCCGGCGGTTAGCTATTACGGCGGGCGGACGGTGCCGTTCCTGCACGAGCGGCTGAGCGCGCCGATGCTGTTTCTGTTCGGCGAGAACGATCCAATCATCAGTGCCGAGGACATTGCCCGGCACCGTGAGCGGCAACCGCAGGCGAGTTTCCATGTCTACGCGGCGGGCCATGGATTCAACTGCGACCAACGCGCCGATTTCAATCAGGCTGCCGCCACCGATGCGCTGGCGCGGACCTTGACATTTTTTACACGGACCCTGACATGAACGCCTGGCAGCTCGATCCGCAACTGGCAAATGACAGTCAACCATTGCACAGCGCCGCGCTGTGTGATATCCGCCTGATGGACGATGCCAACTACCCGTGGCTGATCCTGGTACCGCGCGTTGCCGGCGCCTCGGAATTGTTCGATCTCAGCGCCAGTCAACGTCGCACCTTGATCGAAGAGATCGCCCAGGTCGAGACGGCGCTGCAAGGCGTGTTCCGCCCGGACAAGTGGAACGTGGCAGCACTGGGCAATGCGGTCGCGCAACTGCACGTGCACGTGATCGCCCGCTACCACAATGATCCGGCATGGCCGTTGCCGGTGTGGGGGCGGACACAGGCCAGGCCGTACACCCCCGAGCAATTGAGTGAACGCTCGCGCGTGTTGATTGCGCGGTTGCAGCCCTGAAACCTCGCCCGTGGCGAAGCTGTTGCGTGTGTCAGCCACGGGGCCGAGTGCCGGCCCCGTGGCGATCGGTTGTCAGAAATCGAAATCCAGCGAGGCGGTCAGCACCACGCGTGCGTTGGCAATGTCCGTGTCGGCAAACTCGCCATTGAAACCCGCCGTATCGATGTAGGCAACGCCCAGGTTGACTGGCCCGAAATCCTTGCTGACGCCCACCTGGATATCCCAGAAACGATCGCCGGCAACGTTGTCGAAATCGTTCAGGCCGGCAGCCAGCGACAACGCAACACCACTGTCGCCGAGATCCCAATCGCTACCGACCTGGTAATAGGTGGAGCTTTCGCCGCTGTTGACGTAATCGCTGGTGTAACCGAACATCGCGTAGAAGTGCTCGGCCACAGTCACCTTGGCCAGGTACTCGTTGTAGTCAATGCCAAAACCACTGTTGGAGCCCGGATAGGTGTAACGCACCGCCGACAGGTCGAGGTTCACGCCCTCGCCGACATCGCCAGCCCAACCCAGCCCGTAATCGACCTCGACATTGATGCCATCGCCGGCGGTATCAAAGTCAACGTTGGAACCCCACACGTAACCGTATAAACCACTTTCATGCTCGACCGTCAGCGATGGCTGAAACGCAAAGTTTTCGCTGCTCTGCGAAATGCCACGGAACACGTAGTCGTTGGTGGCGGTGACGTTGCCACTGACACTCCATGTGCTCTCGCTCTCTTGTGCCATCGCCGGCATAGCCGCAACCAGAGAAACGACCAAACCCAACTTGATCAACTGCTTCATTGTTTTTACCCCTTTGGTTGAACCACAAAAACCACTGTATCGACGGCACCGGACAAAGCCGAGTGCATCGTCTGCATTCCCCCCCGCCCCGTCGACCCGTCAATCCACCCAAACACTGCGGATGTTGACGAACTCGCGAATCCCATGCTCGGCCAGTTCACGGCCGTAGCCGGACTGCTTGCTACCCCCGAACGGCAGGCGCACATCCGAGCGCACCAGCGCATTGACAAAAACCGCACCCACATCCAACGCACGCGCAATGCGCTCGGCACGCTCCCTGTCCTCACCCCAGACGCTTGCGCCCAGGCCAAAGCGGGTGTCATTGGCGATCCGTACCGCATCCGCATCATCGTTCGCCGCCAGAATGCTTGCCACCGGCCCGAACAATTCTTCGTCATAGGCCGGCATACCTGGCACAACACCGGCCAACACGCTCGCCGGATAAGCGCACGGGTGCTGCGGTAGCTGACATCCGACCACGGCCCGTGCGCCCGCGGCGATGCTGCGCTCGACCTGGCCATGCACCGCATTGCGCAAATCCGCACGAGCCATCGGTGCCAATGTGGTGGCCGCGTGCAGCGGGTCGCCAACGATCAACCCCTGCGCCGCCGACAGCAAGCGATCGGTAAAACCCTTTAACGCTTTTTTTACCACAATAAAACGCTTTGCTGCAATACAGGTTTGCCCGGCGTTGCCAAATCGCGACGCCACCGCCACTGTGATCGCACGATCCAGATCGGCGTCATCGAGCACGATGAACGCATCGCTGCCGCCCAGTTCCAGTACGCATTTCTTGAGGTTCTTGCCGGCGGTGGCGGCGACCGAACGGCCAGCGCGCTCACTGCCGGTGAGGGTAACCGCCGCAATCCGTGCGTCGGCGATCACCCGTGCCGCCATGGCGTTATCGATGTGCAACGCGGCAAATGCCCCCCCCGGCACGCCGGCCGCGTGCACGACGCGGGCAATGGCATCAGCGCAGCGCGGCACCGTGATCGCGTGTTTGAGCAAGGCCACGTTGCCGGCCATCAACGCCGGAGCGAGAAATCGAAATACCTGCCACACCGGGAAGTTCCACGGCATGATCGCCAACACACAGCCGATCGGCTGGTAGCTGACATAACTGCGAATCGCCTCGGTTGCGATCGGCTCGTCGGCCAGATAGTCGCCGGCATGATCAGCGTAGTACTCGCAACACGCGGCCGACTTGTCGATTTCGGCCAGCCCCTCGCGCTGCAACTTGCCCATCTCGGCGCTCATCAGCGCTGCCAGCGTCGCGCGCTCCTGACGCAGCCCTGTCGCCACGCGACGAAGTACCGCTGCCCGCTCGCACAGCGTTCGCCGCGACCAATCGGCAAACCCGTGCGCCGAGGCGGCAAGCAAGGCTTCAACCTGCGGCTCTTGCATATAGTCGTAACGGTAATCGCACTGCCCCGTCCACGGGTTGATGATGTCAACATTCATTAGCTCTCTCCTCAATCGGTCTGCGTAACCGCCATGCGCATATCACGCTGGCGCTTGCGTTCTTCGCGTGCCATCAGCGACCAGGCAATGGCCGCAGCAATCGACATCACCACGATCAACAAGGTGGCGAGTGCGTTGATTTTCGGGCTGACCCCGAGGCGCACCGACGAAAACACCTTCATCGGCAAGGTGGTCGAAGACGGCCCAGACACGAAGCTGGCGATCACCAGATCATCGAGCGACAAGGTGAAAGCCAGCAGCCAGCCCGATATCAGCGCCGGCGCGATGATCGGCAAGGTGATCACAAAAAACACCTTCAGCCGATTGGCACCGAGGTCCATCGCCGCTTCTTCCAGCGCACGATCCATCTCGCCCAGGCGAGAGGTCAGCACCACGGTGACAAACGCCACGCAGAAGGTTACGTGGGCAATCCAGATCGTGGTCATGCCACGTGGAAAGCTGATGCCAAAAATGTCGCCGAACGAAACAAACAGCAGCAGCAGCGACAGACCGGTGATCACTTCGGGCATCACCAATGGCGCCGTGATCATGCCGGCGAACAGGGTCTTGCCGGCGAACCCGCGCATGCGCACCAACACCAATGCCGACATCGTGCCCAACACCACCGAGGCACACGCGGTGTAGAACGCCACCCGCAGGCTGGTCCAGGCCGCGTCCATCAACTGGGTGTCGTCGAACAGCTCGCCATACCACTTCAACGAGAAGCCCGACCACACCGTCACCAGGCGCGACTCGTTGAACGAGTACACCATCAGAATAACAATGGGCAGATACAGGAATGCGAAGCCAAAAATCAGGAAGCCAAGGCCCAGCCGGCCGGTTTTTTGGTTCGCGCTCATGACAATTGGCGCTCCAGTTCCTTGGCCTGAAAGTGGTGAAACAACGTGATCGGCACCACCAACAGCAACAGCATCACTGTGGACACCGCCGCCGCTACCGGCCAGTCGCGGTTATTGAAGAACTCGTCCCACAATACCTTGCCGATCATCAACGTGCTGGGGCCACCGAGCAGCTCGGGGATGACGAACTCACCCACCACCGGAATCAGCACCAACATCGAGCCGGCAATGATGCCGGCCTTGGTCAGCGGCAACGTGATCGACACGAACACCCGCCATGGTTTGGCGCCCAGATCGTAGGCGGCCTCTTCCAGCCGGCGGTCGAGCTTCACCATGTTGGAATACAGCGGCAGGATCATGAACGGCAAGTAGGCGTAGACGATGCCGATATACACCGCGAACGGCGTGTGCAGCATCTCCAGTGGCTGATCGATGAGGCCCAGCCATTGCAGGAAATTGTTGACCAGTCCGTTGCCCTTGAGGATGCCGATCCAGGCGTAGATGCGGATCAGGAACGAGGTCCATGACGGCAGTACCACCAGCATCAGGGCAATATTGCGGGTTGCCGGCTCCATGCGCGAAATCGCGTATGCCATTGGGTAGCCGATAACCAGGCAGATCAGGGTGGAAACCAAAGCGATCTTGAGCGAACTCAGATAGGCATTGACGTACAGGCTGTCGCGCAACAGAAACAGGTAGTTGCCAATGTTCAGGTGAACGCTGAGTTTGTCGCCATCCCACGACAGCAAGTCGGTGTAGGGCGGCATGGCGATCGCCGCGCTGGCAAATGAAATTTTCAGTGTGATCGCAAACGGGATCGCAAAAAACAGCAGCAACCACGCGAACGGAATCACGATCACCGCCCAGCGGGCGCCCGGCAACCATTTGCTGAACGCCGGCCTCATGAGGTCAGCACCACACCCGCCTGATCATCCCAACTCAGCCAGATGCTGTCTTCCCAGGTAAAACGATCCGCCGCCCAGCGCTGCGCGTTGGCACTGTTTGCCATCAGCCGCTCACCACCGGGCAGGCGCACGTGGTAGACAGAGTGGCTGCCGAAGTAGGCGATGTCCTCGATCACGCCGCGCGTTTTGTTGTATGGCTGTGCTGGCTCCTCCTTGCTGACCACCAACTTCTCGGGACGCAATGCCAGCACAACATCCTGCCCTTCATAACCGGTCACGCCGTGGCCGACATAGATGGCGTGCGCCAGGATGGGCGCGCGGATGGTGATGTAGTCCTTCTGATCCTCGTCGATCTTGCCTTCGACCAGGTTCACCGAACCGATGAACTCGGCGGTAAACCGGTTTGCCGGCTGCTCATAGATTTCATCAGGCGTGCCAACCTGGCGAATACGTCCGGCATCCATGATGGCGATCCGATGCGCCATGGTCATGGCTTCTTCCTGATCGTGGGTCACCATCACGCAGGTCACCCCCAGACGCTCGATGATGTTGACCACTTCAAGTTGCATCTCACCGCGCAATTTCTTGTCGAGCGCGCCCATCGGCTCGTCCAGCAACAACAGCTTTGGGCTTTTCGCCAGCGAACGCGCCAGCGCCACCCGCTGCTGCTGACCACCGGACAGTTGGTGCGGCTTGCGCCTGGCCATGCTCTCCATGTGTACCAGCGACAGCATCCGCGCCACCTTGTCCCTGATCGCGTCTTTCGGCAAGCCGTCCTGCTTGAGCCCGAATGCGACGTTTTGTTCCACCGTCATATGCGGGAACAACGCATACGACTGGAACATCATGTTGACCGGCCGCTGATACGGCGGCACACCATTGAGCACGACACCATCGAGCTCGACCGTGCCGGCGCTGGCCTGCTCGAACCCGGCCAGCATGCGCAGCAGCGTGGATTTGCCACACCCCGACGCACCCAGCAGCGCAAAAATCTCGCCGCGCCGGATCGACAGGCTGACATTGTCGACCGCCACAAAGCCGTCGAACTCCTTGCGCACCGAATCGATACGCAGGTAGTGCTCTTCGCCAAGTCGCTCGTTGCGATTGGCGGTGCTGCCGGCAACCGGTCCGGCCGCCGTCAGCGCCTGCTCATTCACTTCCACCATGCTGTGCGCTCCACGCTGGCATGGGCGAGGTGCAGCCCGCCCATGCAACCCGAGGAAACCTGATGAAACCGTCGCGAGCGGCCCGAGTGCATGGCGCACGGAGCACAGGAACCGGCGTGTACATTCGCGTACATGAGGATTCCGCGCCCCGCGCAACGCCGCCATCGGGCCGCGCAGCAGGTTTCGAGAGGTTTCCCGATTACTGACCGGTTTTGAGGGTTGTCCAGATCCGCGTATACAGGCGGTCCACTTCCGGCGGCAATACCGCGAAGGTGAACAGCTTGGCGCGGGTCGCGTCGCTCGGATACACGCCCGGATTTGCGAGCACTTCCGGATCAACCATCGGCAGCCCCGCCTTGTTGCCGCTGGCGTAGGCAACATAGCTGGAGATGGCCGCCGAGACCTCAGGCTTCAACAGATAATCCAGGAACAGGTAGGCATTGTTCGGATGCTTGGCATCCTTGGGCATCGCCAGCATGTCGAACCACATCGCCGCGCCTTCCTTCGGAATCGAGAACGCGATTTCCTGGCCGTTTTCCGCGTCATCGGCGCGATCTGCGGCCTGGAATACATCACCCGACCAACCGATTGCCACGCAGATATCGCCATTGGCCAGATCATTGATGTACTGCGAGGAATGGAAGTAGCGCACGCTGGGCTTGATCGCGGTGAGAACGGCTTCGGCCTTGCGGATCACTGCTTCATCGAAGCTGTTGGGGTCTTCGCCCAGATAGTTGAGCACGCTCGGGATAATCTCCTGCGGGGTATCGAGCATGACCACACCGCAATCCTTGAGCTTGGCGATGTTCTCCGGCTTGAACACCAGGTCCCAACTGTCCACCAAAGCATCCTCGCCCATCGCCGCCTTCACTTTCGCGACGTTGTAGCCGATGCCGGTGGTGCCCCACAAATAGGGGATGCTGTGCGCATTGTCGGGGTCACTGAATGCGATCCGCGCCATCAGGTTGGGATCGAGGTTGCCGTAGTTGCTGAGCCGGGACTTGTCGAGCGGCTGAAACACGCCGGCCTTGATCTGGCGTGCGAGAAACGACAACGACGGAACCACAATGTCGTAGCCGGTGCCACCGGCCATCAGCTTGGCCTCCAGCACCTCGTTGCTGTCGAACACATCGTAGGTCACCTTGATGCCGGTCTCGGCCTCGAAATTGGCGATGGTGTCCTCTGCGATGTAATCGGACCAGTTATAGATGTTCAGGACTTTTTCTTCTGCCGCGGGTGCGGCTGCCGTTTGCGCCGACTCGCCGGTGGAAGGCGCCTTGCCGCAACTAGCCAGAACCAGCGCCGCCGCAATACCGACAGTCAATCGAACAGTCTTCATCACAATTCCTCCAAAAAAGTGGGTGCAGATGAACCAATGCGCTGCTGCAGGAGATGCTGCCGGACCACGGAGCCCGCCTGCCACAGCGCCCCGAAAACGATAGTACCCGCACTGCGGTGGCGGCAACAGCTCATGCGCCGATGGCCATCGCGGCGGCGGTCTGATTCAGTGCCGCCCAGGTTTTGTCGAACAGTTCGTCGATCTGCGTGCGCGAAATCACCAGCGGTGGCGACAGCAGCATCGAATCGTTGGTGGCACGCAGGATCAGCCCATTGCGCAGTGCCATGTCGCGACACAGCGTGCCGACCTTGCCGCGCTCGGGAAAGAATGCGCGACGGCGCTTGTCCGGCACCAGCTCCAGCGCCCCAACCATACCGACGATGCGCGATTCGCCAACCAGCGGGTGCTCACCCAATTCCTGCCAGCGTTGCGCCAGGTAAGGCGCGGTGTCGCGCTTGCAGTTCTCGACGATTTTTTCGTCTTCGAGGATGCGGATGTTTTCCAACGCCACCGCAGTGCACACCGGGTGCCCGGAGTAAGTGTAACCGTGTGCAAGTTCACCGCCCTGCTCCATCAGCACTTTGGAGATGCGGTCGTTGAACATCACCGCGCCGAGCGGGATATAACCCGAGGTGATGCCCTTGGCCAGAGTCATGATGTCGGGCTGGAAGCCAAAATACTGCGACGCAAACCAATCGCCGGTGCGGCCAAACCCGCAAATCACCTCATCGGCGATCAGCAGCACGTCGTACTTGCGGCAGATCCGCTCGATCTCGGGCCAGTAACTCATCGGCGGGATGTACACGCCGATCGCACCCATGATCGGCTCGCCGATGAACGCGGCGACGCGCTCGGGCCCGAGCTCCAGTATTTTGGTTTCGAGGCGGCGGGCCGCCAGCAAGCCATAGTCTTCCGGCGAATGATCGCCGCCATCGGCGAACCAGAACGGCGGCTCAATGTGATGGATATTCGGGATCGGAAGGCCACCCTGGGCGTGCATGCCTTTCATGCCGCCAAGGCTGGCACCCGCCACGGTGGAGCCGTGGTAACCGTTGTGCCGGCCGATGACGATATTGCGCTGCGGATGCCCTTGCACCGCCCAGAAGTGGCGCACCATGCGCAGAATGGTGTCGTTGGCCTCGGAACCGGAGTTGGCAAAGAATACGTGATTCAGATCGCCTGGCGTGAGTTCAGCCAGTTTTGCCGCCAAGCGGATGGTCGGCTCGGTGGTGCACTGGAAGAAGCTGTTGTAGTAGGCAAGCCGGGTCATCTGCCGCGCCGCCACGTCACCCAATTCCTTGCGGCCATAGCCGATGTTGACGCACCACAACCCGGCAAACGCATCGAGCAGCTTGTTGCCGTCGGCGTCCCACACGTACACGCCCTCGCCGTGCGTCAGAATGCGCGTGCCCTTCTTCGCCAGCGCCGCGTTGTCGTTGAACGGATGCAAGTGATGCGCGGCGTCAAGCGCTTGCAGGTGTCTGATGTCAAGTTGGGTCATGGTTGGGTTGCCTTGTTCGGGTTATTCGTTTGGATTGCGGGTTTGGGTATCCATGAAGCGGGACCCTGGACCCGGAAAAGCCAAAGATGCCGGGACCGCGGGACCACGGGACCCGGAAAAGCCACAGCAAAAAGCAAAAGCTCAAATCGAGAGTTCGTAGGATGGGTAGAACGCAGCGAAACCGATCAACCGCAAACCCCGAGGTCCCGGCTTTTCAAACCGTCAACAACAAAAACTCGCGCTCCCATGAACTGATCACACGCAGAAAGGTTTCATACTCGCGCCGCTTTACTGCCGAATAGGCGCGCACAAAGCGCAGACCCAGCACCTCGTGCAGGGCATCCGCATCGCGCAGCCATTCCAGTGCTTCTTCCAGCGAGCGCGGCAGATCGTGGCCGAGGGTCTTGGCACTGATGCTCACCGGTTCGCTGGGGTGCAGTTTTTCCTTGATGCCCAGGTAACCGCAGGCCAGGGTGGCCGCCATCGCCAGATACGGGTTGGCATCGGAGCCTGCGAAACGGCTTTCCACACGCGTGTTCTCGGGTGTATCCATCGGCACGCGCAGGCCGCAGGTGCGGTTGTCGTAACCCCACTGCACGTTGATCGGCGCCACTTCGCCGGTAGCCAAGCGTCGATAGGAATTGACGTTCGGGGCCAGCAGCGCCATTGCCATCGGGATGTATTTCTGCAAGCCACCGAGATAATGGGTAAACAGCTCGCTGTGCTGGCCCGCCTTTTTGCCCATGAACAGGTTGCGGCGGGTTTTGACATCCACCAGACTTTGATGGATGTGCATCGCGCTACCCGGCTCATTGCTCATCGGCTTGGCCAGAAAGGTGGCGTAGATGCCGTGCCGCATCGCGGCCTCACGCATCGCACGCTTGAACAAAAAGACCTGGTCGGCACGTGACAGCGGGTCGGCATGCTCGAAGTTGATTTCCAACTGCGCCGCACCGCTTTCGTGAATCAGGGTATCGACATCCAGCTCCATCGCGTCGCAGAAGTCGTACATCAGATCGAGGATCGGGTCGAACTCGTTGACCGCATCGATCGAATACGACTGACGCGCCGTCTCCGGCCGACCCGAACGCCCGGCCGGCGGCTGCAACGGCAGGTCGGGATCGGTATTGCGCTGCACCAGATAAAACTCGACCTCCGGCGCGACGACCGGCGCGATGCCCAGCCCCTCATACAGCGCCAGCACCCGCCGCAAAACGTTACGCGGCGCCAGATCATGCAGTCGGCCGTCGCGTGTGCAGCAATCATGGATGATCTGCGCGGTGGGATCGGTGGCCCACGGCACCATGCGCACCGTTTCCGGATCAGGCAGCAGGTACATGTCGGAATCCGATGGCGACACCAAGTCATCGTATTCGTCGGGAAACTCGCCGGTGACGGTGGTGACGAAGATGCCTTCCGGCAGCCGCGACCCATAATCGTGGGAAAACTTGGCCGCCGGGATGATCTTGCCGCGCGCGTTGCCGGTCATGTCCGGCACCAGGCATTCGACCTCGGTGATGTGCCGCTCTTTGAGCCAGCGCTTGAGCGAACTCTCCTGCTGCTCGGGATCACCTTGTACTTTGCTTACACGTTTCTTGGCCATGGTTCAGACTCGTTGGTTCATGCGTTGCCGACAGGCGTCGGCAAAGGCGTGAAATATCGCAAGGTAAAACGGGTTTTCGGCAACCTTCCATTCCGGGTGCCACTGCACTGCCAGCAAAAAACCGTCAGTGCGATCCAGGCGCACCGCTTCGATCAGGCCATCGGGCGCGGTGGCTTCCACCGCCAGACCCGGCGCCAGCGTGCGGATGCCTTGGCCGTGCAACGAGTTGACCATCATCTGCGCACTGCCTGCCAACTGCCGCAGAATGCCGCCCTCGGCCAAATGTACCGCATGCGCGGGCGCGTACATCTGATCGAGCGAGTCATCGTGGTTTTCGCGATGATCATCGAAACCGGGCTGCTCATGCACTTTCTGATAAAGACTGCCACCCAGCGCAACATTGACCTCCTGCAATCCGCGGCATAACGCCAGTATCGGCACGCGCTGTGCAATTGCCAGCCGCACCAGGCCGAGGGTATTGGCGTCACGCGCGGCATCATGCACATTGCCCGCATAGCTGGCTTCATCGGAATAATGGTGTGGTTCGATGTTGCTGGGCGATCCGGGCAGAATCAGGCCATCCAGACGCTCCAGCAACTGCACCCAATCCAGCGCCGGTTGCAGCGACGGCAGCAGCACTGGCAGGGCCTCGGCAGCGACTACGGCGGCACTGATGTACTTTTCACCGACACAATGAAACGGGTGCGCACCCACCATCTTGCGGTCGGACGGCAAACCGATCAGCGGAGCGCGGGCAGCCTGCCGGGCTTGACGCTGATCTACTGCGGAAAAGCCGAGGTTGGTCATATGTTCCGTTCTTTCTCGTTAAAGGGCCCTGCCATTCGCCTCGAAAGAGCGAAAAATCTGCTTCAATCCGGCTTTCCCTCGCTACGATCGGTCAAGCGCGACAGGCTGCTGGCAACGGCAAACCTGTCGTGGGGTCAGTGCTCGACACTACTCCGGCCGTTTGATTTTATCAACGCGCATTGCAACATTTCACACGGGCCGTCCACCAGGGCGCCCGGCCAAAGGCGGCTTATCGGCAACGCACAGGCCATCTGACCGACACAGCACAAAAATCCACAGGCGTGTAGCGTTGAGTATTTTTTACACTTTCCGTCGGCGTCTGCTAGTATCCGGCAATATCCCGAGCGAGCTTCAGCCATGACCCAGCCCAGCCTGCCCCCATCCGACGCGGCCTCCCTGGCACAGATGCCAGCGTGCAACGCCATCGACCTGATCTTGCCCGACATGAACGGCCTGCTGCGCGGCAAGCGCATCACCGCTGACGCGCTGGAAAAAGTCTACGTCGACGGTGTGTGCCTGCCGATGTCGCTGATCGCCACCGACATCACCGGCAACACCGTGGAAGAAACCGGCCTGGGCTATGACATCGGCGATGAAGATCGGATCTGTCGCCCGGTGCCCGGCTCGCTGCGGCCGGTGCCGTGGCAGCAGCGACCGATGGCACAGTTGCTGTTGGCGATGGAAGACGGCAGTGGCGGCATGTTCGCCGCCAATCCACGCGAGGTCCTCAAGCGTGTGGTACAGCGTTTCGCCGAGCGTGGACTGACGCCGGTGGTAGCGGTAGAACTGGAGTTTTATCTGCTCGATGGCGACCTGGACGCGGCTGGCCGCCCGCTCACCTCGCGCAATCCCGCTACCGGCGAGCGCAACACCACCACGCAGGTGTACTACCTGCAAGACCTCAATGACTACCAACGTTTCACCGATGCGGTGGCCGATGCCTGTGCTGCGCAGGGCATTCCCGCGGATACCGCGGTAGCCGAATACGCCCCCGGGCAGTTCGAGATCAACCTCAAGCATCGCCATGACGCCGTGCTGGCTTGCGACGATGCGATCTACCTCAAGCGCGCGATCAAGGCGGTGGCGGAGCAACACGGCATGATCGCCAGCTTCATGGCCAAGCCATTCGTCGAGCAAGCCGGCAGCGGTACCCACATTCATGTCAGCGTGCTCGACCGCGCCGGCAACAACATCTTTGCCTGCACCCCAGCGACGCCTGCAGACACCCTGCGCCATGCCATCGGTGGCCTGCAACAGGTGTCGCGCGATTGCATGCTGATGTTCGCACCGCACGGCAATAGCTATCGCCGCTTCGTGCTCAACGCCTTTGTGCCGCTCAACGATTGCTGGGGTTTCAACAACCGCACGGTGGCGATGCGCGTGCCGCACAGCAACCCGGCCAACGTGCGGGTGGAGCACCGTATCGCGGGTGCCGATGCCAACCCGTACCTGGTCACGGCGGCGGTGCTGGCGGGTATTTTGCATGGGCTCGAAGCGCAGGCCGATCCGGGCCCGCCAATCGTCGGCAACGCCTATGAACAGAGCGAACCGCGCACGCTGTTCTGGCGCGACACCATCACCGATTTCATGGCCAGCGACTTCGTCGCCGACGCATTCGGCAGCGAATTCCGCCACATTTTCGGCCAGCAAAAGCTCAAGGAAATGCGCAGCTTCAATCGCGAGGTCAGTGACATCGACTATGCCTGGTACCTGCGTGCGGTGTGATGCCACGCGGTAACGCTATATGCGTAGAGCATTGGGTCCGCGAACAGCGCAAAAGGCGCAAATGAAAACACGTCAAAATAGGCGCGCCATGACACGATGCGCTTCTGCGGAACGGAATAGACCTTGGAACCCGATCATGACCTCGTGGGCATTCGGGTCCGCGAAGAGCGAAGGGCGCAAAGCCAACTGGACAGGAAATATTTGTCACGCGAATTACGCCGATTCCAGAGAGCGGTAAACGCATTGACGATCCGTGCAGGGAAATCGCAGCCCAACCAGGGTGATCGCGACAAATGCCCACGTCGCTACCGAAAGAAAACTTCGCGTATTTTGCGTTCTTTGCGGACTGTTGTTGCACTTGACTGGCCGGTGTTCGCAGCCCGTAGCGATATCCTTCGCGTCAAAGGCGCACATCGACAACGGAGCGAGCAAACATGTCAGATCACCCGTCGCATCCTGCTTCCTGGTACGCCGCCAGCGCACACGCGATGGCAACCCATCCGCACCTTGAAGGCGCACAACGAGCAGATGTCTGCGTGCTTGGTGCCGGCCTGACCGGACTCAACGCCGCACTGGAATTGGCGGAAGCCGGTTACCAGGTGATCGTGCTGGAAGCCGAATCGGTCGGCTGGGGGGCTTCGGGCCGCAATGGCGGCCAGGTGATCTTCGGTTTTGGTTGCGGTGAGAGCAAACTGGAAGGCTTGGTCGGACGGGCCGATGCGCAGCGCTTGTTCGCGTGGTCGCTGGACGGGGTGCGCATGATCGGTGAGCGGATCGCCAGACACCAGATTGCCTGCGACTGGCGCAGCGGCCACGCCCACGTCGCGATCCGGCCTCGCCATGTGGTCGAACTCCAGCACTGGCAACGCCAACTCAGCGAGCACTACAACTACCCGCTGACTTGGTGGGATCGCGATCAGTTGCACGCCAATCTGCCCTCCGAGCGCTACCTCGGCGCCCTGTACGACGCCAACTCGGGGCATCTGCACCCGCTCAATTACACGCTGGGCCTGGCGCGCGCCGCCTGCGCTGCCGGGGTTCGTATCTTTGCCGGCAGCAAGGTGCTGCGGATCGAACACGGCGCACGGCCGGTGCTGCACACGCAACACGGCAGCGTACGTTGCGATTTTGCCGTGCTGGCCGGCAATGCACTGGTCAAGGGTATCGCACCGCAGCTCGATCGCAAGATCATGCCGGTGGGCACCTATATCGGCGCCACTGCGGTACTGGGCGACGAACGTGCGCGCGCACTGATCGGCAACGACATGGCGGTGGCCGACATCAACTGGGCACTGGATTATTTCCGCCTCAGCGCCGATCACCGCCTGCTGTTCGGCGGCCGTGCCAGCTATTCCAACCTGCCACCTGCGAACCTGCGCGGGGTAATGCGCGCCCGCATGCGGCGGGTATTCCCGCAACTGAAGGGTGTCGATTTCGAGTATCTATGGGGCGGCGTGATCGACATCAGCCGCAACCGCGCACCGCATTGGGGCCGGCTGTGCGACAACGTGTATTTTGCCCAGGGTTTCTCTGGCCACGGTGTCGCCGCTACCGGCCTGGCCGGACGTGTCATTGCTGAAGCGATCCGCGGCCAGAGCGAGCGCATGGACGTGTTCGCGCGCATCCGTCACCGCGATTTCCCCGGCGGCCGCGCGCTGCGCATGCCGTTACTGGTGGCGGCAATGGCATGGTTCAAGCTGCGCGATGCGCTGTGGTGAGCACGCGCTCACGGCAACCATTCAATCCAGCCGATACGACAGCGCCAGACCGAGCCGCCACTGATCGGGATCGCCGCCGAAGCGCACCACCGGGCTGTTGCGGGCATCGCCAGTGAGCCGGCTATAGGCCAACTGTCCGAAAATGCCCCAACGGCGATTGAACTGCATGTTGAGCCCGGCCGAAGCGGATAACTGATGGACTCCGGCATCCGCGCTGAATGTGGGCAAGCCGCTGGCTGCGGCACCACGCTCATCGACACCGAACTGGGTGTCTATGAAACCGTCGCTGGCATACACCGCGCCTAGATTGAGCAACGCCCGAACGCGCGGCGACAACGGCGTGTTGTAATCCAGCCCGAGATCAAGGGTATAACCACGGTAGACGCCACCGATGTCGGCCATCACGCCCAGCGATACGGCGATGGCATCGGCGTTGTTGAACAGGGCGCGAAAGCGGCGGCCGAGGAAGCCACCCAGTTCAACCGTGCCAGCAATGTCGGGCAAGCGGTCGACCGCTGGGTTGTCGACATCATGGCGCCCCGGCACATAGGCCGCAGTGATGCCGCCGACCCAGGTGCCTGCACTGCGCAACTCAAGAAAATCGGCCTTGAGCGACAACCCCTGCCAGGTGTAGCGCAGATCACCGACGCGATAGCTGGCAAACCCGAAGGGCACCAATTGATAGTCGTTGGAGCCGCGGTAGTCGGGCGTTGCACCCAGACCCAAGGCGACGAAATCCCGCCCTCTACCCGGATCGGGTTTGCCCTCGGAAGCCAATGACACCGTGGTAAACAGCACCAGGCCGATTGCCGCCATTACTCGCCAGCGCATCGCAACGTCCTCGTGAAATCGGTTTACATGGTATGGGTCGGCCGGTCCGAATCGAGCATGCCTGCGAGCAGGGTCTCGATTCTGCTGCGCACGGTTTGACCTTCGTTGCTGTCGGGTATCTGCACGCCAATGCCGGCGCTGCGATTGCCCTGCGCACCGGCCGGTGTCACCCAGACCACCTTGCCGGCAACCGGCAGGCGCTCGTTGTCTTCGGGCAGCGTCAGCAACAAAAACACCTCATCACCGAGGAAGTAGCGCTTGTTGGTCGCCACAAACATGCCGCCACCCTTTACGAATGGCAGGTACGCGCTGTACAGCGCTTCCTTGTCCCTGATTGCGAGCGACAAGATACCCTGCCTTGCACCCGGACCCACAGCCATTGCGTTCTCCGATCAGACACCCGCGCACATCGCCCGGGCGCGCCGCCAGCCGGCGCTGTGCGACAAGCTTAGCGTGAATTACCGGTGTTGGGGCAGCGCCGGGGCCAATGTCACAGCATGATGGTCACTCGGGATTGACCCTGACCGGCGATTACCGGCACACTTCAAGCATGGCATCTCCCGAAAAAACTGACGCAACCGCCAGTCCGGTGGCAAACTTTGAGCATGCACTCGACGAACTCGAAACCCTGGTGCAGCGCATGGAGTCGGGCGACCTCGCGCTGGAAGACTCACTGACCGCCTACGAGCGCGGTATTGCGCTGTATCGGCAATGCCGGGGAGCGCTCGATCACGCCGAACTGCGCGTCAAGCTGTTGTCCGACCCACTGGCTCCGGATGCCGCCGAAGCGTTCAATGCCGACCCACCTTGAATGCGGCTGCAGCGCGCCACAGCGGGCTGCGCGGCGCCGGCAGCCATGCTGAATCATCCGTCTTTCGCACAGTGGCTGGCGCGCATCGAGCGTGGCCTTGAGTGCTGCCTGCCCGACCGCACTCTACCGCCCGTGCGGCTGCATGCGGCGATGCGCCATGCAGCGCTGTCCGGTGGCAAACGCCTGCGGCCGATGCTGGTTTATGCCACCGGCGCGGTAAACCGCGCCGATCCAGACGCGCTCGATGCCGGTGCAGTTGCGGTGGAGCTGATCCACGCCTACTCGCTGGTGCACGACGACCTGCCCGCGATGGATGATGACGACCTGCGCCGCGGGCGGCCAACCGTGCATGTTGCCTTCGACGAGGCAACCGCGATTCTGGCCGGCGACGCGTTGCAGGCGCTGGCCTTCGAGTGTCTGACTCAGGCGCCTGTCGGTGCCGAAGTTCGTGTCGAGCTGCTGCGTACGCTCGCGCGCGCCGCCGGCTCGACCGGGATGTGCGGCGGCCAGGCGCTGGATTTGCAGGCGACCGGCCAGCAGCAGTCGATCGATGCCCTGCACCGCATGCACCGCGCCAAAACCGGCGCGCTGATACGAGGCAGCGTACGTATCGGCGCGTTGCTGGGAGCATCCGACGCGGCCACGATCGGCCAACTGGACGCTTACGCCGATGCGCTCGGACTGGCGTTTCAGATCCGCGATGACGTGCTCGATATCGAGGGCGACTCGGCACAACTGGGCAAGACCGCCGGCAAGGACGCAGCGCACAACAAATCCACATTCCCGTCGCTGCTCGGCATCGATGCCTCGCGCCAACATCTCGATGCGCTGGCCGCGCAGATGCAAGCCGCGCTGGGCGCCATGGATGAGCGCGCCGAACCGTTGCGGCAACTGGCCCGCTTTGCGGTGCAGCGCGGGTATTGATGCAGCACGTGCTGCACCAGCGCTGCCAACCGGTTTGCGTCACAGCGTTTTATTTGATCAAGCGCAGTGCAAATGGATAACGGTAATACTCGCCGTCATTGGCCTTGATTGCGGCGACGATGGTAACGATCAACCAGATCAGCGCAATCACGATCCACAGCGGCACCGCGATCAACAGACCGAGCCCGAGGGTAACGATGCTGATTATCCAGAGCGCCGCGCTGACGATGAACACAGTGATGTTGAAGTTCAGTGCTTCCTTGCCCTGATCGTTGACGAACGGCATTTCGTCGCGCTTGATCAGCCACACGATCAACGGCCCGAGCACCAAGCCGATGCCGCTGAAAAACGCCGACAACGCCGCCAGATGGCAGAGCATGCCCCAGGTGCGTTGTTCAGCGCTGGGCGCATCGCTACCGGCAGCGGGTGCCTGCGTGAGATTGTCAAAATCAGCCATTGTACTTTCCCCTTGGTCGCGAACTGCAAATTATCAATGTCGCGTCACCCCTGTCATCCCGAACCGGCCACCGTCAATTGGCCAAGCAACATCGAGCCGGTCAAGATATGCGAGCGCGAATCGACATCGTTGGCCACCGCTTCGATGGCGGCAAACATCTCGCGTAGATTACCGGCCAGTGTGATTTGATCGACCGGGTAGGCGATCACGCCATTTTCGATGCGAAACCCGGCGGCACCGCGCGAATAATCGCCGGTAATGATATTGACGCCCTGTCCCATCAATTCGGTGATCAGCAGGCCGCGGCCCATTTGCCGCAGCAATGCCGCCTGATCGAACAATCCCGGTTCGACGATCAGGTTGTGGATGCCACCGGCGTTGGCGGTTGATTGCAGACCGAGCTTGCGCGCCGAATAACTGCCCAGTACGTAGCGCGCCAGCACGCCGTCACGGATCAGCTCGTTATCGGCAGTGGCAACGCCCTCGTCATCAAACGCCGCCGAGCGAAAGCCACGCCGTAAATGGGGCCGCTCGCGGATATTCAGCCAAGCCGGAAAAATATGCTGCCCGGCGCTGTCGAGCAGAAAGCTGGCCCGCCGGTACAGCGAGCCACCGGATACCGCCGCCAGCAGATGGCCGATCAGGCTGCGTGCCGCCTGCGGCGCGAACAACACCGGATAATCGCCGGTTTTGACGTGGCGCGGCGCCAACCGCGCCACGGCGCGTTCCGCCGCGCGACGGCCGATTGCCGCGACCGGTTCCAGGTCTTCGGCGGCAACCGCCGCGCTGTACCAGTGATCGCGCTGCATGTTTTCGCCACTGCCGGCAATCAGCGAAATGCTGACACTATGGCTGGTGCCACACTCATGCCCAATGAAGCCGTGCGAGTTGGCATAAACGCCCAGGCTCTGGTTGCTGTTGACCGAGGCACCTTCGGAATTGCTGATCCGCGCGTCGGCATCACGCCCGGCGGCCTCGCAGGCAATGCCCATGGCAATGCCCTGCTCGGCATCGATTGCCCACGGATGCCACCGATCGAAATCCGGAAACTCACGCGCCATGCGCTCGGGATCGGCCAAGCCGGCAGCCGGGTCGTCTTCGGTATGACGCGCAATCGCGCACGCCTGGCTGACGGTCTGCTCGATGCTGGCCGGCGCCAGATCGGCGGTGCTGGCATGGCCTTTGCGCTGGCCGAAGTACACGGTGAGCGACAGCCCGCGGTCACGGGTATCCTCAACCGTCTCCACCTCACCCATGCGCACACTGACTGACAGCCCGTGACTTTCGCTGGCATTGACCTCGGCCGAACTTGCCCCTTGGGCACGACAGCGCTTGAGCACCGCCGCGGTGATGTCCGCCAGTTCGTCCAGACGCGCCTGCGGCAATGGCGAGGTTTTTGCGGAATGGGCTGTCATCCGCGTATCCTTGCGCGTTGCGATGAGGTAAATCCATGACTGATGTCACTGACAGCGACAGCCGCGAGGACGCGTCGCCCAGCCGAACCCAGCAGCGGCGGGCAGCGCTGTCGATATTCGAACTGGCCGAACGACTGGTCGCGCTGAAGCCGGCCGAGTTGCAAACGATGCCGATCCCGGACGCGGTTCGCGAGCAAATCGCGCAAGCGCAGGCGATCCGCACGCATATTGCGCACAAACGGCAGGTGCAGTTTCTGGCCAAAACCATGCGCCGCGAAGACGACGACACGCTGGCCGCCATTCGCACACAGGTTGAGCACGCCAAGGGCGCCAGCCGGCAGGAAACGGCGATCCTGCATTTGGCGGAAACCTGGCGCGAACGCCTGCTTGCCGACGGTGATGACGGATTCACCGCGTGGCTGCACGCGTTTCCGGATGCGGATCGTCAACGACTGCGGCAACTGGTTCGCAACGCCCGCGAGGAACGCGCCAAGGCCAAGCCGCCACGCACGCAGCGCGAACTGCTGCGCGCCCTGCGCGCGGCGCTGGGCGACGCATGACTCAATTGAGCCAATCATGCTTGCGTACCTCCCACCGTCAAGGCATCGATCAACAAGGTCGGTTGGCCGACACCGACCGGGACGCTCTGCCCGTCCTTGCCGCACACGCCGACGCCTTCGTCCAGGCTCAGGTCCGAGCCGACCATGCTGACCCGGCCCATGGTTTCCGGGCCGTTGCCGATCAGGGTAGCGCCTTTGACCGGGCGGGTAACCTTGCCATCCTCGATAAGATAAGCCTCTGACGTGGAAAACACGAACTTGCCACTGGTGATATCAACCTGGCCGCCGGCAAAATTGACCGCATACAGGCCACGTTTCACCGACGCGATGATGTCCTGCGGCGCATGCGGGCCGGGCAGCATGTAGGTGTTGGTCATGCGTGGCATCGGCAAATGCGCAAAGCTCTCGCGGCGGCCATTGCCGGTGGGGCTGACCCCGGCCAGGCGGGCGCTCAGCATGTCGTGCATGTAGCCACGCAGCACACCGTCCTCGATCAGCACATTGCAGCGGCTCGGATTGCCTTCATCATCGATATTCAACGAGCCGCGCCGCTGCGCCAGCGTACCGTCATCGACGATGGTGACGCCGGCCGCGGCCACCCGCTGGCCGATGCGGCCCGCATAGGTTGACGTGCCCTTGCGGTTGAAATCCCCTTCCAGGCCATGCCCCACGGCTTCGTGCAGCAGTACGCCAGGCCAACCCGGCCCCAACACCACCGGCATGGTGCCGGCCGGCGCCGCACTGGCATCGAGATTCAGCAATGCCTGGCGCAGCGCCTCGCGCGCCCATTTTTCCGGTTTGCCGTCGGCCAGCAAATGCAGATAATCGTAGCGGCCACCGCCGCCGGCGTAACCGGTTTCACGACGACCGTTTTGTTCGACAATCACCTGCACATTGAAACGCACCAGTGGCCGTACATCGGCAGCCAGCAAACCATCGCTGCGCGCTACCAGAAGGGTTTCGACACTGCCGGTCAAGCTGACCATCACCTGCTTGACGCGCGGATCGAGCGCACGCAGCAATTTGTCGGTATCGCGCAGGGCAGCCAGACGCTGCGCCACGTGCATCGTCTCGATCGGGTCAGACGCGGAATACAGCCCACGGCTGAGGCCACGGACCAGCGGTTTGGGGTTGGCAGACAGGCCATCACGGGCGATCGCACGTGCCGATCGCGCTGCGCTCGCCAGCGCCGCAGCACTGATCTCGTCGGAATAGGCGAACCCGGTCTTTTCACCGCTGACCGCTCGCACACCCACACCTTGTTCGATGGCGTGGCTACCTTCCTTGACGATGCCATCTTCCATGGCCCAACTTTCCCGCCGGCCATGCTGGAAATACAGGTCGCCAAAATCCACGCCCGGCCCGAGCAGCACGCCAAACGCGCGTTCCAGATCCGATGCCGCGAGGCCCGATGGCGCGAGCAGAATCGTCTCGGCGTGAGTGATGCAATTGCTCATTCATGAACTCCGCAATGCCACAGTAAAATCAGAACAGTATCGAAAAACCGCCAGCGGCCATGGCATGGGTCGCGTGCACAGAGGGGGTGGTGGCGCGCGAAGCGTGATTGCGATGGCTTGATTATCGGCCACCCACAGCATCAGCGCCAATGCCATTGGACACCAAGGTCATCAGTCATCATCGGGCCAACCGATTGCCGGGGCGGTGGCGGCCTTGCTCGCAGGCAATGCGTACCCGCGCAGCGCCCACGCCATCGCCAATGCGTCGACGCTGGCGGCAACATCGTGCACTCGCACGATGCTGGCGCCGCGCTCCACCGCCAGCAATGCCGCTGCAACCGAGCCATGCACGCGTTCCGGCAACGCCCGGCCGGTGATCTCGCCGATCAAGCGTTTGCGCGACAGCCCAGCCAATAGCGGCACACCCAGATCAGCGAACCGTTGCAGATTGGCCAACAAGGCCAAATTGTGCTCGCGGCTTTTGCCAAAACCAAAGCCCGGGTCGATGACAATACGCTTTTTATCGATACCGGCCATTTCACAGGCAAAAATACGCTGCGCCAGAAAGTTGTGAACGTCGGCCACGACATCGGCATAGTGCGGCGCATCCTGCATGGTTCGTGGCTCACCGCGCATGTGCATCAACACCACCGGCACACCCAGATCAGCGGCAGCAGCCAGCGCACCATCTCCGGCCAATGCACCGACATCGTTGATCATGCCGGCACCGGCCGCGACCGCCGCACGCATTACCTCGGGGTGACGTGTATCCACCGAAATCGGCACACTGCACTGGCTGGCCAGACGTTCGATCACTGGCACCACCCGCGCCAGCTCTTGCTGCAACGGCACCGCATCGGCACCCGGGCGGGTTGACTCACCGCCGATATCGAGCAGATCGGCCCCCTGCGCGATCAACCCCAGGGCAAAGGCCACTGCGGCATCGGTATCGGCATGGCAACCACCGTCCGAGAACGAGTCCGGGGTGACGTTGACAACACCCATCACCCGTGGGCGATCCAGGCTCAGCTCACGCCCGGCACAGTTGAGAGTACGAATTGAGGGGTCAGCGAACATCCTGCCGCCTCCGCAACAGTGTGGTTTGATGTTTGCTCATCATGATCGCCAATTGCCTGATGTTCTTGGATTATTGATGGCAGTGAAGGCCCATCCCCGGTCGGCTTTTTTTGCCACACAGCAAGGGTGCTCGCGCCAAGACGCCAAGATCGCCAAGATCGCCAAGTGAAGCCAAGGGAGGCGAGCAGCGGTGCTTCACTATGCCCTGCCGGCAGGCGATATGGGTACTTGCTGATTTTCAGCGAGGCACATATGCAGCGCGGGATTACCCGAACCGTCAATCGTGTCCAGCAAGAGACCGATGGATTCCTTGGCGTTCTTGGCGTCTTGGCGAGCGCTCAGCTACTTTGCACCCACACTCGCTGACCTGCCAACATCGTTGGGCCATCGACAGGGCTCAATCCAGCACCGAAATGGATGAGTTCTCGCGCAAACGCAACGGCGGTAGTGGGCACTGTAACAGCGCACAGACGGTGCGCAGCAATTCTGCTTCGGCCAGCGTGATCTGGTCGTCGTGGGCGGCGGCCACCGCCATCGCCTCGATCAGCACAGTCTTGCCCGCCGCGTCGAGGCGAATCAGTTCGGGCCAGGCCGCATCCAATGCCCGCACCGAAACCACGGCTGTCGGGTATTGGACCTGCACCCGTGGCAACAGGCAGTACCACCCGGCGCTGAACGCACGCCGGGCGGACTCGGCATCGGCATGGCCGTTTTGCGCCAACACCGCCAACAGGTCGCGCAGCGAAACAATGCAATCCACCAGCTTGCGTTTGCCCGCTTGCCAGTGCCGCGCTGGGTCCAGTGCCTGGATTACCTGAGTGCGCAGCAAAGTGGCCAGGCAATACTCGAACAAATCCAACTGCCCATCGGCAACGATGAGCGCATCAACGCTGGCAACCAGATCGTCCAGTTGCGGCCGTGGCCGATGCCGCAGCGCCGGGAACGCCATCTGCGCGAGCGGCAAGCGCAACAGCGGGTGCAGATCGCGCAGCGCCGCAACCTGTGCCGCCACAGCTTCGCAAAGGGCTGTGCCATGACGCTCGGACAGCAACACCAATTGCCGCTCGGCCAGCGCCTTGTCCGGTGAATGCAGCAACGCCAGCACCAGCGCAACCACCTGTTCGTGCGAGCGGGCCGCAACCGCCAGCGCCTCAGGCATGTCGGCATGAATCATCGCAGCGCGGCGATAGTCGTCGCGATCAGGGCTGCCGACCTGCGCCGGTATCTGCGCCGGATGCACGCTGATCGTGGCATCGCCGGGCGGCAGCGCCACACGCCCTTCGGCCAGGCCCGATGCACGATCCTCGGCCAAGCCGTCGGGCGGTGTGAGCTGCCAGCGTTTTCGCAGCGGCGCGAAATGTGCCGCAACAAAACCCGGCTCCAAGGCCTTGATCCGTTCAATCAAGGGCGGATGACTGGATAACCACGTGGAATAACCGACCCCATCGCCAAACAGCATGTGACTGACCTGTTCGGTGCGGTCACTGCTCAAGCGCGAACCTTCAGCCACACCGCCCACCTTTTTCAACGCCGAAGCCAGCCCTTGCGTCTGGCGCGTGAATTGCACCGCCGAGGCATCAGCAAGGAACTCGCGCTGCCGGCTGACGCCAGCCTTGATCACGCGCGCGAAGAACAGCCCGACACCACCGAGCACCACCAGCGCCAAACCGAACAACGGGATTTGCGCAGAGCGCCGGGCGCGGCTGAAGTGCGCATGGCGCAGCAATTGGCGGCCGATCAGGCTCAATGTGAGGATGCCAAAAAGAATACCCATCAGGCGGATATTCAAGCGCATGTCGCCATTCAGGATATGGCTGAACTCATGCGCCACCACACCCTGCAATTCATCGCGGTTTAGGCGATCCATGGCGCCGCGGGTTACCGCGATCGCGGCATCCGACACACTCCAGCCGGCCGCAAACGCGTTGATCGCCGCTTCCTGCTCCAGTACAAAAATAGCGGGTACCGGCACTGACGATGCAATGGCAACCTCCTCGACCACATTGCGCAACCGCCGATAACCCGGGTCGCTGCCATCCACTGGCACCGGCGTACCGCCCAACTCGCGCGCCACCGCCGCACCACCGGCCCGCAAGTCCAGCATGCGTGATAGCGAAGCGATGCCAATGACCGCCAGCACCAGTAGGCTGCTGACACCAATTGCGGTGCGATGCGCCAGCAAACTCGCCCAAAACCCGGGTGGGCCTTCGTTGAAGATACCCAACAGCAACAGCAGCGATACATCGACCGCAAAAACGATGCTGGCAACCGCCAGCACGAACAGCAGAAGCAAACGCCGCGACTGTGTGCGGACGGCCTGCTGGCGCTCGAAGAAGTTCATTGTCGATCGACCTGAGGATGGTCTGAACAAGACCGATCAGCCGTCATTGCGGGCGTAGCGATGCCATCCAATGCCGTCACTCTCTGAACGCTCTGGATTGCCACGTCGCTTCGCTCCTCGCCATGGCAGCGGGCCGGAGTTTCCCCGCAGCACGGGGTGCTTAAAACGCCACCTTGGGCGCCACCCGCGCCTCCGGCGTATTGATTTCGAGCAGGCTTGCCGGCTGAAACTGGAACATGCCAGCCACCACATTGCCCGGAAACACCTCGCGCCGGTTGTTGTAGGCCATCACCCCATCGTTGAACGCCTGCCGCGCAAAGGCGACGCGATTCTCGGTGGAGCTCAGCTCCTCCGATAGCTGCATCATGGTCTGGTTGGCCTTCAAATCCGGATACGCCTCGGCCACCACCATCAGCCGACCCAGCGCACCGCTGAGCGCACCTTCGCTGGCACCCAGATTCGCCATCGCTTCGGCGTTGCCCGGATTGGCCTTGGCCGCGCCGAGGCCGCTGACCGCCTTCGCGCGCGCCGAAATCACGGCATCGAGCGTTTCCCGCTCATGCTTGAGATAACCCTTGGCCACTTCAACCAGGTTGGGGATCAGGTCGTGACGGCGGCTGAGCTGCACATCGATTTGTGCAAACGCGTTCTTGTAGGCGTTGCGCGCGGTAACCAGCCCGTTGTAGATACCGACCGACCAGACCACCAACACCACGACTAGCAGCAATACGATCCAGCCCATGAACTATTCTCCCGGTAAAAGATCAGACGCGGCAACACTGCCGACACCATGGTAACCGAGCAACGCGAGACATGGCATCGGCACGGCAGGTTGCATCCGGCGCGCGCACCGGTGCGCCATCGCCGGTGATTAACCGTTCAAAGTTCGATCGTGGTCGTGCTCTATACTGCAAGCCGCCATCACCGCCGGATTATCATGCCCCGCACTCGCGCCGCCCACCCTCGCCCGCTGATCGCCTGGTTGTGCGCCATTGCCATCGCGACGAGCACTGCCCCGGCGGCACACGCAGCCAACCCACACGCCGGCGAAGCCAAGCCGTACGCCGTGCAAGCCGATGCCAACCGGCTGCAACGCCTGGCCAAGCGGGTAGTCGACGAGGCGCGGATCCCGGGCTTGGCCATTGCCGTGGTACAGCATGGAAAATTGGTGTCGGCACGCGGTTTTGGCGTGGTTTCCAGCACCGATCGACAGCCGATTACCGCCGACACCACATTCCGCATCGCCTCGCTGTCGAAATCCTTTGCCGGCACCTTGAGTGCCATGCTGGTGCGTGATGGCGTGCTGGCCTGGGACGCACACATCAACACCTACCTGCCCGCGTTCAAGCTCGCAGACATGAAATCCGCCGAAAATCTGACCGTGCTGGATATCCTCAGCCATCGCGTCGGCTTGCCCTACAACGCGCTCGATCGCAGCCTGGAGGCCGACGAGCCGTTTCCATTGCTGGTGGCGCAGCTCGACCAAGCCCCGGTCATCTGTGCGCCGGGCGACTGCTATGCCTATCAGAACATCGCTTTCAGCCTGATCGGCGATGTGGTGTTCGCGGTCACCGGCGATTTTTTCTATCACCAGGTGGAAAAGCGGCTGTTCCATCCGCTCGGGATGCATGGCGCCACCTATGGCCGTGACGCGCTGGAAGCCAGCGCCAGTTGGGCCCGCCCGCATGTGCGCTCGCGTGGGCGCTGGAGCCCAGTGCGCGCCAAGGAAACCTACTACCGGGTGCCGCCTGCAGCCGGCGTGAATGCCAGCATCAACGACATGGCATTGTGGCTGATTGCGCAATCCGGACATCGCCCCGACGTGCTCGCACCATCGCTGCTCGCCACCATCCACGCCGCACAGGTACGCACCCCCGACCAACTGCGCGGTTCGCGCTGGCGCCGCGAGCGCCTGCGTGATGCCCATTACGGCATCGGTTGGCGGGTCATGGATTACGCCGGCCACCCATTGCTTTACCACGCCGGTGCGGTGCAGGGTTATCGCTCGATCATGGCGATCGTGCCGGAGCACGATCTGGGCGTGGTGATCTTGTGGAACAGCGAAAGCGGCGCACCCGCAGGCTTGCTACCTACCCTGCTCGACAGCGCTCTGCAACTGCCCGCCAGCGACTGGCTGGAGTTCGAGCGTTTCCGCAAACTCCGCTGACAGGCAACCCTCGCCGCTCACCGAGTGCTGCCAGCATCGCTGCCATCGCGCCGACTCGCCCTGCGGGCCAGGCTCAGCCACCCAACCAACGACTGCGAAAGATGAAATACACCGCACCCAACAGGCACAACCCAGCCCACAGGTAGTCCAGCTTCAACGGCTCGCGCAGGTAGAACAGCGCAAACGGCACGAATACCGTCAGCGTGATCACCTCCTGCAATACCTTGAGCTGCGCCACCGACAACACGCTGTAGCCGATTCGGTTGCCAGGTACCTGCAACAGGTATTCGAAGAACGCGATGCCCCAACTGACCAGCGCGGCAATGATCCACGGCTTGTGGCTCAGTTCCTTCAGGTGCGCATACCAGGCAAATGTCATGAACACGTTGCTGAGTGTCAGCAGCACGATGGTGAGCCAGATCGGACGCATCGGTGTGGTACCTGAACATATCAATCGGCACTATGCTGCGCTGGCCACCGGCCATGCGACAAGTAGCACCACCCAGGCTACAGCAACGACCACCGTGGCAATCGCGGCAGATACCGCAATCGAGCGCGCCAGGCGTGCGCCACGCAACCACAGCAGCAGATATCCGACCAAGAACACAAACGACCACAGCAACAGCGGGATGGATAGAAAGATGTCCTTTTCGCCGCCCCCCAGGCTCAGCGGCCCAGAGACCAGCCAGACGAACCCAGCCGTGAGTGCGAACGGCAAAACGGCAATCAGGTATCTGAAAACGACGGGCATGGATAGCCTGCGACAGACGAGGGCATGGCACACACTAACGCTTGGCGCTGACCAATCACAGCACCCCGGACACCGGCGACGGCCGCGCGAACGTGCTGCGTGTTCCAGCGCACAGAGCGATACCAGGGCCGACGCGCATGATGCGGATCACGCACCGCGGCGTTGAGAGCGATTTTCGGCAGCTCCGGGCGTTTGCTCCAGCGGCCAGAAGTCCCGTAATACCCGTTGCCATACCACTCGCCCCAAGGATGCCACCCATGAAACGCCCCCTGATTTCACTGCTGCTCCTGCTCTGCCTCAGCTTCCTGACTGCTTGCAATACCGTTGGCGGCGTTGGCCGCGACATCGAAAGTGTGGGTGATGAAATTGGCGATGCCGCCGAGGATTGAGCGCCTGATGCAACCCGAAACCTGCGTCGTTCGGCGCGGGTTGCGCCGGCACAACGTGCCCCGGGTTGCGCCGGCACTACCTGCCCCGGGTTGCGCCGGCACTACGTGCCCCGGGTTGCGCCGGCACTACGTGCCCCGGGTTGCGCCGGCACTACGTGCCCCGGGTTGCGCCGCTGCGCGGCTATAACCCGGGCTACATGCCTGCCCCGGGTTGCGCCGCTTTGCGGCTATAACCCGGGCTACATGGTGGTACGACGATGCGGGTGTAGCCCGGGTTGAGGCCCAACGGGCCGTAACCCGGGATTGCGCGGTG